>Ga0326727_10000990_pt1 | contig 110668 bp, 95 predicted proteins | sample MB2enrmetagenome_FD_207643 | JGI IMG/M metagenome (GOLD analysis project Ga0326727, IMG submission 207643) | Lab enriched peat soil microbial communities from McLean, Ithaca, NY, United States - MB29MY | ecosystem: Environmental > Terrestrial > Soil > Wetlands > Peat | place: USA: New York...
GCCCTGTTGGAGGCGTCCCGGCGCGAACAGGAACGGCTGGAAGACCTCGCCATCGAGTCCTGCATATGAAGAAGCAGTTGCTGGTGCCGCCGGCGTTGCGGCCGCCGAAAGTCCCCGGCAAGCGCGGTGCGCCGTTCGGCAATCACAATGCCTTCAAGCACGGCAAGTGCACGCGCGAGCGCCGCGCGCTCTATGCCAACATTCGCGAATACATAAGCCGCGGCCGCGCCCTGATCGAAGCGCTGAGGCGACCCTCAGCCGGATTTTCGGTAACGCCGGATGATGCGGAAGTTGAGCCAGATAAACAGCGCGAGAAGGGCAACGAGTATGGCTGCCGGAACGCCAACAGAGAACCACCGTATCGCAATCTCAACTTGTCGCGGATCGACATGACTGTTCGGCGGCATGTCGAGTTTCACGGCGTGCGTTTCGATGCGATAGAAAAATAGGAAGTAGATGACCGCAGCCATTCCAGCCCACAAAACCACCAAGCGCTTCCACATCTTGCCGCCTCGATGTTCGCTACGCCTTCACTTCCATCTGGATCGGCCCTTCGGCGCGGCCGTGGATGAATTGGTCGACGTAAGGATTGCCGCACGTGTCGATCTCGGCGGTCGGGCCGTCCCAGATGATCTTGCCCTTGTAGAGCATGGCGATGCGGTCGGCGATCCGGCGCGCGCTCACCATGTCGTGGGTGATCGACAGCGTGGTGGCGCCGACGTCCTTCACCGTGTCGACGATCAGATTGTTGATGACGTCGGCCATGATCGGATCGAGCCCCGTGGTCGGCTCGTCGAAAAAGATGATCTCGGGGTCGGCGGCGATGGCGCGCGCCAGCCCGACGCGCTTCTGCATCCCGCCGGAAAGCTCGGCCGGCCACAACTGGCCGACCTCGGAGCCGAGCCCGACCTTGGCGAGTTTCTCATAAGCGATGTCGCGCGCCTTCCGGCGCGGCACGCCGCGGCCTTGGATCAGGCCGAACGCCACGTTCTCCCACACCGGCAGACTGTCGAACAGCGCCGCGGCCTGGAACAGCATGCCGAACTTGCGCAGCATCATGTCGCGCGCGTGGCCGTGAAGATGCGTCACCGGCTTGCCGTCGACGTAAACCTCGCCGGCCTCGGGGCGCAGGATGCCGAGCACGCATTTGATCATCACCGATTTACCGGTGCCCGAACCGCCGATCACCACCAGCGACTGGCCGTGCTCGATGCGCAGATCGATGCCGTCGAGCACCACTTTCGGCCCGAACCGCTTCTTGACGCCTTTGAGTTCCACTTTTGCCGTCGAGGCCGCGCTCACCATGTCAGACCTCTAGAAGTTGAAGAAATTGAAGATGTTGGTGAGGAGGTAATTGGCGGCGAGGATGAGGATCGAGGAAGTCACCACGGCGCTGGTGGTGGCGGCGCCGACGCCTTGCGCACCGCCCTTGGAATGGAAGCCGTGGTAGCAGCCCATCATCGCAATGATGAAACCGAAGAAGACCGCCTTGATCAAGCCGGACATCACGTCGTTGTCGTTCAAAGCGCCCATCGTCGTGTTGATATAGATCGAGCCGGTGAAGCCGAGGCTTTGGGTGGAGGCGACATAGCCGCCGAGCACGCCGATGGAATCGGCAATCGCCACCAGGATCGGCATGGTGATGACCGCCGCTACCAGCCGCGGCACGACCAGATATTTGACCGGGCGCGTGGCGAGCGTGACCAGCGCGTCGATCTGCTCGGTGACGCGCATGGTGCCGAGTTCGGCGGCGATGGCGGCGGCGACGCGGCCAGCCACCATCAGGCCGGCGATCACCGGCCCCAGCTCGCGCAAAATGCCGACCAGCACCACCGTCGGCACGAATTGCTCCGCGCCGTAGCGGCTGGCGCCGATATAGATCTGCAAGGCCAGCACGCCGCCGGTGAAGAAAGCCGTCAAGCCGACCACAGGCAGCGAGAAATAGCCGATGCGCATCATCTGCTGGAACAGCAGCGACCAATAGAACGGCGGACGGAAGATGCTCGTCACCGCGTCCATCGTGAAGACGAAAAGCCGTCCGTTGGCGCGCAACAGATCCACGGTGACGCGGCCGACCGCGGCGAAGATGTTCATGGCGCGTCCTCGTATTGGCGTACGGCTCGCCGCGACAGAGAGGTGAGGATTTCGTATGACACGGTGCCGGCGGCGCTTGCCACCTCTTCCAGCGAAATCGTCTCGCCGAACAATTCGACGTCCATGCCGGTGGCCAGCGCGCCCGGGACGCCCGTCACGTCGAGCGTGGCCAGGTCCATCGAGACGCGGCCGACGATCGGCACTTTCACGCCGCCGATGGCTGCCGCTCCGCGATTGGACAACGCGCGCATGATCCCGTCGGCATACCCCACGCCCACGGTGGCGAGCACCGAGGGCCTTTCCACCCGGAAGCTGGCTCCGTATCCAACGCTCTCGCCCCTGTCAACGCGGCGCAGCTGGAGGATCTTGGCGGTCAGCTCGACCGGAATGGCAAAGGCGTTGGGATGAGCGGGCTGCGGATTGCCGCCGTAAAGGCAAAGGCCAGGGCGCACCAAGTCGAAATGGTACTCCTTGCCGAGCAGCACGCCGCCCGAGGCGGCAAGGCTCGCCGGTGCGGGCGGCAAGATGGCCAACGCCGTCTTGAAGCGTTCGAGCTGAACGCGGTTCATCTTCGCCGCGGGATCATCGGCGCAGGCCAGATGGCTCATGACCAGAACGAGGCGGATGGCTTTCAGCCGCTCGGCGTGCTCGGCCGACAGCACGGCCAGTTCGGACGCCGCCATGCCGAGCCGGTTCATGCCGGTATCGAGATGGAGGGCGGCGTCGAGCGGAGTCCGCATGGCCTGGGCCGCGGCGGACCAGGCAGCGATCTCTGCCAGCGAGTTGAGGACGGGCGTCAGGCGGTGCGCAATCAGCGCGGGAACCGCGTCGGGCTGGGCGCCGTCGAGCACAAAGATGCGGGCAGCCGGGACGAGCGGGCGCAACGCCAAGCCTTCGGCGAGCCGCGCGACGAAATAAGTGTCGCAGCCCGCCGCGGCCAGCGCCTTGACGGCCGGCGCAAGCCCCAAGCCGTAGGCGTCGGCCTTGACCACGGCCGCCGCGGCGGCAGGGCCGGCAAGCCGCTGCACCGTCTTGAAATTGGCCGCCACCAAGGGCAGGCGCACCACAAGGCGCGCCGCCTCGAAATCCGCCAAGCTGCTCTCGTCCGGCCGGTCCATCGGGGCCGGACAATGCCGAGTGGAAGGCTCCGCGTCAAAGGCCGGCGCGCCGCGCTTCAATGCGGCCCGTTGCCGTAGATCGTCTGTTCGATGCATGGCGTTCCGGTCATCTTGGCGGCCAGGCACGGATCGGCCGTGTTCATCATGCGCTGATTGGCCTCGGCGCCCGTCTCCTTTGGCTGTTGTTCCTCTTCGGGCCTGGCTTCCACGTCGAGGACGATGTCGCCGTATCTGTCGAATTTGTAGTGCCACGGCATGCGCTTGCAACGATCGCGCCGTTCGGGCGACAAATATTCGTAGCTGTTCGCGCCGCACGCCAGCGCTTCGCCCAGCGCGGTGGCCGGGTTGAAGGTCTCGGTCGATTGCGGCGGCGGCGGGTGCGTGATCGGCAAGACGATCGTAGCCGGCGGGGCCTGCTGCTCGGCCTGCGCGCGATGCTTGTGCGGGATCACCGGATTGCCGGGCAGCGCAGGCAACAGCAGCCAGAGCAGCGGCGGTTGCTCGGCCCGTATCTGGCGCGGCTGCGGCAGCCATTGGGTGCGCAGCAGCACCACGATGATGGCGAGGTGCATCAAGCCCACCGCGACGGCGGCGAGCGTGCGGCGCATGGCGCGCCGGCGCGTCTCCTCGTCCCGCTTCAGACGCAGCAGAACCGCGTCCAGGACCGACGCCTGCTCACCGATGAAAGATGCGCCACTCACCGATGTGCCTGCTCGATCCGGAGTGTCTTTGTGCGGCCGCACGGAGGCGCGAGCTTATGCCATCCGGGCGGCCAAGACGACTATAACGTTGTTCGTAATGATCTTCCGTCCCGCCATTAAGCATTCCGACAGATGCCGGAAGGCGTCGCGGCAAGGCCGCTTTATACTGCGCGCGCCAAGGGGGCCGACCCATGCTTCATCGCCTGCTCGTCGCCAGCGGCCTTGCCGCCGCGCTTTGCCTCTGCGGCTGCGACAATCCGCAGCCCGCCGCGACCGCGGCGCCGCCGTGCAATTGCCAGCCAGCGCCGGTCGCCCAGTCGCCGCAACCCGAGGAACATCTCGCTCGCCTGCACCGCTTCCATGCCTCACATAGGTATTCCGCCGGCGAAGTCCAAGAGCAGCAGTCCTATTCCACTCAAAGCGCCTCGCGCAGCTATGAGGAAAGCGAAGAAAGCAGCGAGACGAGTGGCTCTGCGGAACAAAGCGGTTCCGCGCAAGCCGCCACCTGGGTCGACGGCTATGGCCGCAGCCATGTCGAGGTCGCTTCGTCGCAAGCGGCGGTCGTGTCCGCATCGCCGGACGAAGGCAAGCGCCGCGATCCCTGGCACGCTTACGATTCCAAGTGCGACGACAAGAAGTAGCCGTCAGCTCTCGCTCGCCAAGTTCGAGAACCGCGTGAAGCGTTCGTCGAAGAACAGCTCGATGCGGTTGGTGGCGCCGTGGCGATGCTTTTCCACCAGAACTTCGGCGCGGCGATGGGCGCGCTCGCATCTCTCGAGCCACTTGGAGTGCTCGCTGCTGCCCGGCTCGGGTTCGCGCGATTTGAGATAGTATTCCTCGCGGTAGACGAACATCACCACGTCGGCGTCCTGTTCGATCGAGCCGCTCTCGCGCAAGTCGGACAGCACCGGCCGCTTGTCGTCGCGGCTGTCGACCCCGCGCGACAGCTGCGACAGCGCCAGGATCGGCACGTTCAGCTCCTTGGCCAGCGCCTTCAGCCCCTTGGTCACTTCGGTGATTTCCTGCACGCGGTTTTCGGCGCGCCGCGTCGGCTCGATGAGCTGCAGATAGTCGATGACGACGAGGCCGATGGCCTTCTCGCGCTTGAGCCGCCGCGCCCGCGCCGCGATCTGGGCGATCGAGATGCCGCCGGTGTCGTCGATGTAGAGCGGCAAGGTCGAGAGGTCCTGCATCGTCAGCACGAACTTTTCCCATTCGTTCTCCGAGAAGCGGCCGGCGCGGATCTTCCACATCTCGATCTCGGTCTGCTCGGAGAGAACGCGCGCCGAGAGTTGCTGCGCCGCCATTTCCAGCGAGAAGAACAGCACCGGCGCACCGCGCGCCGGTTCTTCGCCCGCCGCTTGGTCCTGCGCGAAGGCACGGGCGGCGTTGAACGCCATGTTGGTGGCCAGCGAGGTCTTTCCCATGCCCGGACGGCCAGCGATGATAAGCAGATCGGAAGGCTGCAAGCCGCCGAGCAGGCTGTCGATGTCGGTGAAGCCGGAGGCGACGCCGGAAATCCGCCCGCCGCGCGCCTGCGCCCGTTCCGCGGTCTCGATGGTGCGGCGCAGGCTTTCCGCGAAATCGAGCGGGCCGTCGCCGTATTTCGAAGTCTCCGAGACGCGGTAGAGCGCTTTCTCGGCGTCCTCGATCTGCACCTGCGGCGTCTTTTCACGCGGCGCTTCGTAAGCGGTGTTGACGATGTCCTCGCCGATGCGGATCAGGGCGCGGCGCACCGCCGTCTCGTGCAGGATGCGCGCGTAATCGCGCACGTTGGGCAGGGCCGGCGCGGCATCGGCCAAGCCTTTCAAATAATCTAAGCCGCCGACCTCCAGCAAGCCGGGATCGCTCTTCAGCGCGGCGTGCAAAGTGAGCGGCGTCACCACCATGCCGCCGCGTTCGGCCGCCGCCGCCATCGCCTCGAACAGGCGCTGGTGCAGCGGATCGTAGAAATGCTCGGGCTTGAGCAGCGCCGAGACGGTTTCCAGCGCGCGGTTGTCCACCAGGATCGAGCCCAGCAGCGCCTGCTCGATCTCGATGTCGTAAGGGACGTGCCGGTAGACTTCTTGTTCCATGGTCCTGCGCGGAAGCGGCGCCCGAAAGGGCGAACGGCGAATCAATCGATCCGAATCGCTCATCGCAAGCGCATGATGAGCTTGTTAACAGGTTATTTGGTTGCCGGCGCGAAAGGGGCGAGACGCCGTGCGGCGGGACGGCTGCATTTTTTCCGCGCGCGATTTTTTCCTGTGCATGAATTGGAGCGAGCGCGGCGGCGAAGGCGATGAGTTCGCGGCCGCGGCGGATATGATCGCGGACGGCGGCGTAGAACGCGATCCGCTCGCGCGTGTAATCGCCGTATTTGAGGGCGTTGCGGTTGCCGACCGGCGCGCCGCGCCGCCGCGGCTGCTGCTGCGGCGGCAGCTGCGGTGGTGGCGGCGGTGGTGATGCGGAAGGCGGACGGAGAACCCTCTTTCCCCAGCGCCATGCAGCTTCGCGAACTCGCACCGCACCCTTAACCTCCCCCACGCGGGGAGGTCGAAAGGCTTGAGCGGCGCAACCGAGAAAGACTTTCGGGTGGGGGGCCGTTGCAACAATCCCCCCACCCGAAATGTCTTCGCTGCGCTCAGACATTTCGACCTCCCCGCCAAGGGGAGGTGAAGGGTTTGGAATCGTGCTTTCTGCGCGGGCCTTTGTAGCCCACCTCATCGGGCACCTCGTCAAGCGCCTCGTCGCTCGCCGCGCCAGGCGCCTTGCTGCGCGCCGCGTCACGTTCCTTGCGCTTCATCGTCTCGTATGCCTCGTCGAGCACCGGGTCGAAGCTCTCGTCAGCGGTCACCTTCATGTAGAGCAGCATTTTCATCGCCAGATCGCGCTGCAGCTTCGCTTCGAGAATCGAATTCAAATCGCTGTTCTGGGGCGCAGGCGGTTGAACGCGCTCGATAATCGTCCGGCGAATCCGCTCGACTTTGGCCACCGTCGCCAGCGCTTCTGCGACGCGGGCGCCGGAACTCATCAGCCGCGCCGCGGCGAACAGCGACTTGAAGCGGTCACCCTTGCGGATCGCGGCCAAGTTCTCGCACTGCTCCAAGAGCGACTTGCTGGCGGCGAGATGCCCGCAAAGCTTCTCGGCCGCGAAACGGCGCACTTCGTCGGCCGAGTTCAAGACCTCGGATTGCTCCTCGGCCGAGTCACTATTCGACGGTTTGCCGTCCGCTTGCGCGGTGGGTTCGGTTTCCTTTTCCATGCTTCCGATGTGGAAATGGGAAGTGCCGCCTTCAAGGGGGTGCGGCGAAATGGTCCAGATACCAAGGGCTTGCGCGTATATCTACGAAAGCATAAGCTAACTTATAATTTCGTAGAAAAGAGGTGGCGATGGCCGAAACCCAGATTTCCGCTTACATTTCCGAAGAGACGCGCGAACTGGTCGAACGTTATGCAAGTGGACATGGCGTGAAAAAGGGCGCGCTGGTGGAACAGGCGCTGCTGCACCACCTCCAGGCGCTGCGCGAATTGCCGGCCGACCTCATCATTCCGCCGCGGATCGAACTGGCCGAGGCCTCGTTCGAGCGCGCGGCCGCCCTTGCCGCCAAACCGCGCAAGCCCCGCAAGGCGGCGCGCGTTTTCCTTAACGGCACCTCGGACCTTCCGTGACGCTCACGGTCCGGCGGCTGGAGGCGCGCGACGACCGCGCCGCGTTCCGCTCGGGCAATATCGAACTCGACCGCTTCTTCGCGCGCTATGCCGGGCAGAACCAGTTCCGCCATCACATCGGCACGACCTACGTCGCGGCGGAAGACGGCGCGATCCTGGGCTTTGCCACGGTCGCGGCGTCGGAATTGACGAGCGCGCATCTGTCGGCGGCCAAGCGGCGGAAGCTGCCCGCTTATCCTTTGCCCGTGCTGCGGCTGGCGCGGCTTGCCGTCGACGAACGGGCGCGCGGACGCGGCGTGGCGCAAGCGTTGCTGCGCTTCGTCTTCGCGCTGGCGCAGCGGATGGCTGTAGAGATCGGCTGCGTCGGCGTGGTGGTGGACGCCAAACCGGAAGCGGTGGCGTTCTATGAGAAACTCGGCTTCATCGCGCTCGACGCCACCGCCGGCCTGCTCGGCGACCGGCCGGAGCCACGGCCAATGTTTCTGGAGTTAGGGGCGGTGGGAAGCGAGTAGATCGAGTTAACTCTGCTGCTCAGATAGTTGCATGAAACCAAGCTGTCATCCCCGGCCGAGCGACGCGTTCGCGTCGCGAGGGAAAGGGGACCCAGGTAATTCCGGCAACGCGATCTCACCGATGAGCCGATCGTACAGGTCGTTCCAACCGGAATTATTCGCCTCGATCAGTTTGATCTTCCACGCGCGGTTCCATCGCTTCAGCCGCTTCTCGCGCGCGATGGCGATGTCGATATCTTCGTATAGTTCGTAATAAACGAGAATGTGCACGCCGTACTTCCTCGTGAACCCTTCGACGAGATCGGCTTTGTGTTCCCAGGTGCGGCGCATCACGTCGTTGGTGACGCCGACATACAGCGTGCCGTTGCGGCGGCTCGCAAGGATGTAGACGTAATAGAGATGCTCACGCATGCGTTTATTATAGCGCAAATTACCGGCGACGCTGAGTGCGATCCGCTACCTGGGTCCCCTTCCCTCGCATCGCGCGTGCACGCGCGACGCTCGCCGGGGATGACAATTGGGTTGAATGAGACCGGCCGGAACCGCGGCCGATGTTTCTCGAATTGGGGGCGATGGAGAGAGTAGCGGGTTGAGAAGTGAGCCAAATATACTCTGACCCTATTCTCCATGCTCAGTCCATAAATGAAACTTGCCCGGTATAAGCTGGAAAGTCCGCACGAAAACGGGTTGCATAACTTACCGGAAAGAACACACGCGCCACGTCGGACAGCGTGAACTGCACGTTACCGCCAATTCGCCATTCGCGTTCCATATAATAATTGGCTGCATCTTCGAAGGAGCGATTCCCGTCAAAGCATTTCATGAACGTAAAAACATGGTTCATCAAGAAATCGGTAAGCGCTCTTACTGATCCAAGAGCACTCTTGTTACCTTTCAACGCGCCAGCAACGGCCAACATTTGCTGGTCAGATAAACCCATCAATTGAGCGAACCGCTGCTCATGTACTCCACCGGGCGCTCCTTTGAAATACCGATCTTTCTCGTCACAACACAGGCTGTCGAGAGCAATAAACAAATCGATAATAGCCCTTACCGATGTATCAAAATACAACGCACGATCTATGCGCCCCGCCTTCTCGGCCGCTTCGATCCTCGGCATGAAGTCCAATGGCTTGAAAAGCTGATCGGTCGACGTAATCGGCACGGGAGCGTCATTTGCAATATAGTTGACGGGAGTAGCACCCCTTTCGATCAAGAAGCTCTTATTGAATGCCAGACCAAACTTGCTGTACTTGCTGACATGAATTGCAAGATCAGTGTACGGAATATCGCAGAAGCAAACCACCTGGTAGTCTATAATTTTGTCGTTGCTGATTGGCTGCGATAAATCAAGTTTAGGCATTCGTGGCTTCGTAGGGTCGTGCGGCGGATACGTTAACCAACACGTCTGAAGGATATGCAATAACAACTGATACTGGTCTTCTTCGGGTAAACCCCTACCGACAAAGTGGCTTAGCTCTTTAGAAACGTAGCGCTGAGTATCTGCCATAAGACAAATGTCCTCCGCATTTGGCTGCCATTGCGCCTCGCTTGTGCTCGGCGCGTTCGTCGCTGAATTTGGTCCACCGGACTAAATTCTCGGCTCGGGGTGCTACCGCTCGCCGCCGCGTCTCACTCCCACTCAATCGTCCCTGGCGGTTTCGAGGTCACGTCGTAGACCACGCGGTTGATGCCTTTGACCTCGTTGACGAGGCGCGTCGCGGTGCGCGCCAGGAAGGCGTGCTCGAAGGGATAGGACTCCGCCGTCATGCCGTCGGACGAAGTCACCGCGCGCAGCGCGCAGACGTAATCGTAGGTGCGCCCGTCGCCCATCACGCCCACCGTGCGCACCGGCAACAGCACCGCAAACGCCTGCCAGATCGCGTCGTACAGCCCCGCGCGCCGGATTTCCTCGAGATAGATGGCGTCGGCCTTGCGCAGGATGTCGAGCTTCTCGGCCGTCACCGCGCCGGGCACGCGGATCGCCAGGCCCGGTCCCGGGAACGGATGGCGGCCGACGAAGCGCTCCGGCAATCCGAGCTCGCGGCCGAGCGCGCGCACTTCGTCCTTGAACAGCTCGCGCAGCGGCTCGACCAGCTTCAGCTTCATGCGCGCCGGCAGCCCGCCGACATTGTGATGCGACTTGATGGTGACCGACGGCCCGCCCGTCGCCGACACGCTCTCGATCACGTCGGGATAGAGCGTGCCTTGCGCCAGGAACTCGGCGCCGCCGACCTTCGCCGCCTCGTATTCGAACACGTCGATGAAGGACGCGCCGATCGCCTTGCGCTTCTTCTCCGGATCGCTGACGCCTTCGAGCGCGGAGAGGAACAAGTCCGAAGCCTCGGCGTGCAAGAGCGGGATGTTGTAATGGCCGCGGAACAGCGACACCACTTCGTCGGGCTCGCCCAGGCGCATCAGGCCGGTGTCGACGAAGATGCAGGTCAGTTGCTCGCCGATCGCCTCGTGCAGCAACAGCGCCGCGACCGAGGAATCGACGCCGCCCGAAAGGCCGCAGATTACCTTGCCCTCGCCGACCTGCGCGCGGATGCGCTCGATGGCGCGGGCGCGGAAGGCGTGCATGTTCCAATCGGGCGTAATGCGCGCGATGCCGATCACGAAATTCTTGAGGAGGATGGCGCCGCGCGGGGTGTGCATCACCTCGGGATGGAACTGCACGCCGTAAAAGCGGCGCTTCTCGTCGGCGATTGCCGCGTACGGAGAATTCTGCGAGGTCGCGATCACGTCGAAGGTCGGCGGGATGGCGACGATCTTGTCGCCGTGGCTCATCCACACCGGCTCGTTGCCCGCTTCGTCGCCGAGCCCGGCGAACAGCGGCGACGGCTTCTTGATGTGGATGTCGGCGCGGCCGAACTCGCGCGCGTGGCCGGCCTCGACGCGCCCGCCGAGCTGCCCGCACATCGTCATCTCGCCATAGCAGATGCCGAGCACCGGCACGCCGGCGGTGAACACCGATTGCGGCGCGCGCGGGGTGTCGGTTTCGGTCACGCTGGCCGGCCCGCCGGAGAGAATGATGGCGCGCGGCGCGGCGGCGGCGAGCGCCGCTTCCGCCTTGTCGAACGGCACGATCTCGCAATAGACACCGGCCTCGCGCACCCGCCGGGCGATCAGCTGGGTGACCTGCGAGCCGAAATCGATGATCAGAACGGGAGCCATGGCGGGTTGTAGAGGCGCGGCCGCGCGCTTGTCTAGCGAGCGCGCTGCAAAACAGCTGTGAAGAAACCGTCGGTGCCGGTCGAGAGCGGGCTGGCGCGGAAAAACTGCACCAGGCCGGATGGCGGCGGCGTGCCGACGGCCTCGCGCCAGGCGTTCGCGGCGGGGATCGCCGCGAAATCGGCGTGCGCGGCGAGGAAGCGCGCGATTCGGTCCTCGTTTTCGCTCGGCAACAGCGAACAGGTTGCATAGACGAGCCAGCCGCCCGGGCGGACGTGCCGCGCGCCGTCGTCGAGTAGCTCGTCTTGCGTTTTGGTTAGCGCCGCGAGTTTTTCCAGCGTGATTCGCCAACGCAGTTCCGGCTGGCGGCGCCAAGTGCCGGTGCCGCTGCACGGCGCGTCGATCAGCACGAGGTCGAACTTGCCGTCGCGCCACAGCGGCCCGCCGCGCTTGGTCGCGATGGTGATGTTGCCGGCGCCGGCCCGCGCTGCGCGTTCGGCGAGCGGCTTGAGGCGCTCCGCGTTGTCGTCGAAGGCGAGGATTTCGCCCGCGTTGTTCATCGCCGCGGCCAGCGCCAGCGCTTTACCGCCCGCTCCCGCCGCCAGATCGAGCACGCGCATACCCGCGCGCGCGCCGCACAGAAGCGCGGCGATCTGCGAGGCTTCGTCCTGGAATTCGAAGAGGCCGTCGGCGAACGCTTCGGTCCGCTCCAGGCCTTTGGCGCCGGGGGCGACGCGAATGGCGAATGGCGAGTAGCGAGTGGGGACGGCGTCGAAGTCTTCGGCTTTGAGCCGCGAAAGAACATCCGCACGCCCGGCCTTGAGGGCATTGACCCGCAGGTCGATCGGCGCGCGGGATTGCAACGCAAGCATCTCCTCGAGCAGGCGCTCGCCGAACGCGCGCCGCAGTTCTTCTTCGAGGAACGGCGGATACTCGCCCTTCACCGAGAGCGGCGGATCGTCCGTCGGCGGAGCGATGAGCCGCGCGCGCTCGGTCGCGCTCAGCGGCGCGGGGCCATAGGCCTGACCGGCGAAGAGCGCGTCCATCGCCTCGCCGCCGTCGGCGAGCAGCGAGGCGATCACCGCGGCGCGCGCGCCCTCGCCCATCCGCCAGGCGTAAGAGGCGCGATGGCGCAACACGGCATAGACGCGCTCGGCGACGGCCGCGCGGTCCTTGGAGCCGGCATAGCGCCGGGCGCGGAACCAGTCGCGCAGAAAGCGGTCGGCCGGCTGGGCGGTGGCCTCAAGGCTTTCGAGAATGTCGATGGCGGCTTGCAACCGCGCGGCGGGGGTCATGGCGCTATTGGTATGACATAAAATCTCACACCGCGAGCGTCGCAAGCGATTCTGTGTTGCAGCTCGTACGGTAACGCCGAGTTGAACACTCATGGCGATGTGTCGCGGCGGCCTGCACCTCGCCATAGGTAACTTCGGTTTGCGAACGCTCACAGGATCAGGAGAGGAAACCCATGCCGTCTCGACGTACCGTATTGCAGACGATGCTTATGGCAAGCGCGGCCGCGCCGACCCTGCTTGCCGCCGCGCCCGCCTTGGCGGAGCAGGCGGCGTCCTTGAAAGACGCCTACAAGGGGCAGTTCCGCGTCGGTGCGGCGATCAACACGGCCCAGATCAACGAGACCGACTCCCGCGGCGATCCGATCATCAAGGCGCAATTCAATTCCATCTCGCCCGAGAACTGTTTGAAGTGGAACAGCGTCCATCACGAGCCGGATCGCTACGATTTCACGCAGGCCGATCGCTACGTGGCGTTCGGCGAGAAGAACCAGATGTTCATCGTCGGTCACGTTCTGGTCTGGCACGAACAGACGCCGGACTGGGTGTTCCGCGACAAAGACGGCAACCTGGTCGACCGCGACACCCTGCTGGCGCGGATGCGCGATCACATCGCGACGGTGGTCGGCCGCTACAAGGGCAAGGTCCACAGCTGGGATGTCGTCAACGAGCCGATCGGCGACGACGGCGCCATGCGTCCGTCGCTGTGGTACAAGATCATCGGCGAGGATTACGTCGCCAAGGCGTTCGAGTACGCGCGCGAGGCCGATCCCAACGCCCTGCTCCTCTACAACGATTACAGCATCGAATACGAGGCCAAGCGCAAAGGCGCCAACGCGCTGATCGCCAAGCTCAAGGCCGCGGGCGTTCCCGTCACCTCGGTCGGTCTGCAGGGGCACTACACGCTGGACTCACCGAGCCTCGACCAGCTCGACGCCACCATCGCCACCTTCGGCGACATGGGCTTCAAGGTGCCGATGACCGAGCTTGACGTCACGGTGTTGCCGTTTCCCATGGGCCAAGTGACCGCCGACGTCGCGCTGCACATCGCCCGGAATTCGACGCTCAATCCCTATGCCGACGGTCTGCCCGACGCCGTTCAGCAAAAGCTCGCCGAGCGTTACGCCGATCTCTTCCGAATATTCCGAAAACATCGCGGCGTGGTCGACCGGGTTTCGTTCTGGGGCGTGACGGACGCCGACAATTGGAAGAACGATTGGCCGATCCCGAGCCGCACCGACTACCCGCTGCTGTTCGATCGCGCCGGCAAGCCCAAACCGGCCTTTGACGCAGTCATCGCGGCGGCGACGGCATAAAGCGTGATCGTCTCTTGTTGAAACGATCTCGTCATCCTGAGGGCCGATAGCGACAGCGTATCGGCGGCGCGTACTTCGAGGCGCCGCTGCGCGGCGCACCTCAGCATGACGCGCCGGGCCTCGAAGGATGACGCCGGCTATTCAGTCGTACCGAAATCGTGGCCGCTGTGGACGAACAGGCGCGGCTCGAAACTGTGGGCCTTCAGGCGCTTCAATTCGATTTCCAGCTCTTGCTTCACGCGCGCCCGCGAGGCGCAAGCCGCCTCGAACATCTCGCGCGTGTTGAGCGGCAGCGAGGCGCCCTGGAAACCCGGCGGTCCGAGAATGCCCAGATGCAGCGGCACGTGCCCGCGCACGCCCGTCATCACGAAATCGATGAACCAAGGCTGGCGCACCGTCTTGAGCGGATTGCCGATCAGCACCAGGCTCAGAACGGTTTGGCCGTCCACCTCTTCCAACTCCACGAAGACGCCGGAGCGGTCCGGCCGCCAGCCGTCGTCCAGGATCGGAAGCTGCCGCCAGCCGCAGTGGTAGTCGCGGCAGAGCGCCGGGCGCGTCTCATAGATGGCGCAGCCGCCTTCGCCTTGCGGCTTCGGCGCGGCAAGCCCGCCGCGGCAATGGCGGCAGGTCGCGCCTGCTTGCTTCTGGATGTCGGGCTTGTCGATGGCCATGACGGTGCAGCAGATCGTGCACTCGCCGCAAATGCGCCCCGGAACCAGATCGAGATTGGTGACCGCCATGCGATTGCCGTTTCGGCGCCGCCCTGAAATCGCTGACGCAGCCGGGGGCGTGTGTCAACCGGTGGGTCCTCCGGCGCCCAAAAATGCTCCATGATGCAGCAAGCACACCAAGACGCGTTCGCGTTGTCGTCTCTTCAGGCGCGGCGTTCGGCGGCCGAGAAGAATATCGCTTGGCCGGCGCGTGTCGCCATACGAACCGGTGTTTGGCTTCATATAGGAATAGGCCGCATTAGCACAGCCTGCGCAACACTTTATGTCTTCCAGTTGGAATCACCACAGGAATGCCGCTCGCGTTCGCCGAACGCTCTTGCCGGGGTTCAAGGCAAGGCGCAACGTTAGCCTGCAATCCGTATGAGGAGGAATTCATGCGTATGCTCAAGAGTATTCTGGGTTGCGTCGCGGGCGGTCTATTGCTGATTCCGGTTTGTACGGAAGCGGGACCGCTGACGATCGTCAATGTGAGTGAACATGCGGCCGATTGCGTCTTCAATCCAACTTGCACGGTCGCCGCCACGGCGTTCGCCAGCGCGTTCACGATTCCCGGCGTCAGTGGGACGGCGCAGCTGCATTCGCCCACCTATCTGGGCGCCACCGGCGCTCCCGCGGCCGGCAAGACGGGCTATGCCTATCGCGTGGATCTCACTCAGGCGAAATCGACGGCGCTCGGCAACGTCACCTGCGTCAGCAAGCTCATCCTCGATTTCGGACCGGACACCAAGCTTGTCTACGGTCCGGCCACCGTCACGCACCCGCCGTTCCCTGCCGATGTGTTTGTCATAACCTCCGGCGGACCCGGCAGCATCGGCTTGGCTTCGGCGGTGCAGTCCGGCAATTTCATCACCTTCACCTTCACCACACCGATCTGCCCAGGCATACCGACGGCCGCGGCGTACATTCCCGGCAAATCGAGCTTCCTGTTCGGCCTCGCCGCGGCAACGGCGCCCGAACCGTCATCGGCGCAATTGGTGTTCAACACTGGCGGGACGACGACGACGTCAACGCGCGTACCGATCCACTGAGCAAGCCATACTGACACTTGGGCGCCGATGATGTCGGCGCCCTTTTTTCGTTGACTGCGGGTAACGGCTGCGGACAAGCAGGACATGCTGCGTCTTTCCTCGACGCGACGCCCAGCCTTCTTGAGGTTTCTTCCGAAAGTGTCGATGCCGAAATAGAAACACGTTAGGCGAAGCTGAAACTTGCTTTTCTGGCGGTGCGAAAGCGCATCGCCAGGGCGGTGAAGACGCGACTGGCGGGTATGACGGTGAGGGATATTCCTGGGCGGCTCCCGCAGACTCGCATACTCATGCGCGCCAAGGAATCCCTAACGGGATTTATGTGTCAGATTGTATCCGCCAGCCTAATTCAATTTGAGAATATCCCCGCGAACCGGGACTTCCCCGTTTATCACGACAGCTGTCGATAACTTTTCTCTCACGCCGTCGATGCGGATCGTGCCGATCTTCTCCATATCTACGTCCAAAACTTCGCCGGTCGAGGGGTCCGTGAATATTTTGCCTCTGCGATACACGGTGAGAATCAATCCTGGTTGCACGTTCCGCTCGGCCCCTGCATTGACATAGACCTTGCCGCCGCTCGCATCGACGACCAACGCCGACCAAGGAATATGCTTCATGCCGTCCGCGATTTGCTCAACGGCCTTGACGATGGCGTCTTGCGCCGCTTGGCCGATGGGCGTGTTCTGAAACGCGCTGCCGCCGATTGTGGCGCCGTTCTTGTTATTAACGACGTTCGCATCGGCGCTGTTTGAATTCGCTGAGCCTTCCGCGCTGGAGGTCGAAATGACCTGGCCCGTGGTAGTGTCAATTAGGCGCAAAGAAATCTCCAGCGTCGCAGTTTGCCTCTTCACGTCTGCTTGCCCCCCGAATAGCGATCCCATAGGCAAGCCTCCAACCGACAGACCGCCGCCGCTGGCCGCCGGCTCGTACTTGACTACCGTGCCGCGCACGATGGCGCTGGCGCCGATGAGCTGGCCAGTCTTGGCTGAGGTTTCCGCGTTGACGCTTGCCGCTGTACCGAGTGTTTGTTCCGACTGGACACTCGCAAGCCCCGTACCACGTTCGACCACGACGAAGCGTCCGTCCTTGACCAATGCATCGATCAGCATGGCGGTCAATCCGTCCGCGGTGACGGTTCCGCCGACGGATTCGGCCGCAAGGAACTGATCGACGGATACGGTTTTTTTCAAGCCATCATAGGAGGCCATTTGGTCCGCTGCCGCGGCCGGTCCTGCAGCAATCGCCAAGCTGAGTGTGAGCGTCACGCCCATCAAAACACGAAGTGCCATGGTCAGGCCCCCATCTAATGACGAGTGAAATACTACCACAGCGAAGCGACCGGTGACACGAGGGCTAGTCAATTGTAGCCGTTCGCAATTCTCGCGCAGGGAAGAATTAGGCTCAGAGTCGAAACAGCCTCACCCCCCCGTTCCCGGATCGGCGACGAAGCCGCGCAAACCAACGCAGTCAGGTCAATGCGGCGTTCGTTGTAACGTCGATCCATAAACCCTCTGCATTTCCTGAAAGAAGTACTCACAAGCATCAGCTTCACTCTCAAAATTCGCAATATCCCGGGCATCACCTCGTTCACAATAGAATACAGTCCATCTCTCGCCCACTTTTTCGAGAACATATCCGTCAAAAGGTGGATATTCCCGATCAAAGCTATACCACCGACGGGCATAACCATCGCGCCTTAAGAGATCAGATAATTCTTCGACGTTCATTTTATGGGCCTAAGATCACTATGAATCTCCAAAGTCTCTTGAGGGCAAAGAATTGGCGTCAGAGTCGAAACAGACTTACCCTCCCGTTCCCGGATCGGCGACGAAGCCGGCGAACAGCGCCGCGCCCGACTGCCGTTCGCGCAGCAAGAGGTTATACGGGCGGTCCACGACCATCTCGAACGGCGGTTGTTCCTGGCGCATCGCCATCGCCATCATGACGCCGGTGGCCGCCGAGGCCACCACGCCCTGCTCGTCGAGCTCGAAGGTCGTCTTGTGGACGACGCTGTCGACGTGCAACGCCGACGCCGAAAGGTCGCGGAAGTCGGCGCCCGCCGCGAAGGCCGCACCGAGGCCGATCGCCTTGAGCGGCTCGGTCAGCTCTCCCGACCAGGCGAGCTTCATGCGCGGCAAGGCGAGCTCGCCCTCAAGCACCATGAAGCGGCTGTCGTCGAGCGTCCGGTTCCAGCTACCGCGCAGCCGCCGCGGCAATGGCGGCAGGTCGCGCCCGCTTGTTTCTGAATGTCGGGCTTGTCGATGGCCATGACGGTGCAGCAGATCGTGCACTCGCCGCAAATGCGCCCCGGAACCAGATCGAGATTGGTGACCGCCATGCCGCGGAGTGTGCCATGACTTAAGCCGCCAGCGAAGGGCGGCTTCGACTTCACCAGAGCGTGAGGCATGGCGCAAGAAAATTCGTGCTAAGAGCCGTCGCGCGGTTGGAGAGGGACGGTGGCGTGACGGGGAAATTCGGGCAGGTGATGGCGCAGCCTTCCGTGCTGCTGGCGGTTGTGTCTCTTGTGCTGCACGCGCTCGCCAATGGGCACTACGGCTTCTTTCGCGACGAGCTTTACTTCATCGTCTGCGGCGACCACCCCGCTTGGGGTTATGTCGATCAGCCCGCACTGGTGCCGCTGCTGGCATCATGGTCGCACGCGATCTTCGGCGATTTCCTGTTGGGCTTTCGCCTGCTCCCGGCGTTGGCGATGACGGCGGCCGTGGCGCTGACGGCGGAGTTCGCGCGGCTCGTCGGCGGCGGTCGCTTCGCGCAATGGCTGGCGGGCCTGTGCGTGCTCTTGGCGCCAATCTTCCTGATCCAGGGCGTGCTGTTCTTCACCGACATGTTCCAACCCTTGACCTGGCTGGCGCTCGCTTGGGTGCTGGTGCGGATCGAGCAGACCGAGGATGAGCGCTGGTGGCTCGCCTTCGGCGCCATCGCCGGATTCTGCCTCAACACCAAATATCTGATCGCATTCTATCTTGTCGCGTTGGCGGTCGGTTTGCTCGCCACGCCGCGACGCAAATCGCTGCTGAGGCCCTGGGTCTATCTCGGCGCGCTCCTCGCTTTCGTCATGGTGCTGCCGAACGTGTGGTGGCAACAGGCGCATGGCTGGCCGTTCCTCGAACTGGGCAAAGCGGCCGCAAACGGCAAGAACGTCGCGATGTCGCCGCCGGCGTTCTTCCTGCAGCAGGTCATACTCCTGGGCCCTTTGGCGGCGCTGGTGTGGCTCAGCGGCTTGTGGGGCGGCATGGTGCGCCCGAAGCTTGCGGTAGCGCGCGCCTTCCCGATCGCCTGGCTGATCCTGTTCGTCGTGTTCGATACGACGCACGGTAAGCCCTATTACCTCTCCGCCATCTATCCGGCGCTCTTGGCGTTCGGCGCTGTGAGGATTGAGGAATGGTTCGCCGGTGCCATCGCGCGCGGCGCAGTGCTGGCCTGCATTGTCGTGCTGGGCGCCGTGGCGCTGCCGTTCGGCTTGCCGATCCTGCCGGCCGAAGACTTCATACGTTACGAACGGACTCTCGGTTTCGTGCCCGCGACCGGGGAGCGGCAAGAGCAGGGCGCGCTGCCGCAATATTATGCCGACATGTTCGGCTGGCGGCGGATGGCCGAGAAAGTCGCCGCCGTCTATTGGTCGCTGCCGCCGCAGGAACGCGAGCGCGCCGTGTTCTTCGGCAACAACTACGGAGAGGCGGCGGCGATCGACGTGTTCGGCCAGCGCCTTGGCCTGCCGCCCGCCATCAGCGGCCACAACAATTATTATCTATGGGGGCCGCGCGGCCATGACGGCAGCGTGATCATCATCGTCGGAGGCAGCCCGCGCCATTACGACGAGCTGTTCCGTTCGTTCTCCGTCGCCGGCCGGATCGACACGCCTTTGGCGATGCCCTACGAAACGGACCAACCGATTTACGTGCTGCGCGGCATGAAGATGCCGCTCACAAAATACTGGCCGAAGGTGAAGCACTACGAGTGAGACTTGCAGCGCGGCCGGCGTCGGCGCTCGCCTTTGGCGCCAAAACCCGCCTCACCCTCCCGTTCCCGGATCGGCGATGTAGCCGGCGAACAGCGCCGCGCCCGACTGCCGTTCGCGCAGCAACAGGTAATACGGGCGGTCCACGACCATCTCGAACGGCGGTTGTTCCTGGCGCATCGCCATCGCCATCATGACGCCGGTGGCGGCCGAGGCCACCACGCCCTGCTCGTCGAGCTCGAAGGTCGTCTTGTGGACGACGCTGTCGACGTGCAGCGCCGACGCCGAGAGGTCGCGGAAGTCGGCGCCCGCCGCGAAGGCCGCGCCGAGGCCGATCGCCTTGAGCGGCTCGGTCAGCTCTCCCGACCAGGCGAGCTTCATGCGCGGCAAGGCGAGCTCGCCCTCCAGCACCATGAAGCGGTGGTCGTCGAGCGTCTTATTCCAGCCGCCGCGCAGCGCCTCGGCCACGGCGCGCTCGCGCCCGGCGTCGGGCAAGGCGACGACGACATCGTAGCGCGTATCGGCGAAGGAAAGCGCGACCACCTGCATGTCCGCCGTCGCGAAATAGCGCATGCGGGCGGAGCGGTGCATCATCGGCACCGCGATCTTGCTGCCGTCCGGCCGCGTGAACGGCGCCGGCGCCGTCGCGCTGCGATCGAAGGGATCGAGCCAGCGGCCTTTCACGTACAGCGCGCCGACCAGCACCACGCGCGCCTGCGGCGACAGCTGCGAGAGCAGCCGCGCGATCTTGCCGTGCGTCTTGTCGGAGACCCAGCGGTTGATGTCGAGCAGCGCCGCGGGCGAGGCGAAATCCGCATTGCGGACGCTGGCGTCGAAATACTGCGTCGCGGCCGCGACGAAGGCCGGGCGCAGCGCCACGCTCTTCGCGGCCCAGATCGCATTGGCGATCTCCAGCACGACGCCGTCGCTTGAGGCCAGCCAGCGGCCGAGGTCGCGCGCGGCGATGGCGCCGTCCTGCACCGTCAGGCCGTGATCCTTGAGATGCAGTCCGCTTTCCAACGCGGGGCGCGTGGCGCCGCCGGAGCCGAGCGCCAGCAAGTCGAGAACGCCCGCCACGTTGTAAGGCGACAGCAGCAGCGTCTTGCGCTCGTCGGCGAGGGCGCCGAACAAGGCGTCGCCGAAATCGTCGATCGCCGCGGCGAGCTTTGCGGCCTGCGGGGACGGCGCATCGTCGGCCAAAGCGGGCAGCGGACACAGGCTCCCGGCGGCAATCGTCCCAACGGCTTTACCGAAACTGCGGCGCGAAAAGCGGACTGTCATGGCTGCCTCCCCAAAGAGCGGGGATTGTACTCCCGGCGAGGCGATCTGAAACGGCCGATTCCCACGCAACGCTAGCGTGAATGTCCTAGCGCGTCAGTAAGCTGTTGAGTACCGGCCCCAGCGACCAATTGACCATAGCCGCCGCGGTGCCTCCTCTGTCAGGAATCGGCCTGTGACTCTGGCCGGAATCCACGATGCTCAGTTGGTTTCAGATACTCATGCCGCAAGAGAAGCGGTTCTTCGACCTCTTCAACCAGCACGCCCGCAAGATCGTCGACGGCGCGGAGGCGCTCAATGTGCTGCTGCACGGAGGCACGCCCGTCTTTGACGCCTGCCAGAAAGTGTTCGATCTCGAGGGTCAGGCCGACGTCGTCACCAGGGAAGTCCTGACGCTGACGCGGCGCTCGTTCATCACGCCGTTCGACCGCGGCGACATCAAGACTCTCATCACGGCGCTCGACGATTCCATCGATCAGATGAAGAAGACGGCGAAGACCATCATGCTGTTCGAGGTGGAAACCTTCGAGCCGCAGATGGCGCCGATGGGCGACATCATCGTCGAAGCGGCGAAGCTGACGGTAGATGCCGTGGCGCTGCTCGGATCGCTGCGCAAGGAAGCCACGCGCCTGAACGGGATTACCGAGAACATCATCCGGCTCGAGGAGCACGCCGACGATCTCCACAACTGGGGCATCACCGCGCTCTACAACAAGCACAAAAAAGGCAACGCCATCGGCTACATCGTCGGGGAGGAGATCTACAGCCATCTCGAACGGGTCATGGATCGTTTCGAGGACGTGGCCAACGGCATCAGCGGCATCGCGATCGAGCAGGCCTGACCGTGAACGATCTGCTGTTGATCGCCCTCGTCGCCACCGCGCTCCTGTTCGATTTCCTGAACGGGCTGCACGACGCCGCGAACTCCATCGCCACCATCGTGTCGACGCGCGTCCTGGCGCCGCGTTACGCGGTGGCCTGGGCGGCGTTCTTCAATTTCATCGCCTTCCTGGTGTTCGGCTTGCACGTGGCGAAGACGATCGGAACCGGCATCGTTCTGCCGAGCATCATCACCGACCAGGTCATCTTCGGGGCGTTGGCGGGCGCCATCATATGGGACGTCGTCACCTGGCTCGCCGGCATACCGTCGTCGAGCTCGCATGCGCTGATCGGCGGGCTGGTCGGCGCCGGAGTCGCCCACGCGGGCTGGCACGTGATCGTATGGAACGGACTGGGCAAGACGATCGCCGCGATCTTCGTGTCGCCGGGAATCGGTTTCGTGCTCGCGCTTCTGTTCGTCCTGGCTCTGTCATGGGCGCTCGTTTCGGCCCTGCCCTCGCGCGTCGACGGCGCCTTCCGGAAAATCCAGTTCGTCTCCGCTTCAGCATACTCGCTCGGGCACGGCGCGAACGACGCCCAGAAGACCATGGGCATCATCACGGCGCTGCTCTTCGCGCACGGCGTCCTGAAAGGGAATTTTTATATCCCGATGTGGGTGGTTCTGAGTTGTCAGGCGGCCATGGGGCTGGGCACGCTGTTCGGCGGCTGGCGGATCGTCAAGACGATGGGATCGCGCATCACCCGGCTGTCGCCGTTCCAGGGGGTCTGCGCGGAAACCGCGGGGTCCATCACCTTGTTCCTGGCGACCGGTCTGGGCATTCCGGTGTCGACGACCCATACCATCACCGGCGCCATCGTCGGGGTGGGTGCGGCCAAGCGGGCATCGGCGGTCCGCTGGAACGTGGCCACGGACATCGTCAACGCGTGGTTCCTCACGATGCCGGCGGCAGCTTTCATCGGCGCCGCGGCCTACGCGCTGTTCGGACTGGTGACATGACGGGTGCGCCGCCGGAAATGCTGCGCGCCGCCGGCCGCGGTAATCAGCGCTTGACGATCCTGGCGCGCCGCTTCTTGGGCGGCGGAGGCGGAGCATTCTCGGCCGCGATGCGGTCGGCTTCCTCTTTCGCCAGGCGCAGCGCGCGAAGCTTTGCGGTCTTGGCGTCGACGGCGTCGCGTTGGCGCGTGATTTCCGAGCGGATCGCGCTGTCGCGCTGTTCGGAAGCGGCGAAATAGTTCATCGCATTGCGTCGCGCCGTATCGCGTACGGCCGGTGAATTGCTGCGCGGGAAATCGGCCATCAGGCTCTCCTGTCGCGTGGAAAATGAGGGCGGCGGGGTTTGCCCGCCGCCCGGAACGCGATCAGACGGCCTTGAGATTGGCCGCTTTGCCGCCGCGCGCGTCGGCCTGGATGTCGAACGACACCTTCTGGCCTTCGGCGAGGCTGCGCATTCCCGCCGCTTCGACGGCACTGGCGTGGACGAATACGTCCTTGCCGCCGCCTTCCGGCGAGATGAAGCCGAAGCCTTTGGCAGTGTTGAAAAACTTCACGGTTCCGATGGGCATTTGAGTTCCTTCGATCATCGGGTTCCGCAGGCGCGACATGCACCTGCGGACGTGGAAATAAGGCGCATCAGGCTTGGGAAGTTTTCCGTTTCGTCCGGCGCGCCGTAAAGCGGGACAGTACCGACGGGAGCGCTTCGTCTGACGAGACGTAAGAACCACGTGGGCGGGTGTATACGCGCACGGAGGTTAAAAAGCAAAACCGGCCGGAGGATGCGGGATTTTTCGCGGCAAACCGCCGTTTTAAGGCGGGACGTGCATTGGCGAGCGAGTTCGGGTCGGGCAACGAGACGCTCGCGGCGCTCGCGTACCCCTCCCCGAACGCGCTCGCGCATTCGACCCTCCCTCAAGGGGAGGATGATAAGACCTCAATGATTCCCCGGATAGTTCGGGCTTTCGCGGGTGACGAGCACGCCGTGGACGTGGCTTTCGGCGATGCCGGCGTTGGTGATGCGCACGAACTTGGTGTTGGCGTGGAACTCGGCGATGGTCTTGCAGCCGGTGTAGCCCATCGCCGCGCGCAAGCCGCCGACGATCTGATGCACCACGCCCGCCACCGGGCCTTTGTAGGGCACCTGGCCTTCGACGCCTTCGGGCACGTATTTCAGCGTGTCCTGCACCTCCGCCTGGAAGTAGCGGTCGGCCGAGCCGCGCGCCATCGCCCCTTGCGAGCCCATGCCGCGATAGCCCTTGAATGAGCGGCCTTGATAAAGGAACACCTCGCCCGGCGCTTCCTCGGTGCCGGCGAGCAGCGAGCCGACCATGCCGACGTCGGCGCCCGCGGCGATCGCCTTCGCCAGATCGCCGGAATATTTGATGCCGCCGTCGGCGACCACCGGGATGCCGTGTTTCCTGGTCTCGCCGACCGCGTCCATGATCGCGGTCAATTGCGGCACGCCGACGCCGGCGACGATGCGCGTGGTGCAGATCGAGCCCGGCCCGATGCCGACTTTGATCGCGTCGGCGCCCGCTTCGATCAGGGCGCGCGCGCCCTCGGCGGTGGCGACGTTGCCGGCGAGGACTTGGGTGTAATTCGACTCGCGCTTGATCGCCGAGACCGTGTCGAGCACGCCTTTGGAATGGCCGTGCGCGGTGTCCACCACCACCACGTCGCACTCGGCTTCGACGAGCGCCAGCGCGCGCTTGAGGCCGTCGGCGCCCACCGTGGTCGCCGCGGCGACGCGCAAGCGCCCGCGCTCGTCCTTGCAGGAATTGGGATAGAGCTGCGCTTTCTCGATGTCCTTCACCGTGATCAGGCCGACGCAGCGATAAGTCTCGTCGACCACCAGAATCTTCTCGATGCGATGCTGGTGCAGGAGGCGCTTGGCCTCTTCCTTGCCCACCCCTTCGCGCACGGTGATGAGCTTGTCCTTGGTCATCAGGTCGCGCACCGGCTGGCGCGTGTCGGTGGCGAAGCGCACGTCGCGATTGGTGAGAATGCCGACCAGCTTGCCGCCGCGCTCGGTCACCGGCACGCCGGAAATATGGTGATGCTGCATCAGCGCCAGCGCGTCGGCCAGCGTGGCGTCGGGCGCGATGGTCACCGGGTTTACCACCATGCCGCTCTCGTATTTCTTGACGCGGCGGACGTGGCCGGCCTGCTCTTCCACCGACAGGTTGCGGTGGATGACGCCGATGCCGCCCGCCTGCGCCATGGCGATGGCGAGGCCGGCTTCCGTCACCGTGTCCATGGCGGAGGAGATCAGCGGAATGGCGAGCTCGACGCTCTTGGTCAGGCGGGTGCGGATGTCGACTTGGGCGGGCAGGACTTCCGAGGCGGCGGGCACCAGGAGCACATCGTCGAAGGTGAGGGCTTCGCGGATGGTCATGCTGGCGCTCCCATTGAGATGGAGCCCGGAGGCAATACCAGCGAGTCGGGCGGGAAGCAAGGATGTGTCGCGGGGGGCGCTTCGTGAAATAGCCATTTCGGCCAAGTGACTGAGATTCTTAGAGAAACGGTCTGAGGTTGTTTTCGCGCTTTTGCCCCCTCCCCCCGACTTATCCACTCCTTCCCCAAACCTCGGTTCCAAAATCCTCAGCTATCGCGACATGATATATAGGGAAAAGACTCCGCTCTTAAAGGGCGGCGCGTGACTGAATATTCGTGCCATGAAAACACGCTACGATAAGTCCACGGACAGCCTCTATATCGAGGTGCGGCCTTTGCCGTCGCGCCGTACCGTGGAAATCGAAGAAGACATCATGCTCGATGTCGGCGAGGACGGCCTGCCCGTCGGTTACGACATCCAGCACGCCTCGACCAAGGCGCAATTCATCGGACGATTGATCCTGGAGCGGGCCCAGGCGGCGGAGTGAATTGGCGGAACTGCATCACTATGAAATCTGATTGGCCATAGTGCGGGCGTCGCTCCAGCGGCTTCCATCCTATATGCTTAGCGCAAAACATGGAGGCTGCAATGGCATTCAAAAATAGAATTGACGATCAAGCGTTCACCTGTGGCAATAGTCGTTATGAGACTGACACTCTGCGCGGGCATCCTCACGGCGCTGGAGAGGCTTGTGGCAGCGTATTCGAGCATCCGCTTATCGTGCACGATGGCTCTAGCCTTTGGTTGGAGCATGTTCGCAGCAAAAAAGGCGAGCCGGATTGCTATTGGTTGATGTGGTACGATTCAGATAGGTCACCAACTATCCCCATGAGCAGTGTCTTCGATGCGCCGGACATTCAGACGTTGGCGGCGCGTCTCGCCGCCTTCATTCAGGTGCCATGATGCCCACCGGACATAAAGGCCAGAAACGCTCCACCGATGTCGTATCCAACGCCGCGCACGTCATGAAGGAACTGACCGGTGAGTCCGAGGACGCGCCTGCTTTCAAGGCCGTGGCGCGCCGCCAGTCCAAGGTCGTCGCCGCGTCCGCCAAGGCGCGCGCCGACCAGCGCTTCATCGACGCGATTTCGGACGGAGCATGAAACGCGGCGAAATCTGGATGCAAGGTATCCCCCTCACCCGCAAAATCTAAGCACTTTGGGCCGCAGATGTTCAGATGAAACCGCGTTCCCCTCCTGCTTCGACAAGCTCAGCATGAGGGGTTGGCTAAACTCCTCACCCTGAGCTTGTCGAAGGGTGAGGAGTTGCATTCACTCCTCCTCCGGATAAGGCCCTTTGCCGCCCTCCTCGATGAAGCGGTCGATGCGCGCGTCGAGCACCGGCAGCGGCACCGAGCCGAGCGACAGCACCGTGTCGTGGAAGGCGCGCAGGTTGAACTTCGCCCCCAGCGCTTTTTCGGCGCGTTCGCGATCCCGGCGGATGTCCATCGCGCCTATATAATAAGACAGCGCCTGGCCCGGCCAGGTGATGTAGCGGTCGACCTCGGTTTCGATCTCGTGATCGGGCAGCGTGGTGTACTCGTGCAGATACTGCACGGCCTCGGCCCGCGACCAGCCCTGCGTATGGATGCCGGTGTCGACCACCAGCCGCGCGGCGCGCCAAATCTGCCAGCCCAACATGCCGAAGCGGTCGTAGGGCGTTTCGTACATCCCCATCTCGTCGCCCAGCCACTCGCAATAGACCGCCCAGCCTTCTCCGTAGGCGGAGATATAAGTGTAGCGGCGGAAATCGGGCAGCGACTTGTCTTCCTCGGCCAGCGACATCTGCAGTGCATGGCCGGGCGCGGATTCGTGCAGCGTCAGCGCCGTCAGATTGTAAAGCGGGCGGTGCGCGAGATCGTAGGTGTTGACCAGGAACACGCCAGGCCCGCCGCGGCCGGAGGTGTAGAACGGCGCCATGTCGGCGGGCACCGGCTCGATGCCGAAGCGCGCCCGCGGCAGCCGCCCGAAATAGCGCGACGCCACGCCGTCGAAGCGCTTGGCGATATAGGCGGCGTCGGCGAGCAATTCGTGCGGCGACTTGGCGTAAAAGCGCGGGTCGCTGCGCAGATAGTTGAGGAACGAAGCGAAATCGCCTTTCCAGCCGATCTGTTTCATCGCCGCGATCATCTGGGCGTGAAGCGCGGCGACTTGCGCCACGCCCAGCGCGTGGATCGCCTCCGGCGTCATGTCGAGCGTGGTGTAGCGCAGGATTTGCGCCCGATACCATGCCTTGCCGTTCGGCAGATCGTCAGCGGCGATCGTCGTGCGCGCATGGGGCACGTATTCGTCGTCCCAAAAGGCGAGCAGCGCGCGATAGGCAGGCTGCGCGTCGTTGGCGATGGCAAGGAGCGCCTCGGCGCGCAGCTTGGCCTGTTCGGCGGTGGGGATCGACGCGGGCAGCACCTTGAACGGAATGTAGAACGCCGTGTCTTCCGGCTTCGCCGCGATCACCGCCTTGAGCGCGGCGTCGCGGCCGGTGAGCATCGCGCGCGGCGGGGTGAAGCCGCGCGCCTCGCCCGCCCGCATCTCGCTTATCTCTTCGCGGAAATAGCGCGGGATGTCGCGCAGCTGCCCGATCCAGCCTTGGTAATCTGCCGGCGATTTGAATCGTCCGCGCGCGGTGTAATCGAGATCGGTCCAGAAGGCGCTGTCGGAATTGGCCGGCATCTCGTAATCGCGGAACTCTTGGCCGGCGATGAGATCGCGGAGCTGCGGCTTGTAGACATCGTAATTCACCTGCATGGCGGGCGAGAGCTTGGCGCGGTCGATGGTGCCGAGCTGTTTCATCACCGCCTGCCAAGTGCGAAGCCGCATCGCCTGGCTCGCCGGATCGACATGCGGCAGATAGCCGACGATCGGCTTGGCTCCGTCTTCGTTGTCGGCGAATTGCGCCTCGCGCCAATTCCATTCGGCGGTAGTGATGGCGCGGAATTTCGCGTCCTCGCTCGGCGCGGCGTGGGCGACGGCGATCAAGAGAACGGTGGCGGCAAAAGCTTGGCGCATGCGGTTTGTCATCCTTTGAACCCCGTCGCCACCAGATAAAGCTCGACCGATTGGGCGCGGCTGGCCGGCGGCTTGACGTGCTTCACCGACGCGAAGCGCTTTTTCACCCGCGCCAAGAGATCGTTCGCGGCGCCGCCTTGGAACACTTTGCCGACGAAAGCGCCGCCGGGCTTCAGCACTTCTTCGGCGAGGTCGAGCGCGGCTTCGAACAGGGCCAGCGTGCGGATGTGATCGGTGGCTCTGTGGCCGGTGGTCGGCGCGGCCATGTCGCTGAGCACCACATCCGCCTTTTCACCCAGCGCCGCGATCAGCCGCGCGGGCGCCTCGGCATCGAGCAGATCGCATTGGAGGAATTCGACGCCGGCGATCGGCTCGATTTCGATGAGGTCGGCGGCGATGACGCGGCCGCCCTCGCCCAGGCGCGCGGCCGCGACCTGGCTCCAGCCGCCGGGCGCCGCGCCGAGATCGAGCAGGCGCGCGCCCTTCTTCAGGATACGGAATTTCGCGTCGAGCTCGATCAGCTTGAACGCCGCGCGCGAGCGGTAGCCCTTCGCCTTGGCCTCGCGCACGTAAGGATCGTTGAGCTGGCGCTCGAGCCAGCGCGTCGAAGCGGCGCTGCGCCCCGCCGTCGTCTTCACCCGCACGCGCTTTTCGCCGCGCCCGCTCATCGCCGCGCCATCAATTCGCGCAAGATGCCTTCGCGCAAGCCGCGGTCGGCGACGCGCAGCCGCGCGCACGGCCACACGATCAGGATCGCCGCGAAGATGGCGCAGCCGGCGACGATCAGATCGGCGCGCTCCTCGCCGATGCAGCCGAGGCGCGCGCGCGCCTCCCGCCCCATCGCCACCAGCCGCTCGCCCACCGCGAGAATGGCGGCGCAATCGTGCCAGCTGCCGTCGACGCGCGAACGCAGGTAACGCGGCAGACCCATCGCCACGCCGGCCAGCGTCGTCACCGTGCCGGAGGTGCCGAGCAGATGATGGCGCGCGGCGTCGAACGGCCCGTGCGCGTCCATCTGGCGGCGCACCTCCTTGAAGCGCGACGTCATCGCCGCGCGCATGGCGTCGTAGGCGGCGCGGTCGTCCGCTTCGTCTTCCCACGACATCACCCCTTGCGGGACCGAGGCGAAATGCAGCGGCTTCGGCGCCCCGCCGTTGCGCTCGATCCAGATCGCCTCGGTCGAACCGCCGCCGATGTCGAAGGCGAGCGCGCCGGCGTAATCCTCGCCGATCAGCGGCGCGCAGCCGATGGCCGCCAGCCGCGCCTCTTCCTCCGCCGAGACGATGTCGAGCGCGATGCCGGTCTCGTCCGCCACGCGGCGCACCAGCAGCTCGGCGTTGGCGGCTCTACGGCAAGCCTCGGTGGCCACCGCGCGCAGCTTCTTGACGCGATTCTTGGCGAGCCGGCCGGCGCAGATTTTCAGCGCCGCGACGGTGCGCTCGATCGCCGCCTCCGACAGCACGCCGGTGCGCGTCACGCCCTCGCCCAGCCGCACGATGCGCGAGAAGGAATCCACCACGCGCAGCGAGCCGTCGCGCGCCCGCGCGGCGATCAGCAGCCGGCAGTTGTTGGTGCCGAGGTCGAGCGCGGCCAGCAGCTCCGGCCGTCGCCTGCCTTGCTTGCGCGCCGTGCCGGACTTTTCCAATCAGACCCCTCCGTGGTGTGGGCGTGGAACCTAGGGCCAATCGACATTCCTGTCACGGCCGCGACGCTGCCGATTTTGCCCGATCCGGCAGGGTCCATAGCAACGGCCCTCGCTCAAGAACAGGCGCTAAGCTGCGCCGCTGATTTCGGCTTGCGCGCCGTCACACAGCGGACGTGTTTGCCGCTCATGCTCTCGTGCGGCATTTAGCCTTTACTTTATCGCCGCGATGCATTTCGCTGCCGGTCGACCGTCGGTCCGTCATAGAATGGCCCTGTTGGCGGGGGAGTTTCGACTGCCATGCACCGAGCCGCCTGTGTTGCGCTGATCGCCATCCTGACCGCCGCAACGGCCGAAGCCGCCGCGGCTCCCGACGCCGACGCAATCCTCAAGCACTCTTACGACAATTATCGGGCCGCCAGCTCGCTCACCATGGTCGGGATGACGATCCACCGTCCCGACTGGGAACGGCATCTTGAAATGAAAGCCTGGACGCGCGGCGACAACGATGCGCTGGCGCGCTTCGTGGCGCCGGCCAAGGACGCCGGCAACGCCACCTTGAAGCTCGACCAGGACACCTGGGTGTACAATCCGAAGCTCAACCAGGTGATCAAGCTTCCCGCCAGCATGATGGCCCAGTCGTGGATGGGTTCGGATTTCTCCTACAACGACCTCGCCAAATCCGAGGACATCATCACCGAATACACGCACCGGCTCGCCGGTACGGATCAGGCCGGCGGTCACACCGTGTGGACCATCGAATGCTTGCCCAAGCCCGGCGCGCCGGTCGTCTGGGGCAAGGTCACGCTCAAGATCCGCGACGACTATGTGATGCTGGAGGAGACCTACTTCGACCAGGACATGAAGCCCGTGCGCCGGATGCAGGCCGACAAGATCGCGACGCTCGGAGGACGGCCCTACCCCGTCACCATGACGATGCAGCCGCTGGACGCGCCGGGCCAATGGACGCGGATCGACACCACCGAGGCGCAGTTCAACATCGGCGTCCCCGATTATCTGTTCACGCTCTCGAACCTCCAGAACCCGAGGCAATGACGTGCTGCTCGCGCTCGCCTGGCGCAACATCTGGCGGCGGCCGCAGCGCACGGTGCTGAGCCTGATGAGCATCGCCATCGTGACGGCGCTGCTCGTCTTCATGCTGTCCTTCCAATTGGGCGTCTACGGCACGATGAAGGAAGCGACGCTGCGCATGGTCGACGGCTTCGCGCAGATACAGCCCGCAGGCTATGCGGACGATCCGGCGCTCGACCGCACCATCGCCCATCCCGAGTCGCTTGTCCGGCAGGCCGTCGCCATCGACGGCGTGGCGACCGCGGCGCCGCGCGTCAACGCCTTCGCGATCCTCGCGAACGGCGACCGCAGCTATGGCGCGATGGTGATCGGCGTCGCCCCCGCGAGCGAAGCCAAAGTGTCGTCGCTTGCCTCCATGGTCCGCGAGGGACGGTATTTGAAAGCCTCCGACGACGATGCCGCCGTGGTGGGCGCGCTTCTGGCGCGCAACCTCGGGGTGAGCGTGGGCAACAAGGTGACGCTGCTCGGCTCGGCGCGCGACGGTTCGGTGGCGGCGGACGCGTTGCGGGTCGTCGGCATCTATCGCAGCGGCGTTCCCGAACTCGACCGCGCGATTCTCGAAATGCCGCTGGCCCGCGCGCAGGATACCTTCGGGATGACGGACCGGGCCAACACGATCGCGCTGGGGGGACCGTCGCTCGCGAGCGTCGACGGCGCCTTGCCGGCGCTTGACCGTCTGGGGCGGCGGCACGGCGTTTCGGTGCTCGACTGGACCAAGCTCGAACCCGCACTGAGCGACGCGATCTCGCTTAAAGTTGCGACGTCGATGCTGTTCTACGTCACCCTGGTTGCCGTGGTGTCGTTCATCATCCTCAACACGCTCTTGATGTCCGTGCTCGAACGCACGCGCGAGTTCGGTATCCTTCTGGCCCTCGGGATGCGGCCGAGGCTGATCGGCCGGATGGTGTGGATCGAGCTGTTGGGTCTGGCGCTCGTCGGTTGCGTCATCGGACTCGCGATCGGTAGCGCGGCGACGCTTTGGTTCGAGCAACACGGCATATTGTATCCGGCCGACATGGCCAAACTGATGGCGCAGTATGGCCTGCCGCAGAGGCTCTATCCCACGTTCACCGCGCTCAGCGCCTCGCTGGGGCCCGGCGCGATCCTGACCGCGATCGCCGTCGGCGGAATCGTCCCCTATCTGCGCGTCGCGCGGCTCACGGCGGCCTTGGCGATGAGGGCGGCATGATCGGCCAATCCGACCTTGTCGCGACCGTCGCTTGGCGAAACCTCTGGCGCCGCCCGCGCCGAACCGTGCTGAGCCTTCTCAGCATCGCGCTCGTCGTCGCGATCCTGGTGTTCATGCTGTCCTTCCAACTGAGCATCTACGCTTCGATGAAGCAGAACACGCTCCGCATCCTCGACGGATACGCCGAAATCCAACCGAAAGGCTATTCCGCCGATCCCACGCTCGACCGCGCAATCGCCGCGCCCGGGAAGCTTGCCAGCGAGGCGCTCGGCATTGCGGGCGTGACGGCGGCGGCGCCGCGGCTGGATGCCTTCGCCATCCTGGCAAACGGCGCGCGCAGCTACGGGGGAGCGGTGATCGGCGTCGATCCTGGGAGTGAGCCGAAGGTTTCCTCCATCGCGGCCATGATCCGCAGCGGGCGTTATCTGAAGCCCGCCGACAACGCCGACGCCGTGCTGGGTGACATGCTGGCCCGCAATCTCGCCCTCTCCCCCGGCCACACTGTGACCTTGCTCGGGCAGGCGCGCGACGGTTCGGTTGCCGCCGACGTGCTGCGGGTCGTCGGCGTTTTCCACAGTGGGATTCCCGAACTCGACCGATCGATTCTTGAGATGCCGCTTTCCCGCGCGCAGGACACGTTTGCGATGGCCGGCCACGCCAACATCATCGCCCTCTCCGGGCCAACGCTCGCGGACGTCAACGACGCGCTTCCCGCGCTGCGCACCTTGGCGGGACGACGCGGCGCCGTCGTCCTCGGCTGGCGTGCACTCGAGCCTGCCATGCGCGATGCCATCGCCCTCGACATGTCGATCGGCGCGCTTCTCTATGCTACGCTCGTGGCCGTCGTGGCCTTCATCATCCTCGACACGCTCCTGATGTCGGTGTTGGAGCGCACACGCGAATTCGGCACGCTGATGGCGGTGGGCATGCGACCTAGATTGATCGGACGTATGGTCTGGATCGAGCTTCTGAGCCTCGCCTTCCTGGGCTGCCTTGCGGGTCTTGCCTTGGGTTGTGCCGTCACGCTGAAGCTCCACCAAGTGGGGATCGTTTTCCCCGGCGTCAGCGAACTGTTCGCGCGCTTCGGCCTGCCGCCGCGGCTCTATCCGGCCTTGACGCCCGCAAGCGCGCTGATCGGGCCGGCGGCGATCCTGACCGCGATCGCCTTGGGCGGGATCGTCCCCTATCTGCGCGTCGCGCGGCTCACGGCGGCCTTGGCGATGAGGGCGGCATGATCGAGCGCCTCGCCCAGCTAGCTCCCATCGCCTGGCGCAATTTGTGGCGCAATCCGCGCCGCACCCTGATCACGCTCCTGGTGGTGGCGATCGGCGTGTGGTCCATCCTCGTGTTCGACGTGATCCTGAAGGCCTGGGTGGTCTCCAGCCGCGAGGCCAGCCTCAGGCTTCTGACCGGCGAAGGGCAGATTCATGCGACGGCGTATCTCGACGATCCGAACGTGGCACACCGTATGCCCGAGCCGTCCGCTGCGCTGCTTCGGGTGCTGGACTCGCCGACGGTGAGCGCCTGGGTTCAGCGCGTGCGCGTGCCGGCGGTCGTCCAGAGCGAATACCGCACCCGCGCCGTCACCTTCCTCGGCGTGGACCCGCTCGGCGAGCGCAAGCTGTCCGATATTCCCTCGGAGATCGTGGCGGGGCGCTATCTCGGCGCCGCAAACGATCCCGCGATCGTCATCGGGCGCGACCTCGCCGACAAGCTGAAGACGCGCCTCGGCAAGCGCGTGATCGTGATGGCGCAAGCTGCCGACGGCCATCTGGCCGAGCGGAGTTACACCATCGTCGGGCTGTTCGACGGCTCGCAGGCGGCGCAGGACGAGTTCGCCTTCACCGGGCTGGCGACGGCGCAATCCCAGCTCGGCATCGGCCGCGACATCTCCGAAATCGCCTTCGATGCGGGAAAGGCAGCAACGCTTCAAAGCGCCGTTGCGGCGCTCAAGCGGTCCGCGCCCGGGCGCGAGGTCGAGCCTTGGACCGAATTGTCGCCGCTTGCCTCCACGATGGAATCCTTCTCGCAGTCCTTCGTCGGCATCTGGCTGATGATCATGTTCGTGCTGATGGCGATCGGCATCGTCAATACACAACTGATGGCGGTGTTCGAGCGCACGCGCGAGTTCGGGCTGCTGCAGGCGCTCGGCATGCGCCCCCGCCTGATCCTGCTGCAAGTGACGCTGGAGTCCGCGCTTCTGATCGGCAGCGGCGTTCTTCTCGGCGTCGCGCTCATGGTCGTCGCGCTCCTGCCGTTCCGCCACGGCCTCGACTTCGGCTTCCTGGCGGCAGGCGCGGAGATGTTCGGGGCGGGCCGCGTGCTCTATCCGCAATTGGATCCTGGCGATGCCGTCCAATACGGCCTGATCGTGTGGCTCTTGGGGATTGGCGCCGCGCTGTGGCCGGCGCGCATCGCCGCCAAAGCCAACCCCAGCGCCGCCATGGCCGAATCCTGACGGGGTGGGAGATGAACGCAATCATCCAGTGCCGCGGAATCGAAAAGACCTATCGCCAAGGCGCCGTCGACGTGCCGGCCTTGCGCGGCGTCGACCTCGACATCCACCCGGGCGATTTTGCGACGCTGGCGGGTCCCTCCGGCTCCGGCAAGACAACGCTGTTGAGCCTGATCGGCGGCCTCGACCGGCCGACCGCGGGCGAAATCAGCGTCGACGGAGAGCCGATCACCGCGATGGAGAAGAACCGCTTGGCCGACTTGCGTCTGCACAAGATCGGCTTCGTCTTCCAGACCTACAGCCTGATCCCGGTTCTGTCCGCGCTCGAAAACGTCGAGTTCATCCTCAGGCTGCTCGATGTTCCCCTGCGTCCGCGCGAAAAACGCGCCAAGGAGATGCTGCGCGAAGTGGGGCTCGAAGGCCTCGAGACCCGCCGGCCGGCGCGGCTTTCGGGCGGACAGCAGCAGCGCGTCGCCGTGGCCCGCGCGCTGGCGCCGAAACCCGCCATCGTGCTCGCTGACGAACCCACCGCCAATCTCGACTCCAAGAACGCAGAGGAATTGATCGCCTTGATGGCGCGCCTCAATGCGGCGTCCGGCATCACCTTCCTGATCGCGACGCATGATCCGCGGGTGATGGCGCATTCGCGCCGCCGCATCGAAATGATCGACGGAAGGATTACGGCCGATGAGCGGCAGGCCGCCGCCTGAACGCGGGCCGCGGCTCGCCGCCATGGCGCTTGCCGCCGCCTTCTTCTGCGCGCCGGGCTTCGCCGACACCGACGGCATCCACGGCCGGCTCGAACTGCAGGACATCGGCGACTTCGCGCGCGGCGACAGCCTCGACGCGGCGCTGGATTTGCCGGACCGCAACGATGCCTCGGCAAACCTCCGCCTCACCTGGGAACCGAGCTGGGGCCCGTGGAATGTTTCCATCCACTATCTCGTCGCGGCGCAGTACGGAGACGGCGTGCCGCTGCTTCGCGACGAGGCCGGACTTCTGCCGGCGCCGCCGCCGACCTGGTTCAATCTGACCGACAGCTTCGCCGATCGCGGACGGCTCGCCGCCTTCAACAGCATCGACAGGCTGAGCGTCGGCTACACGACGCCCGACTTCGTCGTCCGCGTGGGACGGCAGGCGCTCTCCTGGGGAAGCGGTCTCGTCTTCCGCCCCATGGACCTGTTCGACCCGTTCTCGCCCACGGCCACGGACACCGAATACAAGCCCGGCACGGACATGCTCTACACCCAGTTCCTGTTCGCGGACGGCTCTGATCTGCAGCTCATCGCGGTGCCGCGCCCGGCCGAGAAAGGCGCGATGCCGTCGTCGGACGCGAGCTCCTTCGCGCTCCACTATCACGCGAGCTTCTTCGGACATCAGACGACGATGCTTCTGGCGCGCGACCACGGCGACTGGGTCGGCGGACTGGGCCTCAACGGCGCTCTCGGCGGCGCCACCTGGAATCTGGAGCTGGTGCCGAGCTTCGTGGATCGCGGAGCAAGCCGGCTGTCGGCGCTCGCCAACATCAGCGACGCGGTCACCTTGTTCGATCGCAATGCCACGCTCTTCGCCGAGTACTTCCACAACGGTTTCGGCGCGGCAAACTCCGATTTCGCACTGGCGTCGCTGCCGGCCGATCTTGTCGGCCATCTCGCGCGCGGTCAGCTGTTCAATACGCGGCGGAACTACCTTGCCGCCGGCATGACGCTGGAGGTCAATCCGCTCCTCACCGTGAACCCGACGCTGATCGCGGGGCTGGACGACGCGAGCGCCTACGCCATCCTCGCCGCCACCTACTCGCTCAGCGACAATCTCATGCTCGTGGCGGGCGCCCAAGCGCCGGTGGGATCGTCGAACACGGAATTCGGCGGCATGCCGCTCGTCCTCGGCGGCAAGACCTTTCTGGCGCCGACCTCGCAGGTCTATATTCAAATCCGGCAGTATTTCTGAGCCTTTCAGGCCGAAGACTGAGGTCCGCTCCGGCGCGGAATGGATTCGATCGCCGCGCCGTTTTATCGCCGCCGCAGGGCGCTAAAGCGCCAGGGATTTTCCATCGCCCGCTATGCTTCGGCATGCCCCATAATGGAATTGCCCAACCGCCTTAAGTCCGCTAATAAGCCGGCGCCAAGGAAACACAGGAAAAGTGGACTTTCTGAGAGTCTGCGAACTTCCCAGGCGGACCAGTCCGACAATTCTGTGTAAGCTATTGAAAGAAATATATTTTCCTTGGGGGATCGTCTAACGGTAGGACTGCAGACTCTGACTCTGCCTGTCTAGGTTCGAATCCTAGTCCCCCAGCCAACTTGCACCGGTATTATGGCGCAAACGGTGGAGGATTCTGACACCGGCACGCCTATCTTTCAATCATGGGCGAACCGATTGCAGTTCTGGCGCTTCGCAGAAAGCGCGACGAAGTCTCAGGCACGATAGCACATTACGAGCGGCTGTTGCGGGAGGCACAACACGACCTGGCGCACGTCAACGCGGCGCTGAGACTGTTTGAAGCCACGGGCGAAGCCGCCGATCTACCACCCTACGTGGACCTCAACCGCGTTCTGAGGCGGGGAGAGACGACCAAAATCTGTATGGACGCCTTGGTGGCGGAAGGCCCGTTAGACACGCGCCAGCTCGCATTACGGGTCATCCGGGCCAAGGGGCTGAGCGAGGCGGATAAGGTACTGGCCCAGACGGTCGCGCTCCGGGTGGTTCAGACACTCAGAATGCGCGCCCGGCGCGGCAAGGTCGAAAGCATGACGCGGAGCAAAGGGGTTTGCATATGGCGGATACCAGAAGGACCGTGGCACGCTACGGAAGGTTCTACATTACTTTAATTTTAGCGCGTTTTCGGCCCCTTTGCGGCCTCTGTGCACGGGTATATCGTAACAATCACAGGGGCGTACCGGGAGGTCGATATGAAACTTTCATCGATAGTGTGTGCGTCTGTTGTAGCCTTGGCGGGTTGCGCGCTGGCGATTGATGGCGCATTCGCCGCCGCGAAAGTCGTTAGCCATTCAAATACTAATAACAATAAGCTCGGTCCTAATACCGGGCTGGCCTGTCCGACGGGTGAGGTGGTCTACACCAATCCGACGACTGGCAAACAGTCGTGCGTGAAGTCAGACATGGCGGTAAAAGGTTCGGGCGTTCCTAAGAACACCACAACGACAGCCCCCGGGAGTCAAAAAACCTGGGATTCGTCATCTCCTAAGCAATAACGTATCGAACTTATCTTGCTATAAACGGCACCGAACTTTACCGGTGCCGTTTGTGCTTTGAGCATTACGCCGCTTTGACATGGCGCTGCCAGTAACCGGAGAAGTCCACTGACGGCCCGCGCTTCATCGCAAGGTGAGCAACGCGCTGCGTCTGTTCGCCATTGGTGACGCGGCGATTGTCTTCGCGCCATGACGACTCTTGGGCGTAACGGAGCAAATAGGTGCCCACGATGTGGTGGTGGTGGCCGATTTCCGCACGGCGCAAGCGGCTGAAGTATTCTTCCGCCCAATTCGTGCAAGCGCCGTCGTCACTGTAAGCCTCTTGGTGGTTGATGCGCTTCATTTCATAGCGTTTGTTGAGTTCATCCCAGGTCGCGGCTTCGTCGGCGTTGACGATGGTGCCCGGCTGAATGCGCTTCTTGATCCATGACAAGGCTTGGCCTTCCGTGCGGAACACGGCCGGAACGCTGTGACCGTTGCGTTCGCGAACGATGACCACGCATTCGCGTTTGCCCGACTGGTTCTGCCACAAGCGACGGTCGCGGCGGTGTTCGCGATAGTTGGCAGGCTTCACGTATCCGCCAAAATAACCGCCGTCGATTTCCGCGACCTTGCCGTCGCCGCCGACAGTGCGGCCCTTCAATTCTTCCGCCATCGCTTCACGCATTTTATGAAGCAGAACGAAGCACGCTTTGTACGACACGCCTAGATCGCGCGAGATTGCGAGTGCCGATTTGCCCTTCACTTCGTTGCAGAAGATTGCGATGGCTGCGAGGTAGGTCCGCAATGGCAGTTTGTGGTTGGCGAATAGCGTCCCTGACGTGATACTGAAATGCGCCTTGCACGCGCGACACTCGAAACACAATGCGCCAGTCTCACGGCGATATTCGTAAGCGTCTAAGCCGCCGCACTTTGAGCACACCGGCTTGCCGTCCGTATCGGGCCAACGGACCTTGCGGAATGTCGCTTCTGCGTCTGCATCCGACATACGGAAGACGGTCGCGAGCGTGAGGGTCTTTGCCTTGGCGGAAAGGAGGAAGTGCTGAGACATTGAAATCACCACATTCGATGAACCTGCATCGAATATAGTGATACATAGTCCCCTTTTCAAGTGAAAAATCACCTGATATGATGATTTCTGCACCGGATTCGGGGATTAGGAGAAACCCAATGGATTCAAAGGCTAAGGAGTATCAGGATAAGGCAAAGGGGATTCTACGAGCCGAAATCAAAAGGCGGAACTTGAACTACGATCAATTGGCGCAAAAGCTGGCTGAGATCGGGGTGAAAGAGTCGTCTCGCAATCTCTCAAACAAGATCAGTCGGGGCGGTTTCACGGCAGGGTTCTTTATCCAATGCCTAGAAGCTATCGGCTGCCATTCGGTGCGATTGGACGAGGGCTGACAGTTCTCGTTATATCGGGGTTGCTCATTTGCCCATTACAGGCCGAACATCGCACTCAAAATAATAGTTCCAATCACCAAGCCGACGCCGCTGAGAGCGATACACTTCCAGAACTTTCGATTGACCATATGCTGTCGCCTGAACCGCGACGGCCTGTAGTAATAGTTGAGCCCTACTATCTCCAACCCAAAACCGAGCCCGATAAGCAACCAAGCAGTTTCCTCTGGGTGCCATGGGATGGATGGGTCGCGATTTTTACGTTGGTTCTTGCCGTCGTCAGCATTTGGCAGGGCTGCCAGATTAGACGGGGGGAACGTCTGACTATCGCCGCTTTGCGCAGTTCTCAACGCCAATCGAGAGCCGCCATTCGCGCTGCGAGGGCTGGTGAAAAATCGGTCGAAAGGATGGAGGAAACAGCCGAGCGCCAGCTTCGTGCATATGTTGGCATTATTAAAGGCGCTCCTACACTCGTTTGGGCCGAAACAGAAAGCGGGGGAAAAGAAATTCGGCTCCAAGTCAAGATCGTAGTGAAAAACAGCGGGCGTACCCCCGCGTATAAAATGCGAGGTGGAGGAAGTATTAAATTCGCAAAGAGCTTTGACGAGCATTGGCTGGGCGCAGTTAACTTCTTTGCCCAAAATACATACATTTTGCCCGACGCGGAGCTGAAATACATCGTTCAGGAATCGATTGAAAAGCTCAATAGCGGCGTGGTCGGTGACATCCCCCATTCCCACGAATTTTTCTTTTTTGGCCGAATTGAATACGTAGATGCTTTTGGAAAAGACCGTTGGACCAATTTCCGCTTTGCTATTGGAGGGGACATAAAATCTGGGACGGGTGATTTGCGCCCCTGCAAAGAGGGTAATGACGCAAACTAACGCGGCCATCGCCGCCCGCGCGAACACGGCGCGCCTCCTAACTCAACTCAACCTCCTGATATGTGGGGATTCCGGGGCGCCGTTTTCCCACCGTTTGCGCCATAATACCGAATCTCCGCGGTATTATGGCGCAAGCCCCGGAAGAAACTGATGGCGGGTCACCTATGTTATCGGCATGGGCGAACCACATACGGCTTTTGCGCTGAAACGTAAGCGCGACGAGATTTGCGGCGTCATTGCGCACTACGAGCGGCTGTTGCGGGAAGCGCAGCATGACCTGGCGCACGTCAACGCGGCCCTGAGGTTATTCGAGGCCGCGGGCGAGGCCGCCGATCTACCGCCCTATGTGGACCTCAACCGCGTGCTGAGACGCGGAGAGACCACCAAAATCTGTATGGACGCCTTGGCGGCGGAAGGTCCGCTGGACACCCGCCAGCTTGCCTTGCGGGTCATCCGGGCCAAGGGCCTGAGCGAGGCAGATAAGGTGCTGTCGCAAACCGTGGCGCTCCGCGTGGTCCAAACGCTTCGCCAGCGCGCCCGGCGCGGCAAGGTCGAAAGCGTGACGCGGACCAAAGGCGTTTGCGTGTGGCGCGTGCCGACTGAGCCGTGGCGCCCGACAGAAGACGCCACACTACTTTGACGCGGCGTCGTAACGGAACGCAATTGTCACAAACGCCGATGGTGGATGAACTATCTTTTGGGTGCTGGCAAATTAGCGCTTAGGTTAGATGATGCTTGCGATTCTCGGCCAGGCCTGGCATGGCCATAAATCAACAGCACCACCATAGTCGCGATAAGCCAATAGAAATAATGCCCAGTGTTCACCAAAACATCAGTAAGCGGTCCCTGGTGAGCCCCCGATATATTTCCCCGAGCTGGGACGATCACGAACTCTACGTATGCGAACAATGCACACAGAAGAGCCGCTAACTCACCGATACGGCGAGCTATGAATTTTGTCGCATTGATCATTTCATCACCATCAGATGTGTCCATTGGGCCGTGATGCCCACAGACAGTAGGGTTGCGATGATGCCCCACAGATTGCAGTAAACCACCCTTGTGACGGAGACCTTTGGTCCTTCAAGGCGGCCGACGCGATCATTATTAATAGTTAGCATAAACAGGATCACAATCAATAGTATGACCCCTAGGGCTCGGCTAACAAAGATCAGGTCGCCCTGTGGCCATCTTCCGCCAAGGCAAGTTAGTTCAATTGTCTTTGTCGCAATTTCCGCTCCTGTTAAGGCTATCGCCGCGACAATTAGATCACCGCCGATCATTAGATGCCCTGGATGCCCGTCCCGGGTATCAATGAGCCTATTTCTCGCCAGCCCAATGACACCTCCGACTAGAACAGTGGCCAAGCCTAGAACTATGGGAATAGGCATAAGTGCGCAAAAATTGAGTAATTCAATAGTCGATTTGCCGCCCCCCATTTACGCCTCCCCCGAGTCGTTACGTTAAGCAAACACTACTACTGCGTGAACCCAAGTCCATGAGTAAGTTTAGTTAACGAATGACGAGCGCGTGTTCTGAGGTTATGCCACATTCTGGTGCCGCTGCCAGTAACCGGAGAAGTCCACTGACGGCCCGCGCTTCATCGCTAGATGCGCGACGCGCTGTGTCTGTTTGCCATTGGTGACGCGGCGGTTGTCTTCCCACCATGACGACTCTTGGGCGTAGCGGAGCAAATAGGTACCCGCGATGTGGTGGTGGTGACCGATTTCCGCACGGCGCAAGCGGCTGAAGTATTCTTCGGCCCAATTCGTGCAGGCGCCGTCGTCGCTGTAGGCTTCTTGGTGATTGATGCGCTTCATTTCATAGCGCTTGTTGAATTCATCCCAGGTCGCGGCTTCATCGGCGTTCACGACTGTACCGGGCTATATGCGCTTCTTGATCCATGACAGGGCTTGGCCCTCCGTGCGGAACACCGCCGGGACGGAATTGCCGTTGCGCTCGCGCACGATGACAACGCATTCCCGCTTGCCGGACTGGTTCTGCCACAAGCGACGGTCGCGGCGGTGTTCGCGATAGTTGGCCGGCTTCACGTATTGACGGCATGCCCGGTCCGCCAGCACGTCATGCGCGCTGGCGAAAAACCGGTGCAACGCCGCGATCTTACCAATTCACGCGCAGGCCGACCGTTGCATCTTGCGTCGTCTGACGCGTGCGCAGCTCGCCGCCATATTCCACGAAGGCGCTGACCTGATCGTCGATATGCGCCGAGGCGCTCAGATTCACGATCCCGGCGTCGTGGCCGATCTTGCTGGACAGCGCCGTGTAATAGGCGGAGGGCGATCCGCTGAGGCTCGCGTCCGTGCGCGTGGCATCCGGCCCGAAGTCGTGCGCCCAGGCAAGCCGTAGGCCCAGTGAATAGGGCGAGGCCTTGCCCGTATCGAGATCGACGCCCAGCATCGTGCGCGGCGTGTCCAACGTCGCATCCTTGACGTTGAGCGAAAGATCGCCGGCGTTGGTTTCCGTGAAGCTGGAGCGCGAAATGTGGTCGATACGCAGATCCAGGAACGGCTGCACATAGCCCAGGCCATAATGCGCAATCGCATCCGCCGTGACGTTGAAGCCGTCGGTGTCGCCTTTAGCAACACGCGTCAGCGTACCGACGTCTATCTCGCGGGTCGCGCCGTATTGTTGGTACGAAATCGCGACTTCGCCGTCGACGCGCCAATTGCCGCTGGCGAAATCGCTGTAGCCCGCCACGCGCTCGGACTGCACCTTGGCCTTGGCCGCGTTGTTCGTCGTCACGTTGGCTTGAGCGTAGCCAAAGGACGCGCCCACCGCGAGCGGACCGTCGGTCGGGATGTCGACGCCGCCCATCAGGCCGCCGGCATTGTCGTGATAGCCCGGTGCATTGCCGTCGGTTTTGGTCGTAGACCACATACCAAGGCCGCGCAGCCAGAACGGCCCGGCGTTCACGAGATCGGCTTTTTGCGGTGCCGCGGCAGAATTGATCGCCGTGAAGGCACCGTTCGGTGTTACGCTCAACGCGCTTATCATCACATTGGCGCCGTTGCGGTGATCATCCGAGCCAGACGCGAACATCGCGTTCAGCACCTCGGCGGTGTTCATGGCGTCGCCATAGACCGTTCCGGCGATCTGATCCATCGTCGGACCGATGCTCGATGCCGGCAAGCTGTAGAGCGCGCCGAGCACGGTATTGCGGTCGCCGGTCATGCGCACGCCCGGCGGCAGACGATAACTGTTGATCGCCGCACCAAGGCTCATTCGGTTTGTCGTATCAGTCACGCCGAGCGGCGACAGGTTGGCATAGGACACCGGCGTCACGACGAGATCCATCCCGGTGTCCGAGTAGATCGTGTCGAACTGGGTGCCCGGCGCCAGGCCGCTGGTCGGCTCGGTCAGGCTGGCATAGCTGCCGAGTACGCCGGCGGTGGTTGAGATCACATTGAAGCGCTCGCCAACCGAAGGCGTGAAATTGTTGTTGGCGCTGCCGGTGATGCCGCGCAGTCTTACGACGAGCGTACCGGCAGTCGTGACGGTGTTGCCCGCGCCTGTCGCTACGACGCGATCGTAATTGCCCGCGCCATTGCCAGTGCCGGTGCCGTCGACGTCGATCAATGTCGTCGACGACGAGGTCAGGATCAGCGGCGCCGACAGCGTGATCGTACCCGGACTGTTGCCGGGCGACAGCGTGCCGCCGACCGTCGTCTTGGTGCCGACATTGCCGACGCCCGACAGCGTGCCGGAAACGTAGAGGCCGTTGATCGCGTCGAGCGTCCACGGACCCGTCGTATGGACCGTGCCGGTGAACAGAATCTCGGGTGCGCCGTTGCCGGGATAGAGCACGACATTGCCGTTCAGATTCAGGTTGTTGCCTTCCGAATTGATCGCACCGCCGGCATCAATGGTGATGTTGCGCGAGGTCGTGAAGGCGCAGGTCACGTCGAGCCTGCCGGAGTTGATCAGCAGGGCGCCGCTGGCCGAGCCGAGATTGGCATCCGAGCACACATCGACGGTGGTGTTGCCGTTGATGATGGTGCCGCCGGAATAGGTATTCGTACCCGCCAGCGTCAATGTGCCGCCACCCGTTGTCGTGAGATTGCCCGTCCCGCCGATGGTGCCGTTCAGCGTGACGCTTTGAGCGTTGGTATCGAATGTGTCGGTACCAGTGAGCGTCGTCATGCGGTTGGAGGTGACCGTACCCAAGGCCACCAGCGTGCCGTTGTTCATCGCCAGCGCACCGGAGGCCGAACCAAGCGCGGAGTCGTTGGTGATATTGAGCGTCGCGTTGGCGATGGTCGTGCCGCCGGAATAGGTGTTGGTGCCAGAGAGCGTCTCGGTGCCGCCAGTCACAGCAAGGCTTCCGCCCGTTCCGCCGATCTTTCCCGAAAATGTGCCGCCGGCCGCCGTGAGGGTCAGTTTTTGCGCTCCCAGCGCGACGCTTCCGGCCCCTTCTAGAGTTTCAATCGATGCGCCGGCCGTCGTGCCGGAAATATCGAATGTGCCGCTATCGGCAACGTCGGAGGAGGCGGCGATGCTGCCGGTCCCCTCAAGCGCGAGGATTGCGCCCGTGTCGATCATGGTCTTGCCGGTGTAGCTGTTCGTGCCGCCGAGAGCCTCGGTGCCACCCGCCACTTCGATGCCGCCGGTGCCGGCGATGGCGCCGCCGAACGTGCCGCTCGCGGCTGTGAAGGTCAGGTTCTGCGCACCCAGCTTGACTTGGCCGCTGCCATCGAGCGAGACGATCTTGGAGCCCGCGCTCGTATCCGAAATGTCGAACGTGCCGTTGTCGACAACATCCGACGAAGTGGCAACGCTGCCGGTTCCCGTGAGCGTCAACGTGGCGCCGGAATCAATCTTGGTCGTGCCCGTATAGGTGTTGGTGCTGGTCAGCGTTTCGCCGCCGCCCGCCACCTCGATACCGCCCGTGCCGCCGATCACGCCGCCGAAGGTTCCGCTGGCAGCGGTGAGTGTGAGGTATTGGCTGCCCAAAGCGACGGTGCCGTTACCTTCGATCGTCGTGATGGAAGCACCTGCCGTCGTGCCGGAAATGTCGAATGTGCCGCCGTCAACGACATCCGAAGAATTGGCGACGCTGCCTGTCCCTATGAGCGCCAGCGTAGCGCCCGACGCGATCGTCGTCGTGCCGGTATAGGTGTTTGTGCCGCCAAACACTTGGGCCCCTGCGGCCACAGTAACGCCTTGCGTGCCGTTGATCGCCCCTGAGAATGTGGTGGAGGCATCGGTCAGCGTGAGCAGCTCATTGCCGAGTGTGACAATACCCGTGCCCGACAAGGTGACGATCGAGGCACCGGATGTCGTCGCCGAAATGTCAAGAATTCCGTTGGCGACGACATTCTGCGAGTCCGCAATCGATCCGGCCCCGTACAGAACGAGGTCCGAGGTTGAGTCGATCAAGGTCACACCCGAATAGGTGTTTGTGCCCGTGAAGAGTTCAGCGCCACTTGCAATGGTCAGGCCGCCGGAGCCGCTGATCACGCCCGTGAAAATCGAGTCGGCGCCGCTCAGAGTCATGGTTTCGGCGCCGAGATTGACCGAGCCGGAGCCGGCCAGGGTGATGATGGTCGCGCCGGCACTGGTGCCGGAGATGTCGAACGTGCCGTTGTCGACGACTTCAGAGGAATCGGAGATCGAACCGGTTCCGATCAGGAGCAGGCTGGCCCCGGAATCGATCAGCGTCTCGCCGGTATAGGTGTTCGTGCCGGACAGGGTCTGGGCCCCGCCGGAAATCGTCAGGCTACCGCCGGGAGGATCCTCGATCACGCCAGCGAAGGTGGTGGAACCATCTGTAACGTTTAAGTTTTCTCCACCCAGGATCACGAGGCCGTTCCCCGACAGGGTCACGATCGAGGTGCCCGCGCTGGTGCCGGAGATGTCGAGCGTGCCGTTGTCGACGATGTCCGATGAGGTGGCGAGTGAACCGGTGCCGGTCAGCACGATGTTGGCGCCCGAATTGATCGTGGTGGCGCCGGTGTAGGTGTTGTTCCCGGTGAAGGATTCGGTCCCCGCTCCCACCGTCATTCCGCCCGTACCGTTGATCCCTCCGGAAAAGGTGGTCGAGGCGTCGCTGAGCGTTAGGGTTTGCCCGCCAAGATTGATCGCGCCGGAGCCCGACAAGGTGACAATCGACGCGCCGGTCGAGCCGGAGATGTCGAATACGCCGTTGTCGATGACGCCTGAGGAATGGGCAATGCTGCCCGCCGTCGAACCCAGAATGGTGGGATCGGGCGCGAGCAACAGGGTTCCCCCGGCGTCGATGGTGGTGGCGCCGGTATAGGTATTGGCCGCGGTAAGCACCAGCTGGCCGCCGTTGACGCCGTCGACCGTAAGGCTGCCGGATCCCGACAGGACGCCGTTCAGGTAGGCGATGTCCAGGTTTGGCGTTGAGGTCGTTACATTCACGACCACGTCGCCTTCCAAGGTCGGGGTGACGGTGTTCGCGCCGGTCACCAGGATGTCGTCGGTTCCGACCAGTTGGATGTTGTTGACGAAGTGAACGGCATTGGTCGCTTCAAGCGTGCCGAACAGCAGCGAGTTGGAACCGCCGACGAAATAGTCCTGCCCCCAGACCAACTGCTGACCATTACTGATATTGGTCGTCAGATCCTGGCCGATGGCGGAGAAGCCCCCTGAACCGGTCCATTGGACCTGACCACCAAGGGTTCCCAAGGATCGCGTGAACGACCCCGTCCCGGTTTCGAACACTGCTTGGTCGAGATTGCCTGAACCGGCAAGAGTCAGGTTGCTGAATACTGGAAGTCCAGTGCCGTCGGCCGCCTGAAGCACGCCGCCGTCAAGGATCGTCGCACCCGAATACAGATTTCCGCCATTCAGGGCTACGATGCCGCTGTAGATGTTCAGACCGGCTCCCGTGCCGACCTGGCCGCCGGTTGCCGTTCCAAACGCGCCGACATCCGCCACGCTATCGTCGCCGATCGTGCCATTGAAGGTGATCGTGCTCCCGCAAGCGTTCACCATGCCGTAGCAGGGGTCGAGGTTGACGGTCGAGCCGGTCATCATGAACAGATCGGATCCGCCATAGCCGCCGCCGGCCCCCTCAAGTCCCGCCGCCGCGCCGGAGATGACAACGTTATTTCCGAACGTCGCGTTTCCAGTGATGGTCAGGGTGGCCCCGTTCATCACGAAGATGGCGCCACCCAAGCCTGAACCGCCGCCGCCGCCGGTCTGAATCGGATGGTTGTAGCCGGTGCCGCTGGCGCCGTTGCCGGCCCCGAAGCCGGCGAGGCCGCCGCCGCCGGCGCCCCCTTCGCGATCCGGGTTTAAGCCGATGCCGGCAGTCCCGCCGTCACCGCCCGCGCCGCCGCCGGCGCCAAAGCCGCCCCAGCCGCCGTCGCCGCCGTCGCCGCCATTGCCGCCCTTGGCGCCGCCGCCGCCGTCACCTCCGGGGCCGCCATTGCCGCCCGGACCGCCGCCCAGGCCAAAGTCGCCGGTTCCGCCCGCGCCGCCGGCGCCGCCGTCGCCCCCCATGCCAACTTGGCCGATGAGGTTCTGCGCTTCCCACTTCGCCAGGTTTTCCGTGTCTGTATCGACCGTTTCTTCGTCCGCAGTCACCTTTTCCTCAAGCGCGGTGATCTCGGCGTCATCGGCGCCTTCTTCAAGGTCATCGGCGACCTCTAGCTGGGCCTCTTCGGCGGTTTTCTCTCCATCTACGATGGTCTGCTCGACACTTTGGACCTCTTCGGCGGTAGCGATGGCCGCGTCGGTGAACTCAGACTCGGCCGCAAGATCGGCGCCGTCGGCCACGAGGTCCTCGGCATCCTCTTCGACCTCGGACGCATCGGCTTCGCCATCCGCGGCCGCCTTGTCCCCGTCGGCGGCGGCATCCGCGTTCGCCTTTGCGAGAAGCGCGGAATCTTCCTCCAGTTGATCGGAGTCTTTCAGGAGTGTGTACTCCAGCTCGGGATTGAAGCTCCATCCCGGCTCACCGGTGCCGCCGACGCCGCCCGCGCCGCCGACCTGTTTGTTCCCCACGCCCGAGCCGCCCTGGACGCCGTCGCTGCCGCCTAGTCCGTTGCCTGATCCGTCACCGAACAGAGCAATGCTGTCGATCCAAGTGATGCCAGCCTGCCCAGTCGCCGCGTGACCGCCGGTCGAGAGAGCCGAGCCTAGGTTGTTCAGCGAGCCGCCGGTGGGGGAGTTGGTGTTGCCGAGGCCGCCGATCGCCGCATTGCCTTCAACCGTGACGTTGCTGAGGGTCAGCGACGCGCCCTGGCCCACGAAGGCCACGCCGCCCGCGCCCAGGCCGCCGCCGCTGCCGGACCCGCCGACTTCGGTGAAGTTGTGGATGTTGGCGTTCTGGATCGTCACATTCCCGCTGAGGATGGTGATGCCGGGCCCGCCGTTGCCGTTCAGATCGGCAGGACTGGAAGGTGACGAGCCACCCTCGGTCAGGTTCGAGGTGACGATGCCGGTCGCCTGTGCATAGGCGCCCGAGGCCGAGATCAAGGTGGTCGTGACCAACATCATCGCGCCGCAGAGCAGCGACGATCTTAGCGCCTCGCAAGTGCCCCGGCGCTTGTCGGATTTGTTCACGATGCGGAACGGCGAAGCCATAAATCCTCCTTTTCGGATTGCATACGTTGCGCTAGGCACAAACACTCTCATTCGCACGGAGCGATGCTCCGCACGTTCAGCGCCTCAGCGCCGAAGCCAAATTCTCAAGACGCGGGCGGCCATCCGCGAGACGCCGATTCAGCGGCGCTTTGAATAGCCCTTGGTGTGCGCGTTTTTTTTCTGAAGACGCCCCACGCCCTCTGGTGATTACAGAAAGCCATCTTGGAATGCGTCGAACAAGCGCGAACGTCCCCAAAGTGAGTATTAGAATGAATTCCACCAGTCGCGCGAATGCGATCACGACCACACGCAAAAAGAGATTTGCGACGCCGACCCGAGGCCAAAGGCCGGCTTGCGCTCACCAGATGGACGCGCTTGAGTCGGGGTGCAAATGACCCTGCGTTTCGCGCCTTAAGGCACCACAATGGTGCAGCAACCGAATCATCTGCCGGCGCACCGACACGTGTTGAACGTCTCGGAAAGCAACGTTCAACACCAGATCTATTCCCTGGAGAGTGTGCAACGGCTGACCGCGCGGCTGTTGATGCAATATGTCGTCGACACTTTCACAAGGCTTGGCGCCGATCCATTCACCAGCGATATCAAGCGCAGCATCGCCTTTCTTGCGATTGCTTTAGGAACACGCGCCGGAAGCCGATCCAGCGAGCATCCGCTTCGCGTCAGCGCGCTGGCGGCCTCTCTCATGATGCCGGACCAGACGATGCGCCGGCAGGTCGAATATCTCGTGAGATCGGGCGCTTGCATTCAAGTTCCCGGCGCTGGCGTCTTGATCAGCCCGACCATCGAAGCGCGGGCTCTGCTGAAGCGGCTGTGTGACGGAATCGGGGTCACTTTTGAAAAGCTTCTGCGCGAGGCGCGGGCGCTTGGCTATGTACCGGAGCAGTCGAAGCTCGTGCTCCGATTGAGCAAATACCATCCCGCGCCGGCCAACACCAACAACCAACGCGAAATACTCGCCAGCGTGTCCTGCGAATTGCTGTTCCACATTCTGGAGACGGTCGTCGGATTTCACGACAACAACATCGAACGAGCGCATGTCTTTCATGCCGTCATCGCCATCAACAGCAGGACGTTCAAGGACAAGACCACCGCCTGGAGGTATGCCTCCGCCGCCAGTTCACCGTCGGACGAAACCCGTCAGCCGGCAACCATCCAGGAATTGTCCGAGCTGACCGACTTCCCATTTGAGACGACGCGGCGGCACATCAACACGCTTCTGCGCGAAGGAAAATGCATACGGGTCCGTCGCAAGGGCGTCGTCGTGCCGAGCGCGATGCTGAATTCGCCCGAAGTTCTTGAAGCGGGGCGCGCGTTAACGCGCTGGTTCATCCGTGCCGTCGCGAGGTTGCGCGACGAAGGGTTTGACTTCGACCGGTTGGCGCGGAATTCCACCAGCCGGTAGTCGCGGCTCTTTCAGTACTTTGAAACTGCCGTCAGGAAGCATCTCTAATTGGTGCTGCAAGTCTATCGATCTCCTCAGGCGGCCTCCTTGAGCTGTTCGGCCATCAGTGCCAGATCGCAGATGTCCGGGAACCGCTCAGTTCGAACTGTATTCAAGAACCCCAGCCAATCTCTACCGGTATTATGGCGCAAGCGGTGGAAGAAGCCGCACCCCGCAATCCCCACATATCAGGAGGTTAGGTTGAGTTAGGAGGCGCGCCGTGCGCGCGTGGGCGGCGGTGACCGCGTTACTTCTCGTTTTTTTCTCTAACAAGAAGAACATTCTCTCCACTCCCAGCTACAGGTTCCAAGCCGCAAGCCCATTCGCTGTCATTGAGGGGATGTACATCCCGCTTGTTGTTTTCGGGATCGTCCCTTTCAGCCATTCCCATGAACGTTACACAATCAGAATGCCCCTTATCAAAGACGTCGTTCCATTTGTAATAGATGCGCAACTTCACAACGATATTCTTGGGCAATTTCATATGTCTCGAAACTGTTTCAACCATCGAAAGCCCAGCAATGAGGTATTTGGCTTTACGCCTCCCTCCGGCCCCAATGTCAACTCCAATGCCAGTAAATGCCTCGATGTCAAAAGGCTCGATGATTGCGCCCGTTTGGGTGGAATATTCAATGGTTGGAACCCATTCGAATTTTCGAGCTGGAGATTGCCCGGTGTTGACAACCGTTATCATGATCATCGGCAATGCTTTATCAGACATGAAAACAACTGTGGCAGATTTAATAGTGACATAGGCCCTCACCTGTGCCTCACCAATCCGACGCGTTTCGGCTACCGCGGTTTGTGCGGTGCCAATGGACGCTTTCATTTGTCGCGATTGCCGCTCCGCGTCGCTTTGCGCGTGTCGCAAGGTTCTTTCGGTGACCCACCACAGGCCGAGGGTCGAGACTGTCAGAACAACCGTGAATATTGCGACCTACGCTCCGGAATAATGCCACCAAAAGTCACAATTTCCGCAATCATTATTGGTACAATAGGTGGCATTCTTGCTTTGATTTTCGTACTGTTGATTACAGGCCAAAAGAGGAATGGCAACTGACCATTCTACCAAGGCCAACACACCCAGGATGAATGCACCGATAACAAGCTGTCTTTTGTTCGGCATTTTGTAGTTGCTTATCTGGGCCGTTCTTCGATCCCAAACATCCTCCAAGTGTATGCCCTCAAGCTCCAGGGCGGCTAGACAGGCGGGAAGAAACGTCGCAGCAAATGTATACCCCGCTTGAGCTTTGCGGCTATGGAATCGCGTGTCTCGCCCTTGAGACCGTGTTTTGCGAGCCGGTCCGCAAGCTCTTCGTAAGTCGCCTCATCCGCGCGACAATTCCTGCGTCAACCGTGCCGCAAAGGCGTCCGCCTGCGGCCCGACCACGACGTGCACGCTGTCGCGCAGCCTCGCCGCGCCGCGCACGCCCAGTGCGCGCAGTCCCGACTCGTCCGCCAAAGCGGTGCTCTTCAGCGCGACGACCACGCGACTCGAGCAGGCGGAAACGGCCTTGACGTTGGCCGCGCCGCCAAGCGACTTGATGACCGCGGCCGGCGAAGGCAGCGAACCGGCATCGCCCGAAGAAGCGGGCTGCGGGGCGGCCACGGCCGTGAGCGCCTGGCGGATTTCGCCGGCGATCTGATCGGCCGCGGGACCGACCACCACCTGCAGGCTCTGCGCCGAAGGCCGCACGAAACCGCGCGCCCCCAGCGCCTTCAGGCGCGGCTCGTCGATGGCGGTGGACGACTCGACTTCGAGGCGCAGGCGCGTGGTGCAGGCGTCGACCGCGCGAAGGTTCTTCGCCCCGCCCAGCGCATCGACGAAGGCGCGGCCGCGCCCTTGCGCATCCTGCAAAGGCCGCGCGACCGTCGGCGCGCTCTCTTCCTGGCCGAGCGTCTTGAGGTCGAAGAAGGTGATGGTGAAGCGGAAGATGCCGTAATAGAGCGCGAAATAAAGGAGGCCGACCGGAATGAGCAGCAAGGGCCGCGTCGACTTGTTGAAGTTGATCACATAGTCGATGACGCCCGCCGAAAAGCTGAATCCGAGATGCACGCCCAGCGCGTTCATCACCACCATCGACAGGCCGGTCAGCACCGCATGGATGGCGTAGAGCAGCGGCGCCAGGAACATAAAACTGAACTCGATCGGCTCGGTGACGCCGGTGAGAAACGAGGTGAGCGCCATCGAGGCGAGCAGTCCGCCCACCTCCTTGCGCTGCTCGGGACGCGCGGTCTGGTACATCGCAAGGCACGCCGCGGGCAGGCCGAACATCATCACCGGGAAGAAACCAGACATGAAGGCGCCGGCCGTCGGATCGCCAGCGAAGAAACGCTTCAAATCGCCGGTGACGCCGTGATAGTCGCCGAGCAGGAACCAGGCGATGTTGTTCAGGATGTGGTGCAAACCGGTGACGATGAGCAGCCGGTTCAGCGCGCCGTACATGAAAAGCCCGAACGCGCCGAGCCGCAGCACGGTGTGGCTCATCACATCCATGCCTTGCGAGATGGCGGACCAGGAAAGGCCGATGACCGCCGCCAGCCCCAGCGCGGCAAAACCCGAGACGATGGGAATGAAGCGCCGCCCGCCGAAGAAGGCGAGATAGTCGGGCAGCTTGATGTCGTGGAAACGGTTGTAGAGCCAGCCGGCGATCAGCCCCGAGACGATGCCCGTCGGCACGCCGAGCTTGGCGAGCGCCGCCGCTTTGAACGACTCCGCGGCAAGCTGCTGGGCGTTGGGACCGTAGGCGGAAAGGACTTCGGGCGGCACGCCCATCAGCGCCTTGGCGCCTTCGGTGGCAACCACGAAGCACACCACGCCGGCAAGTCCCGCGGCGCCGTGATTTTCCCTTGCCAGACCGACGGCGACACCGGCCGCAAACAGCAAACCGAGATTGGCGAAGATCGCGTTGCCCGCCGCGGCGATGAAGGCGATGTCGAGCAGATCGGGCTGACCCAGACGCAGCAGAATGCCCGCCGCCGGCAGTACCGCGATCGGCAGCATCAGCGCACGGCCAAGCGGCTGGAGGATCTCGACGGCGGATTTCATGGCTCACACTCCTGGAAGCGGGCTCGCGCCAGCGCGCGCACGGCGGCGGCGGACTCGAGCGTCAGAGCGCTCTTCGCCGCGTCGCGGCACTCCGCGATGCGAAGCGCGTGGACGGCGGCTTTCAAGTTCGCAATCACCGGCGCCGGCACCGACAACTCGCCGACGCCAAGTCCGATCAACAGCGGCGCGGCAAGCGGATCGGCGGCAATGCCGCCGCACACCGCGACCGGCTTTCCCGCCGCGTTCGCGGCTTCGGCGGTCCGCGCGATCAAGCGCAAAACGGCGGGATGAAGGGCATCGAGCCGCGGAGCGAGTTCGCGATGACCGCGGTCGATCGCCAGCGTGTACTGCGTGAGGTCGTTGGTGCCGATGGAGAGGAAATCTGCCTCTTGCGCCAGTTGATCGGCCAACAGCGCGGCGGACGGCGTTTCGATCATGGCGCCGAGCGCGGGCTCGGGCCGCGACAGCTCCCGGCACAGCTCGCGCACGATCTGGCGCACGGCAGCGATCTCGTCGCGCGCGATGATCATCGGCAGCATGATCTTGCAGCCGACGCGGATGGCGGCGCGCAGCTGGGTGCGCAACAGCTCCGGCCAACGAAAGCCGCCGCGCACGCCGCGAAGGCCGAGCGCCGGATTTTCCTCCGCCGGGAACGAAAGATAAGGCACCGGCTTGTCGGCGCCGAAATCGAAGGTGCGCAGGATGAAAGGCCGGCCGCCGAGCGCTTCGGCGATCGCTTGATAAGCGGCGAACTGTTCGTTTTCGCCGGGCGGCGCCGCGCGGTCCATGAACAGGAACTCGGTGCGCAGCACGCCGCAGCCCTCGGCACCGAGACGGACCGCTTCGGCCGCTTCCGCCGCACCTTTGCCGAGATTGGCGAAAATCTCGACACGCTGACCGTCGGCCGTGCGGCATTCCTGGCTCGCCAGCGCGAGCGCCTGCTGCTTGCGCAGCGCCGCGGCTTTTGCCGCCGCCTTGGCCTTGTCGATCAAAGCCGCATCGGGCTTCAGGTGCAGCACGCCCGCATCGGCATCGAGAAGCAGCTCGGCGCCTTCGGCAATGCCGAGAACGGCCGGACCGGCGGCGACCAGCGCCGGAATGCCCATGCCGGCGGCGAGGATCGCGACGTGCGAGGTCGGTCCGCCGCGTGCCATCGCCAGCCCCGCAAGCTTCGCTCCGTCGAGCCCGACGATATCGGACGGCAGGATTTCCTCGCCGATGAGAATGGCCGACGGCGGCAGCGCCAGTGCCGGCCCGCCGCCTTCGCCGACCAGCACCGCGATCACCTGGCGCTCGAGATCGAGCAGATCGCCGGCGCGCTCGCGCAGGCGTTCGTCGTCGAGCGCCTTCAGCACATCGGCATATCCGCGCACCGCCTGGCGCCAGGCGAAAGCGGCGCTCTTGCCTTGCTCGATCAGCGCCAAGGCGGCCTTGTGCAGCTCCTCGTCTTCGAGCAGCGCGACATGGGCCGCGAGGATGTCGCGGCGCGCGCCCTCGCCCGCGGCTCGCGCGATGCGGGATTTCACCTGCGCAATGGCGCCGCGGAATTCGCTCACCTCATGGGCGATGCCGGCGCCCGCTTCGGGAACCGGAACGTCGGCGACGCGAAGCTGGACGGCGCGCCCGAACGCCTTGCCCGGCGCGGCGCAAAGACCGTGGATCGTCTTCTCGTCCGCCGCTGGAACCGGAGCCGGCGGTGCGACGGCCACGACTTCCTTTTCGCCTTCGGCTTCGAGCAGCGGTACGACCGCTTCGAGCGCTTGTCGCGCGTCGTTTCCGGTCGCGGCGACGGTCACGGTGCCGTTGCGGCGGACGCCGAGCGCCATCAGACCGACGGCGCTCTTGGCGCTGGCTTTGTGCGCGCCGAGCGAAATCGTGATCTCGGCCGCGAACCGTTTGGCGGCGTTTGAAACCAGCGCGGCGGGACGCGCGTGGATGCCGTGCGCCGCCTTGACGACGACATCGCGCGAGACGGAAGGTCCGGCGGCTCGCGGCGCGGCCGTGGCCACGCCGCCCTCCAGCTCCATCAGCACATCGCCCGTTTTCACGGCGTGGTTCTGGGTTCGCTTCAGGATGCGGAAGGCGTCGCCGTTGGTGACGATGATCGGCGAGATCAGGCTCTTGACGCGCGGCGCCAGGAATTCGAGATCGAAATCGATCAGCTTCTCGCCCGCCTTGACCCTTTGGCCCTGGGCAACGCGCGGTGCAAATCCGCGACCGGCCAGCGCCACGGTTTCGAGCCCGATGTGAACCAGAATCTCCGCGCCGCAATCCGCCCGGAGCGTCACCGCGTGCTTGGCGAGCGAAGCGACGGTCCCGTCGCACAAAGCGCAAAGCGTGGCGCTGGTGGGATCGATGGCAACGCCGTCGCCCATGATGCGGTCTGCGAACACCGGGTCGGGGACTTCGCCAAGCGGCGCCGCCCAGCCGTCCAGCGGTGACAGCAGAACAAGCTTGGCCATGATCACTCCTTCGCGGGCTGAACCCACTTGATCGCCCACACCGGATCGACGCTGCGCCGCGCGAACAGCAGGCAGAGATCGTGCACGCCTTGCTGCGGCGCGAGCGCGGCGTGCAGAACCGGTCCGGTCAGCGGCAACACCGCGAGCGTCTCGCCCTGACAGGAATCGAGGCGGATTTCGAGCTGGCCTTGCGGCGCCGCATCGGGATAAAGCGGGATTTTCCTGATGTCCTGGCCGATCTGGTAATCGAACGGCAGGCGGGCGACGGCGACGTCGATGGAACCAATGCCGGCGAGGTTCAGACCTTTATAGATCCAACACGGGTTCATCACATTGACCATGACGACGCTATCGCCCGCTTGCAGCGCCAGCGGCAGATCGTCGGTGCATTGGGGCATGTCGTAGCTCGTGCGGCGCAGCAGCGAGCGCGCATCGAGAGCGGCCGTCACCGGCGCGGCCAGCGCGCGCGTACCGTCGAAGGCGGCGGCCTTGATCGTCATGGGCAGCGCCACCTCGAACGGCGCCGCATAAAGCGGCGAGTTGAGGGTCGGCGCGCCGCCGTCGAGCGTGTAGTGGATCGCGCCGAAGCTAACCTGATTGGATAAGGAAACCTGGGCACCTTGCGCGGACGGCGTGGCTTTCACCTCCACGGCGAAGGCGGCGTCGGAAGTGGTCAGTCCGAGGCGGCGATAGCGATCCAGCATCGCCGGCAGCCGCGCAACGAAGGACGGCCAATCGCGTTCGGAGCGCGGCGTCCAGGCCAGTTCGGCCAAGGCCGCGAGGCGCGGGAACGCGGCGTAGGCGACGCGATCCTCGCTATCCAAATGCTCGGTCCAGATGTTCGCCTGCACGCCGAGGAGACGGGCGTTGTCGACCGGATCGAAATCGTAAACCTGGCGAAGGGACTCTTCGATGCCGCGGCAGGGCGGCTCGCCTTCGCGCGCCACCTGGCAATAGTCGAAATACAGCATAGGCGCGGGCGACAGTACGACGTCGTGGCCCAGCTTGGCGGCTTCGTCGGCGCTTTCCAGCGTCCGCCAGGACGTCACCGCCGCATCGGGCGCGAGCGTGCTGTTCAAGATCTCGTCCCAGCCGATCAGGCGCCGTCCGTGCGCCGCGAGGAAGCGGCCGATGCGGGCGGTGAACCAGGCTTGCAGCGCCTCCGCATCCTTGAGGTGAAGGCGGCGCACTTGCCGCCTGATGTGGCGCGAGGCGTTCCACTGATCCTTCACCGCCTCGTCGCCGCCGATGTGGATATAACGGCTGGGGAACAAGGCCATGACTTCCGTCAGGACGTTGTCGAGGAAGCGGAAGGTGGGCTTGTCGACATTATAGAGATAAGGGAACACGCCCCAGTCGCCGGAAACGGTTTTGGGCGGATGGCGCACCGATCCGAGCCAGGGATAGGCGACAATGGCCGCCAGCGCGTGCCCGGGCATCTCGATTTCGGGAACGATGGTGACGTGGCGCCGGCGCGCATAGGCAACGATGTCGCGGATCTGCCTCTGCGAATAGAAGCCGCCGTAACGCCCGCCCTTGCCGTCCGGCCGCCAAGCGCCGACCGAGGTGAGACGGGGATATCCCTTGATCTGGATGCGCCAGCCTTGATCGTCGGTCAAATGCCATTGCAAGACGTTCAACTTGTGCAGCGCCATGGCATCGATGAACGCTTTCACGAAGGCCGGCGACTGGAAATGGCGCGCGGAATCGAGCAGCACGCCGCGCCAGCCAAAGCGCGGCTGATCCGCAATCGAAGCCGCGGGGATGGAGATTTGCGGCGCCTCATCGTCCGTCGCCAACTGCCACAACGTGACGGCGCCGTAGAACAATCCCGCCTCGCCGGAAGCGGAAACCACGATCCGCTGCGGCTCCACGTCGAGCGAATAGGCTTCGGAATCGGCAGCTCCGGCGGTCCGCTGGAACACGATGGCGCCAGACTCGGGTTCGACGGCCGCTTTCGCCGGCGCGATACCCCGCGTGTGCGACATGAGTTGCGCGAAATAGTCCGCCGTCCAATCACAGGACGAATCTTTCGGCGGGCAGACGAGCCGGGTTGCGCTTGTCAGGTTGAACCGGCCTTCGCGGCGCTCGACCTTAGCGGGCTCGGGAATCAGCGATAGCGGGCGCGGCGCGACGGCCGGCACGGCTGGCCCATGCATCATGTCCGCCTGAGAGCCGGAAAGAAGCGGCGCGATCAGGAGTGCGACGGCCGGAAGGCGCAACCGGTGCGACATACAGGATGAGTACAATGACCCTGGCGCGACTGTAATGGTCGCCCTCCGCCCAGGGAAGAAAAAAGGGCCGCAGTCCCGCCTGCCCGGCACGTGCCGCGCAAGGATTGGTCTATAATGGGCCGCACGCCGCAACCGAAACCCTTGATCGCCATGAACGAAGCCGTCCGGCAACACTGCCAAGCTGCGATTCGACTCATGCGCGAAGACCGGCTCGAAGAGGCCGAACGCCATTATCGTGCTGCGCTGCAAATGCGCCCCGGCCAACCGGAGGCGCTCACCGGACTGGGACGGCTCTGCTTGCGCACGGGGCGCATGGACGAAGCGATCCACTGCTTCGAATCCGCCCTGGCGACGGCGCCCGGTCACAAAAGCGTGTTGCTCGGTCTTGGCGAGGCGCTGGCCGTGGCCGGTCGGCAGAACGAGGCCAAGAACGCCTACGAGCGCCTTCTCGCCGGCGAACCGGAAAATGCGGAGGCGCATTTCGGCTTGGGTTCGGTTCTCAAGCAACTCGGACGTTTCGCCGAGTCGCAGCGGGCGTTCGCGCAGGCCGTAGAGCTGGCGCCGCGCGAGCCCGCCTACCATCGCGCGCTGGCGGAGGCTGCGCCGTTCCTGGCGGACGATCCGCGCCTTGCGGCGCTCGAAGCCTTGCTGCGCGAGGAACACCGCTTCAGCGAGCGGCAGAAGGTCGAACTCCATTTCGGGCTGTTCAAAGCCTACGACGATCTGAAGCGCTATGCGCCGGCGTTTGAGCACCTTGAGAGAGGCAACCGGCTCTATCGCAAGCTTGTGCCCTACGAAGAATCGCAGGTCTTCGCTCTGTTTCGCGAGATTGAAGAGACCTACACACCGGCAGCGATCGCCGCGCACGCCGGCATGGGACATCAATCCGAACTGCCGGTGTTCGTGGTCGGCATGCCGCGCTCGGGAACGACCTTGGTCGAGCAGATCCTGGCGAGCCATCCCGAGATGTTCGGCGCGGGCGAGTTGACCTTTTTTCAGGACCTCATCAACGCCGGATTTGCCGGCGAGGATTATCCTGCCGGCCTCTCGCTGCTGGGCGACGGCGGGCTGCGCCGCTTGGGCGGTGCTTACGCGGCGCGCATCGCCGCGCTGGCGCCGAAGGCCAAGCGCATCACCGACAAGCTGCCGGCGAACGGCAACCATCTGGGATTGATCCATCTCGCCTTGCCGAAGGCGCGCATCGTTCACGTGCGGCGCGATCCGCGCGACACCTGCTTCTCGTGCTATTCCAAGCTGTTCGCCAGCGGTTTGAACTTCGCCTACGAGCTCGGCGAACTCGGGCGCTTCCACAAGGCCTATGACCGGCTGATGGCGCACTGGCACCAGGTTCTGGCGCCGCGCGCCCTGCTCGAGGTGCGATACGAGACTCTGGTGGCGGATTTCGCGGCCGAGGCGCGTCGGCTGGTGGAATTCTGCGGGCTTGAATGGGACGAGCGCTGCCTGAACTTCCATGAGACCCGGCGCGCGGTCCGAACGCTGAGCGAATACCAGGTGCGGCAGAAACTGTTCACGAGTTCGATCGGGCGCTGGCAACCTTATGCGCAATGGCTCGGTCCGCTGTTCGAAGCCTTGGGATAGACGACTCGAAAAAAGAGCGGAGCTTTTCAAGCCGCTCCGCTCCCAGTTCGAAAAACTAGCTGACACACACCACGGGGCCCGGTCTGACCCGGGCCCCGATTCAAGATCAGTACTTCAACCGGATGCCGGCATAGAGCTGGCTACCGTTGGTATAGAACGCACGCGGTTGTGAGCTGTTGTTGCCAAAGTACTTCAGGGTCTGGTTGTTCAGATTCAGACCGTCGAAGGTGAGTGCGAGATTGTCGTTGATTGTGACCTGCACCGAGGCATCAAGCGATCCGACCGCGTCCTGATTTTCCGCGAAGCTGCGGTCGAGGCCAACCAGCATCTTGGAGCGGTAGGTGTAAGCCAACCGCGCGCTCAGCCAGTTGTTCTCGAAGTAGCCGGCGATGTTGCCGGTAATCTTCGAATCACCGACCAGCGAACCACCTTGGCCGGTGTCTTGGCCGTCAGCGTAGGTGAAGTTTGCCTGCACACCGAAGCCGCCCCAGATCGGCTGTTCGATCTGGGCTTCGAAGCCTTCGAGCTGACCGGAGCTGTTGACCGGCGCGGTGATGGTATAGTTCGAATAGACCGGCGTTGAGGTGTGCGTGCCGGTCAGCGTCGAGTTGAGATAGCTGCCTTGGAAGGTCGAGTAGCTCACATACGACGACAGGTCGTTGTAGAACACGCCGACCGCCAACATCGATTGCGGCCCGTAGTACCATTCGTAGGACGCCTGATAGACCGCAGCTCTGACCGGCTTGAGGTTGGGATTGCCGCCCGTTCCGGTCAGGATCAGGTCGGTGAGGCTGACGGCGCCACCGAGCGCGCTGTAGTCCGGCCGCGACATGGTTTCGGCCGCGGAGAAGTGTATTTTGCTGTCATCATTGAGGTCGACGCTGATATTGACGCTCGGCAGCACGTCCCAATAGGTATGCTTCACATTGTTGATGGTGTAGTTGCCGAAGGCGTTGGGAATGCCGCCGGCGTCGCTGACGTACTGGTCGACGTTCTCGTCGGTCTCGACGATGCGGATGCCGAAGTTGCCTTTCCAATGATCGCCGCCGACGTTGGCCATGAGATAGGCGGCCATGTCATCTTCCTTGACCCCGAAGCTGCCCTGCCAGTAGAACCGCTCATTGGCGGGATTGACGGTTTCCGCAGGCGTCAGCGTGTAGCCGCGCCAGTTCGCTGTCGTATAGAGATAATTCGCGATCTTGGCAGGATCGCCGAGCGGCACATCCGTCAGCAAGTTCGCGCTTCCCGGCAAGTCGCCGCCGAAACCCGACGGATAGCTGCCAGTGGCGATGTCCGACGCAGTGTCGCCGTAGGAGGTGCCGGAGACCCAACCGAGCACCTGACGCTTGTGTTCGGCATAGCGGAAGCCGGCCTTGACCGACTGGATCGGGCCGACATTGACGTTCTCTTCGGCGTCAATCTGGCCGTAGGTTTCGCGGTCGACCGTGCTGAAGACGTCGTTCCACGCCCAGTCGTTCACGTAGTTCGCCGGGTTGGACAGGCTGGCACCCGGATCGCTCACGGACGCCACGCTCGTGAGGCCATTCATGGCATAGTTGACGCCACCCTCGACCTCACCTTCCCAGGCCGGCTGACTTGGCGTCTTGCCGACGCCATGGGTGTAGCCCGCCTTAAAGCTGACGGTCAGATCGTTCGTCGGATTCCACGTCCCGTCGGCGTTCAGATAGTAAGTCTCGGAACCCGAGCCGGGACGGTCGATAAAGTCCGCTACCATTCCGGGGATGGCGCATTTGCCCGCCACGGGCGACGTTCCGAGGACGCAGCTCGGGCCCCAGGCGCCGTAACCGGCGTAACTGTTGCCGCCCGCGTTGGTGTAGCCCTGCATCGGCGTGATGGCCGGGAAAGTCGCTGATGTTAGCGTGTTGTTGACGACCGTGTAGCTCGAGGGCGCGTTGTCCGCGATCTCCTGCGACACGTAGGCCATGACGTTTTCGTTGTAGTTCGACGCGCCAAGATGTGAGTAGAAGCCAGTCAGTTCGAGTTCGAAGTCGTTTGAAGGCTTCCACTGCGCGGAGATTGTGCCGCCTTGGCGGATGCGCTGCTGCAGGAATTCGGCCGAACCGATCAGCGTCGGATAAGCCACACCGATCAGCTGGGGATCCTCCGCGGCGGTTACGCTACAGGGAAGCGCGACACCAGCGGGGGTGCAAGCGCCAGCCGGGTTGGCTGTGATCGTATTATAGCCCAGAAACTCTTGGCCGTCACGGCGGATGTTGCGCGCCTCATAGAACCCCTGGATGATCACGCCGAATTTGTCGCTGTCATCGTGCCAGCCGAACAAGGCGTTGACTTGCGGCGTGGTAGAGCCACGCAACGTCGTATAGGCGGCTTCGGCGCTGCCTTCGAGCGTCAGGTCGTCCTGGAAGTCAAGCGGCTTGCGCGTCTGGATGTCGACCATGCCGGCGACGCCGCCTTCCACCAGGTCCGCCTCTTGGCTCTTGTAGACCTTGGCCTGCGCCACGATCTCCGACGGCAGCAGCGTGTAACTGACGCTGCGGCCCACCACCTGGTACTGGTCAAGAACGAACCAGTCGCCGCTGGCGACCGAGTGGCCGTCGATCAAGGTTTGCGTCAGGCTCGGATCGGTGCCGCGGATCGAAACGCGGTCGTTCTCGTCGAAGCCGCCTTCGCCTGCCGCAGCCGACACCGTGTCGACGCCAGGAATGCGTTGCAGCGCGTCGGCCACGTTCTTGTCGGGCAACTTGCCGATGTCTTCCGCCGAAACCGCGTCGACGATGGTGACCGCGTCGCGCTTGATATCGATGGCGCGTTGCAACGAAGCGCGATAGCCCGTGACGACCACGGTTTCCACAGTCTGCTGGTCGTCCGCAAAAGCCGGCCCGCTTGCCGCCAGAAGGACAAGCATGCTCGCCGATCCTTGGAGAATTCTCCTTAACCTCATAGCTTCACCCTCTCTTTAGAATTTGCCCCAGAGGCCGCCGATGAGCTCTCGCCGCCCTCTTGTGGACTTCCTCGACCCCTCTTTGAGATCGCCAATTTAAGCCCAATACAATACCATTTCCAGATTGGGCCGCCCTGTCAAGCTCAATGTTACGCCCATATGTGTCTCTTTTTTTGAGTGTGTCTTTTGTGTTTAGGGTGTTGACGGCCTCCCCTGGTATTGTGGTATCTAATTGGTATTAGGTTGGAGGCTGCTTTTGAAGCCGCAGAGCCAATAGGGGTAAGACAAGGTGCCCTCACTCACATCCATCATCGGTGGCCTCAACGAGGAACACAGCCTGCCGCTGTACCAGCAGTTACAACGGGCTCTGCGTCGGGCGATCGAGATGAAGCTGTTGGCGCCGGACGACGTGCTGCCGCCCGAGCGCGATTTGGCCGAGGAATTCTCGATTTCGCGCATCACCGTCCGCAAGGCTTTGGATGGACTGGTCAGCGAAGGCCTGCTGACGCGCCGCCAAGGCTCGGGCACCTATGTCGCGAGCCGGGTGGAGAAGAGCTTCTCCAAGCTGTCGAGCTTCACCGAGGACATGACCACGCGCGGACGCGCGCCGCGTTCGGTTTGGCTGAGGAAGACGCAAGGCACGGTGACGCCGGAGGAGGCGATGGCGACCGGCTTCAGTCCGGGCACGCCCGTCTACCGCTTCAACCGTCTGCGCTTCGCCGACGACGTGCCGATGTCGCTCGAGTACTGCACGATTCCCACTTTCTGCCTGCCGTCGATCGAAGCGGTGCAGACCTCTCTGTACCAGGCGCTGGAGAAAGCGGGATTTCGCCCGCAGCGCGCCTTGCAGCGTTTGCGCGCCGTTCTGTTGACGGCGCAGCAGACCGAAATGCTTCACGGCAAGGAAGGCGATGCCGGACTTCTGGTGGAGCGCCGCGGTTTCCTGCTCGACGGACGCGTCGTCGAGTTCTCCCAATCCTATTATTGCGGCGACACCTACGACTTCGTCGCCGAATTGAACGCATCGGAGTGAGGTGTGGGTGATTTCGCAGCGACGAGCTTGATGTTCCGGGAGGCGCAGGAAGGGGCCGACGTGGTCGAGGCCCAATTCAAGGCAAACGTCGATCTCGTCGGCGCGATCGCGGAACGCCTGCGCGCCCTTTCGCCGCGGGCGGTCGTCACCGCCGCGCGCGGCAGCTCCGACAACGCGGCGACCTACGCCAAATATCTCATCGAGACCAAGCTCGGCATCCTCACCTCGTCGGCGGCGCCCTCGGTCAGCTCCGTTTACAGCGCGCGCGCCCATCTGCGCGACACGCTCTACATCGCGATGTCGCAATCCGGCCAAAGCCCCGACATCCTCGCGGCGGTCGACGCGGCCAAGCGGGCGGGCGCCTTCACCATCGGCCTCGTCAATGTCATCGATTCACCGCTGGCCGACCGCGTCGACGAATGCATCCCGCTGCATGCCGGTCCAGAACGCAGCGTGGCGGCCACGAAATCCTACATCGCGACCTGTGCCGCCATCGTGCAGCTCGTCGCCGCCTGGAGCGAGAACGCGGCGCTGAGCGACGCGCTGTCGCGCTTTCCGGCCTTGCTCGAAGATGCCTGGGCGCTCGATTGGAGCGCGGCGGTGGAGACGCTGAAGCCGGCGCGCGATCTCTATGTCGTCGGGCGCGGCATCGGTTACGGCGGCGCGCAGGAAGCGGCGCTGAAATTCAAGGAAACCTGCGGTCTGCACGCCGAAGCCTTCAGCGCCGCCGAAGTGCAGCACGGCCCGATGGCGCTGGCGCGCAACGGTTTCCCCGTCTTCGTCATGTCGCAGAACGACGAAACGCGTGCGGGCGTGCGCGATCTGGTCAAGACGCTGATCGCCAACCGCGCCGCGGTGATCCTGACCGGGTACGAGGAAGCCGGCGTCGTCAATCTTCCTACGGTCGAGGCGCATCCGGCGCTGCAGCCGATCCTTTTCCTGCAAAGCTTCTACCGCCTGGCCGAGGCGCTGTCGCGCGGGCGCGGCATGAATCCCGATCACCCGCCGCACCTGAACAAGATCACAGAGACTCTTTGATGCTGACCGCTTTGGTGAATGGAAGGCTGCTGACCGCGGACGGTGTGGTTTCCGGCAAGAGCGTGTTGGTCGACGGTCCGCAGCTGCGCGACGTCGTCGGCGCGACGCCCAAGGGGACGCCCCGCTACGATTTGCAAGGCGATCTCTTGCTGCCCGGCTTCATCGACGTGCAGGTGAACGGCGGCGGCGGCGTGCTGTTCAACGATCAGCCGAGCGTCGAAGGGCTTCGCGCCATCGGCAAGGCGCACGCGCGGTTCGGAACCGCCGGTTTCCTGCCGACGCTGGTGAGCGGCGATCTTGCGACCATCGCGAAGGCCATCGCGGCCGTCGACGAGGCGATCGCGGCGAAAGTGCCGGGGGTTCTCGGCATCCATGTCGAAGGACCGTTCCTCAGCCTGAAGCGGCACGGCATCCACGACGCGCGAAACTTCCGCACGATCGACGCGGACGCGGTGCGCATCCTGTCCTCGTTGAAGCGCGGCAAGACGGTGGTGACGCTGGCGCCGGAGGTGTGCGGCCTCGAGCTGATCGCGGCGCTGGCAAAGGCCGGCGTAATCGTCTGTGCCGGCCATACCGACGCGACCTATGACGAGATGCGGGCGGCGCTGGACCACAGCGTGCGCGGCTTCACGCATTTGTTCAACGCCATGTCGCCGCTCGCGGCGCGCGCACCCGGCGCGGTCGGCGCCGCCTTGGACGATGCCGACAGCTGGTGCGGCATCATCGCCGACGGCCATCACGTTCATCCCGCTTCGTTGCGCATCGCGTTCGCCTGCAAGGGTCCCGACAAGCTGATGCTGGTGACCGACGCCATGCCACCCGTCGGTTCGCCGCAGAAGACGTTCGACATGCAGGGCAAAACCATCCGCGCCGTGGACGGCGCCTGTTACGGGCCGGACGGAACGCTGGCCGGCACCGATGTCGGCATGGCGGACGTGGCGCGCAACGCGCAGCGATTCCTCAAGCTCAACCTGCCGGCGTTGGCGCGCCTTTCGAGCGGCAATGCCGCGTCGTTCCTGGGCATCGAACCGGGTCGCATCGCGGCGGGCGGGCGCGCCGATCTCGTGCTGGTCGACGAGACGTTCGCGGTGCGTCAAACATGGATCGGCGGAATGCCGCAGTTGCCGTGAGCGCGCGGCGCCCGCGGTGCGACGCCAAAACTTGCGCGCTGGGCGGCGCGCTGTTGGCTTATGCGGTTTGCGGTGCGGCCTTCGCCTCGGACAGGGCTTTTGTCGGCTATTATCCGAGCTGGATTTGCGCCTCGCCGCTGCTTCCCGATTGCCTGCCGGCGAAAAACATCGCCGCGATTTCTCCCGCCTACACCCATGTGAACCTGTCGTTCGCGCAGCCCGATTTCGCTTGGGACGGCGTCAGCTGGAACGGCAGCGGACTGCAATTCCGTCAAACGCCCGCCGAGATCGAGCCGGCGATTGCGGCGCTGCGTTCGCGCGGCACGCATGTCCTGCTGGCGGTCGGCGGGGCGAAATACCTGAACTGGGCGCCGCTGGCGGCCGAAGCCGATGCCGCCGGGCCGATCACCAAAGCGCTGGTCGCGGCGATCAACGATCTGGGGCTCGACGGCCTCGATATCGACGACGAGAGCGACGACGCGAGCCCGCAACAGATCGCCGAATATGCCGGTGCCATCCGCGCCATGCATCGCGCCGTGACGCTGGCCGGCCCCGGCAAGATTTTGACGCTGGCGGCGTGGTCGACGGGCGCCGACTGCACGCCGCAAACCGGACTCGACGCTTGCGGCGGCAAGGCCTCGCTGTGGCAAGGCCGCGCCGGCCGTGAGCGGCTTCTGTTCCGCGACGCCACGCTGTTCGCCACGCTGTCGATGATCAGCGTGATGAGCTATGACGCGGGCAGCGAGACGTTCGACGCCGTCACCGCTTATGCGCTTTATCGCGGGCTGGTGCCTTCGCGAGTCATCGTAAACATCGGTTTCGAACCGGCGCCGGAAGGCTGGGGCGACGGCACGCTGGTGGCGGACGATGCCGATGCCGCCTGTGCCGGCTCCATCGTCGTCGCCAGCCAGTTCGGCACGCCGGTGAATCTTCCCTATTCCGTCGACCGGCTGATCCGCTCCGGCCCGCTGGCGGCGCGCCGGAACTCCAATCCGCGCGACGGCGCCATGCTGTGGCACGTGCTGAAGGACGAGGAGCTGCCGGATTGCGGCGGCAAGCCCGCCGTTTCCGCCCAACAGCTGCAAGCGCAAGTGCGTGTCCTGTTGGACGGGACCCCCGGCGCGCATCGCGAGGCTCCGCATGTCCGTTGAAGCGCCCGTGTCGGCCGCCACGCTGCCGCCGCCGGCGGTGCCAAAGCGCCTCTTCCATCCCGCTTTGTGGGTGCCGACGCTCTATACCGCCGAAGGCCTGCCCTTCGTGATGGTCAACGTCGTCTCGGTGCTGATGTACAAGAGCTTCGGCTTCAAGGACGCGCAGATCGCCTTCTTCACCAGCCTGGTCACGATCCCGTGGGCGCTGAAGCCGATCTGGGGTCCGTTGATCGAGATGTTCCGTACAAAGAAGATGTTCGTGCTGGCGACGGAATTCGGCGGCGGGCTTTGCTTCGGCCTGTTGGCGCTCAGTCTGCACCTGCCCGACTTCTTCACCTGGACGCTGATCTTCTTCGGGCTGATCGCCATCAACTCCGCGGTCCACGACACCGCGGCCGACGGCATCTACGTGACCGTGCTGAGCGCCAAGCAGCAGGCGCAGTACGTCGGCTGGCAAGGCGCCTTCTACAACGTCGGCAAGATTTTGAGCCAAGGCGGCTTCGTCTGGATCGCGGGACACCTCGAGCAGCAGTACGGCCCGCTCGCCGCCTGGACGCTGGCGATGGCCGGCTTCGGCGCGCTGATGGCGACGTTGTGCCTGTGGCACGCGGTTTTCCTACCCCCAGGCCGGCGCAGCAAACAGGCCGAAGGCAGGAGCGGCTTTCGCACCTTCGTGGACGTTGTCCGCACCTTCTTCCAGAAGAAATACATCCTGTGGGCCATCGTCTTCCTGGTGCTTTACCGCTTCGCCGAGGGCCAGGCGATCAAGATCGTGCCGCTGTTCATGCGCGCGGCGCGCGATCACGGCGGGCTGGGGCTTGCGACGCAGGATATCGGCCTGCTTTACGGCGTGTTCCCGCCGATCGCCTTCATCCTGGGATCGATCGTCGCCGGCTATTTCACGGCGGGACGCGGCCTGCGCAAGTCGCTCTTGACGCTGTGCGCCGGCTTCAACATTCCCTTCGCGGTGTATCTCGCGCTGGCGCTGACCCAGCCGACCGACCTGCCGACGATCACGGTTCTGGTGAGCCTGGAGTATCTCGGCTACGGCTTCGGCTTCGTCGGCCTGCAGCTCTTCATGATGCAGCAGATCGCGCCCGGCCCCTATCGCACCGCGCATTACGCGTTCGCGACTTCGCTGATGAACCTGGGATTTCTAATTCCCTCCGCGCTCAGCGGCTATATCAGCGACCGCCTCGGCTACCAGCATTTTTTCATCTGGGTCATGGCCGCGACGCTTCCCTCTTTCCTCGTCGCTCGGCTGGTACCCTTCCGGGACACGTCCAAGGAACCGCGAGAAGAAGGAGCCCGTTGAATGCGCTCGCCGCTGAAGGTCCTCATTCTTGCCGCGGGACGCAAGCCGCTGCTGCCCAGCGGCGGCGCGCTGGAGCTGCAGACGCTCGGCGAAGCGACGGTGCTGGGACATGTGGTGCGCAATCTGCGCGGCCTGGTGCGCCCGCGCGACCTCATCGTGGTGTCGGCGCCCGGCTCCTTGAAGGCGATCCAGCGCGAGATCGGCTGGGAACCGACTTATGTGATCCAGGACGAGCCGTTGGGCACGGGTCACGCCGTGCTGCAAGCGGCCGACGCGCTGGCCGGATACGAAGGCGACCTCTTGATCCTTTACGGCGACACGCCGCTGTTGCGGCCCGCGTCGCTGAAGGGCCTCTTGAACCGCCATCGCCTCAAATGCGCCAATCTCACGCTGTTGACCGCGAACGTGCCGCAAGACCTGCCCTACGGCCGCGTGCTGCGCGACGACAGCGGCAAGATCCTCGACATCATCGAACAGTCGGAAGCCAGTCGCGAGGTCAAAGCCATCCGCGAACTGAACGTGGGCGCCTACGTGGTGCGCGCGCCGACGATCATCGAGGCGCTGCGCCGCATGGAGCGCGAGCAAGGCGAATTGCGGCTGACCGGCTGCGTCAAGCAGCTGCTGCATTCCGGCCTCAAGGTGGACTCCTATCAGCTCTACGACCCGGACGAAGTGCGCGGCATCAACGACGTGAACGATTTGGAGCAAGCCGCCTTCATCCTGCAGAAGCGCCTGTTCCGCCCGCGCCGCCAGGAAGAAGCGAACGAAATCGCCTTCGGCACCGGCGGCTGGCGGGCCATCATCGGCGAAGGCTTCACGCTGCACAATGTGCGCCGGCTGTGCCAGGCGCTGGCCAACGAGATCACGCGCAGCGGCATGGAGAAGAAGGGCGTCATCGTCGGCTACGATCGGCGCTTCCTGTCCCGTCAGGCGGCGGAAGCGGCCTGCGAAGTGTTCGCCGGCAACGACGTGCCGACCATCCTCTGCGCCGAAGATGCGCCCACGCCGCTGATCAACTATGCCGCGGCGATGCTGGGCAGCGCCTTCGGCCTCGCCTTCACCGCCAGCCACAATCCGCCGGAATGGAACGGGCTGAAGGTCTTCCACGGCGACGGCTCGCTCTTGCCCGACAACGAGACCAAGGCCATCACCGCCGAGACCAACGCGCTCACCACCGACGACGTGATCAAGCTGGAGCTCGATCTCGCCCTCGAAGCGGGCATCGTCGCGGTGAAAGATTTCACCAACGATTACGTCGATGCGGTGGAAGCTTTGGTCGACATGGAGGCCATCCGCAAGGCCGGGCTGAAGCTGATCGTCGATCCGATGTACGGCGTGGGCCAGCTCACGCTCGAGACCGTGCTGATGGAAGCGCGCTGCCGCGTGCACTTCATCCATAACCGGCACAATCCGCTGTTCGGCGGCCGCAGCCCGGCGCCCGATCTCGACGCCATGCGCGACCTGATCAACATCATGCAGCAGTCGCATTACGACCTCGGCCTGGCGATGGACGGCGACGCCGACCGCATCGCGCTGCTCGACGAAACCGGCCGCTACATCTCGTTCAACGACGTGCTGGTGCTGCTCTACTGGTATCTGCACGAGGTGCGCGGGATGAAAGGTGCGGTGGTGCGCAACCTTTCCACCACCCATGTGCTCGACCGCCTGGCGCGCGCGCTGGGCGAGAAATGCATCGAGACGCAAGTCGGCTTCAAGCACATCGCCGCCGCGATGGTGGCCGAGAACGCGCTGCTCGGCGGCGAGTCGAGCGGCGGGCTGACCATCCGCGGCCACATCCTCGGCAAGGACGGCATCTTCGCCTCGGCCATCGTGGTGGAGATGGTGGCGCGCACCGGCCTCAAGATCAGCCAGTTGCAGGAGAAGGTGTGGTCGCTGACCGGCCGGCTCTACGGCGCCGAGGAGAACTTCCCCGCCACGCCCGAGATGAAGATCGCCGTCCCGAAGCGCCTCAAGCAGAACCCTTGCAGCGAGGTGGCGGGGTATCCCGTGCGCCGCATCAACCATGAGGACGGCACCAAGCTCTATCTCGACAATGACAACTGGGCCCAGTTGCGTTTCAGCGGCACCGAGCCGGTGCTGCGCCTCGCGGCGGAAGCCGACACGCCAGAGAAGGCCGCGGCGCTGATCGGTTGGCTCAAGCAATTCGCCTCGGCAATGAACTGACCCATGCGCTACGGCCATTTCGAAAACCGCGAATACGTCATCGACCGCGTCGATCTTCCGGTTTCCTGGACGAACTATATCGGCGTGAACGAGATGTGCGCCGTTCTGAACCATACGGCGGGCGGCTACAGCTTTTTCCGCGACGCCGAGCACGGCCGCGTCACCAAGTTCCGCCCCAACGGCGTGCCGATGGATTGGCCGGGACACTGGGTCTATCTGCGCGACGACGAGGACGGCGATACTTGGTCGATCTCCTGGCAGCCGGTGGGCAAGCCGCTCGATCAGGCAAAATACGAATGCCGGCACGGGCTTTCCTATTCGCGCTACGCTTGCGACACCAAGGCCATCAAGGCCGAGCAACTGGTTTTCATCGCGCGCGAGGACGACGTCGAGATCTGGGACGTCACCCTGACCAACACCTCCGCCAAGCCGCGAACCATCAGCCTGTTCAGCTATCTCGAATGGAGCTTTCATCACATCGAGATCGACAACCAGAACCTCCAGATGTCGCTCTATGCCAGCGGCACGAATTATGCGGACGGCATCATCGAGTACGATCTCCACTATGAGCCTGGGACTCGATATTACCACGCCGCGAGTTTCGAACCCGACAGCTTCGACAGCGTGCGCGAAGCCTGGGTCGGCCCCTATCGTACGGAGCGCAATCCGCTGGCCGTGGAACAAGGCCGCTGCAGCAACAGCGAGGAACTCGGCGGCAATCACTGCGCCAGCTTGCACAAACAGATCTTTCTCGCGCCCGGCGAAAGCAAACGCCTCGTGTTCCTGACCGGCTACGGCGATCGCGCCAAGGGTCGCGAAAAGAAGGCCAAATACAGCGACTTCAAGAACGTCGATGCGGCCTTCGCCGACCTCAAGCGCTATTGGGACGAGAAGTGCGCCACCTTCCAAGCCGCGACCCCGCATGCCGGCCTCGACGCGATGGCGAACGTCTGGACGCTCTATCAGGCCGAGACCTGCGTGCACTGGAGCCGCTTCGCGAGCTTCATCGAAGTGGGCGGGCGCACCGGCCTCGGCTATCGCGACACCGGCCAGGACATCATGGCGGTGCCGCACTCAAATCCCGCCAAGGTCCGCCAACGCATTGGCGAGTTGCTCAACGGCCAGGTGAGCGACGGCTATGGCCTGCATCTCTTCAACCCGGACTGGTTCAAGCCGCAGAAGAAAGCCGAATTCAAAAGCCCGACCATCGCCCACCTGCCGGCAAAGGAAAGCTACATCCACGGGCTCGACCAGGCCTGCTCCGACGACCATCTGTGGCTGATCCCTTCGATCTGCGAATACGTGAAGGAAACCGGCGAGGCCCAACTGTTCGACGAGCTCGTGCCGTTCTGCGACGAGGGCACGGCGACCGTTTGGCAGCACATGAAAGCGGCGCTCGAATTCAGCGCGCGGCAGGTCGGGCGCTCCGGCATCTGCAAGGGACTGCGCGCCGACTGGAACGACTGCCTGAACCTCGGCGGCGGCGAAAGCGCCATGGTGAGCTTCCTGCACTTCTGGGCGCTCAGCCATTTCGTGGAAGCGGCGCACTTTCTGGGCCGCGAGCGCGACGCCATCCACTATTTCGTCATGGCGGAAAACGTGCGCGAGGCCTGCGAGCGCGAGTTGTGGGACGGCGAGTGGTACGCGCGCGGCACGACCGCTTCCGGCCTCAAGATCGGCACGCGCGCCAATGCGGAAGCCAAGATCTTCATCGAGAGCAATGCCTGGGCGGTGGTCTCAGGCCTGGCGCGGCGCGAGCGCGCCGAACGCGCGGTGGCCGCAATGGACGAGCATCTCTACACGCCGTGGGGCCTGCATCTGTTGCAGCCGAGCTTCTCCAAGCCGGACGACGAAGTGGGCTTCATGGGGCGCGTCTACAAGGGCATCAAGGAGAACGGCGCGATCTTCAGCCATCCCAACCCATGGGCGGTGATCGCGGCGGCGAAACTGGGCCAGGGCGACCGCGCCATGAAGTTCCTTGATGCGCTCTTGCCCTATAACCAGAACGACAAGATCGAAGTGCGGCAGGCCGAGCCTTACAGCTATTGCCAGTTCGTCTACGGCGCCGAGCACCAGGCGCACGGCCGCGCGCGCCATCCCTGGCTGACGGGCAGCGCGGGCTGGGCCTACACGGCGATGACGAAGTGGATCCTGGGCGTGCGGCCCGGCTTTAGCGGCCTCACCATCGATCCCTGCATCCCCGCGGCGTGGAAGAGTTTTGCCGTCGAACGCCGCTGGCGCGGGGCGCGCTATCACATCGAGGTGCGCAATCCGGGCAAAGTGATGAAAGGCGTGCGCGCGCTCACGTTGAACGGCAAAGAGATCGAAGGCGAAATTCCGATCCAGCCGGCCGGCAGTGTGAACGAGGTCAAGGTGGTGATGGGGTAGGCAGCATCCGACGCACGATCAGGCCGCTCACCAAAATCACGCCGATCAGCGCGGTCGGCGCGGACGCCAGTCGGCCCGCCCCGTCCCACAGCCAGGCGTGGGCGGCCAGCATCGCCGCAAAGCCGACGACATAAGCCACGGTCACGCCGAAGAAGAGAAGCGGCATGCGCGGCGCGATTCGGATGCGGCCGGTATCGAACGCGGAGACTTGGCGCATCTCGCGACTGTCCAAGATGGAGGATACAAGATACGTTCGGCGCCTTACTGCTTGTTTAATCGGCGACTTTGAAGCGGGATGTTGGCGCCGGCGGTGGAAAATCGCGCGAGGATAATAGCCTAAGCTTTCGCAGACACGGTCGCGGGAAGCAGCACCAGATTGAAAGCCGACAGGTCGATCGTCACCCGTTCGCGCAGGTTTTCGCTGAGGACGACGAAAATCCGATCGCCGTGCTTGGCCAGGCGCAGCAGCAGCCGTTCGAGCTGCTTGAGGTGCTGCGCCGGCATGCCGTCGACCGCCAAGGTCAGCCGGGTGCGGGTCTTGTCCATCAGCCGGCACAAATGCGGCGCCGCGACCTTGAAGAAACGCCGGCTCAACACGTCGCCGAGCTGGATGGTGAGGTTGGGCGCGGCCGTCGCCGCCTTGCGGCTCACCCACACTTTGCCCTGACGCAGATAACGCGCCGCGGCGGCCTGCACCGAATCCACGAGCCGCGTCTCGAACGCGCTCCACGACAACTCCGTCCACAGATGATCGCGCGCGAAGGATTGCATCGACAGGCCGACGATCCAATCCGAGATCGCCAGCGGGATGAGAGACGGTTTGTGCAGCGACAGCGAGCGCAGGAAATTGTAGATCCTGCCGAGCCCGCCCGGCAAAATCCCCTTGAACAGAAGACGCGAAACGATGCCCAACGATTGGCCGAGCGAATAGGAGCCGCGATAACGCATGGCGCCGAGGTGGCGCAGCTTGTTGCGGATGCGGAGCCTGATTCCGGAGTCGGTCAACAGACGACGGTAGATGTCGCGATAGAGGCCGGACATCTCGTCGTTGCTCATGTTCTTGGGCACGATGTTGCTGTTGAGACTGGTGTTGTCGGCGGTGTCGTCGACCTGGCGCAGGCGCCCTTCCCGCTCCATGCGGGCATAGAGCGGCGTGCGCGGCATCGCCGTCAGCTGTCCGATCATGGCCGTCTGGATGCCTGCGTCGGTGATGAAGCGATACTGGGCCTCGAAGGTTTGCGGCGTGTCGTTGTCGAAGCCGACGATGAAGCCTCCCAGCACGTCGATGCCGCGCGCGTAGATGCGCCGCACCGAGACCAGGATGTCTTCGCGCAGATTCTGCACCTTTCCGGTTTCGTTGAGGCTCGCCGCCTCCGGCGACTCGATGCCGATGAAGACCCAGTTGAAATTGGCGGCCGCGAACAGGTCCAGCAACTCGTCGTCCTGGGCGATGTTGAGCGAGACCTCGGTGCCGAACGAGAACGGGCGCGAATGCTCCGCCTGATACGCCGCCAAGAAACGCAACAGCTCTTTGGCCTTCTTCTTGTTGCCGATCATATTGTCGTCGACGAAGAAGACGCTGCGCGCGCCGAATTGCAAGAGCGCGTCGAGTTCGCGCCCGATCTGAACCGGACTCTTCATGCGCGGCTTGCGCCCGAACATGACGATGATGTCGCAAAACTCGCAGATGAAGGGGCAACCCCGCGAGTACTGAACGGTGGCGTTCGCATAAAGCGGCAGTTTCAACAAATCGAAGCGCGGCACCGGCGAATCCGCCAGGTCGACCGTCCCGGTTTCACGGTATAGCGCCTTGGGTTTCCCCGCGGCGAAGTCGCGGCAGAATTCCGGCCAGATGTATTCGGCCTCTCCGGCAATGATGGTGTCGGCCAAACCGTCGTAGGTTTCCGGGCACAGCGATGCCGCCGCCCCGCCGACGACGACGTAGTGTCCGCGTTGCCGGTAATAGGCGAGCAGTTCGCGTTGGCGCGGTCCCTGCACGCCCATGCCGCCGATGCCAACGATGTCGGCCGTGGGGGCAAGAGGAACCGGCTCGACGTTCTCATCGACGATTTCAACCTGCCAGTCGTCCGGGCAAAGCGCCGCCAGCGTCGCCAGGCCGAGCGGCGGATTCACCGCGCGCTTGCCCGGCAGGATTTTGTGAACGGCCCATTTGAAGCTCCAGAAACTGTCCGGCGCTTTCGGGTTAACGAGAAGCAGACGCAAACCGACCTCCCTGTGATCGAAGAGGAACCGAAGGCGCCTCTGCTGCAGGAGTCAAGGTATCTCTTTTGTTTGTTTGACGACAGCCGGATGCGAATACATGCGATCCCATCGGTATCGTGTTTTCGTGCGAATTGGCGGGCATGAAGTCAGTTCGGATTGAACGGAACCCCAACTCTCACCATGGCCGGGCCATGGTCTTCCGAGCCGGAAAACGCAGCGACGCCGCGCTTTTCGTTTCGCCGCCCGGCGCGCCATCCTGATTCTCCTTGTCAGAGACCTTGCGAACACCTATACCCACCGGGCGACGACGTTTCGTCAGGTGAAGCGCACTGTTGGACTCGTGACTCGCATTGTGCGCGCCCGGCCGAAACAGAAAAACTTCCAGACCTGATTGTTGCGTTTGCGCCGTCCAGGCGGTCGCTTGGGCGCAACCACTGCACTAGGAAAAGCAATGCCAATCGGAACCGTGAAGTTCTTCAACTCGAGCAAGGGCTTTGGCTTCATCTCGCCGGAAGGCGGCGGCAAGGACGTGTTCGTCCATGCCAGCGCCGTCGAAGCGGCGGGAATGCGCAGCCTCGCCGAAGGCCAGAAGGTGTCGTTCGACATTCAGCCGGACGCCAAAGGCCCGAAAGCCGTCAATCTGCAAGCGGTGTAAGAGGAGCGGCGGAGAGCAAAACTCTCCGCCGTGTCCTGCCGGTTCGCCGTCCGCGAGGTTCCGTGGCTGATGCAACATTCCGTCTAAGCCGCATCTTCGCCGAAGGCTGGAACGCCGCGCGCGCCTTGCCGGCAAGTGAAAGCGACGGCTTGGAGCAACGGCACGTGGTGGCGTTAAACCCCTATGCGACGGAACCCGAACGGTCGCGGTGGAGCGAAGGGTTCGCCAAGGCGCTTTGGAAATAGGGTCCGTACGCAATTCTAATCCAAACCCTCTTTGCCATGGTCCGGCCATGACAAATCACAGGGCGCGCGGCAACGCGCTTTGCAGCGGTTTCGCTGCGACGACGCGCCTCGTTATGTGTGCTACAATGGCGGCCATGCCAAGCAAAGAGTCGTTGTGACGAGTGCCATGGAACAAGACGATTCCATCTTACGGACGGCGCACAACGGCGGCCCTAGGCAAAGGCGCGCCGACCTGTCCTGCGTCGGCGAATTGATCGACGCGCTTTCGCCCCATCCAGGCGGACTTCGCCGCTGGTCGGTGATGCGCATCATCCGCCGCGCCCGCGAGGCTGCGCACCGCGACGTTCCGGCAAAGTTCGAAGACGAGATCGAACGCGTGTTCCGCAAGTTCTGCACCGAGGGCGATTTCATCAAGGCGCCAGACGCCGCCACGACGGACGCGTTGTTCTTCCGGCCGCGGGACAGGGCTGGCGAGGTCTGGGCGGTCATTCCGGAACGCGCCAACGCGTGGCTCTCCGGCGAGATAACCGATTTCGACTGACGTATGGCATCCGTGTACGGCGGATCCCGAAAGGCCCGCGGTACGCTACGGAAGGTTCTCCAATCCCTTACTTTTGGTGTGGCTTCCTGCCCTGTTGTGGCCGCTGCGCACAGGCTATCGTAACGATCAGAGGGGCATACCGGGAGGTCGACATGAAACTCTCATCGCTAGCGTATGCGTCGGTTTTGGTTTTGACGGCGTTTGCCACCAACGGGGCGCTTGCCGGGCCCAACTACAACAGCAGCAAATCGAACTCGGGCAATGTGACGGTGGGCCCTAAGCCCTGCCCAGCGGGTCAGGTTCTTACCACGGATCCCGCGACCGGCAAGCAATCCTGCGTGGCGACAAACATGGCGGTAAAAGGATCGGGTGTTCCAAAGAATACGACAACGACAGCGCCCACGATTCACAAAACCTTGGACTCGTCATCTCCTAAATAATTTGTGGCCAACTTATCTTGCCACGGACGGCGCCGGAGCAGTTCGGCGCCGTTCGTGTCTTATGTTTCACCGAAACTTCCAGACAGATTTCGTCGCTATGACTCGTCCAGCAGCGACAGTATCTGCTTGAAGTCGTCGAAGACTCCAAAAGGCGCGCGCTTCATAAGCTCTTTCTTCGAGAGCGGCCCGGTCTTCAGCGCGAAGCAACGCATCCCGGCCCGTCGCGCCGATCGAATCCCCAACGGAGCGTTTTCCACGACGACCGCCTCGCGCGGTTTCGCCTTGAGCCGCCGAAGCGCCATTTGATACGGCTCCGGGTGGGGTTTTCCATGCGTTACGTCCCCGCCGGTGACGAGAAAGCGCCGCGTGATGCCGAAATCCTTCCGCAATCGGATTGCGGTCTGCGTTTGCGAGGACCCCGTCACCAGGCAAATTTTCAGTTTGCGCTTTGCCAATTGCCGGATGAACGCTTTCGCGCCTTTGATGAGCCTCGCCGGGGGATAGGCGTTGAAAAGCCGTATCTTCTCGCGACAAATCCGGTCCATGGTTTCGTCGGGGAGTTTCTTGCTGAGCTGCTTGAGCATGAAGGTGATGACCTTGCGGTCTTTCATGCCTTCCGTCACGTAGACGAGCCGCGCCGGCAACCGGACTCCTTCTTTCCGACAGGCCTCGATCCACGCCTTCGCATGGAGCGGCATCGAGTCGTACAGAACCCCATCGACATCCAGAAGCACGGCCTTGAGCATTTGGCGGCAATCACACAACGCGGCTGGAGGAACTTGCGCTTACGGCGCGCGCCGGCGATCACGTCATAGTCTGCGAAAAGCGCTCAGGCAAATCGCGCGCCGCTGGCGAGCTCCGGCCAACAACGCAGGGATGTAAAACGCTGCACATACTAATGGAAAAACGGCGTAGCGACCCCGCCGGCCGCGGCCGATGATCGTCCGGCTCACGAAGAGACAGAAAATCCGAAAAAAACACATTCGTGCAGGAGGGCCACGGCGATGAAAGTGCGTGGTGTCGTTCTGGAAAAAATCGGCGAACTGTCGGTTCGCGAAATCGATATTCCCGGCACGTTGGAACCGCAAAGCGACGAGGTCGCCGTCTCGATCCGGACGGTGGGCGTCTGCGGCAGCGACGTGCACTATTACGAGCACGGGCGCATCGGGGACTTCATCGTCAACGCCCCGCTGATCCTCGGCCACGAGGCCTCGGGAGTCGTCGCCGCGGTCGGATCGCACGTCACCCATCTCAAGGTCGGCGATCGCGTCTGCATGGAACCGGGCATCCCGAATTTCACCTCGCCTGAGACCATGCTGGGGCTCTACAACCTCGATCCGGAGGTGCGCTTCTGGGCGACGCCGCCGGTCCACGGTTGCCTGACCGCGAAGGTCGTGCACCCCGCCGCGCTCACTTATCGGCTGCCGGACAATGTCAGCTTCGCCGAAGGCGCGATGGTGGAACCGCTGGCGATCGGCGTCTACGCCGCCACCAAGGCGAAGATCCGTCCGGGCGACGTCGCCGTGGTGACGGGCGCGGGCACCATCGGCATGATGGTGTTGTTCGCGGCTTTGGCCGCCGGCTGCTCCGAAGTGATCGTCAGCGACTTCGCCGCGGGAAAACTCGCGCTGCTCGCCGGCCGGCCCGGCATCACCACGGTCGATCCGGCGAAGCAGAGCTTGGCCAAAGTGGTGGCGGAGCGGACCGAGGGACGCGGCGCCGACGTCTTCTTCGAGGCGAGCGGCAGCGTACGGCCTTACGACAAGATGGCGGACCTGATCGCCCGCGGCGGCCGCGCCGTCCTGGTCGGCATGCCGCAGGAGTTGGTGCCGCTCGACGTCGTGGCGCTGCAAGTGAAGGAGATTTCGCTGACCGGCACGTTCCGCTATGCCAATGTCTGGGAGCGCACGCTGAAACTGCTGGCGAGCGGCAAGATCGACCTTAAGCCGTTGATTTCCGCGACGTTTCCTTTCGATCAAGCGGCCGCAGCGTTCGCCCGGGCGGCGCGGCGGCTGCCGTCTGACGTCAAGATCCAGATCCAGCTAGAATAGTTCGGCGATGACGAGATTTCGCGGCGAGGCAAAGCCCGGCGTTCCAAGATAAAGGCCAGCATCATGAATGCGAAGCCTTTGCTCGAAGTGATTGAGACGCCGCTCGGCGGAACATTTCGCGTCTATTGCCACGACTATCCGTTCCCCTATTCGGGCTGGCACCACCATCCCGAATACGAAGTCCATCTCATCCGCAAGAGTTCGGGCCTCTATTACGTCGGCACCTACAAGGGCTCGTTCAAGCCTGGCAACCTGGTGATGACCGGTCCGAACCTGCCGCACATGTGGGTGAGCGACGCCGGAGGGCGAAGCAAGGCGGACCGCGACGGCCGCATAGCCGGCCGCGACCTGGTGCTGCAGTTCAACGCCGCGTTCGCCAACAAGTGCCTGGCGGAATTCGCCGACTGCGCCGCGCTGAAGGCGCTGCTCGAGGAAGCCCGCAGCGGCATCGAATTCTCCGACGCCACCGCGCGCGCCGTGGCGCGGCTGATGCTCGCTTTGAGCCGCGCCCGCGGGTTGGACCGATTGTCGCTGTTCTTCCGGATTCTGCGGCTGCTGGAGAAGGACGCGAAGCGGAAATCCCTTTCCCTGGAGGGCCCCGATTACACCTGCACGCAGCCCCACCGGCTGGAAAGCGCCCTGTTGTACCTCGCCACCAACTTCAGCCGCGCCAATCTGAGCTGCCGGGAGATCGCCGAGCGCGAGGGAATGAGCCTGTCGGCGTTTTCGCGGTTCTTCGAAAGACACGTCAAATGCACGTGTCTTGAGTACATGAACCATCTCAGAATATACAAGGCCTGTCAGCTGCTGCTCGAAACGGACGAGCGAATAACCAGCATCTGCTTCGACGTCGGCTATGACACCTTATCCACCTTCAACCGCAACTTCATGCGCCTGATCGGCACCTCGCCCTCGGCTTTCCGTCTGGAACGATGGGCCACCCCCGTGCTGGCCGGCAAAAAGCGAAACCACAAGGAGAGCTCTCGTCATGTTTCTCGGAATTGACTGCGGCACGCAGGGCACCAAGGCGCTGATCATCGACCGCGAGGGGACGATCCGCGGACGGGGACATGCCGCCCACGAGCTGATCGAGCGCGACAACGGCGCGCGCGAGCAGAACCCGCAATGGTGGGTCGATGCGATGATCGCGGCGGTGCGGCAGGCCGTCAAGGAAGCCGGCGGCGCCGGCGCGGAAGTCCAAGCCCTCGGCGTGTCCGGCCAGCAGCATGGGCTGGTGGTGCTCGACGCCTCCGACAAGCCCATCCGCCCCGCCAAGCTGTGGAACGACACCGAGACGGCGCCGCAGAACGCCGAGCTGGTGCGCAAGCCCGGCGGCCCGGGCGCCTGGTTCGAGAAGTTCGGGATCATCCCGCTCACCGGCTACACGATCTCCAAGCTGTTGTGGCTGCGCCAGAAAGAACCGGAGAATTTCGACAAGATCCGCCAGATCCTGTTGCCCCACGACTATCTGAATTTCTGGCTGACCGGGCAAAAGGTCGCCGAATATGGCGACGCCTCGGGAACCGGCTTCTTCGACATCCGCAAGCGGGTGTGGGCGCCGGAAGCCTTGGCGCTGATCGACGGCGGCAGCGGCGCGCTGGCCAAGGCGCTGCCCAAGCTGGTCGCGCCCGACGCCATCGTCGGCACGCTGACCGCATCGGCCGCGCGCGAGCTCGGCCTCACGACCAAGTGCGTCGTGTCGGTCGGCGGCGGCGACAACATGATGGGCGCCATCGGCACCGGCAACGTGCGCAAGGGCATCGTCACCATGAGCCTCGGCACCTCGGCCACCGTCTATTCCTACAGCAACAAGCCGGTGGTCGATCCCAAAGGCTGCGTGGCGCCGTTCTGCTCCTCGAGCGGCGGCTGGCTGCCGCTGGTCTGCACCATGAACGCCACCAACGTGACCACGCAGACCGCCTCGGTCATCAATCGCGACGTGGCATACATCTCCGAGGCGCTGCGCGACAGCGAGCCGGGCGCCGGCGGCATCTCGGTGCTGCCGTTCTTCAACGGCGAGCGCACGCCCGACCTGCCGACGGCGCAGGGCAGCGTCCACGGCCTCACCATGAGCAACTACACGACCGCCAACCTGATGCGGGCGATGGTGGAAGGCGTCAGCTTCGGCGTGATCGCCGGCTTGCGCCGCATCCTGGGTTCGAGCGATCCGGAACGCATCTTCCTGATCGGCGGCGGCGCGCGCAGCGCCGAATGGCGCCAGATGATCGCGGACGCCACCGGCGCCGAGATCGTCGTTCCGGCCGGCGAAGAAGCAGGCGCTCTCGGCGGCGCGCTGCAGGCCATGTGGGCCTTTGGCAAGCACGACGGCAAGCCGGAATCGCTCGAGGCGATCACCAACCGCTGCATCAGCCTGGACACCGCCAAGACGACGCACGCCCACCGCGGCCGGCGCAAGGTCTACGAGGACGCCTTCGCCGCCTACCGTGAACGCCTGCGCCAGGTTCACGGCGTGGTCGACTGATCGTCGCCGCGATGGCCGCTCCGCTCCTCGTCATGCGTGGTGTGAAGAAGAGCTTCCTCGGCGTTCAGGCTCTGACGGACGGTAACCTCGAGGTCCAGCGCGGCGAAATCCACGCCTTCTGCGGCAGCAACGGGGCGGGCAAGTCGACCCTGCTCGGCATCCTGATGGGCTTCATCGCCCCCGATGACGGGGAGATCCTGATCGACGGCCGCCGCGTGCGCTTCACCGACGCCCGGCAGGCGCTGGACGCCGGCGTGGCGATCGTCCAGCAGGAGCTCAGCGCCATTCCCCATCTCACGGTGGCCGAGAACATCTATCTCGGCGCGCCGCCCTGCCGCCGCGGCTTCGTCGATTTCAAGCGGCTCAACCGGCAGGCGGAGGAGCTGCTGGCTTCGCTCGGATTCGCTATCGATCCCAAAGCGGTCATGGAGAGCCTGAGCGTCGCCGCGCAGCAGCTGGTGGAGATAGCCAAGGCTCTCTCGCACCGCAACGCCAACATCCTGATCTTCGACGAGCCGACCTCGGCGATCGGCGAGAAGGACGTCGAGCGCCTGTTCGCGGCGCTCCGCAGCCTGGCCGCGACGGGCAAGGGGATCATCTACGTGACCCATCGCCTCTCCGAGGTCTTCGCCATCGCCACCGCGTACACCGTGTTCAAGGACGGCGCGCGCGTCGCCTGCGGGCGCGTCTGCGACATCGACCGCGAGCGCCTGATCGAGCTGATGATCGGCGGTGCCATGGCAGGCGAGTACGTGAAGGGAAACACCCCCGCCAGCGCGCCGCTCCTGGACGTCAAAGGCCTGACGCGCGCGCCGCGCTTCCATGACGTCGATCTGATGCTGCACAAGGGCGAGATCCTCGGTATCTACGGGTTGGTGGGGTCCGGCCGCAGCGAACTGATCGAGACGATCTACGGCCTTCATCGGGCGGACGGCGGCAGCATCGCGGTTGCGGGAAAGAGGCTGCGCGGCGGCGGAGTGCCGGAGGCGATCGCGGCCGGCCTCGCCTACGTCACCGAGGACCGCAAGGACAGCGGCCTCGTCCCCTGCGCCTCGGTCGGCAGCAACCTGTCGCTGTCGATCCTCGGGCGCGTGCAGCACTGGGGCATCATACGCCGAAAGGCGGAAGCCGCTGAGATCACCAAGGCGATCGGCCTGATGCAGATCAAAACGCCGGGCTCCGATCAGCTGGTGCGCAACCTGAGCGGCGGCAACCAGCAGAAGGTGGTGCTGGGCCGCTGCATTCTGACCGATCCGAAGATTCTGCTGCTCGACGAACCGACGCGCGGCGTCGACGTCGCGGCGAAGAAGGAAATCTACCGCTTCATGTCGGACTTCGCGAAGCAGGGCGGCGGAATCGTCATGGTGTCGTCCGATCTCGAGGAAGTCCTCGCCATGAGCGACCGCATCATGGTCTTGCGCCACGGCGAAGCCGGCGAGGCCTTCGCGCGGGGCGAGGCGACGTCGGGAAAATTGATGCTGGCGGCCGCCTGAGCGGCGGCACGGGGACGAACGTGGGAGGAGAGCGGGTCATGCGCGGCTCCGCATGGCACATCTGGGGCGAAACGTCTTTTCGGAAGTTCGGGATCGTCGCCGCCTTCCTGGCCTTGTGCGTGCTCATCAGCATCCTGTGCCAGCTGCAAGTGGCGGCCGGCGAGTGGTCGGACAACGCCTTCCTCACCGCCGCCAACCTGCTGCTCATCCTGCATCAGATCGCGGTCAACGGCATCCTCGCCGTCGGCATGACCTTCGTCATCATTTCCGGAGGTATCGACCTGTCGGTGGGATCGGTTTTGGCGTTCGCCGGCATGGTGGCCGCCTCGTTCGCCACCTCGGCGGCCGGGGTGACGCCGTGGAGCGGCGACTATGTGATCGTCGTTCCGCTGGCCGCAGCCCTCCTGGCGGGCGCCGCGTGCGGCGCGGTGAACGGCTGGATCATCGCGCGGTTCCGCATCCAGGCCTTCGTCGCTACGCTCGGCATGCTGCTGGCGGCGCGCGGCTTCACCATGTCGCTGGCGGAAGGTAATCCGATCTCCTCGCTCAGCGACGGGCTGCGCTGGTTCGGCACCGGCGAGCTGCTGGGCGTCGTGCCGGTTCCGGTGGTGCTTTTCCTGGCGGTGTTCGCGCTCGCCTGGATCGTCCTCAATCGCAGCATCTTCGGCCGTTACGTCTACGCGGTGGGCGGCAACGAGAAGAGCGCGCGCACCTCCGGGATCAAGACGGCGCGGGTGAAGGTGCTCGTCTACACGCTGGCCGGCGCGCTGGCGGGATTGGCGGGGATCATCCTCACGGCCAAGACCGGTTCGGCGCAGACCGGCGCCGGCACCTCCTACGAGCTGGACGCCATTGCCGCCACCGTGATCGGCGGCACCAGCCTGACGGGCGGCGTGGGCCGGCTGTCCGGCACGCTGTTCGGAGCCTTGATCATCGGCGTGATGAACAACGGCCTCGATATCCTCGGCGTGGAGAGTTTCTACCAGCTGATCATCAAAGGCGTGATCATCGTGACGGCGGTGATCATCGACCCGTCACGCAAGCAGGCCGCCATATGAACCGGCCCGCGGGAAACGCATAGGGGGACACCATGAGGAAACTGTTCATGCTGGCGGCTATTCTGGCGGCGCTCGCCACGGCGGGCTTCGCCGACGCCGCCGCGGCGAAGAAGACCAGGATCGCCGTCCTGATGTACGGAAACAAGGCCGAGTTCGTCCAGCTCATGCAGCGCTACGGCAAGACCCATCCGGCCGTCGCCTCCGGCCTGGCGGACCTCACCTTCTACGACGGGCGCTACGACGCCTCGGTGCAGAACGATCAAGCCCAGCTCGCGATCAACGCGCGCTACGACGCCATCATCGTCAACCCGATGGACTTCGAGGCCAACATCCCGGTGGTGACCAAGGCCAGGGCGGCCCATATCCCGGTGATCGTCACCAACGCCCGCCTCAATAGCGAGGACATGGACTCCGAGATCGTGTCCAACGACGTGCTCGGCGGCTATCTCGAAGCGAAAGCGGTGCTGGCCAAGCTCCGCTGCAAGGGCAACGTGGTGATCATCGAGGGGCCGATCGGCGGCTCGGGCGAAATTCAGCGCGGCCAGGGCAACGATAAGGCGCTCGCCGAATGCCCGAAGGGCGCGGTGCGCGTGCTGGAGCGCAAGACCGCCAACTGGTCGCGAGCCGAGGCTCTCGATCTGATGCAGAACTGGCTGTCCAAACACCACGGCGCGATCAACGGCGTCATCGGCCAGAACGACGAAATGGCTTTGGGGGCGATCGAGGCCATCAAGGCGGCCGGGCTGAACGTCAAGAGCTTCGCCATCGCCGGCATCGACGGCGTCACCGACGCGCTCGGGGCGGTCAAGGCCGGAGAGATGACGAGCATTCTGCAAGACGCGCGCGCGCAGATGCAGGGCAGCATCGACCTGGCGCTGCGCGCCGCGCGCGGCCCCGGCTACAGGCCCCTGTCGCCGATCTGGAACCAGTACGCGCCGCTGGGCCTCAAGTGGAACGACGGCCGCTCGAAGCACTATTACGTGCCGTGGACCGTCGTCACCAAGGACAACGTCGACGCGCTGCTGCGGGATCGCCGGTGACTCATCGGAGTCACTGTTGTCTCGCAAGCCGTTCGAGCCGGCAACGCCGCCCGTTCCATCCACCGTCTTTCGTGCAATTTGCAGGAGCCGAGCCATGAAGAAGCCGTCAGCACGCGTGAAGCCCGGGCGCCACGCGATCCCGCTTTACCGGAATCCCGCCCTACCCTCGGCGCGGCGCGTGAAGGACCTGCTCGCCCGCATGAGCCTTAAGGAAAAGGCGGCGCAGATGCAGTGCGTCTGGCAGCAAAGGGCGCAGACGCTCATCGACGAGAAGGGCAATTTCGACGCGGCCAAGGCGAAAAAGGCGTTTCATGCCCGCCAAGGCGTCGGCCAAGTGGCCCGCCCCAGCGACGCCGGCGGCGGCAAGAACGCGCGCGGCATGGCGGAACTGACCAACGCCATCCAGAAATTCTTCGTCGAGAACAGCCGCCTCGGCATTCCGGTCCTTTTTCACGAGGAATGCCTGCACGGCCACATGGCGGTCGACGGCACCAGCTTCCCCCAACCCATCGCGCTGGCCGGGACCTTCGACAGCGAACTCGTCGAGGCCCTGTTCGCCATGACCGCCCTCGAAACACGCCTGCGCGGCGCCCATCAGGCGCTGACGCCCGTCGTCGACGTGGCCCGCGAGCCGCGCTGGGGCCGCTGCGAAGAAACCTACGGCGAAGATCCGTACCTCGTCTCCCGCATGGGCATCGCCGCGGTGCGCGGCTTTCAGGGCGACGCAGGCTTCCGCGACAAGCGCCACGTTCTCGCCACGCTGAAGCACTTCGTCGGCCACGGGCAACCGGAATCGGGCATGAACTGCGCGCCCGCCAACGTCTCGCTGCGCGTTCTGCGGGAGACCTTCCTCTACACCTTCAAAGAAGTCCTGCAGCGCGGCGGAGCCGTCTCCGTCATGGCGTCCTACAACGAAGTCGACGGCGTCCCCTCGCACGCCAACCAATGGCTGCTGCGCGACGTTCTGCGCAAGGAATGGGGCTTCAAAGGCTTCGTGGTGTCCGACTACGACGCCATCTGGGAGCTCGGCTACCGCCCCGACACGCACGGCCACTTCGTCGCCAAGGACAAGAAGGAATCCTGCGCGCTCGCCGTCAACGCCGGCGTCAACATCGAATTCCCCGATCCGGACTGTTATCGCCATCTCGTCGAACTGGTCCACAAGGGCGTGCTCGCGGAATCGCAGCTCGACAAGCTGGTGGCTCCGATGCTGTTCTGGAAATTCGAGCTGGGCCTGTTCGACGATCCCTACGTCGATCCGGCCGAGGCCGAGCGCGTGGTCGGCTGCGAGGCGCATCGCAAACTGGCGCTCACGGCGGCGCGCGAAGCCATCACGCTGTTGAAAAACGAAGGCGAGATCGCCCCGCTCGATCTCGGCAAGATCGGAACGATCGCCGTCATCGGCCCCAACGCCGATCGCGAGTTGCTGGGCGGCTACAGCGGCGTGCCAAAGCACTCCGTGACCGTGCTCGAAGGCATCAAGGCGCGAGTCGGAAAGCGCGCCAAGGTCGTCACCAGCGAGGGCTGCAAGATCACCGTCGGCGGCTCCTGGTTCGAGGACAAAGTCGTCCCCAGCGACCCCGAAGAGGATCGCAAGGCGATCGATGAAGCCGTGCGCGTGGCGGCGGCGGCCGACGTGATCGTTCTGGCCATCGGCGGCAACGAACAAACCTCGCGGGAAGCCTGGAACCTCCGGCACATGGGCGATCGCGCCAGCCTCGAGCTGATCGGCCGCCAGGAAGAGCTGGTGAAAGCCATGCTCGCGCTCGGCAAGCCGGTCGTCGCCTTGCTGTTCAACGGCCGCCCGCATTCCGTCAACCAACTGAGCCAGAACGTGCCGGTCATCTACGAGTGCTGGTACCTCGGCCAAGAGACTGGCCACGCCGTCGCCGAGGTGCTGTTCGGCGATTACAACCCCGGCGGCAAATTGCCCATCAGCTTTCCGCGCTCCGCCGGCCATCTGCCCGTGTTCTACAATTACAAGCCTTCGGCGCGACGGGGCTATCTGTTCGACGACGTCTCGCCGCTTTATCCCTTCGGCTTCGGTCTCAGCTACACGACGTTCAGCCTCACTAAGCCGCGGCTCAAGAAAAGCCGAATCCGCGCCAGCGGCTCGACGCAGGTCTCGGTCGACGTCGCAAACACCGGCAAGCGCGAGGGCAGCGAGGTCGTCCAGCTCTACATTCGCGATCTGGTTAGTTCCGTCACGCGCCCCGTCAAGGAACTGAAGGGCTTTCAGAAGATTCGCCTGCGGCCCGGCGAGAGCGCGACGGTCACGCTCGACATCACGCCGGAAAGTCTTTCCTTCTACGACGTAAACATGAAGTACGTCGTCGAGCCGGGCGACTTCGAGATCATGGTCGGCACTTCGTCGCGCGACGCCGATCTGGCGAAGCTGATCCTGACCGTGACCACGTAATCCGGCGCGCGGCGCGGGGTTTATACCGGAAAACTATTTTTGCGGCCCCGGGGCCTCTATCGAATTTTTATGTCCGCCGCTCTATCTCTCGCTTCGGTGCAAACCGAGGTACGACAGCATGCCATCAGACATACGAAGCTTCGCGCAGCCATCGACGTTCGAGATTTTCCGCGACCGCATCGGTCATTGGTGCGCGCGCCGGGCCGACGGCATGGTGTTCGGCACTTTCTTCGAGCGCGAAGCGGCCATCAAATTCGCGCGTCGTGAATCCCACGACGGCGCTTCGCCAAGACTGCTCGCCTGAGCGCGCGCCCTCAGCGCGCCGTCAATTCCCGAACAAGCCTTTCAGGCCTTTGCCGACGCCGGTCGCGCCGCCGGTGACGCCGTGCGCGACGCCCGTCACCGCCGAGGTCGCGAAATGCGCGAGCGCCCCGGCGCCGACGCGCACGCCGTTCTTGCTGATGGCGCCGACGACCTCTTGCGCAACCTCGCCCGGCGTGGCGCCGCCGCTGTCCGCGCCGATGTCGCTGAGATGGATCTCGGGCAGCGGCGCGCTCAGCGCGTGGCCTTGCAGCACGGTGGCGCTGACGTCGACCTGGCCGTCGCGCACGTAGAGGTCCTCGATGATCAGCTTGCGCTGCGGCTGAGCGCCGGCCGTCGCCGGAGCGTCCGCCGCGTCCGCCGTGTAGGCGCGCGCGTTCCTCTCGAGAGTCTGCAGATTGCTGCCGCCGCCGCCCACTTCGTAAGTCACGTGCGGCGCGACGATGTCGATCTCCTTGATCACGATCGGGCCGCTGCCCAGCAGCGAGTTCATGTCCAAGGTGACACTGAGCTGGTCGAGCGTCAGCGCATGCGGCGTGGCAAAGCCGGCGGGATTGCCGACCATGAGACCCGAGACCGTTCCGGCGCCGTTGAAAGGCAAAAGCCTGACGTTGTCGACGCTGACCGAGGTTCCGGTAACCTGGGAACCGAACTTTTCGATCGCATTCTTGGCGATGGAATCCAGGCTCGACAGCAGATACCACCCCGCGCCGGCGACGACGACGAGCAGAACGACAAGCGCAACGAAGATCTTCTTCAACATCAATTGCCCCCCTGAACTTGGCGCCGGATTGGCTTTCCGGCCGGCGCGAATGCTAACACTCTCCCGCGCGATGCAGAAGCTCGGAACCGACGAGCGGCCGAATCCTACGGCGCCGGCGGATCGGCGTGGCGCGGCGGCTTGGGCGCAAGCCAGACCGCGGCGGCCGCAACCAGCATGACCAGGCCGACGCAAAGGAAGGTCTGGTTGGTGCCGAGCATCACACTCTGCCCCTGCACCGCAAGATCGAGAAGATTGAGCGCGCGATCGGGAGCAAAACCGCCGGCCTGCAGCATCGCCAGCGCGCCGGGCGCATTGTGCAGCTCGCCCGCCAACGCTGCCTTGTTCGCCTCGATAGCGTTGATCCAGATCGCGATCACCACCGCGGTGGAGATCGCGCTCGACAGGGTGCGGATGAAGTTGAACTGGCCGGCGCCGGCGGCGGTGTCTTTCGGCGGCAGCGAGCTGACCGACATGTCCATCAGCGGCACCACGATCAGCGGAAAGGCGAAGCCAAGCACCATCTGCGGATAAAGCAGCTGCATGAAGCTCATGTCCTGGTCGAAGGTGAGGCGGACCAGCGTCGCCGCGGCGGCCAGCAGCAATCCGATGAAGACCAGCCAGCGATGGTCGTACTTGGTCATCAGGAAGGCGGTGAGCGGAGTCGCTATGACGGAGAACACGCCCAGCATCGCCGTGTTGTAGCCGGCCCACACCGCCGTGTAGCCCATGCTGGTCTGCAGCCACAGCGGCACGAGCACGAGCGAGCCGAACAGCGTGCCGAAGGACAGCGCGATCACCACCATCGACACCGAAAAGGAACGGTCGCGGAAGATGCGCAGATCGACGATCGGCGTCCGCTCGGTCAGCTCCCAGATGACGAAGGCCAAGAACCCGACGAGCGTCGCGATCAAGAGTTCGACGATGAGGTCGGAGTTGAACCAGTCGAGGTTCTGGCCGTTGCCGAGCATCACCTGCAGCGCGCCGACCCACAGGATCAGCAGTCCGAGGCCGACGAAGTCGACGCGCGTCTTCAGCGTCGGCTTTTCGTGCGGCGCCAACAGCCGCCACGCGACGAGGCCGAGAACGATGGCGAACGGCACCTTGATGTAAAAGGCCCACGGCCAGCTCCAATCGTCGCCGATGAAGCCGCCGAGCGTCGGCCCGATGGCGGGCGCCAGGATCGAGGTCATGCCCCAGGCGGCCAGCGCCTTGATCTCGTGGCGCGGCGGCACGATCTGCAGCAGCAGCGTTTGCGACAAGGGGATCAGCGGCCCGCCGCAAATGCCCAGCAAAATGCGGAACACGATCAGCATCGGCAGGCTGGTCGCCATGCCGCACAGGATCGAGACGATGCCGAAGCCGAAAATCCCCAGCACGAACACGCGCACCGGCCCGAAACGCTCCGCCAGCCAGCCGGTCAAGGGCACCATGATCGCTTCGGCGACGGCGTAAGAGGTGATCACCCAGGTGCCGTCGCTCGGCGCCACGGCGAGCGAGCCGGAGATGTGCGGCACCAACACGTTGGCGATGGTGAGATCGAGGATCGCCAGGAAATTGCCCAGCGCCAGCACCGCGACGATGGCGACCAGCAACAGGCCGGTCGGCTGCGCCGTCGCGCGCGGTTCGGACCAATCGGCGGCTATGCCCGACATGGCTCAGTTCGAAATATCGATGACGGCGCGCATCGACAGGCCGACGCGCAGCGGATGGGCGGCCAGCTCGTCGCGGTCGAGCGCGATGCGCACCGGCACACGCTGCACCACTTTGATCCAGTTGCCCGTGGCGTTCTGGGCCGGGATCACGGCGAAAGCCGCGCCGGTGCCGCCGCCGAGCCCGGCGACGCGCCCGTGGAATTCGAACGAAGAGCCATAAAGATCCGAGGTCAGCGTCACCGGTTGCCCCGCATGGACGTGCGCCAGCTGGTCTTCCTTGAAATTGGCGTCGACATAAACCTGATCGATCGGAACCACCGTCATCACCGGATGGCCGGCCGCCGCCATCTGTCCCACTTGCACCGAGCGTTCGGCGACAATGCCGGAGACCGGCGCGCGGATGACGGTGCGCTCCAGATTAAGCTTGGCGGTGTCGAGCTGCGCCTTGGCGGCCAGCACTTCGGGATGGTTCTCGACACCGGTGCCTTGGGTCAACGCCTCGGAGGCTTGCAAGGCGGCCGCGGCGGCCAGGTACGCCGCTTTCACCGACCACAATTCCTCGCCAGAGACCGCGCCGGTGGCCGAGATCTTGGCGCGGCGATCGTAATCGAGCTTGGTGCGTTCGTAATCGGCGCGGCGCGCGGCATCCGAAGCAAAATAGGTGCGCACCTTGCGCAGCGTCATGCCGTAAGCGGCTTGCGCCTGCGCCAGCGCCAGTTCGGCGTCGGCCGGATCGATCACCACCAGCACGTCGCCTTTGTTCACCCATTGCGAGTCGTGCACCCGCACTTCCGCGACGCGCCCGGTGGTCAGCGGCGTCACTTGCGCGGAGGAAACGTCGACATAGGCATCGTCGGTCGAGACGTAATGCGAGGCGATGAGCCACCACCACAGACCGACCGCGATCGCAATCGCCGCGAGGACCGCGCCCAACAGCAGAAACAGCCGCGCGCGCGTCGCCTTCAAGCGCGTCTCTTGCGGCGCGTCCTCGGCCTTGACCCAGCTTGTGAATGTCATGGAGACCTCATGGCTTTTCGCTATAGCCGCCGCCCAGCGCGCGGATCAGCGCCACGTCGCAGGCGAAGGCTTGCGCCTCGAGATCGGCGACCGAAGCGCGTTGCTGCAACAGCAGGTTTTCGGCGGTGAGCACGTCGAGATACGGCGCCAGCCCGGCCTCGTAGCGCACGCGCAACAGGCGGTACGCATTCTCGCTCTCCGCCAGCGCGGCGCGGGCATGAACGAGTTCGTCTTCGAGGGCGCGCCGATCGCTGTAAGCGTCGGCGACGTCGCGCAGCGCATTGCTCAGCGTCTCGTCGTAAAGCGCCGCGGCCGCGTCGTACCCGGCGCGCGAGGCGCGATAGATGCCTCTGTTGCGGCCAACATCGAAGATCGGCAAATGGATCGCCGGACCGAACCCGCCGACCTGCGAGGAGCTTTTCAGCAGGTATTTGAGGTCGATCGTGCCCAACCCGTACAGACCTTCCAGATCGATGTTGGGATAGAAATTCGCCTCGGCGACTTTGATCTGGGCCGCCGCCGCTTCGGCGTTGCGCCGCGCCGCGATCACGTCCGGCCGGCGGCCGATGAGATCGGCGGCGAGCGCGGCCGGCAAACCGTTCGAATGCAGCGCGGGTGCGCCAGCCGGCACGATGGACAAGCCGAAGTCCGGCCCTTTGCCGAGAAGCGCGGCGAGCGCGTGGCGCGTGCGCGCGATCGCCGCGCCGACGGTGGCGCTCTGCGCCTTGGCCGCTTCGACCTGCGCCCGCGCCAGGCTGAGCGAAGCTTCGTTCTCGAGCTCGGCGTTGAAGCGCTTCTCGACCAGCGCCGCGCTTTCCTGGCGCACGCGAACGGCATCGTCGGCCGTCGCCTGATCGGCGAAGAGCTGCTGCAGCACCGCGTAATATTCCGCGACGCCCGTCGCGATCTGCAAGCGCGCTTCGGCCTCTTCCGCCTTCGCCGCCTCGGCGGACGACAAGGCCGCCGCGAAGGCCGCGTGATTCTTGCCGAACAGATCGAGCTGATAATCGATCCCGGCCGTCACCAGCGCCGCGTTGTGAAAGCCTTTGGGCAAATAAGGCTGGAACATCGCCGGCATGCCGAGATTGTCGGTGATCCTAGCTTCCATGAGCGTGGCGTCGCCTTCGACCGTCGGCCACAGCATGGCCCCCGAGATATCGGCCATCGCCTCGGCGGCTTTGACGCGCGCCGCGGCCATTTTCAGATCGGGAGACGAGGCCAAGGCCTGATCGATCAGCCGGTCAAGCTGTTCATCGCCATAGCCCTTCCACCATTCGGCGGCGGGCCAATCGGCCGCTGCGGCGGCAAAGCTCTTGGCGGTCTCGTAGCCCGCGATCGGCTGCTCCTCCGGCGGCGGGCCGAGCTGCGGCACGCAGCCGGCGAGCAACAGCGCCGCGCCGATGGCCAGCACGCTATACTTGTGTTTTCCGGAACCCATAAGCGACCCCGGCAATGAGCTTTTTTGTACCGTACAGTACGGTACTGTTCATAGCGAATATATCATGCTATAGAACAAATTCGAGCCAGTAATGTACCGTACGGTACGGTACAATGTGTCGCAGAGGGCGAGATGGAAACGCTCCAAGAAACCAGCAGGCCCCGCCGCGTCGACCGGCGCAGCGCGATCCTGGAAATCGCTCGCGAGGCGTTCCTGAAGGACGGCTACGCCGCGACTTCGATGTCGCACATCGCCGCCCGCGTTGGCGGCTCGAAGGCGACGCTCTACAGCCTGTTCCCTTCCAAGAAGGAGTTGTTCGTCGCGGTCGCCGACTTGGAAAGCACGCGCATCCTCGACGCGATTTTCGACGTGCCGGAGATGGGCGGCGAACCCAAAGCGGCCTTGACCGGACTATGCCGCAATGTCCTGTGCGAGGTGCTGTCGGACGACATGATCGCCTGCTACCGGCTGATCGTTTCGGAGTCGGCGCGCGTGCCGGAGGTCGGCCGGGCAACCTATGAGCTTGGCATCCGGCGCGGCTTGGAGCGGCTAGCCGTTTATTTCCGCCAAATGATGCAAAGCGGCGCGCTGCGCACTGCCAATTCGCTGATCGCCGCCGAGTCGTTCCTCGATTTGACCACGGGCTATCTGCATAAACAGCGGCTGTGGAACGTCGTGGCGCGCTTCAACGGCGAAGCGCTCGACGCGGAAGTCGAGCGCATCGTGGCGACGTTCCTGGCGGCCTACGGCAACGACGCCCTCAGCCGCGCGGCGCGGGAATACACGGGGATTTAGGGGGGTTGGCGCGCTCCACGCGGTCCACTCATCGATTTTTCGGTCTACTATCTACCTACGGCACGCGATCACCCAGGCACCACCATAGATGGTAAAACCGCAGTTTGAGACAGAGACGCGTTCACTTCCTGCAGTCCAGCTTTCATGCGAGGATAGAAAGACTGTCCCACTAGGACGGTGCCTATCCCCTTAAACATAATTTTGGAGGAACACTGCGATGAATCGTAAACTCGTTTCTTTATTCGCGGTTGCGGCGATCTTCTCAGCTACGGGTCCCGCGTTGGCAGGATCGGTGGTAACCGGCCTGAACGACTCGCTCTCGGCCCACCCAATGCGTTACATCGGCCGCTGCCCGGGCGTTATCACATTCACGGGTACCGTCGATGTGATTGGCCATTTCCAGCCCGGCTCAACGGTGGAGATCGGCTACCAGTTCAGCCGCAGCGACGGGGCGACCGGCCAGAACCAGTTCTTTAGCGTCGCCCATGCCGGACCGCACCAGATCAGCGAGACCTGGACCCTCGGCGGCCCGCCAGTGCCGCAATACGCCGGTTGGGAGAAGTTCAAGGCCTGGGTGACCGACAGCGGCCAGCATCCGCCCGGTCTCGGCGATACCTTCAGTAACGAAGCCCATTTCACGCTGACGTGTAGATAAGGAAAGGGCGGCGGGCCTCGCGCCCGCCGTCGTCCGCCAGCGGCGCGCGAATATACGGGGATTTAGAGCGTCGGCGTCTCAGCTCTCGAGCGCCAGCCGGCGCTGCTCTAGCGCTGATCGGCCTTCAGCATGGCGACGAACCGCTTCACGGCCTGTTCCACGCGGCGGCGCTCGCCGGTCGCCGCCAGGTCGATCAGCAGTCCGCGCGTCACCGCCGTCATCAGCGTCACTTCGGCCGCATCGGCGCGGGCGCGGCTCTTGCGCGCCAGCGACCGCCAATAAGCCAGCGGCGCGTTCAGCACGCCCGGATAGGCCTTGGGCTCGCGCAGCGCCAACGCGTAAAGCTCCATCGACAAAATGGTGGTCTGGCGCATCTGCGCGGTGGTGAAGGTGCGCCAAAGCCATTCGAAGAATTCCGCCAGGCTCGGCGGCCGCTCGCTTTCGCCGTACCAGGCCGAAACGAGCGCGTCGGCGCCGCGCCGCATCACCTCCAGCACTTCGCGCATCAGCCCTTCGCGCGAGCCGAAATGATAGATCAGCATGCGCGCGCTGGTGCCGAGCGCCTTGGCGAGCGGGCGCAGCGACAGGCCGATGAGGCCGTTCGCCAGCACGTATTGGGCCGCCGCTAGCGCCAAACGGTCGCGGACTTGGGGATCGGGAGGCCTTGCCATGGCGGCGTATCTCGATTATTGTAACGATCGTTACATTTATTCCAAAACACCGCCGGGCGCAACCGGCAATCATCCAGGGAAATGGAGGGAGTGATGCGAAAATTACTGTTCGCGCTGGCACTCGCGACTATGCCGGCCGCGGCGCAGCAGACGGACGATGTCGAGCACAACAAGGCCGTGGTCCGCGAGTTCTTCACCGACGTGCTCGATCAAGGCCACCTCGACCATTATGCTGATTCCCACGCGGCGAACTTCGTGGGCCACAGCGTCCGCGACTTCACGCTGGCCGAGGACATGGCCATCGCGGCCGACGAGCGCCACGCCGTGCCCGACCTGCACATGCAGATTCTGCAGCTCCTGGGCGACGGCGACATGGTCGCGGTTTATTGGCACGTTTCCGGCACGCAGACGGCCGACGGCATGGGCTTCAAGGCCTCCGGCAAGCACTTCAGCACCTCGGGCGCGACCTTCATGCGCCTGAAGGACGGCAAGATCACCGACGAGTGGAACGCTTGGTGCATGTGCGCGGTGGCGAAGCAGCTCGGCGCCGTGCCGCTGCAGTAAACGTCATTCGCCGCGCGGCGCGAGGCGCGAGGGATCGGCGACATCGCGCACTCGCCTTGCCGCGATGTCGGCGAGTAGGCGCTTGAGCCAGGCGCGGTCGAGCCGCCTTAGCTGGTCGAGATGGTCGAGCAGATGCGCGCCGCCGGTCGAGACCAGCGGCCCGAGCTCCTTGCGGATCGGGCCGAGCTTGGCGATCTGCTCGTCGAGCCGTTCGATCCGTCTACGGACGAGTTTCTCGACGCGCGGCAGATCGCAGAGGTGCAGGAACAAGAGCGCGCCGTACAGCGTCTGCGACACCGGGCCGTCCGCTTCGAATTGGCGGTGCAACAGAAAGCGGAATTCGGCGCGCCCCTTGGCGGTGATGCGATAGACGGTGCGCATGCCGCCGCGCGCCACGCGCTGGCGCGCCTGCGCCGCGATCAGGCCCTCCTTGGCGAGCTGGCCGATCGCGTAATAGAGCGTGCCGACATCGACGTCGATGTAGCACTCGACCATCGCGTTCTCGAGCCGGCGCTTGATCTCGTAGGGATGGAAATTGCCCCGGTGCAGCACGCCGAGAATCAGCAGGCTTGCCTTCATAGTTTAATTAGACTATTCTGTTTCGACTAAGCAAGAGGCATGGAGGCAAAAACCATGTGGCGGACGGTTGCGGGCGTGGTGGCCGGGCTGGTGGCCTGGGCGTTGATCGTGTCGCTGCTCAATATCGGCTTGCGGTGGTGGCTGCCGGGCTATGCGGCGGTGGAGCACGCCTTGACCTTCACGCTGGCGATGAAGATCGCGCGGCTGTCGATCGCGGCACTCACCTCGCTCGCCGCCGGCGCGCTGGTGCGCGTGATCGCGCCCGCAAGCCGTCTGGCACCTTGGATCGTCGGCCTGGTGATCCTGGCGCTGTTCCTGCCGAGCCACGTCTATCTGTGGAACAAATTCCCCATCTGGTACCACCTGACGTTCCTGGTCACGCTGGCGCCGCTGGTGGCGCTGGGCGCCCGGATGTGGCGGCGCGCTCAACGATAGCGACGGCCTTGCGGACGGCGCGGCGGTCAGCCAAGCGCATTGCGCCTGGCTGATCACAGACCGTCAACGGCCGATCTGGCCGCTGACGCCGTTCAGTTCGCGATTGATGTGGTGCTGCTCGCCTTTGGTGATGTAGCCGCCATTGACGCGCGCCTCGCGCTGTTCCCGGCGGAAGATGGCGCGGTCTTCGGCGTGCAGGCCGCGGGCCTGATAACCGTTGATCTCGCCTTCCCGGCGTTCGTCGCGGATGCGGAGGTTCTGATTGTGCAGCCGGTCCATCACTTCGTCGCGGCGGGGATGATGGCGCTCCCAGTAGGTTTCCGCCGATGCGCCGGTCATGGTGCCGAGCGTCATGGCGATGCCGAACGCGGCGATGATCGAGGTCTTGAAGAGGTTCATGCGAGTCTCCTTCGTGCGCCCACCAACGGGCAGTGACGAAACGAGGCTACAAAGGGGCGTCTGAACGGGGTTTGAGGCGCTCGTTCATCGCCGGTTCAGACCGATGAACGGACGGACGGGCGCTCCAATTCGCGCAAATCGCGCCCGCGCGTCTCGCGGCCGTAAAAGGCGATCAATCCAAGCCCCAACAGCACCGGCACGGCGATGGCGGCGGCGGCGGCGGCGATCGCCGGCACGGCGGCAAGCGCGCTGAGGCCCTGGCAAATGAGGCCGCCCGATTTGCTGCAGCCGGCCACCCAACCCGTCGCGCGGCCGCGAATGCGCAAGGGATAATTCTCCGCCGAATAAGGAAGCAGAATCGAGATCACGCCGGTCGAGCCGACGATCAGCAGGGTCAAGAACACCACCGGGTTTGAGGCCAGCGGCAATCCGTTCTGGCGCAGAGTCACCGCAAGCAACCCGAGCGCGATGACGGCGATCATCACCAGCAGCGAACCCTTGGTGCTCCATTTGGTGTAAAGCAGCGCGGCGACCGCGACAACAGGAATGGCGATGAACGAGGACTTCGCGATGAGTGAAGCCGCCAAACCCATGTCGCGCCCTTCCGCGATCAGTTCGCCCGGCAGCCACAGCAGCAAACCGAAATTGACGAAGCCCCACGACAGCGCCGCCATCGTCAAGGCCACGGTGGTGCCGAGAAAGCGCTTGTCGGCCGGCGGCAGATGCGAATGGTCGAGCTTGGCCTCCTCGTCCCAATCGTCGCTCTCGGTAATCACCACCGAGCCGAAGCGGCGAAGCGTCGCCTGCGCCTCTTCGGGCCTTCCGATATGCATCAGAAAGCGCGCCGATTCCGGAATAAGAGGGCTGAGCGCGATCAGGATCAATCCGGAGGGCAGATTGAGGAACCACATGATGCGCCAGCCGAAAGTGGGCTGCAGCAAAGCCGAAAGTCCGGAGGCGGCAAGATAGCCGCCCACCGCGCCGATGCCGCCCACCAGCACGAGACTCCAGCCTCGGTGGCGCGTCGGCATGATCTCGGCCAAGAGCGCATAGGCCACGGGCAACATGCCACCCGCCGACAGGCCCATGAGAAAACACATAAACACGTTCCACCAGAACGACGGCATGGCTCCGCAGATCGAGGTGCCGATGAACATCACGGCGGAGAGCAGGATGGTCGCGCGCCGTCCGTAAAGATCGGCAAGCCAACCCCACACGAAGGAGCCGAGCGCGGTCCCCACCAGCGCCGAGAATGGTAGGATCGCGACTTTCGCCGAGCCGATCATGTATTCAACCTTCATGCCCGGCGTGACGAAGCCGAGGCTGGCGGGCTTCATGATGTCGATGACCAGCGCCATGGCGAGCGCTCCGCCGGCCAGCCAGTGCCACACGGTCAAGGGCGCGTCTTCCGGCGCCACGACACGCTGGTGATGGCTCATCGAAAAGGCGCTCGCTTCCTTCGGCTGCAGCCCCCACGCCGCCGCCGCCGCGCCGCCGATGATGAAGGCCATACCCCACAGCATGCCGGTGCCCATCGGCATGCCGGCCAGCATGTAGTGCATCTGCCGCGCCATCAGGAACATCGGGATGTGAAGCAAGACGCCGATGACGACGAACAGGCTGCCGAGCCAAAAGGCGGGCGTCGACTTGCGATCGGCGAACATGAAAAGTTCGTACATCTCTATCTCCGTCGGGCGGTCAGGCGCGATGCAGCAGCGCGTACTGCACGATGAACAGCACGCCGTCGCAGATTGCGATCACGGCGAAGATCGTCTTCAGCGCGATGGGATTTGTATGCCGGCTGAGCCAGGGCGCCAGCCGCGCGCCGAAGACGCAGCCGAAGCCGGTGAAGGCGGCGATGTTCCAGGGAATGCCGCCCAGCAGGGCCTGGTGGATCAGCGCCAGGAAAATCGAGTTGATCGACAGCAGCACCACGCCGAGCCCGATGCAGGCCGCCACGTCGACGCCATAGGCGAGCATCAATAGCGCCGCCACCACCTCGCCTTCGCCGATGGCGACCCAACCGGTGAGCATGCCGCCGACGATGGCGATGGCGAACAGCGGCCAGGCGGCCTCGGAGGGAATATCGGGCCGCCCGGCCGCGTGCGCCGCCCGGCGCGACAGCACGATAGTGAGCACGCCGAGCACGATCGACACCGAGCCGAACAACAGCTTCACCAACAACGCACTGGGATGAATCACCAGCGAGGAGATCGTCGAGCCGATCAACAGCCCGGGCACGGTGATGCGTAGCGCGTTCAGCGGCACCACCTTCTTCTGCAGCCAGCCGACCGCGCCGCTGGTCATGCCCCAGGACTGACTGGCGATGGCCACTTTCAGCGCCACCACTGGCTCGAGCCGGAAGACGAGCATCATCACCGGAATGAAGACGATGCCGCCGCCCACCGCCGAGATGTTGCCGAGCACCGCCCCGCCGAACCCGACCGGGATGTAAATCCAATTGTGCGCGATCAGACCGAGCGGGTCCTGCGCCAGGGTGAACAGGCCCGCGAGCCACACCGTCGCGAACAGCAAGAGCCACGGCGACCAATAGCGGAACCGGGCCTGATGGCCTGCGCTTTTTTCGTAGCTCGGCGCCGGAACGGCCACGGCTTCCGCGTTCGCATGGCCGAAAGCGCCCGAGAATCGCGAATGCATACATCCCTCCCCTTCCGCGCGCCGGCGCGGTTTTTCGAGCGTTCAAGCCGGAGCTGCCGCACGGGCGGCCGGCGCCTTAACGAAATTTGGGATTTCTGCCTCGCGGCCCTCGAGCGCGCGGACGGTTCTGTATAGCTTTATTTCCATAAATCGTGCAATTCTAAAATGCAGTATCAGGGGGATTAGGGCCGGTTATGGTTAAGAGCTTGCCAAGGCTGAGACTTTGCCCACGGAGCAGCGCTTCGTGAGCGACCGGGCCATCCGCTCGATCGCCATCGTCGGCGGCGGCAGCGCCGGCTGGATGGCCGCGTCCGCCCTGGTCAAGGCCCTTGAGAACATGGGCGTCGCCATCCGGCTGATCGATTCGGAGCGCATCGGCACGGTGGGCGTGGGCGAAGCGACGCTGCCGCCGATCATGGACTTCATCCGCCAATTGGGCATCGACGAGAACGAAATCGTCCGCGAGATCAAGGCCACCTTCAAGCTCGGCATCGCCTATCAAGATTGGACGCGGCCGGGCGATTACTACTTCCATCCCTTCGGGCCGACCGGTTTCGGCCTCGGCTCGGTGTCGTTTCCCGCCTATTGGCTGAAGCTGTTCCTCTCAGGCAAGGCCGAGCGGCTGGAAGAATATTCGGTGCAGGCCGCCGCTGCCGCGCAGAACAAGTTCATGCGCCCGGTGCACGCGCCCAACACGCCGCTCAACAAGATCACTTATGCGCTGCATTTCGACGCGCTGCTGTTCGCGCGTTATCTGAAGCACTATGCGCTCGCGCGCGGCGTCATGCATACCGAAGGCAAGGTGAAAGAGGTGACGCTGCGGCCCGCCGACGGCTTCATCCAATCGCTGACGCTGGAAAGCGGCGAAGTGATCGAAGCCGATCTCTACATCGACTGCAGCGGCTTCGGCGGGCTGTTGATCGAACAGGCGCTGCATACCGGCTACGAGGATTGGTCGCGCTGGCTGCCGTGCGACCGCGCCCTGGTGGTGCACAGCGAACAGGCCGGACCGCCCGCGCCTTACACCTTGGTGACGGCGCGCGAGGCGGGCTGGCAATGGCGCATCCCGCTGCAACACCGCACCGGAAACGGCTATGTCTATTGCAGCGGTTTCGCCGGTGAAGCCGAGGCCCGAGAAACGCTGCTCGGCCATCTCGAAGGCCGCCAGCTGACCGAGCCGGTGTCGCTGGCCTTCGCGCCCGGCCGGCGCAAGAAAGCCTGGAACAAGAACTGCGTCGCGCTCGGCCTGTCGTCGGGCTTTCTCGAGCCCTTGGAGGCGACCAGCATCCATCTGATCCAGCGCGGCATCGCCATGCTGCTGAAATTCTTCCCCAACCGCGATTTCGAAACGGCCGACATCGAGCGCTACAACAAGATCTTCGAATTCGAGCTCGGCCGGGTGCGCGATTTCCTCTTGATGCACTACGCCAACACCGAACGGGCCGGCGCTTTCTGGGACTATTGCCGCACCCTGCCCCTGACCGACAGCCTCAAGGAGAAGATCGAGCTGTTCAAGAGCTACGGGCGCATCCTGCGCGAGGACACCGATCTGTTCCCGGTGCAAAGCTGGCTGTCGGTGATGATCGGCCAGGCCATCGTGCCGCGCAGCCACGATCCCTTGGTCGACGGCCTGGATGCGCGCAAGATCGCCGACAAGCTCGCGGACATCCGCGCCAAAGTGAAGCAGTGCACCGAGACTATGCCCACCCATGCAGAGTTCATCGCGCAGCATTGCGCCGCCGGGCCGGTTGGCGCGGCTTGATTCTATACGGCTTTTATATTTTCAAAACTGACGCGGGCCCTCGCCTCTATACGGCCGGAGCGGCAAATTCCGCGCGATTAACGGGGTTCCCATGCTCGACGCAATCCTGATTGCCGTAGGCATCGGCTTTTTCCTGGTCGCCATCGCGTACACCTTCGCCTGCGACGAATTGTGAGGTCTCCATGACGCTCGACTACGTCCTCGGCGCCGCCGTCACCGTGGCGGTGCTGGCTTATCTCGTTTACGCGCTCATCCGTCCGGAAAAATTCTGAGGCTGCCATGACCTTCAACGGTTGGATCCAAATCGCCGTCTATTTCGGGCTGATCCTGGTCTGCGTGAAGCCGCTCGGCCTCTACATGGCCAAGGTCTTCGAAGGCGAGCGCACTTGGCTGACGCCGGTGCTGCGCCCGCTCGAGCGCGGCATCTACGCGCTGTGCGGCGTGCGCGAGAACGAGGAGCAGCATTGGGTGAGCTACACCGGCGCCATGCTGCTGTTCAGCATCGCCGGTTTTCTTTCGCTTTACGCGCTGCAGCGTTTCCAAAACCTCTTGCCGTTCAATCCGCAGAACATGCCGGCGGTCGGCCCCGACCTCGCCTTCAACACCTCGATCAGCTTCATCACCAACACCAACTGGCAGAATTACAGCGGCGAGCAGGTGCTCGGCTATGCCGTGCAGATGATGGGCCTGACAGTCCACAACTTCCTGTCGGCGGCCACCGGCATCGCGCTGGCGATCGCGCTGATCCGCGGCTTCGCGCGCAAATCGGCCAAGACGGTAGGCAATTTTTGGGTCGATCTCACCCGCTGCACCTTATATGTCCTGATGCCGATGGCCATCATCATGGCGCTGGTGCTGGTGTGGCAAGGCGTGCCGCAGAATCTCGGCGCCTATACCAATGTCGTCACGCTGGAAGGCATCAAGGGGCTGATGGCGCAAGGCCCGGTCGCCTCGCAGGAAGCGATCAAGATGTTGGGCACCAACGGCGGCGGCTTCTTCAACACCAACTCGGCGCATCCCTTCGAGAACCCCAATGCCATCACCAACCTGATCGAGATGTGGGCGATCCTGGTGATCAGCGCCGCGCTCACCTACACCTTCGGGCGGATGGTGCGCGACACACGCCAAGGCTGGGCGATCTTCGCGGTGATGAGCATCCTGTTCTTCGCCGGGCTCGCCGTCGTCTATGGAGCGGAGAGCCAAGGCAATCCCGCCGTCGCCGCGCTGCACGTCGACCAGGCGCCTGGCGCGCTGCAGGCCGGCGGCAACATGGAAGGCAAGGAGGTCCGCTTCGGCATCACCAATTCGGCGATTTGGGCGACGGCCACCACCGACGCCTCCAACGGCTCGGTCAATTCCATGCACGACAGCTACATGCCGCTCGGCGGACTGATCCCGTTGCTCAACCTCGAGCTCGGCGAGATCATCTACGGCGGCGTCGGCTCGGGCCTTTACGGCATGATGATGTTCGCCATCGTCGCCGTGTTCGTAGCCGGACTGATGGTCGGGCGAACGCCGGAATATCTGGGCAAGAAGATCGAGGCCAAGGAAGTGAAGATGGCGATGCTCGCCATCCTGATCCTGCCGCTGTCGATCCTCGGCTTCACCGCGCTTTCGGCCGTCACCAAGGACGGGCTCGCCGGCATCGCCAACGCCGGCCCGCACGGCTTCAGCGAGATGCTCTACACGTTCTCCTCGGCCACCGGCAACAACGGCAGCGCCTTTGCCGGCCTCAACGGCAACACGCTGTATTACAACACCACCATCGGCTTTGCGATGCTGATCGGCCGCTTCCTCTTCATCATCCCGATGATGGCGGTGGCCGGCTCGCTCGTCGGCAAGAAGATCGTGCCGCAATCCTCGGGCACCTTCCCCACCCATGGCGGGCTGTTCGTGGGCCTGCTCACCGGCGTGATCCTGATCGTCGGCGGCCTCACCTATTTCCCCGCGCTGTCCCTTGGCCCCGTCGCCGAACAATTGGCGATGCAAGCCGGAAAGCTGTTCTGAGAACGACCATGCAAAAGCCCCGCAAACGCACGCAACAGGCGACGCTGACCGATCCCGCCATCATGTTGCCGGCCATCGGCAACGCCTTCAAGAAGCTCGATCCGCGCCTGATGGCGCGCAATCCGGTGATGTTCGTGGTCGAGATCGTGGCGAGCCTGACCACGATCCTGTTCTTCCGCGACCTGTTCACCGGCGGCCCGCACCTCGGCTTCTCGTTCCAGATCAATCTCTGGCTGTGGTTCACCGTGGTGTTCGCCAACTTCGCCGAAGCCGTCGCCGAAGGCCGCGGCAAGGCGCAAGCGGCGTCGCTGCGCAAGACCAAGACCGAGCTGATGGCCAAGAAGCTCGCCGGCACGGACTCCAAGGATTGGCGCACGGTACCCGCCGCTCAGCTGCAGCGCGGCGACCTGGTGCTGGTCGAGGCGGGCGAATTGATCCCCTCGGACGGTGACGTGGTGGAGGGCGTGGCGTCGGTCGACGAATCGGCGATCACCGGCGAAAGCGCCCCGGTGATCCGCGAATCCGGCGGCGACCGCTCGGCGGTGACCGGCGGCACGCGCGTGCTCTCAGATCAGATCGTGGTCAAGATCACGGCGACGCGCGGCTCGACCTTCCTCGACCGCATGATCGCGCTGGTCGAAGGCGCCGAGCGGCAGAAGACGCCCAACGAGATCGCGCTCAACATCCTGCTCGCCGGCATGACGATCATCTTCGTCTTCGCGGTGGCGACCATCCCCGCCTTCGCCGCCTACGCCAAAGGCTCGATCACCGTGCTGGTGCTGGTGGCTCTGTTCGTGACGCTGATCCCGACCACCATCGGCGCGCTTTTGTCGGCCATCGGCATCGCCGGCATGGACCGGCTGGTGCGCTTTAACGTGCTCGCCATGTCGGGCAAGGCGGTGGAAGCGGCCGGCGACGTGGACACGCTGCTGCTCGACAAGACAGGCACGATCACCCTCGGCAATCGCCAGGCGACCGAGTTCCTGCCACTGGCCGGCGTCGAGGCGCACGACTTGGCCGACGCGGCGCAGCTCGCCTCGCTGTCCGACGAGACGCCCGAGGGCCGTTCCATCGTCGTGCTGGCCAAGATGAAATACGGCATCCGCGGCCGCGAAATGGCGCCGCTGCACGCCAACTTCATCCCCTTCTCGGCGCAGACGCGCATCAGCGGCATCGACGTGGAAGGCTCTTCCATCCGCAAAGGCGCGGTGGACGCGGTGCTCGCCTGGGCCGGCGTCGCGGGCGAAGCGGACGCCGCCAAGCTCACCGTCATCGCCGACCGCATCGCCAAGAACGGCGGCACGCCGCTCGCTGTGGCCAAGGACAAGCGCCTGCTCGGCGTCATCCATCTCAAGGACATCGTCAAGGGCGGCATCCGCGAGCGCTTCGCGGCGCTCAGGCGCATGGGCATCCGCACCGTGATGATCACCGGCGACAATCCTTTGACCGCGGCGGCGATCGCGGCGGAATCGGGCGTCGACGACTTCTTGGCGCAAGCCACGCCCGAGACCAAGCTCAAGCTGATCCGTGACGAACAGGCCAAGGGCAAGCTGGTGGCGATGTGCGGCGACGGCACCAACGACGCGCCGGCGCTCGCCCAGGCCGATGTCGGTGTGGCGATGAACACCGGCACCATGGCGGCGCGCGAGGCGGGCAACATGGTCGACCTCGACAGCGATCCGACCAAGCTGATCGAGATCGTGGAGATCGGCAAGCAGCTCCTGATGACACGCGGCGCGCTGACCACCTTCTCCATCGCCAACGACGTGGCCAAGTATTTCGCCATCATTCCGGCGATGTTCGTGGCCTTCTATCCGCAGATGCAGGCGCTCAACATCATGGGATTGCAGTCGCCGCAAAGCGCCATCCTCTCGGCCATCATCTTCAACGCGCTGATCATCATCGCCCTGGTGCCGCTGGCGCTGAAGGGCGTCACCTACAAGCCGGTCGGCGCGGCGAGCATCCTGAGCCGCAACCTCTTGGTCTACGGCGTCGGCGGCATCATCGTGCCGTTCATAGGCATCAAACTGATCGACTTGGCGGTCAACGCCATCCATCTGGTGTGAGGCTCACATGCTGAAGGAAATCCGTCCCGCCGTCGTCATGATCGTGCTGATGACCGCGCTCACCGGCATCGTCTATCCGCTCGGCATGACGCTCATCGCCCAAGCGGTGTTCCCCCATCAGGCCGACGGCAGCCTGATCCAAAAGGGCGACAAGGTGATCGGCTCCGAGCTGATCGGCCAGACTTTTGCGAGCGACAAGTATTTTCACGGCCGCCCGTCGGCCGCCGGCAACGGCTACGACGCCTCGAACTCGTCCGGTACCAATCTCGGCCCCACTTCGAAGGCGCTGATCGATTCGATCAGGACGCGCGTGGCGGCGGCCGAGAAGGAAAACCCCGGCGCGCCCGTGCCGGTCGATCTGGTCACCTCGTCGGCCAGCGGCCTCGACCCCGATATCACACCCGCCGCCGCCTTGTTCCAGGTGCCGGCCGTCGCCAAGGCACGCCATCTGCCGGAAGCGGAGGTGCGCGCGCTGGTGGAGAAGCACATAGAAGGCCGCGTCCTCGGCTTGATCGGCGAATCGCAAGTCAACGTGCTGGAGCTGAATCTGGCGCTGGACCAATTGTCCTCCGGCAAATAATCCCCCCATCATCCCAGGTGCGGCGGGCGCCGGACCGGCATAACATGGCGGCATGAACGAAGACCGCGCCGACCAGGTCACGCGCCCCTCGCCGGAAGCCCTGCTGAAGCAGACCACGCAGGAAGGCCGCGGCCGTCTGAAGGTTTTCCTCGGCGCCGCGCCGGGCGTCGGCAAGACCTACGAGATGCTGGTGCAGGCGCGCGCGCGCCGGCTCGAAGGCGCCGACGTGGTGATCGGCGTGGTCGAGACCCACGGCCGGGTCGAGACCGACATGCTGACCAAGGGGCTCGAGATCATCCCCAAGAAACGCGCCCTCTACAAAGGACACGTGCTGTCGGAAATGGACCTCGACGCCATCCTGCAGCGCAAGCCCAAGCTGGTGCTGGTGGACGAGCTGGCGCACACCAACCTGCCCGGCAGCCGCCATCCCAAGCGCTACATGGACGTCGAAGAGCTGCTCGGCGCCGGCATCGACGTCTACACCACGCTCAACGTGCAGCACCTCGAAAGCCTCAACGACGTGGTGGCCAAGATCACCCATGTGCGTGTGCGCGAGACCGTGCCCGATTCGATGCTCGACCGCGCCGACGACATCGAGGTGATCGACCTCACGCCAGAAGACCTGCTGCAGCGCCTCAAAGAGGGAAAGGTCTATATCGCCGCGACCGCCGAACGCGCCGCGCGCCATTATTTCCAGCCGGGCAATCTGGCGGCGTTGCGCGAGCTGGCCTTGCGCCGCACCGCCCAGCGCGTCGACGAACAGGTCGTCGATTACATGCGCGCCCACGCTATCCAAGGCCCGTGGGAATCGAGCGACCGCGTGCTGGTGGTGGTCACCGAAAGGCCGAGCACGCAATCGCTGATCCGTTACGCCCGCCGGCTGGCGGACCGCATCCACGCCTCGTGGACGGCGATCTACGTCGAAACCTCGCACAGCCTGCGCATGACCGAGGCCGAGCGCGACCGCGTGGCGGACGCCTTGCGCACCGCGGAGCGGCTGGGCGGACAGGCGGTGACGGTCCCCGCCGCGACCATCGCCGACGGCGTGATCGACTACGCCCATACCAACAATTTCACCCACATCGTGGCCTCGACCCGGCAACTGCCGCGCTGGCGGGAGTTCTTCATCGGTTCGGCGGCGCACGAGATCATCCGCCGAGCGCGCGACATCAGCGTGCACGTCGTGCCCGAGCCGCGCGGCGCGGCGCCCGACAAGCCCGAACCGCGCTTCGTCCTGCATCCGGTGTTCATGGGCCCGCTCAGCCTGGGCGCTTATGGCGGCAGCTTCGCGATGGTACTCGGCGCGCTGGGCATCAGCCTGTTGCTGCGCCAGGAGCTGGGCGTCACCAACACCACGCCGGCGCTGGTGTTCCTCACCGTGGTGCTGGCGAGCGCGGTGACCTACGGGCTATGGCCGTCGCTGTTCGCCTGCCTGGTCAGCATGCTGGCGTACAATTTCTTCTTCCTGCAGCCGGCCTACTCCCTCACCATCAGCGGGCCGGAGAACGTCGTCGCGCTGTTCTTTTTCTTCGTGGTGGCGGTGATCGCCAGCAACCTGACGGCACGGGTGCGCACCCAGGCGCTGGTGGCGCGCGACCGCGCCAACACCACCGAAGACCTTTACCTCTTCAGCCGCAAGCTGGCGGGCGTGACCACGCTCGACGACCTGTTGTGGGCGACGGCCTATCAGATCGCGCGCATGCTCAAGCTGCGCGTGGTGCTGCTGATGCAACAAAACGAAAGCGTGGAGGTGCGCGCCGGCTATCCGCCGGAGGATGTGCTCGACGACGACGATCTGGCCGCCGCCAAATGGACTTGGGACCACGGCACCGCCGCCGGCCGCGGCGCCGACACGCTGCCCGGCGCCAAGCGGCTGTTCCTGCCGATGCGCACCGGCCGCGGCGTGGTGGGCATCATCGGCCTGGACAGCGACCGCCCCGGCCCGCTGTTGTCGCCCGACCAGCGCCGGCTACTCGATTCGCTCGCCGACCAGGCCGCGCTCGCGGTGGAGCGCGTCAACCTGGTGCAGGATATCGACCGCGCCCGCATCGCGGCGGAAACCGAACGGCTGCGTTCGGCGCTGCTCACCTCGATCTCGCACGATTTGAGGACGCCGCTGGCTTCGATCCTGGGCTCGGTGTCGAGTCTGCGGCTTTATCGCCACACCCTCAACGACAAGGCGCAGGACGAGCTCACCGCGACCATCCAGGAAGAGGCCGAACGCCTCAACCACTTCATCGCCAATCTGCTCGACATGACGCGGCTGGAATCGGGCGCGGTGGCGCCGCACACCGAGGCGATCGACCTCAGCGACGTCATCGGCAGCGCGCTGCGACGCGCCGACCATCTTCTGTCGCGCCACAAGATCGAGATCGAGCTGGAGGACGGCTTGCCGATGCTCAAGCTCGATCCGGTGCTGCTGGAACAGGTGCTGTTCAACCTGCTCGACAACGCGGCGAAATACACGCGCGTGGGAACCATGATCACCGTCCGCGCCCGGCGCACGCCCGAGCGCGTGCTGCTGCAGGTACTCGACGAGGGCGAAGGCATTCCCGCCGGCGATCTCGAGCGCATCTTCGACAAGTTCTATCGCGTGCACGCCACCGACCAGAAACGCGCCGGCACCGGGCTGGGCCTGGCCATCTGCCGCGGCTTCGTCGAGGCGATGGGCGGAACGATCACCGCGGGCAACCGCAGCGAGCGCAGCGGCGCGGTGTTCACCCTGTCGTTTCCCGCGCCGCCGAGGGAGGGCGCATGAACCCGCTGCGCATCCTGATCGTGGACGACGAGCCGCCGATCCGCCGCTTCCTGCGCACCATGCTGTCGGCGCAGGACTATCGCGTCGAAGAAACGGCCGACGGGCCCGAGACGCTCGAATTCCTGCGCCGCAACGCCGTGGATCTAATCGTGCTCGATCTCGGCCTGCCCGGCATGGACGGCTTCGAGGTGATCCGCCATCTGCGCACCGCCGGTTCGCCGACGCCGATCGTCGTGCTGTCGAGCCGCAACGACGAAACCGGCAAGGTGAAGGCGCTCGATATGGGCGCCGACGATTACGTCACCAAGCCGTTCGGCGCCGACGAGCTGTTGGCGCGCATCCGCGCCGCGCTGCGCCACAGGTTGCAGCAGGAAGGCGAGCGGCCGCTGTTCCGCTCGGGCGATCTCAGCGTCGATCTGGTGCGGCGCATCGTGACGGTGCGCGACAAGGAAGTGAAACTGACGCCGCGCGAATACGACCTCTTGCGGCTGTTGGTGCAACACGCGGGCAAGGTGCTGACGCACAAGTTCATCCTGCGCGAGGTCTGGGGCACGGAGACCGACGTGCAGTATCTGCGCATCTATGTCCGCATGCTGCGCCAGAAAATCGAGGCCGACCCCGAACAGCCCGCGCTGATCCTCACCGAACAGGGCGTCGGCTACCGCCTGCGCGCGGCGGATTGACGATGGCGGCGCTCAGCCGCCGCCGCCTTCTTTCCAATGACCGCTGCGCTTGAGCGCATCGACCACTTCGGGCGGCATGTATTTCTCGTCGTGCTTGGCGAGAATCTGATCGGCGGCGAAGACGCCTGACGGCGCCAGCCTGCCGATCGCCACCACCCCCTGCCCTTCGCGGAACAGGCTGGGCACATCGCCGCTGTATTGCACGGGGATGCCGGTCTTGCCGTCGGTGACGACGAAGCGCAGCTCGGTGCCGGGACCTTTCTTGACGCTGTGCTTTTGCACCAGCCCGCCGATGCGGAAGGCCGTGCCGAGCTCGATGTGCCGCGCGTAGACGTCGCTCGGGCTGTAGAAATAAAGCACGTTGTCCTTGAGAGCGCCGATCACCAGCGCCGCCGCGCCCGCGCCGCCGATCAGCAGCGCGGCCACGAAGGCGATGCGGCGGCGTTTGCGCGGATTCATCGCGAGGCTCCTTCTTCGTCGTCGAGGCGGGCGAGTTCGGCCTTGGCCTTGCGATAGGCCGTGAGCGTCCAGGCCGCCAGCGCCGCCAAAGCCAGCGTGCTGATCAGATAGGCAGGCCAGACATAGGCCGCATAGCCGCCTTCGGAAAGAAAATCGCTCATGAAGCCGCCTTCAACATCAGGCTCCGCTTGCGCCGGGTCAGGATCGCCGTGCGTATACGGAGCATCCACAAGGTGAAGAACAAAAAGGTGTAGCCCAGCGCCATCAAGAGCAAGGGCCAGAGGAACACCGGCGCGATCGCCGGCCCGCCCGGACGCAGGATGCTCTCGCCCTGATGCAGCGTCGTCCACCATTGCACCGAGAATTCGATGATCGGCAAATTCACCGCTCCGACGATGGCGAGGACCGCGCAAACCCGCGCCGCCTTGGCTTCGTCCTCGAAGGCGTCGCTGAGCGCGATGTAGCCGAGATAGAGCAACAACAGCAGCAGGAACGAAGTCAGCCGCCCGTCCCACACCCACCAAGCGCCCCACATCGGCTTGCCCCACAAGGAGCCGGTGATCAGCCCGAGTGCGGTGAACACCGCTCCCAAAGGCGCGGCAGTGCGCGCCGCCACGTCGGCCAAAGGATGTTTGTTGACCAAGCCGACGATCGAGGCCACGGCCATCAGCCCGTACGCCATCATCGCCGTCCATGCCGCGGGCACGTGCACGAACATGATGCGCACCGTGTCGCCTTGCTGGTAATCGGGCGGCGTCCGAAAGCCGAGCACCAGGCCCGCCGCCAGGCAGAGAACCGCGGCGCCGGCGATCCAAGGCAGCAGCGCCCCGCTCAAATCCATGAATTTCTTGGGGTTGGCGAATTCGAAAATCGAGGACATCCCGCTAATTCTTCCTCAGGGGCAACGCAGGGAACGTATGCTTACCATAGCGCGGCTAAACCGCTGGTGCGGCATAAGGACTTCTCCTTATTATCATTACAGACACGTCCTTTTAAGTCACCTAATATCGGCCAGGCAGGGCGGGATGACCGCTCGAAACGCAGAGGGACAGATGGCGTTTCCATACCTCCAAAAATTCCACGACAGCCTCGGCCAATTGCGCAGCGAAGGGCGTTATCGGGTATTTGCGGATTTGCTGCGCAAGCGGGGCGGCTATCCTTCGGCGGAGATTTTCCTCGACGGTGCGGCACGGCCGGTGACGGTGTGGTGCTCGAACGACTATCTCGGCAT
>Ga0326727_10000992_pt1 | contig 110401 bp, 126 predicted proteins | sample MB2enrmetagenome_FD_207643 | JGI IMG/M metagenome (GOLD analysis project Ga0326727, IMG submission 207643) | Lab enriched peat soil microbial communities from McLean, Ithaca, NY, United States - MB29MY | ecosystem: Environmental > Terrestrial > Soil > Wetlands > Peat | place: USA: New York...
TGGTGCCGAGGGACGGAATTGAACCGCCGACACGGGGATTTTCAGTCCCCTGCTCTACCAACTGAGCTACCTCGGCACGAGGAAGGTGTGTTTACCCACTTTGGCCGGACCTGGCAACCCCTTTTTCCCAATCCACCCGGCGGACGATCTCAGCCACCAGCGGCTCCAGGGTTTCCCGGCTCCTGGCCGAGATGGGTATGCCCTCGGGATACCGGTTCAAGACCCAATCCTTGCGGTCCCCGTCCAGGCGGTCCCATTTATTGAGGGCCAGAAGCCTGGGCACGGTTTCCAGCTCCATCTCCTTCAGAATGGCCTCCACGGCCTCCACCTGCCCGGCCAACTCGGCGTGCCCGGCGTCGGCCACCTGAATGAGCAGGTCCGCGCTTTCCAGCTCCTCAAGGGTGGCCCGAAAGGCCTCCTTGAGCTCCTTGGGCAGCTGACGGATGAAGCCCACTGTGTCCGTGAGCACCAGCTCGCGCTCTTGAGGGAAGCGCAGGCGACGGCTCACCGGGTCCAGGGTGGCGAAGAGCTTGTCCTCGGCCAGCACACTGGACCGCGTCAGGGTGTTGAGCAGGGTGGACTTGCCCGCGTTGGTGTAGCCGACCAGACTGACGATGGGCAGCCCGGCCTTGGCCCGGCGGTCGCGCACCTGAGCGCGCTGGCGGCGCAGCTCGGTCAGTTCGTGTTTGATTCGGGTGATGCGCTCGCGGATGCGCCGGCGATCGATCTCCAGCTTGGTCTCGCCCGGCCCGCGCCCGCCGATGCCGCCCATGAGCCGGCTCATGGCCAGGTTCTTTCCCACCAGCCGGGGCAGGGTGTACTTGAGCTGGGCCATCTCCACCTGGAGCTTGCCCGAGCGCGAGCTGGCCCGCTGAGCGAAGATGTCCAGGATGAGCTGGGTGCGGTCCAGGATCTTGCGTTCGGTGAGGTCGGCCAGGTTGCGCATCTGGGCGGGCGTCAATTCCCCGTCGAAGAGCAGAACCGAGGCCCCCGTGGACAGGGCCATGATCTCCAGCTCCGAGAGCTTGCCCTTGCCGATGATGGTGCGCGGGTTCACCTGAGCCACCCGCTGGATGACCCGGCCGGTGATGGACAGCCCGGCCGTCTTGGCCAGGGCCTCCAGTTCCTCCAGGGAGGCCTCCAGATCCAGGCGCGGGGCGTCGCCCACGCCAATCAGCACGGCTCGACCGGAGACGCCCTCCTCGGAAGCTCCCACCCCACCGGCCACCCCGGCGCCCGCAGCCCCAACCACGGGCTTGTCCAGGCGAGCGAACTCCTCCTCCAGGGCCTGGGTAAGGGCGTCGAAGTCGGTGTCCACCCGGTCCCAGGCTTTGGGCGCCAGGATGTCCCAGGGCTTGGCCCCCGCCTCCGGGGCGGCCAGGGGCACCAAGTGCGCCAGATGCAGAGCGGCTGGAGAGGCCATGTGATCCACGGTGAGGGCGGCCACGGAGTCCAGGCGTAGGAAGAGCAGGTCCGTGAGGTCTTCCTGATCGAGCCCCGCGTCGTGCAGGTGGGTGTGAAGCAGGCGGATGCCCCGCAGGCGTCCGGCACCAAGTCTGGAGCGTGACAGCTTCGGGATGTAGATGGCGTGGGGCTCGCCCACCAGGACCATGTCCGGTCGGCCCTTGCGGTCGATGAGCAGGCCCACCTGGCGGCCGATGCCGTGGGAGATGGCGGCCAGTTCCCGGGCCTGGTCCAGGGTGTAGCCGCCCACGAGCGGATAACGGCGGGTGTAGAGTCGTTCCAGTGCCTTGAGCTGGCTGGGCTTCAGGCCTTCGATGTTTCCTTGGACTTTGCTGGCGATGGGAGACCTCCGATGGCGTTAGATTTGGCCCAGGTACCCGGCGATCATGGCGTCATAGGCCGAGGTGGCCCTGAAGGTCTCCACGGCCATGGCGTGGCGGAGCTTGAGGGGAGCCTTCATGCCGCCTGCCTTGAGTTCTTCAGTCACCCGCCCGTAGTACGCCGTCGATGGCACCACCAGGACTGAGTGGAAGTTCTTGGCCGAGGCCCGGAGCATGGTGGGGCCGCCGATGTCGATCTGTTCCACCGCGTCCTTGAGGGAGGCCTTGGCCCGTGCGGCCTTGGCAAAGTCGTAAAGGTTGACGCAGATGAGGTCGAAGGGGGTGAGGCCGAACCTGGCCAGTGTCTCCAGGTGTTCGGGGTTGTCCTTGTCGGCCAGGATGCCGGCGTGGATGTTGGGATGCAGGGTCTTGACCCGGCCGCCCAGCATCTCGGGGAATCCGGTTACCTGGTCCACGGCCGTGACCGGAAGCCCGGCGTCGGTCATGGCTTTCTTGGTGCCTCCGGTGGAGACCAGCTCCACGCCTCCGGCATGCAGGAACGCGGCAAATTCCGCCAGACCGGACTTGTCGGTGACGGAGAGAATGGCCCGGCGAATGGGCAGGAGATCCATGGGTGCCTCGCTTGTTTTGGCATGGCACTGCCAAAATAGCCCGGGCTTGGCAACCCGTTTCGTCCTCCCCGCCTTGTCTTTAGGTTGATTCCCGGTCCGGGCGCCGGGAGCGTTACCGGACCGGGAATCAATGGGGGAGGGGAGATCGGTCGAAATTTAAAGCTCTTAGGCGGCCCTGGCTTCCAGATGGTCCTTGAGTTCCGCGGCGCTCACGTGGGCCGGGTCCTGCTCCAGGATGCGCTCCAGATGGGCTTTGGCTTCCTCATCCCGCCCGGCGGTCACCAAGCAGCCGGCCAGCGAGTACCGGATCTCGTGCTTCAGGGGGTCGATGGCCAGGTAGTCCTCCAAATGGGGGACCACCTCGGGAAGCCGCCCCATGGCATGGCCCAGCCGGATGATGCTGTAGAGGGCCACCATGTTCTCCGGGTTGTTCTCCAGGGCCTGAGAGAAATGATCGAAGGCCTTTTCGTTCTCGCCGCGCTCCATCTCCACCAGCGCCATGCCCGACAGGGCTTTATCGCTGGCCTCGATGTTGGCCGCCTTGCGGTAGTAGGTGAAGGCCCCGTCGAGATCGCCCCGGTGCACGGCGATGGTGGCCAGCCCCATGTAGGGTTCGGGATGGACGCCGTTGGAGTTCATGGCCTTGTGGTAATACTCCTCCGCCTTGTCCAGGTCGCCCATGAACAGATAGCACTCGCCGAGTTCCTTGTTGATTTCGTAGTCCAAATGGCCGCTCATGTCTGTCCCCTCCGGTGCGTGGGCGCCTTGCCAATACCTTCTCCCGGGCACGACGTCCGTCGTTCGCTTTCGCGTGGGAGACCGTCCTGGCCCCCCGTCTCCCCTTCCGAACCGTCCCGCCAACAACGTCCCTCCCGGGGACCGGCGAATCGGCGAATCATTCCAAGCAATGTGCGTGCCAACCGTCGGATAAGGCATTTTCTTCCGCCGGCCCGGTCGCGCCGCCAAGAAATCAAGCACGCAGCGTGCCAGGAGTGGGTTCTCTGAAATATCCACATGATATTAGAGTCTTAACAATATGGAACGGGAGTTGCTATTCGATGACCCGAAGCGGCTATCGCCCGGTGAGAGCCACCCGGCAAAAACAGCCGCCGATCAAGGAGCCACGCCATGCATGACATCTACGGACCAAACGCGGACCTGATGGCCAAGGTCATGGACCTACGCCTGGAGCGTCAAAACCTCGTCATGTCCAATTTGGCCAACATCAACGTCACCGGATACAAGGCCCGCTCCCTGGATTTCGAGAAAGACCTCCAGGAAGCCGTGGGCAGCCAGGAACTCCGCGCCAATCTCAGCCGCTCCAGCGGGAGCGGACCGAAGCATTTCGACCCCAACGACTTCGACGCCGAGGTGCTCCAGCAATACAAGCCGCGCACCGTTTACGGCGTGGACGCAGTGGATATGGATAAGGAGATGGCCACGATGGCCAAGAACTCGCTTATGTATAACGCCATGACCACGGTGGTGAAGTCGAACTTCACCGACATCACCAAGGTCATTACGGATGGAGCGAAATAGCCATGGACTTCATGACCGCATTCGACATCGGCGGCTCGGCCCTCTCGGCCCAGCGCACCTACATGAACGTCATCGCCATGAACCTGGCCAACGCCAAGACCACGAGCACCCCCGACGGACAGGGACCCTACCAGCGCAAGACCGTGGCCCTGGCGGCCACCCAGGTGACCCCCTTCGGCAAGGCCATGGGCGATGCTCTGTCCGCCCAGGACCTCGAGGGCGTACGCGTGACCGGCATCCTGACTGACAAACGCCCCCCCAAGCAGGTCTACGAGCCGGGCCATCCCGACGCCGACAAGAACGGCTTCGTCAGCTATCCCGACATCAACGTCGTCGAGGAAATGACCAACATGATCCAGGCCAGCCGCGGCTACGAAGCCAACACCACCACCATCAACACGGTCAAGGCCATGTACAACAAGGCCCTTGAGATCGGCCGTTAGGAGGCTTGAACCATGGCTATGAACCCATTTGCCATCAATGCCTACCGCACCGCCCTGAGCCAGAGCCCGGGTGTCTCCGGCATTGAAAAGACCGCCGCCAGCGCCTTCACCCCCACCCACAAGACCAGCTTCATGGACAGCCTCAAGAATTCCCTGTCCGAGGTCAACGCCCAGGAGATCAAGAAGGACCAGATGGTGGAGTCCTTTGCCACGGGCGAAAACCAGAACGTCCATGAACTGATGATCCAGCTGCAGAAGGCCGGACTGGCCATGAGCATGACCTCCACCGTGCGCAACAAGGTCATGGACATGTACCAGTCGCTGATCAAGATGCCTTTCTAGTTATCCATCGCGTAGTGTAAGGAGACAGCCATGCCCCCCCTGCTCAAATCGCTCTGGGATCAGGCCACCCAGTTCTGGGCCGCCCGCACCATGGCCCAGCGAGTCCTCTTCGCGGGCGTGGCCGTGTCCGTGGTGGGCACCTTTGCCTTGATGATCATGTGGCTCAACCAGCCCGACTACAGGGTGCTCTTCTCCAAGCTGGCCCAGGACGACGCCAGCCGCATCACGGACATGCTCAAGGCCGCCAAGACCCCCTACAAGCTTGAGGACGGCGGCCAGACCATCCTGGTCCCGGCGGACCAGGTGAGCGAGTCGCGCCTCAAGGTAGCCGGCGAGGGCATGGTCCACGGCGCGGGCCTGGGTTTCGAAATCTTCGACCAGACCAAGGTGGGCCAGACCGACTTCGTGCAGCACATCAACTACCAGCGGGCCCTGCAGGGCGAGATAGCCCGCACCATTTCAGAATTTCCCCAGGTCGAGAAGGCCCGGGTCCTCCTGGTGCTGCCCCAAAAGAGCCTGTTCATCGAGGAGCAGCGCAAGCCCAGCGCCTCGGTGGTGCTTACCCTGAAATCAGGGGAGAAGCTTGATTCCAAGCAGGTGCAGGGCATTGTCAATTTCGTGGCCATGAGCGTCGACGGCCTTGAACCAAGCCGTATCACGGTCACCGACACCACCGGCAGGATCGTTTACCAGCCCAAGGACACGGACAGCATCGACGGATTGACCACCACCCAGTTCGATTTCCGCAACACCTACCAGCAGAACGTCGAACGCAAGATCGAGGACCTCCTGGCCCCCATCGTAGGCAGCGGCAAGTCCATCGCCAAGGTCACCGCCTCACTGGATTTCTCCAAGAGGGTGACCAAGAAACAGTCCTTCGACCCCAACACCACCGTGGTCCGTTCCGAAGTCACCGAGGATTCCACCACCAACCAGAAGGCCAACGCGGGCTCCGCGCCCGACACCAACTTCCGCGGCGACGGTTTCAACGGCAACGAGAACAAGGTGGACCAGAGCTCCTCGAAAAAGGAGACCAACTACGAGATCAACGCCGAGCAGCAGGAGGTCGTGGCCCCCACCGGGGAGTTGCAACGCCTGAGCCTCGCGGTTATCGTGGACTATGTTCAAGACCCGAACAGCAAGGACGGGAAGTACATCCCCCGCTCCACCGAGGAACTGGATCACATCAAGCAGGCGGTGATGAGCGCCGTGGGCTTCGACGCCAAGCGCGGCGACACCATCGAGGTGAGCTGCATGCCCTTCGGCGATCGTGAGCTCTTTACCGAGCCCAGCCTGAGCCAGAACTTGCTGGAGTACGCCCAGCGCCTGGGCAAGCCTTTCCTCAACGGGCTCCTGGTGTTCCTCTTCCTGCTGCTGGTTGTCCGGCCGGTGGTCATGGCCCTCATCCGGCCCAGGGTCACCCGCGAGGAGATCGAGCAGATCAGCCGTCTGCCCGAAGCCGAGCGACGCATCGCCCTGGCCGAGCCCGAAGCCGAAGAGGCCGAGCTCTTGGAGATATCCAAGCGGCTGGACAACGCCAAGCTCCTGGCCCAGCAGCTCTTCGACACCAACACCGAACAGGCCATCCTCATCCTTCGCGGATGGCTCAAGCAGGAGGCCGCGTAAGCCATGGCCCTCACCGGACAGCAAAAGACCGCCGTTCTCTGCCTGTCTCTCGGCGACAAGTTCTGCTCCGAGGTGTTCAAGCGCATCGACCGCACTGAGATCGCCCGCATCTCCAAGGCCATGCTCGAGATCGACTCCGTGGAGAAGGAAGACGTCGAGGACGTGCTCAGGGAATTCAACGAGTCCATGCAGTTCGGACAGGAGATGATCGTCGGCGGTGCGGACACCGTGAAGCGCATGCTTTCCAAGACCCTGGATTCCGATACGGCCAAGTACATCATGGATTCGCTGGAGATCGCCGCCGGGCCCACCCCCTTCCAGGAGTTGGGGAACGTCTCCCCGCGCATCCTGGCGCAGATACTCAGGAATGAACACCCGCAGACCCTGGCCCTCATCCTGGGCCACCTGCATCCGGACCAGGCCGCCGAACTCCTGCAGAACCTGCCCTCCGGCGTGCGCGCCGAGGTGCTCATGCGCCTGGCCAGGCTGGAGGCCGTGGCCGAGGAGATGCTCCTGGAGGTGGACAAGGTGCTGCAGAACCAGCTCATCGCCATGGGTGGCAAGGAAGGCAAGAAGGTGGGCGGAATCACGTCCGTGGCCGAGATTCTCAACTCCGTGGACCGGGCCACCGAGGAGGAGGTCCTCTCGGAGATCGAGGAGGAGTCGGCACAGATGGCCGAGGACATCCGCAACCTCATGTTCGTGTTCGAGGACATCAAAGCCCTGGACGACCGCTCCATCCGCGAGCTCCTCAAGGAAGTCTCCAACGAGGAGCTGACCCAGGCCCTCAAGGGCGCCTCCGACGACCTCAAGGAGAAGTTCTTCAAGAACCTGTCCGAACGCGCCGCCACCATGATCAAGGAAGACCTGGAAATCATGGGGCCCGTGCGCCTGGCCGATGTGGAGTCCGCCCAGCAGAACGTGGTCAAGACCGTGAGACGCCTGGAAGCCGAGGGCAAGATCGCCATCGGCAGGGGAGGCGGCGATGTCTTCATCTAGCCCGGGCACCGCGGCGGACAGCGTCTTCCTGCCCGGCAACGCCCGGGTGGTCATGGGCGCAGGCATGGCCGGCCCCTCGGAAATGACCATCAACGAGATCGAGGGCAACAAGACCCCGGTCCTGGACGAAAATACCGAACTGGCCTTCTGGGCCAGGGTCCGGGCCAAGGCCCAGTCCAAGGCCAGGGAGATCCTGAACCAGGCCATGGCCGAGGCCGAGAACATCCGCCAGCAGGCTCGCCAGGAAGGCCTGGCCCAAGGTCTGGCCGATGCCCAGCAGGCCTGCCAGGCCGAACTAGCCGCCGTGGGCGCCACCCTGGCCGGAGTGCTCGAAGGCCTGGAGGGAGAGCGCCCCGCCCTGTGGGCAAGGCATCGTCAGGAATTTGCCGCCCTGCTCAAGCTCAGCGTGGAAAAAACCCTGCACACCGAACTCGACGAACGCCGCCGGGAGATCCTCCACAACCTCCTGGAACAGGCCATAGAACTTCTGGATACCCGCTCCGGGTTCACCGTCTTCGTCCACCCGGACGACGAGGCCGCCGTGGCTCCGCTCCTGGAGGAAGCCAGAAAAGGCCATCCCGGGCTCGGCCCCTGGCGGATCAAGAGCGATCCCACCCTGACGTCCGGCGGGGTCCGCCTGGAATCCGAGGCCGGCATGGTGGACAACACCCTGGACACCCGCTTCCAACAGATTTCCGAGCTGCTCGACCGCGTCGAATTCAGCGAGGCCGAATCTTGAGCCTGGACCAGACCGCCTGCATTTCCCTCCTTGCGGACCTGGACCCCGTGCGTACCTACGGCAAGGTGAGCAAGGTCGTGGGCCTCATCGCCGAGGGCAAGGGCATCAAGGCCCCCCTGGGCGCTGTTTGTCGGCTTATGCCCCAGGGCGACGCCGGCAAGGGCGTGCCCGCGGAGGTGGTGGGTTTCCGCGACGACGCTTGCCTGCTCATGCCCTACGGCGAACTGCGCGGCATAAGCCAGGGGTGCCTGATCCAGAATACCGCCACCCCGCCGCTCATCCCGGTGGGCAACCGCTTCCTCGGCCGGGCCATAGACGCCTTCGGCAAGCCCATCGACGAAAAAGGCCCTATCGATCCCAGGCGCTACTACCCGCTCTACGGCGACCCTCCGAGCCCCCTGTCCCGGCCGCGCATCACCGAGCCCATGGATGTGGGCGTCAGGGCCATCAACGGCCTGCTCACCCTGGGCAAGGGCCAGCGCGTGGGCATCATGGCCGGCTCCGGGGTGGGCAAGTCCACGCTCATGGGCATGATCGCCCGCAACACCAAGGCCGACGTGAACGTCATTGGACTCATCGGGGAACGCGGTCGGGAAGTGCTGGAATTCATCGAAAAGGACCTGGGCCCCGAGGGCCTGGCCCGCTCCGTACTGGTGATTGCCACCTCCGACCAGAGCCCGTTGGTGCGCATGCGCGCGGCCTACGCGGCCACGGCCATGGCCGAATTCTTCCGGGACCAGGGCAAGGATGTGATCCTGATGATGGATTCGGTCACACGTTTCGCCATGGCCGGGCGCGAGGTGGGCCTGGCCGCGGGCGAACCCCCCACCACGCGCGGCTACACCCCCTCGGTGTTCTCCCACCTGCCCAAGCTCCTGGAGCGAGCCGGACGGAACATGTCCGGCTCCATCACCGGCATCTACACCGTGCTGGTGGACGGCGACGACTTCAACGAACCCATCGCCGACTCCACCCGCTCCATCCTGGACGGCCACATCGTGCTCACCCGCGATCTCGCCGACCAGGGCCACTTCCCGGCCATCGACGTGCTGCGGAGCATCAGCCGTTTGAGAAGCGACGTCACCCCCCGGGAGCCCCTCATGGCTGGGCGGACCATGCTGCGCTTGCTGGCCACCTACAAGCGCGTGGAGGACATGGTGAACATCGGAGCCTACCAGGCCGGAGCCAGCCCGGAGGTCGACCAAGCCCTGCAGATGATCGGCCCCATCCGCGCCTACCTCCAGCAGCAGGTGAACGAACCGGAGACCCTGGAAGGGAGCTTCGCGGCCTTGCAGGCCATGATGGGCGGGGCGGCGTAGGTCGACGACACTTCTTCAGACCGTTCGTAGCCGAGCGGAATTCAAGAATCTTCTCACGGAAGAGGGCGCAACAATGTTGTCGCGCCGTAACAATCCCGCCTACCCAGCCGCCCCCTGCCGGTCCAGATTCCTGTAATTGATGGCCTCGGCCAGGTGCTCCACCCGGATACCCTCGCCGCCGTCCAGGTCCGCGATGGTGCGCGACAGGCGGAGGATGCGGGCGTGGGCGCGGGCCGACAAGCCCAGGCGCTGGTTGGCCATCTCCAGGAAGCGATGGCAGTCCTCGCCGATGGGGCAGAAGGTGGACAGGGCCTTGCCGGAGAGTTGGCTGTTGGTGCGGATCTTCGTGCCCGCAAACCTCTCGGTTTGCCTGGTCCTGGCCCCAAGCACCCTGCCCCGCATGGTGGCCGAATCCACCCTGCCCTCCTCGGCCTTCAAATCCTTGTAGGGCACGGCCGGGACCTCCACCTGCAGGTCGATGCGGTCCAGGAGGGGGCCTGAAAGCTTGGACAAATAGTTGCGCACCTTGACCCCGGTGCAGGTGCAGTCGTGACGCTCATCGCCCCGAAAACCGCAAGGATGCGGTTTCACTTTTTGCGGCGAATCTGGTGTTTGAGGTGGTCAGGTGACCGGCGTGAGAGGCCCTGCCCTTCAGCCAGGACCACCGCGCCTCCCCAGCTTTTCACGGTTGCACCACGCGCATCAGGCGCATAAATTGCGGTAGCAGCAACACGTTTTGCCCCCGGGCTTGCCCCCAAGGAGGAAAGGATGGACGCTATCGAAGGCTTCTCCCGGCTGCTGGCCGATATGTTCCCTCCACCGGTTCATCCGTCGGAATGCGCGACAGCCACGGATGCCATTGTCGCGCGGTATAGCTATGAAGCTCAATGCCGCGCGGTGGTTGAGGCCAGACACAGGTTCGTAAGTGAGAATATGGGGTTGTTCGCTGCTCTGCTGCCGTCTCCGGTGATTACCATCCATGCGGACGCCATCGAGGCGCCGGTCGGAGGTGGTGCACGATGAACCATGTCGGGAACATGGAGATAACCGGGGTATGGATCGACGAGTTCCGGGGATTCATCCGCCAGCCTTCCAACAGGTTGTCCGCCAGGGGCAAGCGTAGGTGGCGTTGGGCCGAACGGAACAGGATGGAGGACCTGCTACATGACTCCATGCGCACCGGAGAAGTCGGCCGCGTGTCTGGGGTCACGGTCTACACCACAGACTTGCCGGCGAAGAGGAAGAGGTAGGGAAATCCTTACCTCTCCACGCAAATCTTCCTCAACTCCTCCCATCTGTCCGCGTAGACCTGGGCCACCTCCTGCCCGTGCAAGATGATCAGGTTCTCAGCGTTCGCATTCTCCGCGCTGGCCGTCCAGTTGAAGCTCCCCGTGATCACCGTATCGCCATCCACGATCATGACCTTGTTGTGCGCGATCTTGTGCGTCTCGTCGTAGACCACCTCGATGCCGGCCGCCTGGAGATCTTGCGTCACGCTGTCCCTGCTCGTCTCGTCGGTCCTGTCCGCGATCACCTGGACGTGGACGCCACGGCCTTTGGCCTCCATCAGGGCGTCACGGATTGTCCTGCTCGTGAAGCTGTAGGCCTGCACCAGGATCGTGGTCTTGGCCTGGTCGATGGTGGACACAACCGCCTCCGTGCATCCGCCGTGGGGCGAGAAGAAAACCTGGACCGGACCACAGATTTGGACGTCGCGGGCCAGGGCCGGGAGCGACAGGGACAGGAGGAGTAGGAAGAGGATGAGTTTGCGCATGGCCTTTCGCTTGCCCAGGGTTGGCGGTTATGGCAAGGAAGTTTATGCTGGTGACGGGATAACGCAAGGGAGACGGCATGAGAGATCTTGAAAAAATAGCTGCACAAATGAATTCTGCCTTGAATCAAGACGGACTTCCCTCTGATTTAACAGAAACAAGAAAACAAGACGAAAACATACTACGCGCAGAGCGTGAGATTATCTCCAGAAAATCTATCCTTTCCACTCAACGTAGCAAGATAAATAGCCATGACATGTCATTTTTCCCAAAAGCATTTGGCCTAAAACTCAAAAAAATGAATGACTCATGGGCGATGTTTCACAAAAAATTGAATGTCGGATGGTTTCAGATTTCTAGCGATGGACTTAGGGTTGTAAAAGAAATAAACACGGAAAAAAGTTTATACAGAATAAAAGTAGTTGCTACAATGCTTGATATACATGAGTACCAAGATTGGACAAAATCAGTTTTTATCACACACGACCTTGTAGACATTGATGGTCAGACAATTGAAGCCTCCCAGTTTGAAATATTCTATCTTGGCCCAGTAAAGGGCCACGAATTTATGACTGACATGGTTATTGATAGTATAGAAATACCACGGGTTGCAGGGAGAAAAATCCATATATCCTGCAAAACAAAGGAAGAAACATTGATAGCTAAAGAGGTATTTTCTTCTTATAAGGTCACCAGCTAACCGGGGACCGGCCCATTAAAGGCTCCGGGCCTTTCCCTTAATCACTGCACTCTCGCCTCAAATGCCCGGTTGGCCTGTTTTGCGATCCGGATTTCCCTGTCCCGGATGTCGTCCAATCGGGAACGCTTGTCATCGGCGTTCATGCTTGTGCTCTGCATGATCGCGGCCTGTTGCTGGTGGAGCTTCGTAAGCATCTGGCTGGCGGTCTGCATCATCTTCCAGCTCCCGGCCTCGGCTCGGTGGTCATTCAACCAGTCTTGCGCACCCTGGCGATCACCCTGGCGATTCAGTGCCTGGAAGGTATTGTAGGCCTGCTCGGCCTGGCTGAAATTGTCGTGGAAGCGATCGGTGTCCACGCTGGACGCGCCGGAGGTGAACAGCGAACGCACGCCCATCATGTCCGCGAAATGTTCGGTGGGCGCGGCAGGCCCCCCGGCTAAGGCCCGGGTCGCGCCTCCCAAGGCGTCCATGATGATCCGGCCCGTGTTCGGTAGGCCTGTGTTCACGAAGTTCTGCATCATCTTGGGGCTGATTCCTACCACCGGACCGAGCTTGTTCAGAGCCGGGTTGGTGTACTGGTTGCCCCGGTAGCCTGGCGCGAGCTTCTCGTCTCCGGCGTTCTCGATCGGCCTGCCGGTGAGAAAGGACTTGTTGGCCCAGGCCTCCAGCGGAGCCTTGGCCGCCGTGGGCAGGATCGAGGTGCCAAAGGGGAAGCTCTTCTCGCCGATGGTCCAGAGGCTGGAGGTAAGCCCCTTCAGGTCGCCCGTGTTCATGTAGTCGACTGCCCGTGCCGGGACTGCTCCGGCCAGGATGCCCAACTGGAAGGGATAGGGCAACCGAAGCACCACGGGATTTTTCGGATCATCGTTCAACACCACGTTCATGAACAGGTTCTTCTCCATGTCGGAAAGGCCCTGGTAGACCTGGGAATTCCGCTGGAGCGTGGCCAGAGCCACGGCCGGGAGGGTCAGGCTCAAAGCGGTCTTGAGCAGAGTCTCGCCCGGCCTGGTCCGCATGGTGCGGATCATCTTGTCCATGTCCTGCATGTTCGCGTTCCAAAACGCCGCCACCTTGTTGATCTCTCGGCCGTACAGGCCGGCGCGCGCGAAATTCAGGGCCGCGTCTTTGCCGGCATACGCCGCGGCTACCGGGTCCTTCCCGTTCTGCCGGGCCTTCAGGTACTCGCCGAAGCGCGTGCCCTGGTCCATGTAGGTGGCCAGCTTTTCCATCATCTCGATGGGGGTCTTCACCCAGTCCATGACGCCTTTTTGATGGATGCCCAGGAACTTGTCGGCCTCGTTGGTCTTGCTATCCAGGTCCAGGGTATGGAAAAAACTTCCGCCGCCGCCGGCCGCCTTCCATTGATTGAAGTCCACGTCCTGGGGGTTCATCTTGAAGGCCGCACGAAGGAAGTCCAGACCCAGCACGTAGCCGTTTTCCGAATGGATGTAGGCCAGCCATTGGGAGCGGATCAGGTGCCGGACCATGAATTCCGGAGAGAGCGTGGCCGCATAGCGGAAGGCCTTGGCGAACGGCCGCAGGAATTTGACCAGGAAGTTCGAGTCCGAGGGGGACAGGCCGTTGATGGCCTGCCTGTACCGCTCAGGCACGTCGAAGTATTTTTTCTTCCCGTCCACGAACTGGGTCAGGTAGTCGCTCGCCCGAGCCCGGGCCGGGTCGACCTGGACCTCCTTGAAGACGTTGTTCAGATCCGGGAGGTGTTCGCGCATGCCCACCAGGTCGGACACAACACGATTCTGGTTTATGGCTTTGAGGGCTCGTTGCAGGTTGGCCATCGTGGCGGCCATGGGGTCGGCCTTCAGACGTTCGGACCCTTTCAGAGCCTTGATGATATCGCCGCCCGATCCCAGGGCCTGGGAGCGCTCCAAGTCGTCCATGACTCTCTGGAAAGGAAGGTATGAAGCGTGCTCAGGGGAGGCCATGATCTTGTCATAGCGGTCCTTGGAGATGATCCCGGCATCGGTCAAAGGCTTCAGGATAGCGTCATGGTTAAACTGGCGCAGGTTGTCCAGGAACTCATGGGCCGAGTCCGCTCCCGGGAGCTTGTTGAGGAAGTCCAGCCGCTGACGTGAATATTCAGGGTCGATGCCCGGAGGGTTGGCGCCCTTGAACAGATCCTTCTGGTCGCTAATCGCATCTTTGCAGGCCTTGATGGCTTCACGGTTCCCGGACGCCTGAGCGTCCGCCAGCATCCCCTGCAGGTCCGCCAAGCGTGCGGTGTGCTCCTCCGGAGTCATGTGCCGGTTGTTCCAGATGGAAAGATCGCGCTCGTGGCTGCCGATCTCCTTGGCCAAGGCATAGGTGCGCGGGTTTGAGCTGATGGGCTCAGAGGCTTCGCGCAAGGACTTGGTTCCCGGGATGGTCTGGGTAGAAGCCTCCCGATCCGGGTTACCCACGTCGGCCAGGCCCGTTCCGGTCGTCTGCCGGTCATACATGCCGTTGGTGCCGTCCAGACGGGAGAGGTGCTCGGTGACGTGATCAGCGAAGTCGGTCCCCGTTCCGTTGGCCTTGTCCACCGCCTTGGCCCGGTTGATGATCGGGGCGTACTTGTCCACCATGAGCTGATAAGCACGTTCCGCAGCGTCTTCACGCAGGCTCGCGTCGGTGAGGATACTGGGCTTTTTGAGGTCGTCTTTGGTGGCCCATCCGGCGCTCGTCTTGGGCCGGTTCACATCAATGATCCCTTCGTCTTCCAGGTCCTTCTGGGTGTAGCGTCGGTTGGTCGGCTCCTGTTGGATGGTGGGGCCTTCAACTTGAGCGGCTCGACGGTAAGCCGGGGCCTGCTCTACGCCAGGCACTCCAGATGCAACCCCCTGCTCTTCCGCGAACGCATCCCGCATGCCACCGATGAGCTCGCGCATCTCCGGCTCCGTGTACTTCATCGGACCCATGCCCAGCTTCTCGCGCACGCCGTTGACGATCCTGGCCACGAGCGCGGACACCTTGTCGTACCACCTGGGGGCGATGGTTTCGTTTTTGGTGGCTAACAGCTCGGAGACGATGCCGCGCCGACCCTGCGGGGTGCTTATATCGTAGTCCTGGGAGTAGCCATGGTTGTTGAGAAGCCTGTCAATCTCGGGCCGATAGTCTCGGAAGATGCGGTCCTTGATGTTGTTCAGGCTGATCTGGGCTTCACGCACGCCCATCTGCATGCCCAATCGACGGCCGTAGGCCTCTTCTCCTGGGTGGATGATCTCATGGGCGATGGACTGGGCGAAGTCGTCAGGACTTTTGGTGTTCTCCAGGTTAAAATAGAGCTTTCCATTCTGGTAGAAGGATGGAGCTTGCTCCCCGCCGGTGCCGCGCACCGCGCCCTGGACGTCCTGCGGCATCGTGTCCAGGCTCTCATGGACCTCGGCGATACGCGAAAGCCCGGAGTGATCGAGAGCCGCTTGAGCGTCAGAGAGGGACAAGCCAGGTGTGCTGGCAGTTTCTCCGGGACGCCGGTACATTATGACGCCCTTGTCCGTCTCCTTGGTCTTCACCGTGTCGAAAAACTTATCGAAGGCGGCATTGATGGCCTCGCGCTCAGGGCCTTCCGGGTACACCCCGGGGATATCCGAATGCGTGCTATGAACGAGGTACTGGCTTGTGCGGTCGAGGTCAGGGTTTTCAATCCGGTCCTGAATGTAGGATTCGAAGGCGCGAGCTGCTTTCTCGTGGGGGCGAGCCCAGTAGTCTCCAAGCTGCTGCGCGCTTCTGGAGAAGTCGGTGCGAGGCCCTCCCGAGGTCCGCTCCAGCGCAGATATCACGTCTCCCCAGGCTTGCACCATCTCGGGGCGCATTTTGGATGTCTGGACCCAGTCCTTCGTCTCGCGGCTCCAGTCGTTGAAAAATTGACCATGGGAGGCGTAGGGTCTCCCCTTATTGCGGTCCCCAGACAAACGCCCGAAATGGTCATCCATCGCATGGAACCATTCATGCGCGAGCGCGCCGGCACCACGGGTCTTGGTCAGGTTCATGGCCACTTTGACCGGCTCGTAATGTGCCGAGGCGTGGCCACCACCCCGCGCCCCAAAAGCGAACCCCAGAGCTCCATCCAGGGAAAGGGCCTTTGGTGGAACGTTCAGAGCCTGGGAGAGGTCCATGAGCGCGTCGTACGCATGGTTGAGAGAGTCCTGACGATCAGACTGATTCAGCCATTTGCCGAACTCTCCACCGCGAAATCCGAAGGTATCCTTAAACTCAAAGGGCGTGACATCGCGCCCTTCACGGTAATCCACCCCGGTACGCTGCACGTTGTCCAGCATTGGTCGCTTGTAACGCTCAACAGGAGAGCCTTCGGACTCTCCCCGCACCTGCTTTTGCGGCCACCCTGATATCTCCACTTTACGCTGAGCGTGGACGAAGTCGTAATTGCTGACCTGAAGTTTCCGGACGAACTTATTTCCGCCCAGTTCCGTGACCATTTCCTTCCCTTCGGCGGACCAGCGATCAAGGGACGGTCGACTCTTGTCATACTCGGCCTGGGTGAAAACTCTGTCGAACAGACTACGAATATCGTCAGCCGTTTTTACGCTGGACAGGATATCCCGGACGCGCTCTATGGACCGGATATAAATTTCCTGAGCTTCGCGGGCATCTTTGAGTCGCAGCCTCTGCGGAGCAGCAGGAATGGCGTCGCGGATTCCCTTGACGAGGAGCGCCACGTGCGCTGGAACGCCATCCTCGACCATCTTGTCGTACTTGATGGGCGGCCAGATGTTGTTCTTGACGGTGTAAGCCTCACGCTCACGGTCGGTCATGTCCGCGAGGTCGGAGGTGGTCAGGCGGGATTGGGCGCGGTCGTAGCGAGAGCCTCCAATCTCCTCGCCGAACTTCATGCCTATTTCGGCTTTATCGGCGGGAGGAGAGGCAGGCGCGGAAGAATCTAGTAGTGTTTGTTCCGTAGCGGGTTCGGCGGAACGTCCTTGTCCCCGATCAGGACCTTGGTCGCTATCCTCACCCCTTCGCGTTTGCGGGCGGTCAGACGCTTCAGTGCCTCGATCTGCTCTGGCGTTGCGGATGTCGTCTTCGGTGAGTCGGTCTTGGCGCTCATGCGTTATCCCTGGAGCCGATTCTTCTGGGCGTTCAACCTGTCCGCGTTCTTGAATACCGGGGCTATTCGGTATTCCCGAAGAAGGCCGTTCATCGCCCGCAGCTTCTCTCTCGGAGCCCCGCGCTCCCTTCCCTGACAGTACCGATCCCAGAACGTCAGGAGTTCTTTCGTCGAGTAGCCCCTGTAGGTTTCGGGCAAGTTCTGATTTGGCATCGGGTCCTCTTGTTTGGCGAAGCTGATCTAAGATAACATTGACTTCCCCCTTGGACAAGACCTTCGCCAGATCCTTGGCTCGGATTGGTATCTGCGCCAGCTTCAGAGCAGTCTGGAGCTTGGAGACAACCTGAGGTTCGGCATCCAGCCGGGCGTCTCCCATAAGACCCGCCACGGTGTCCACGTGAATACCGGCCTCGTTGAGGGCGCGGACAAAGGCCTTTGCCGAGGCCCCCGTAGTAAACACATCCTCCGTGACAACCACATTCTTACCCTGGGAGTCCCTCTTCAGGGCTTGCACATCAGTTGGAGCATACTTTCGGATGGCAAAAGGACGGTCCTGAGGCGTAATCGTTTTAATTGGGGCCTCATGCTCTGGGTCAAAATGATCGCGTCCATCGCTAAATGTCCCACCAAGCTCTTGAGCCAGATGCTTCCCTAGGGCGTTTGGAAGTTCATTCTTGCCCGTCGTACTTGGTACCGACACGAACAAGGTTTCCTTGTTGGGGTCCAGCTTGTCCGTGAGGGCCTTCGTCTTGTCGTCTGTCCATGTCGAACGGATCACCCGGTCCGCGGCTTCCTGATCGCCCGCTTTCGCCGCCTCCCAGTCGGAGCTGTTTTGGAGCTGCCGATCAGTGAATCCTTTGGCCGTGACGCCTTTCTCATTTCCCAGACCCACAACATTATCCGGGGTCTTCTCTTCCATCCCCGCCAGAACGTCGTAAACCGTGTCCACGTTGTGCTTGCCGGAGTCGATGAGCTGCTCGGCGCGTTCGCGCATCGCGTCGTAGCCCTGGGGCTGCACGCTGGCCAGCTCCTGCTCCACGGCCGCCCGCGCTTTTGGGCTACCGACATCCGGGGCTTCGTCTTTCACCTCGCGCCATCCCCACCGCTTCCCGGACTCGTCCAGCGGCACAGCCTCCACATTCTGGCCACGCTTGATCCGGCCGGCCACCTGAAGGTTGATGGAGTTCTTGGTGTACGGCGTTCCGTCCGCCCTCACGTTGACGCCATCGGGAATCTGGCTGACGTCTTTCGAGTTTTGGCTGACATCTCCCGCAGGGGCTACACTACCCGCGTCGGGTCCCCCTCCGAGTCCGTCCCCGAGTTCGGGAGCGTTTCCCCCGATCCCGTCAGGCTGGCCTGCTCCAGTGCCGACGTCCTGTCCAGATTCGGCGCGTCCACGTTCGGGATTGGCATCGAGGGCGCGGATAATGTCGTTGGCGACTCCTGGTCCGCCGGAGGCGAGACGGGACTCGACATCGTCGGCGATGGATTGTTTGTCGGCGAACCTGGAGGAGGATTCGGGGGCAGTCCCGCCGACCCCGCTATTGATCCGATCATCCGGTTGCGTTTCAAGCCCGAGAGCTTGGCTATATTCGGGTATCGCGTCTTGAACTGTTGGGGGGACATTCCCAGTCGGTGCGGCATTGATGTCTCCTGTGGTAAGTGCATCGCCTCCAACCGGAGCGGGCATCGCGGGTGAATCCGCCAGGCGCACGGGAAGGCGGTCATTGCGCATGGTGTCCGGGACCAGGTCGAAGTCCTGGCCGGCCGGCAGCATGGGCACCCCACGACCATCCGAGAGCATGATGGGGGTTGGAAGCAGGGAACGGTCACCCCCATCGGTCTGCGGCAGAGGCATCCTGTCGCCACCGTCTGTTGGAACGGGATCGCCCTGAGGGAGGGCCAGGGCCGGATGTGTTCCAGACAGGGCAAGAATCTTCTGGGTCATGGCGTCCGCTGCGCCCTGGATGTCTCCCTGCTGGGCCTTGTCTTCAAAGTCCTGGCCCATCCGGTCGACGAGGTCGTTGCGAAAGGCGTTCTTGTCCGCGATGTCGGCGTGAATGTCTCCGGCTGTCCAAGGGGACTTGAGTCCCTCCGCGATACCTCCGAAAGCTGCGCCCTGACCGAAAGCTGTTCCCGCGCCCTGTGTAATCGGGATGGAAGGATCGTAAGCCTGCCGGGCCGTGTTTTCGCCCATCGTCTGAGCGGCCATGGTGTTGCCGCCCTCGATGGCCCCGGCTGCCACCTTCCCCAGTACCTGCGGCAGAACCTTTTCGGGGAGAGCTCCCAAGATCGGGCCGAGAATTGTCTCGGTGAGGGGGCCGGCCGCCATCGCAGCGCCGCCCCCCAGGATAGCGGCCTTGTTGCTCACGCCTTCGGCAAAGTCCTGGCGAGCCTGCGCGCGTCGAGCCAAGTCGTCCATGTCGTCCGGGAGATTCCAATAAGCTTGCTGATAGCCTGGCGCGTTGACGATCTGGTCCTCGGGCAGCTTCATTACTTGTTGCTTGACCGTGTGGGCGCTCGCGGCTGCCATGGCGGCTCCCGTCACCCCAAGGGCTGCTCCCTCGCTGGCCCCTCCAGTGAACGGCGCCAGCGCCACGCCCGCAGCGTGTGGGAGAAGAAAAGGAGCGGCCCCGGCCGCCGCGTTCAGGGTATCGACCACGGGGTGATCCCAGAAGCTTGCGTCCGGACTTTCAACCTGAGCTTGGAAGTTCTGGGGAGCGTTGGCGCGAAGGCTGTCCGCCGACTGGCCCATGGAGTTGGCGAAGTCGCCGCCGAAGCCCAGGTTGTTTTGGGAGATGTCTCCGAGGCCGGCGAGGACGTCCGCCCCGCTGGCCAGGGCCGTCCGTCCGACACCGCTGGCAATATCGCCCACGGACAGCGGAGCGCTTGCGGCTTGTTGCTGGGCGACTTGGTCCTGCAACTGCTGAGTTTGTTGCGGGTCAGAGGGCAACGTGCTCTGGAATGCCGCGAGGTAATTCTCGAAAGATCCGTACTTATCCTGGAGCGCAGGGAGCGCCTCGTACATGCTCTTGGGATCGAAATCCGGGAGATCGTTGAGGTCCATCGTCGCCCCTTAATGCTGGTTGCGGGACTGGTTGTAGGTGCTGATGACCTGGCTCAACGGGATGCCCCCGCTACGCCGGGCGAAGAGTGCGTCCATGGCGGCGCGGTCTTTCGGGCTCGCGCTGGAGTACCGGGTCATGAGTTCCTGCATGGCCTGGGCTTGTTGGGTCGCCTGGGTTGAGGTGGGGGTCGGCGCCTGCTGTCGCTGCTGCGCGGCCAGGGCCGCATTGCCGTAGGGTTCGGCCGTCATGGCGATGTCATTGGGGACGCTCACGTTGTTGCCTTTGAGTTGCGCCGGGGGCTGCGTATCTACGGTAGGGACCTGAGCAGCCAACAGGCCGTGAATCCCTCTCGCGGCCGAATTTATGCCAGAGACCAACGCACGGCCGCCGGATGTCCCCTGATCGGGAGACATGGCCACCACCCCGGGAGTGACGTTTTCCCCCGCAAGGTTGGCGTCGTTGGGGATTGTTGCGGGACCGCTCGCGGGCTTGGGCACAACGGGTTGTGGGTTATCAATGGGAGCGCCGAGGCCCTCGGCAGGATTGGTGGTCTGCGCATTCAGGTTCGGGACGCCGGATGTCACGGGGGCCCGCGGCGCGTCATTGGTCGCGTTCACACTGCCGGGTGTGCCCGCGCTCGCGGCCTTGAGTTGCTGGGCGGCCACGGCCGCCGGTCCGTAGCTGGCAACCTCCTGCGGAGTCATCGCGTTGATGGCCTGGGCCGATGTGCCGCCTTTGCCCAGGATGTACTGATAGATGGAGCCACCAAGGAGCTGGTCCTTGTTCTTCTGGTAGAACGCGCCCGGGTTCTGGATCGCGCCCGGGGCCTGCCCGATGACGTTACCCTTGGCGTCCTTCTGGGGGGCTTGGGGCTTGGGGAGCGTATCGAACTGCGCCCCTACCGTGGCTGCGACGTCGCCAGCGTCCCGGGCGTCCACGTAAATTCCGCGTTTGTTGAGCTGCTCCACCGTGTTCATCACGGCGCTGGCCGCCGCGATATTGTTCTTGGCCTCGGTCGAGGTTGAAGGGGCGTTGGGATCAGGTATGACAAAGCCGCTGGGCATGTCCGCCAGCTTTTCCTGCGGGTTGTATTTCAAGCCATACTGCGCAGCCACGGCGGCCGCCACGGGCTGCAACTGGCTCAAGGTGAACTTGTTCTGAGCCTCGGATATTTTCGCGTTGTCTTCGGCGGTTTTGGTATCCTGGCTTTGCTTGAGGAGGGCATTTTGGGCGTCCGCATCCTGTTGCGACATCTGCGGTGCGGGAACAGCGCCCAGGGTGTGCTTCTCGTATACGCGACCTTGAGCGTCCGTAACGTACCCCAGGAGCGGAGACGTGGTGATGGCCTTCTGTGTCTCCAGGTTGGTCTGGATGTTCGCCCGGGTATCGGCCCGGTTATCCATCGTGGTTCGGTGCTGTTCGGTGTCCGCCTGCTTCGCCGCCTGCGCCCTCATCTGGGCCGCCCGGTAGGCGTCGGAGACCAAACTCCGAGCGTCCGCGTTCAGCTTTGCCAACGCGGCATTCTTTTGCGCAGGAAGCCCCGGGGATGCTTGGATGCGTTGCTGCTCGCCCTGCTTCCACTGCTGGACCTGAGCCTCGTATCCTTGGAGATCCTTGACGTTCGGCACCATAAGGGCCTGTGCTGCTCCAGGCCCCTTTGCCTGTGCACCGCCTGTAGTGCCCCCGACCCCCGGCTGATCGGAGGCGATCCCCGTGCTGTTTTCCGCCAGGCCAGCACCGGAGCCGTCCGTGTCGCTGGAATTCGCCATCGCCAAGAGATCACCGCGCTCCTGCGAGAACCTGTTGCTCAAAGAGTCCGCGAGTTGTGGACTGCTTGGAAAATATTTGAGCGAACCATCCGCGTTCTTCGCGCCGCGTTCGTCCATCACCGCGTTGACGAAATCATTGGGGGAGAGGGGCGTGTCATCGTCCACGCTGGACAGGGCGTTGTCGATGACCTTCTGGGCGCCCGCAGGTCCGTTCTGATTCCCCAAGCTGAAGATGAGTGACCGCACGCCTTGGTTGGTGGTGTCCACCTGGGGATAGTTTTTCTCCACGTAGGCCATGACCGGCTGGACGTTGTTCTGGTTCGTCCAGTCGAGTTGGGCCTTTGTGTAGTTCGGGTCCTGGGCCACCTGGGCCAAGCTCGGATCATTCGGACTGCTGGGGACGTCCAGGTCGTAATTGTTCTTGGCGAACTTCTGGAAACTTCCCCAGTTGGTGGGCGTGATCTGGACTGGGCCAGTCGAGCCGTCCGGAGCGGTGGCCGAGGGGTTGCCGCCGGATTCGTATTTGAGAGCCACCTGAGCGTCTTTGGCGGTCTGATCGGAACTGTCGTCGCCGTTATCGGCGGTTTGTGTGGAGTCGTCACCGCTCCCGCCATCGGCGTAGTCATCCAGGGGCGTCGAGGGAGAGGCATCCGAGAAGCCGTCCAACGGATCCGCAGTGGGGTCGTCAGGATCGTAGGGAAGCCCACCACCAGCATCGGACGTGGAAGTGGACGCGGGGGACACTGTTGCCGGGCTGACTGCGGACGACCCTGGGTCGGTGGTGGACACCCCGGATCCTGCTCCAAAGACTGGAGGCGGCGAACTATACCCCCCGAGCCCCGTCCCCTGAATCTGCATTTGCAGGTACTGGTTACGGGTGTTCATGAGGGAGGCCTGGGTGGCCATCATGGCGGTTTGTTTCTCTAACTCTTGCTGCTTCAGCGCCATCTGCTGACTCGCCAAAAGGCTGTCCGCTACGCCGCCTGCAAAGACTCCTCCGAAGTTCATATTCTGCTCCTGCCGGGTTTAGTACAGGCCACCGAGGCCGCTACAGATCGTAATCTTCATCGCCTGGCTCGGCGTCCCCGCCGCCGCTGGAACTTCCGCTGCTGCTGAAGATCTTCGACAAAGAGCCACCGTTGTTGCCATTGCCCATGAGCGATGTAAGGCCCAAACCGGTGAGCTTTCCCGATCCGGAGGCGTTCGCCTCATTAGCCTGCATGTCCTGGCCATTGAGCGTGTCGTACTGCGACCCGTAATTGCCCAGAACGTTGAACAGAGGCTGCTCTTCGCTCTCTCCGAGGTTAGCTTCGGTTGAGTAGTTCGGCATCGTCGGGTTGGCGTTCCAACTCTCCAGGCTGCTGTCTCCGCTGGTGGAGGTGTCCTGCGGGAGCATCATCGAGGTGGCCTCTGTCGGGTTGAAGTTGGACAGGGAGCTGAAGATTCCCATGCCCGCATCTTCCGGTCCTTTGGAGAGCTGCGTGTTGATGTTGGACAGCGTGCTGTCCATCGTGTTCACGCCGGAGTTCAGTTCGTTTGTCCCGATCTGCTGGTCCGCAATATTCTGGTTGGTGGCCGTCTGGAGGCCCTGGGTCTCGGCTCCGGCCCTGGACAGCGCGGCGTTGGTGGCGAGATCGATATCCGCGTTCTGGGCCGCTCCGGAGTCCGGGCTGATACCCAAGCTCGCGTTCTGCATGTTCAGAGCCGTCTGCTGACCCTGGAATGAGTTGTCCACATCCGCGCCGGCACGAGCCGCGAACTGCTCCGGGTTGGAGTATGTATTCATCGCCGTCTCGCCAGCGACCTGGGAGGCGGTCAACGCGGTCTGCGCAGCGGGCTCCAGAACACTCCCCATCTCGCCGATCGTCTTAGCCTGCTCTGGCTGGTACAGACTCATGTCAGTGTTCAGCGCGTTGCTGGTGTCCTGGGTGGCCTGTTCCTTCTCGGACGCGGTGTTGTTGGCCAGGGCGATCTGGTTGTTCAGGTAGCCCAGGGCGTTCTGACCGGTGGCCGCTGCCTCGTCCGCGTAGGGCGTGTATGCTGCGGCTTCGCTGGAGATCTCGTTGTTTTGTCCGGTCGCGGCGTTCTCCAGGGAGTTGTCCACGTTACCCTGCTCCCCCGTGTACATCCCGAGCTGCTGGCCGTAGGTACCCATGGCCTGATCGAGGAGGTCCTGGTACTGCGTCAGATCCTGCTCTCCGGACAGATAGGAGTCGATTCCCAGATTGGTGGCCGCGCTCGTGTTGGTGGACGCTGTCGAGCCTGCAGAGTTGTCGCTACTGCTCCCGCTGTTTATGGCTCCCATCACGAGCGAACCCGCACCGACAGCCGCGCCTGCTATTGTGCCCATGCCCTATCCTCCAAATTCTCATATCGAAAGGTGATGCACGTTCCTGGGAGTGCGGCAGCCAGGTCCCTTGTCTTGCGCTGATGATCCGGCGTTTCTCTTGGAGTCCCGGTCATGAAGAACGCCACAATATCCACGCCATGGCGCTCAAGGGCGCCCACGGTGCGCCAGAGCTCGGCGTCGGTAAGATTCTTTCGGAGGACCTGGTTGCGGTAGGTTTCGTCTCCTGCCTCCACGCCGAAAGCGCAGGAATTCATGCCCCGGTCGATGAGCCACTCCAGGGACTCCGCATCAATGTCGGCCCGAATGTAGGCGAAGAAGGGATGACGGAAGTCGCCCCAGGAGTCCTTCCAGGCGGTGTTTGCGTAGGGAAGCCCCGCATCACCGATGAAGAAAACGTCCGGCTTGTAGGTTGAGGCCAGCCACGCGAGGTCTTCACCCACCCTGGTACGGATGCGCACCCCGCGTGGCTGGTGGCGGATTTGGCAGAAGGTACAGGCTCCGTTGCAGCCCCGGCTCGACTGGTATGGGAGCACCTTCTTGCCGGCGAGGAAAGGTAAGCCACGGTCAAAAGGGATGTCTCGGAATAGCTCGTAGTCTGGCAACGGCAGCGCGTGGATGTCCCGGCATACCTGGGGGCTGTCGAAGATTTGTGTCTCACCGTTTAGCAGAAAATCCGGTAATGTCTCACCGTCGCCCCGGCAGACGAAATCTACTGCAGGGTCTACCGGATGGCCCAAACCGGCCCAGACGCCGCCCAGGAGCACCGTGTACCCCAGGGCTTTGGCCGCGCGAATGAAGGGGACGCACAGCTTGTAATCGTGAACGGTGACGCAGGAGAAGCCCACCACCTGCGGCCGTTCTCGCTGGAGCTGCGCCGCAAAGTTCCGAATGTCCCCCAGTATGCACAAGTCCACCTCAATGCCTCGGGCCTTGCACAGCGCGGATAAGAGGGCCACGCCGTGGTTGTAGGAGACGTACAGGGGCCAGAAGGCGAAAATGATCTTCATAGCACTTCCGTGAATGCGGCCTCGTAGGGCCTGAGTCCGCGGCGCTCCAAGGCTCGGCCCAGGGAGGCGTCTTTATGCTGGGTGCTCAGGAGTATTACTTGGGCCCCCCGCTTCCGAGCCCAGGCCCGCATGTGGTCAAGGAGACGCAAAAACCAGCGGACCTTAGCCGGCCCATCCGGGAATGACGGGCGCATGTGCCACATCAGCTCTATGGCCATCACGGTGTTCCGATTCAGGTGGTATCGGTGGAGTGCCATGACGCAGGCCCCCGCTATTTCCCCGTCGATTTCCACCACGGACAGGAGCGCGTCCGGGTTCAACAACATCCGGACGAGCAGCTCCCGCACGGTGTCTTTGTCGATCCCCAGGCCATGCGCGCTCCAGGGCATAGAGGCGTCACATTCCAGACAGAAGGCCAGGAGGCCCGGAAGGTCATCACATGTGGCCGCGCGGATCATTACTGCCCCACCACGGATGACAGCTCTTGGGTGGAACCGGCTATGGCCATGCGCTTGACCGGCACATTTCCGGACACCCCCAGGGTGACCTCGCGGCCCACATAGCCGGAAGGCAGAGGAAATGGATCGCTGCTGGTGACGGCGCCGGAATACTGGACGGTGCCGTCCACGGTGAGCGTGAAGTTCAAGATGTTCAGATCGGACGCGCCGGCAGGGGCACGGACGAAGTTGTTGAGGCCGTAAGCCTTGGTTCCGAAGGCGTTCAAGCCCCACGCGCCCCCAGCCAGATTTGGAAGCATAGCCGTGTTGGCCGCAATCTGGGCAGCCTGTACGGCCAGGGCCGCCGTCAGTTCCGCTTGGGTCATGCCTCCAGAGGTATCGGCCAGGACCTGGCCGAAGGCAAAGTTCTGAGGCCAGACCTCGAATATTTTGCTGGTCCAGGTGTAAAGCAGCCTGGTGCTGGCCCCTTCCCATTCCTGGAGGACGTTGGTCCCGTTCAGATCGCACGCAAAGTAGAGCTGGTCCGCACTCGGCTGCACAAAGGCCGCCGTGGGGTACATGGAGAGTTCGGTGAGTTTGGCCTCGGGCTCCAGCAGGTCCAGGACGATTGCCCCCCCCTGGGTAATGCCGTTCACCACCCCGGTCTTATAGAACCCGTAGTAGCGCCGGTCCATGATGACCGCGTGCATCTCCTGAGGGTTGTAGGCCACCCAGTCATCGCGAGTGAACACGTCGTGAGTGATGAGCGAGCCCGGCGTGATGAACTCATTCAAGGCGTTGGTGATCATGTACACGCCGTCCGGAGATGCGAAAGCGACACCCATCTCACAGGTGATGATGCTGCGCTTGGACACGCACGGCTGGCGTTCCGGGAACTTGGTCTTCTGCAACACGGACGGGCTCGCACCCTCGAAAATGTAGGGGTATCCGTCCGTGAGCACCACCACCATGTCCCAGAATACGGCGAGGCCGACGATCTGCTGCGGAATGGTGTAGTTGTAGGCTTCAGGCCATGCGTGACACTGGTAGGGCACCGAGCACCAGATGCCGTTGCCGGAGAAGCCCACCAGGAAACCGCCAGGGTGCGAGACAAGGCCCTGGAGGTTGGACGGGGGCGGCAGCCACTCCTGGGAAGGCATGAAGACGTCGTTGTCCACCAGGGTCGTGTCTGGGACCAGGTCGGCGTAGGAGGTGGTCCCGATGGGGATGTCAGCCACCCACAGCCATGTATTGGTCGTGTTTCCCGCCTCCGAGCGGTAAATCCTGCAGGTGACTATGTTGGAGTAGCCGGTGGGCGCGGCGGACGGGAAGCCGGTCAGGTCCACTTCAGAGCCGGACAAACTCTCCACCTGATTGGAGATGGTGGCCACCGGGGGGCCTTCCTCTCCCCAGACGGTCACGAACGTGTAGAGGTAGATCACATACCGGGCCATGCCCGAACCTCCCACGCCGGTAGCGCTAGCCTTGAGCGGGGTCGTCGGCCTGGGGACGCCCAGGATGTAGGAGCTGTTCGGGTAGATATTCGGGTCACCCGGCACGGACACGAGGCTCAAGTTGGTTACCCGGGGCACATCCGTGGCGCTGGTGAAGTAGAGCCTTTGGAGGGGGTCGGTGGCCAAGGGGTTCAGAACCACGTCCACGGCCTGGTTCCAGGTCAGCCAGTACGTGTTGTTGTACAGATACAAGGTCTGAATATCGCCGGTTAGAGGAAAGGTCTGGAGGGTTTCCGGCTGGTAGAACGGCTTGATCTCCCCGGAGTACAGGTTGACGTTCTCGGCGACCGTGGCCTGATTCGGAGCCAACAGGTTCGGCGAGGTGCGGGGGGCAAGCCCCCCAAACCCTTTGACGTTGATAGCTGCCATACGGGGCTACGCCGCCGGAGCTGCGGAGGAACTGGGGCTGGGTGCCGCGTTCGAGACGACAGCGGGCGTCGAGGCAGGAGCAACCGGCCAGGGTTTCCCCAGATACCAGTTGCTCGTATAGTCACGCAGGGCCTGCCGATAGGTCCGCCACGCTTTCACCTGCGCGGGTGTCAAGGCCGTGTCCTGGAGCTGGGTGTAATCGCAGTCGGTCAGCAGGTTGTCCCGAACCGTGCGGACCTGGGACAGCATAGTGGCTGTGTCCACTGTCCAGGCACCGTTGACCATCGTGTAGGCATTCCCGTCGCTGGGCGGCGCTATGGCCGTCAGGTTGCTCGCCAGGGGGCCCACCTGGGTCACCCGGGTCGCTCCTCCATTGGTCTTGGAGTACACGAGGGTGTTCCGGTTATCCTCGACCACGCTCCACGACTGGGACGCGGTGGAGAACACGGCCACCTGATTCGGACCCACCGGAGGGGGTGCGATGGAGGTGGCGTTCGCCGGGATCAGGTACTGCGGCTTGGAAGGGTTCTTCGCCGTCTCCAGGGGGTCAGGCCGAGCCTGACTCCTGGAGAGGTATACCCCGGACTTGTCGTAATTGTAGATGTCCATTTGCGCCTCACCCGGGGCTTAAAGGGTTTAGAAGGGCTGAGTCGGGAACGCGGTAGACAGGTCGGCATAGGTCACGGCCAGGCCGCCACCGGAATCCAGAGCGGTCGTGCCGGGGGTGAACACGGCGGCTGATCCGTTGATGACCTTCACGACAGCGACCGGGCACAGCAACGACATGTTGTAGTCCGGGCAGAGCACTAGGGAGTTGCCGTTGACATCGAGCAGCCCGGAGTTTCCGGCCGAGACCGGGGTGGTCTGGGTCATGCGGACGTTGCCGTTCACGTCCAGGTAGAAGAAGAAACCGCAGCCCCAGTAGATGCCGTTGGCCAGAGCGGGAAGGGGCACAGCAGGTTTGGTCAGCCCGGCGGTCACATCCACGGTGATGGCGGGGGACTGGCACAGGACGCCATTGTTCATGACCATGCCGGGCACGGTGGACCAGAAGTTCATGGTGGCCAGGGACAGAGAGGCGATGGCGGCCTTGTTCTTCAACACCCCGTTTATGGAGTAGGTGTTGGCGGCCGTGGTCTTGGCGTTGGGGGAGCCCGCGCCGTAGATTGCGCAGGATCCCTGGGTCAGGTTGCAGTTTTCCATGCAGGTGAGCAGGTTGCCCATCGCCACGTCGTTGATGAAATCCAGGATGAACGGGTTCGGATTCGCCAAGGGAGTGGACATATTTTATCCTCTTCTCGAAGTTGCGTGTTGAAGTTCAGGGCCGCGAGCCAGTTCCCCCGAAAGCTATTGGAAGCGGATTGCCGCTACGACGTTAATGTTGATGGGCCGTGTTTCCAGGCCCTGCGGAACGTTGGCATATGAGGCTGGATTGATGGTATCCTCCGCACCAAAGTCCAGGGTGTAGCAGTTGTACCCTGAAGTTGGCGAAGGCGTGTTGAATGCCTGGGGATCGATTACGCTCGCGCCACCCGTTGCTTTGCCGGTGTTGCCCCCGGTTGGGTGAACATGGCGCCCCAGAATCCATCCCTGGACCGTGCCCGGCGCATCACCTCCGGTTCCGTCTCCCCGGGCGGCGCGGACGGCAGCGTTCGGGTCGTTTCCGGCGCCATTGTCCTGGATGCGCAGAAAGTAGCCCCGATAATCCGGGGTGCCGAAGGTAGTCTCTCCATCACCGGCCCCGTAGGCGGTTCCCACCCGGTTGAAGAGGTTCGCGTAGGTAACCCGGCTAAGAAGAGAGCCCTCGCACAGGAGGAAGTTGGGCAGCACCACTGCCGAGTAGGCGTAGGGCAGAAAGATGATTTCGCCGATTGGGAATGCGTTCGCCATCGCGGCGACCTGGGCCTGCATGGCCGTGATGGCGTTGCCCATGTAGGTGTCCAGCTCGGCAAAGCGGTCCGCCAGCGTTCCGGCGGTGGGGGCGCAATAAACAGCGGCCCCTTCCGGGAAGGCTGCCGGGGAAGTCCCATCCATGCCGCGCTCGATGGTGAAGGTGTTGGAAGTCATACCGGTCACCTTCACGACTTCGAGAGTCAGGCCGTCCACCGTCTGGAGCACGAGGTAGAAGTACTGGGAGCCGGATATGGATGGCGATCCTGTGGTAGTGGGCACAGACAGGATCGTGTCGGTGGTGCCGATTCCCAGAGAGGCCGTGGTCACGTAGAAGTTAGACCAGACAACTTTGTTGGGTGCGAAGAGCGCCATTTATCCCCCGAACCTTTGGCTATGGATGGTGAGCGTGGCTCCGGACTGCATGCCGATTGCCCTGGCCTTGGCCCTGGCCTTGCCGGTGCGAAACTTCGCCCCGTGCATCGTGGCCATTTGAGGGTTGGTCCAGTCTTTGTTGGGGATCATGAGTATCTGTTCGAGAGCACCCGAACCGATGACCGTGCGCCAGTCGTCGAAAAAGAACCCGGGCACGCTTGTGGCGGAGGCAGTCGGCTTGAGAGACACGCGCATGATCACCGAGGCCGGCACGCTCATCACCGGAGTTGGCCAGAAGGTCAGGAGCTGATCGTCGTCGTCCAACTCGACCCAGTATGCCTGCACCTGGTTCTCACCCGTGATTTCGCCCCAGAGAGGGAAAGACCTGTCCATAAGCCGCGGTGTCATGGGGCGTAACAGCAAGCCGTTGTACCTGACGCTTTCGACACCCAGCACCCGGGTGAAGTTGTCCACCGGGATGCTGTACTGATTCATCCCGGCAAGGACGCCGAACGGATCAAGCTCTTCGGTCCATATGTTCGTGGCCGCACAAAACTCGTCCATGGCCGCCTGGATGTGGGCCTGGATGGTCAGAGTGCTGCATCCTGGGCAGGAGTGCGCCACGAACTGGACGAAGTCGTTCCAGGTGTTAGCCACGGCGTGGTCCTCTCTGGAGCGTCGGCGCAGGCGACTCGGGTGTCTGTGGCTGGGCCGTGAGGTACGTCTCCTGGAGGGCAGGGTTCACCAGATCGTGAGCCGAGATGGACTGCCCCAGCTCCCCGTTGAAGAGCTGGTACTGGTGCAGGGCAGCCTGCGCACTGGATGGGTTGTCGAGCTGGAAGGACAGGCACAGGTAGAGCACGAACCGCAGAACCTGGATGATGTAGATGTCCACAAGCGAGAGGAGGTCATCCTCGGTCGCGAGGTCGAGGGGCCTCTGGGCCGAAACGTACTCAATCCACATAGGCGTTCCAGACGGTACCGGCGGATAGACGTAGAAGGCGTCCCGAACACGCTCGTCGAAGATGTAGTTCTGGATCTCACTGACACCCGCTTGCGGAGTACTCCACGTCGAGAGCTGAGAATCCATCGTCGGCCGGTCGGTCATGCTGATGGTCGGCCCGGGGGTCTGGCCATCCGAGCCCATGTTCCGGGTGATGGTTTCGAGCTGGATATCGTCCGGCTGCATCTTCTGGAGTGCGCCCGGCTGAAGCTGCATCTTCCGGTATACGGTATTAGCCTGGGGCTGCACCGTCACGGTCATGACCTGCGCCAGATTGATGTAATCGAGCAGGAGAGCGCGGCTCCAGCGAACGTTGCTCACGTCGTGGAGGATAGCCGCTACCCAGTTGATGACTTGTGTGCCGGTGTACGACATGGCCTACCTGGCTTCGTTGATCCGCTGGTAAGGGAAGCGCATTACCTGGCGTGTCTCCTTAGTTTCCGGGTCCAATACGTTCATGATGGCGTTGTCGATGGTGGGGAAAACCCACTCCGGCAGTTCGATCACGACCTCGCGCGGAATCCGGAACGGATAGCCATTCACCTGTACGTCGATGATCCCCTTCCCCTGCTCCCCCTCGGTGTTGAAGAACTTGACCTTCACTCGCTTGGCGTTGGGGAAAGGATTCCGGATCTGCCTGAGATTCTCTCCCGAGCTCGTCATTCCGGAATCGTGGCGCTGTTCGTCGGGAGACGCCTCGACGTGCTGCGCCGGGGCAGCGGGTTTGGACGGGGTTCGGGAAGGTTTACGAGACGGCTTGCGACCCGACTTGGGCGGCGTCGGGAGCGCCGCGTTGCCTTCCACGAGGTTTTTGGTCTGCGGGGTCTCGGTGTCGATGACGGGTGCCATTTGGTATCCTCCTTTAGGACGGGAAAGTTGCGGGAGGCGTCCCTGTGGCAAGTGCCACCGGGGAAGGACCGGCCGCAGGCGGGGACGTTGCCGTCCCCGCCGAGGCCAGCGTGTGGTAATGGTTGTTGAACTGCGCCGCGTTCTCCTGGAAGACCGCGTAAAGGGCGGTTCTGATCTTGGAGTCCCCAATGGCGTTTATGGCGTCAGCCAGGGAGGTAGGGACGTTTGCGACAGGCACAGTTCAGTTCCTCGTTTAGGCGGTGCAGCTAACTTCGACGCGACACATCCAGAGGTCGTTCAAGATCACACAGGCCTGCATGCTCTTCCACGCGACGTGGGTGCGCTGGGCCATGGGGTCGGAGTCGCTGGGCTTCTTGTTCACGACGGTCGGGGTGATGGCGTACATGCCCTTCAGCGCGGTGCAGGCGAAGGCCTGCTCTCCGAACACGTGAATGGGGTAGATGTCCGCGTAAGTGCCGGAGGTGGACAGGTTGGCCCCGGCCGCGCCACCGGCATCCGGGAAGGGGGCGCAGAGGGTCGAGGTGATGTACCGGACCTCTTCACACTTCCCGAGCTCGGAGGGGAAGGGGGAGATCTGGGGGTAGGACTCCACGGCCACGAAGCCGGGCAGGTTGCGGATGTCCATTTCCAGGTCAGGGTGAACGATGGCCACATAGGCGGCGTTCACAGGCGCGGTGGCGATGTTCGGGCCAGCGGCCAAGATCTTGGTGATCTTCTTGGCGTTCTGTCGCTTCAGGGCGCGAACCACCCGGCGCATGATGATGTTGGTCGGGTTGGTGGTGCTGGTCTCGATGGGTGTGGTCACGGCGCTGCGGGCTGTCCCGTTACCGTAATAGACGTTGGTGCCCGCGCACAGGACGCCGTAGCGCATGATCTCCATCATCTGTCCGGCCTGCTCGCCGAGTACCTCGGTGGACTGAGCCAGGACGGGGTCCTCGTGGGTATCCTCGATCACGTCGGTGATGATGATCCGGTCGCCGTACTGTTGGAGGGTCACGGTCACGTCGGTGATGGTCAGGACGGACGCCGGGGGCGTGATACCTTCGATGAGGACCTTCACGCTGTTGTCCAGGGCGTTGTAGCGTCGGAACTTCATCACCTTGGTTTTGTTGCTCGGCAAGCTGGTGGCCTGCGCGAACTTCTCCAGGATGGTGACGGGTTCGGCGCGGGAAAGCATTTCCTTGACGGCGAAAGCGGCGGTACGCGGGGTAATATCCCCGTAGTTAGTTACCATGGGCATGGCTTATTTCTCCGTTTAGCGGCGTTGCGCCGTCGCCTCGCGCCAGGCTCCTGCGAAATCGTTTTTGTCCGGCCCCGGTTTCGGGGGAGGGGCACCACGGGAGGGTACCGCCAGGGCGGCATTAACTTTCGCGGCGGGGACGGCAGCGCGTGGAACGGCGGATGGTATTTGGGGCGTGGCGACCGGAGCGGCCGGAGCGGCACTCTTTTGCGCCATCGGCCCCAGTTTTTTGTATGCGGTCAGAACGTGGTTGACTTCTTCGGCGGTCCCACTCGTGATAATGCGGCGCACGTCCTGCGCCACGTCGTAGGGGAGCTTGCGAACCCATCCCACGAAATCCGGATGGAATCGCTGCGCACCGGTGTGCTCGGGACGCACATTCGGGTTGCCGAGAACCTGTTTCCAGTCGGGGTGCTCTTTTTCGATGGCCTTCAAATGCACATCGGCCTTGAAGACTTCCAACTCGTGACGGACTTCCGCACGGGCCTTCTCGGTATTGTCCTGGACCAGCTCGAACTGAGCGATAAGCGCGTCGGCGCCATGCTCCACCAGTAGCTTTTGCCAGAGCTTCCCTTTGGGGCCTTCGATGGTGGACTTGGCGATCTCCGGGTTCAGCTTTCTGAACGCTTCGATCTCTTCCGTCTCAATGTCGTCGGGAGAAAACTTGATGTTGGCCTCGGCCTGCTTGGCGCGAAGCGCCTTCAGTTCGGCCTCGACCTCTTCGCGCCGACGTTTCTCTGCTGCGTAGCGTCCGGCGTTGGCCTTGAGGTTGTAGAGCTCCTGCTGCCTCTCCCGCTCCTCGTTCTCAGCCTGGGCAGAGTGCACTGGCTGCTCCGCCGAAGGGGTCGGTTCGGGATCAGCATTGAGGGGTTCTGGGGTGGCGTCGGAGGGCGCGACGTCAGGGGCAACGGCATTGGTGGCCGGATCATCCCCGGCGACTTGCCCGCTGTCCTCGTTGAACGCCGTCTCGAACTCGTTGATCTCTTCCTGCTCGGTGCTCACCAGCATATCCTCCGGGGCGTTTTGCGCCTTTGGTTCCATCGTTCGGCGCGCATTGCGGGCCGAACGCGGGGTGTTTGGAGGACACGTAGGTCAACGAAAAACGAAACACACTTAGCGGTAGAGGAAGAAGTGAAGGATTTTTTCGATTTTAGCGGAGAGGAAACGTGCGTGCCGCCTGGGCATGAAAGCGCACAGGCGGCAATACACGTGGAGCGCGTTGAAGTGGTGTTGCCGCGCTAGAGGAGGCACGGCGGTAAAGGATCCATCTGGATGAAATTGGCCAGGGCCTTGAGTCGGTTTATCCATCCTGGAAGGTCAGCCGCGTCCGTGGGGCTGACGGCTACCAGGGACTTGTAAAATCCCAGACGCAAGGTGAAGAGGTCATCCAGGAAGTTCTCCGAGTCGTGGATGTACATCTGGCCGGCCGCGGCGATGTCCCCAGCGCACAGATGTCCGTTTATCGAGGTTTTCACGGCCTGCTGGAGCAGCTTGATGGCGCGGCCGGGGCCGGAGTTCACGGACATGTCGTAGATGATCATGTCCACCTCGTCGGGCAGCGCATCTCCCTCGATGGGGGTCCAGTAGTTGTCGAAGAAGTACTGCTCGGCTTCCTGTTGCAATGTGGTCTCGGAATTCATCTTGTCCAGGACGAGCTGCCAGGTCTGATCGACAGCCCTGCCGCCATTGGTCGGAATGGGCTTCCCTCCGGTGTACTGATCGACGGTGGCCCAGCCTTCCCATTCTGGATTGGCGACTCGGGAGATACCGAAGATGGTCTCGCCGCCTCTATCCGCGGCTGGATTGTAGGAATAGCCACCCTCGGCCTGCTTGCGAAAGTCGTCTGCAGCCTCGAATTTCGGAGTAGGATTGGTCATGATCATTTTCCTGCCTTCAGCTTAAAGTATTCCCATACGGCAGACCCCAGCCAGATAGCAGTACCTCCAGCCAGAAGCTTTACAACTGCGCCTACCGCTTGAGTGCGGACGGAAAAGGCCCCCCGAAGAGCGGCGTGGTGGTCCCGGTGTTCGTTGGGCGTTAGCTCACAGGTATTGCAGCATTGACCGCACGAGCCACCATGCTCTTTTAACACTTCGTGAAACACTTCCTTGATCTCTTCGCGCGTCATACTGCGTTCCTTTTTACAGCTTACTTGAAGGGTCCAACAAGTTCGATCATGCTGCCCGGCCACCAGACCGGCACATCACCAGGGCGCGGGGCTAGAGTGCTCTGGTTCTGCGGCAAACGCAGGATGCCCGCATGCTCGGCAGCGAGACCCCACGCCTCGGAGCAGAACTCCTGGCCTATGGATTCCTGAACATGCCCGGCGGCATTCTCAAGGAGTTGGTTGTAGGCGTAGGGCGTCCCAAGGAGCATCCGGTTGACCAACCAGGACACGAAGGCCTGCTGCTTGGCCGGCGTCAGGTCGTCTGGAGTGAAGAGGAAGAAGCGCCCGGGGCCTTGGCAGTCGGTCGCCACAAGCCTGGGGGTGAGGCCACCAGCCAGGGCTTCGATAGTGGTGGGCTCGGTGCTCCCGATGCGGATGTCTGGCCCCACGATGCAGGCACAGTGGGACAGTCCGCCCCAGTTCTCGATGGCCTCCTCCAGCAGTGAGACGCCCTGGAAGAGCAACGCGCAGCCGGGCAGGCAGCGTTCACGGCCGCCTTGGAGATACGGAATCTTGGCAGGGGTGATGGCCATGGGAACTCCTACGGCTGCGTCGGCCAGCCGGCCGTGAGGTTGGTGGCCAGGACGACGTTCGGGTCCGTCTCTGCCAGGACAGCTTGGGACATCGCCGTGGCCGCGCCGAATACGGCGTCGGTCCAGTTGAAGATGGCCGTGGTGAGGGCCTTGAAAGCGTTTGACGCCATGGGAATCGGGACCCCGCTGGCGTTGGTCAAAGAGAAAGTCGCGGGGAGGGGCATGCCCGTGCCCAGCTTGGACTCTATGCCGGTCATAAGAACGCGGTGCGCTTGGTCCACCGGCCAGATGTTCCCGGCTGCGTCCGTGTAGGTGCCGTAGACCAGAGTGTTGGCCTGGGCTTGGATGGCGGCAACTACCTGGGCCTGGGCCTGGCCCAGAGGGAGCGTCGGGGCCACGAGCGCGGGACCGTATACCGGGCTCACGGTGACGCCGCCTGCGGCCACGGTCGTGGTGTGGCTCATGACCACCTGCCCTGCCGGAGGGCTATCCGGCACAACAGTGACCGGCAGGATCGCGTAGCCATCCGCCAGGACGATCTGGTTGCCGGGTTCCAGGACCGGAAGGGGCTGGAGCCCGCTGCCATCCGGGGCGTAGAGCACGCCCGGGGCCTCAGAAAATCCCGCTATGTAGAGCGCCTGCCGGATGGACGAGTCGCCCCAGGAGATGGGACCAAGGATGATGGCGTTGTTCAGAATGAGGCAGATCATAACTTATACTCCCATCTGAAGTTCAACGACGCCCCACGGAGTATACGTACCTCCAGCTGGCAGCGGGTTTGCATTTGCCAACAGCCGCCAATACACATGGGATGCGGCGGGGGCACCGCAATATGCAAAGTGCGGGACTTCTGAACGGAGATTGTTAACTGTGGCCTGGGTTGTCCATGAAGAGCCGTTGTCGGAGTATTGCCAAAGAACAGAGGATATGTATGCAGGCCCCCACATGCTGCTAGTGCCTACGCCGTACTGTCCATTTGGCTGGACCAGTCTGAACCAAGCCGGGGAAACTCCGCTGGAGAACTGGTACCCGACGTAAGAGTTTCCGCTTATCGCTGTGTCGTTTTGAGTCGAGAACCAAAGACAGTAGGTCCCTTGCGCGGCTAGAACACCATCGAATACGGCTGCAAGGCTACCTCCTCCCTGTCCACTGGAGATCGGTGTACCTCCAGAGCATATTGTTGCCGGGTTATAACTCAGGGGTGCGCGTCCAACTGCACTCATTCCAGAGAAGCACACGCTGTTTGAAAGCAGGACTATTGAGTTACCCCCGGTGTAGACAACACCGAGAGAAGAGGCCCACCCTCCTCCGGGAACATAGACCACTGTTCCATAAATATAGTCGTTCGTGGCGTTTCGTCCTGCCACCTGAAGAGTGTTTGGCGAGACGAATGAGACGGCGTTCGCCTCCCAACTCAGCCCAGGTGCAGCCTGGCCTCCACCGCTCACTAGCCCGAGTGTTCTGCGTCCTACGTTCATATCAGCTTAACCTGTTGATCCAGCCGCGTGCGTTGAGGACGTTGGCGGTCGCCGCAAAGGCCGATACGGCCAGCCCGTTGTTCAGGGACTCGCCGTTCAGGCCCACGGTCCAGCCGGTCTGGGGCGGGATGTTAACCATCATCTGGCAGGCGCTGGATGTGCCCCCGATGCACAGGGTGGCGAGGACGGTCGCCAGGCTGGTGTTCGTGAGGTTAACGTAGACCTCGTCTATCTGGGCGGTTCCGCTCACGGCGTTATGCAGGAGGGTGGCCGCTCCCGCGCTGGTACCGATGATCTTGATGTTCTGGTTGTAGGCGTTGGCGGCAGAGAGCTTCTGCTTCCGAGGGTCCACTATCCGGTTCACGAAGCCCCGGATGTTCAGATAGTTCTGATCGCCCAAAGTGGGGACGCCGAAGGCCAATCCGGTTCCGGTCAGCATGATGTCGCCGCCGAGAATCTTCATCCAGCCCTGTTGAGGTGCGATTGTCTGGTAGAAAAGATCGTTGGGGGCAACGATGCTTCCCTGGTGGAAACTGCCCACGAGCTGGTGGCTATTCGCCGGGTCAATATTACACACCTCAACGAACACCTCGTCAGTCCCGCCTCCGGTATGGAAGTCCTGCATGTTCGCACCAATGACGAACGCGGTGTTCCCCCCGGTATTGTACGCGGGGGTCATCCCGGCGTTGCCCTGGGGGCACGCGCTGAGTGGCTCTCTGGTGGGCATGGGCTAGCTCCAGACCTGGGCGTTGATGGCTGAGTCCTGGTAGGCGGCGGCACCAGCCAACACGTCATTTTGCTGCCCCGAGAGCGGGCTGGGTGTGCTGCCACCGACGCCAGCCGAGCCAGCGGTCGCGCCGGACATGGGGACGGTCATGGTGGGGAGTTGGCTGGACGGGACTGTGCCGTTGACCAGGGTAGGCACGCTGGCACCAAGGGCGGACACGGGGACGGCCCCCACGTCGGAGGCCTCGAGGACAGGATTACTGAGTACCTCGTAGCCGTTGACCGTGGCGTTGTTCGGAAGAGCGCCCACATCGGAGGGCACCAGGGAAATGTTGCCGGTCAACTCATGACCGTTGATGATCAGCGTCGCGGGAACCACGCCGGCCACGTCGGAGGCCTGGATGGCCAGAAGGGCTTTGATCTGGGCGGCCGTAAGCCCGGTGGGCTCGGCGGTGCTTCCGGTGTTGTTGCCCAGAATTGTCATGGGCGAGATGGAGGTCGGCAGCGTCGGTGGCGAGGAGAGCACCACCTCAACCCACGCCCCGTTCTCACCCTGGTAGGTGATCCCGGTGGTCGGGTCCACATAGACGGCCCCGTTGATGACTGGCGTGTTGGCTACGGACATGTGTGCTCCCGGAAAAGCCCCGGGCCTTTTACGGCCCGGGGCGTGTTCATCGTTTCAGCGCGGCTTAGACCGGGGTTTCTTCCCAGAACATGGTCGCGGTCAGCGCGGCGGCAGCGGAGGCCGCGCCCAGGGCACACAGGGCGATCGCCGTCGCCGGGGGCACGATGATCGATCCCTCGAAGTCCATCACGCACTGATCGACACCCACAGTCTGGATGGAGGCCGTGTTGTGCAGGAGCTGGGCAAACACGGTCTGGGCGAAGGTGGTAGCCACGGTGAACGGCTGCACCAGGCCGGCGGCCGCACCCAGGAAGTTGTTGCCACTGGAAGTCGGTCCGGTCGTGGTGGTCGGCACTGTGGTCTGACTGCCCGCGACGGTGGAGCACAGACCGATTCCAGTCAGGGACGCCGACGCCACGGAGATCATAGCCATGACCTTCTGCAAGGTCAGGTTGATGCCGCTGTTCGCCGGGTTGAACAGGATCAGGCCGGTCATGGCGGTCCCGGCCAGGGACAGAGTCTGGCCCTGGGCGAAGGCACGCATGAGGTTCTTGCGGTAGGTCTGCTCGTAATACCTGCCGTGCAGTTCCTGCACGATCAGTTCGCCGAGCGGGCCCGAGCGAAGAGTCGGAGTGGTACCGGTTCCGTTGGGAGCGGCCGGAGGCCCTTGTGCGGTCTGGACAAGCATGGGGATTCTCCTTGCTAGGACTGAATGTTGAAGGTGGTGGGGTCTTCCTGGAAAGCGACAAGGTCATCCAGCAGGGAAGAACCCGAACTGAACGCACCGGGGAGCTGGGAGAGGAGGAAGTTGGTCTTCTTCATTTCCAGAAGTATTTTGAGCAGCAGTTCGTTGGCGCTCTCGATGGCGCCGTTGGTCTCGGCCGGGCGCGTGCGGAGCTGGCCCTGGGCGTCGGCGGCCACGGCGGCCAATCCGGCCGGGCCTGCGGCGAAGAGACTGGCGCGGAGCATTCCCGTTATTTCGGTGGCCAGCATGTGAACGAGGCCATCCACACCCAGGCCCGCCATTTCCACCGGGTTGCCCACAGGAGGAGATCCCGCAGGGGCCGTACCGCCGACCTGCTGCTGGCCGGAGATAACCAAGGCCCCGGTGCCGTCCGTGCGCACGGGATGCGCCACGCCGGTCTGGTCCACGCCAGCCACCGACAACGGGCCGTCCGTCTGCACGTAAAGGATTTCCGGAAGGTCGAGGTATACCTGGAGCCTGTCCGTGGCACTCAATGCGGCGCAAGCATAGGCCAGGGTGATAGTGATGGACCCATTGGCGTTCTGCGTCAGCGTGGCCGTCTTGGTAGGGTCCCAGGGGTTGAACAGGTTCACGTTGCTGGTCACATCGGTGATGGCCATCAACTGCTCCAGAACGAAGCCCTCGCGAACCCCGGTGATGATCACCTGGTTGGTGCCGGGCGCAAACGAATATGCGCCTACGTCGGTGCCTACGAGTCTTTTCACAGCATCCCTCCCATCACCAGGGCCATTCCGGCCATCATCGCCAGCGAGCCCTGCACACCTTGGACGCCTTGGGGCCCCAGCACTCCGGACAAGCCGATGTTCCAGTTCGCGAATGTCCCCGATCCGCCCACGGCTTCGACGTTGACCACGAGGGACGAGACATCGTCGTAGGATGTCACCGGACCGGCCATCCAATCGGCGGGGTTGGCCGCGTTCACGACGATCACCCACTGGCCGGCCATGAACTGCTTGTTGGCCTGCACGGCTAGAATGAGCGAACCGGTGCTGATGGTCGCGGACGTCGTTGAGGTCGCCCCCAGGCTCGTCCCGTAGCTGGCCGCGAGTGCCGCCGCATTCTGGGCGTTCTGTTCTGAGGTTGCGGCGTTATATGCGAGTTGGGCCGCGCTGAGAGCGCTCATGGCGGCTGAGGCTTGGTTCAGAGCGGCCTGCTGGGCGCTTGCAGCGGAGGCCTGCTGGCTCTCAAGCGCGGCCGACTGCGCCTGGATGGCCAGGGAGATGGACGGCGATGCGTCCAGGTTGAGAATATTCCAGAGATCACACGGACCGTTCGGCACCACGGCCATGGCCCTGATGGGCTTCTCCGGAGTTACGATGGTCACCTTGTACTGAGTGCCCATCGAACCCAGAGCGTTCGGGAAGACATTGAGAATCACGGTCCCGGTGGCGTCGGTCTCATCCTGCACTGTGGACTGGACCACGAACCCCTCGTACACATCGGGACTGTTCAGGACCATGGTGACCGTGGCACCCTCAATGGGATTGGCGTACTGGTCAGCGACGACGCAGGTTACCGGGACTGTGGGAAGCGACATTTAGTAGCCCCCTCGATCAGTCGGACGATACGGCTTCCGGTCTACCTGCTCAGGATTCTTCTGCACCGGGGCCACCGTGATGACCTTGTAGATGCCACGAAGACCTACGAGCTTGCCCTGAAGTCCGCGCACATCGTCAGGGCTGCAACGCTCCAGTAGGTCACGACAGTTGTGGATCTCGTCATCGAGGAGCGCCAGCAGGTTCTCCATCGTGGCGTCATTCCTGGAGAGGTGCAGGCGCTCAATCAGCGCCTGCCTCTCGTCAGGACTGAGGCGGTCCCGGGTTGTTGTACGCATCGGCGAAGTCCTGGTCAGGATCGCCGGAGCCCGGCTGAACCTGAAGGTCGGATATTTGAACCTGAATGCCGCCATTGGGAGCATTGCCCATGACGGTACCGGTGGCCGAGATCTGGAGGGGGCTTCCCTGCTGGAGGTCGCCGGGCTGGATGCCGCTCTGTTGCAAGGTCTGTGGGCTCAAGGTGATGGGCGGCATACCGCCGCCGCCGGGCTGTCCACCCTGGCCACCGGACTGGGTGGGATCAGACAGGCCACCACCCTGGGGCTGCGGAGGCATTCCGCCGCTCTGGCTGGGATCAGCCGGGCCACCGGACGGACCGCCTGGCGCGGGCTGATCGCCGCCCTGCGTTTGCTCAGCCTGCTTCTGGGCGAGCATGGCCGCGAGGCCGGGAGGCATTTTAGAGGGGGGCATGTACGTATCCTTGGGTGAAAGGGTTTAGTGGACCAGGGCCGCGATGGCGTAGGGACCCACGACCTCAACGGCGGTGCTCAGAATGGACTCGGCGGTAGCCCAGGCCGAACTCGTGCCACTGGTGCTGGCCGTAGCCATGTTGGCCTCATAAGTTGTGATCGCACCCTGAAGTTGGGTCAGCACAGGCGTGACCTCGGCATCGATCTTGGCAGCATCCGCCGGCTTCTGAGCCTTGGCCGTGGTCGCTGCGGCTTGGAAGTTGGTCAGCGAGCTTTGCAGGTAGGTGAGGGCGGCTTGCTGCTGCTCCAGGCTGACGGCGGGGGAAGCGGGCACGGCCGGTGTGGTGGATGTGCCCGCGCAGGCGGACATGCCCATGGACACGAGCACCGACAATCCCAGGGCCAGAATCAGCGCGGAAGCAGCGCGCCCGCAGGAACCCGGCTGGACACCGGGCTGGACGGGATTGGGTCCGTTCTTCGTGGGCATGGACAGCGTGATCCCCTGCGAGTCGCAGAAGTGGATGATCGCATTCGCCACGGCCAGGATGGTGAGCTGGGCCTGTGGGTTGAACCAGGGGGCGCTCTGGTAAATCTGCACCAGGGCTATGGCCAGGGCGGCAACGTTCATCCAGAGGGCCGGTTTGGTGATGGCGGACTTGATGTTCATTTCTTCATCTCCTTGAAGGTTGCAGCGAGATTCGCTTCCTTCTCGATTTTGGAGTTCTTGGACTTCTTGCCAGCGGCCACGGCCTTGTCGGTGGCACCGGAGAAGCCCTGTCTCTTTGCCCACGCAGTGAACGCGCCCTTGTGCAGGTCCGCGTTTTCAATCCAATCTTTGCTCATCACATGCTCCCGGGCATCGCCGACATGCCGCCATCGCCCTGTCCGGCGAGGTCCGGCGACATCGCGCCGGCATCCTGCCTGTCGCCTTGGAGTTTACCCACGGCCAGGGCCTGCTTGATGCCCAACTCTCCCGCGATCTTCTTGTTCTGGAGAGCAAGCTGGCCGCTGATCTGCTTGTCCTTCAGCGCCAGTTCGCCCTGTGAGGCATCCTGGTCAGGCTGTTGCGATGCCGCGCCCTTGAGCTGCTGAACCTGCTTCTGGAGCTGCTGGATGGCGTCCGCCATCTTCTGCATGACCGGGGAAATCTGCTGGAGGACGGCCGAGCCCGAGGTCTGGTTCTGCTGCTTCTGAATCTGAGCGTAGACATCCTTCTCGTAGACGATGCCTTCGGACACCTCGTTATTGATGGCGATCTGCCGGAGCAGTTCGTTGACATCGACCATTGACCGAAGCTGCGGGTCTGGCGCGACGGCCTGCCAGAACTGCATGAGCTGCTGCGCACGGACTTCGCGTGCCTGGACGCCGGCCACGCCCCGCGCTTTGATGCTGAAGCTGCCCTTGATGCTCGGGTCGGGATTGAACTCCATGTTCCAGCACACCAACTCGGTGATCAGCGGGCGTTGCACTTCGTCATCGAAGCGCAGGAGCTGCTCACGGTTCATGCTGTTCGAGCGGCTCATGAGCATGGACAAGCCGGTCGCGGTCTGGGCAGCCTGGCCGACACGTTCGTCGCCGGTGTCCACCCGGGGAATGCCGGAGATGTCGTCCATGAGCTGGTCGCCCAGTTCGCGGATCAGATTCACTTCTTGGATATGCGAGTCGAACGTCATGGGCTTCACGGCCGCCGCCATGGCGTCCTGGCCCATGCCCACGCGCAACCACGCCTTGAACGGGGTCACCGCGAGCGCGTCCTCGTTGTTGGGCATCTCCAACAGGTCCAGGTTGAGCTCGACTTGCGGGCCGGCGCAGATCGCCGCGTTGTCCAGCATGATCCGCGTGGCGCTGTTCAAAATGTCCTGAGGATCCTTGGAGAGCTGCGCGATGCCTTCGCCCCAGAACGAGGATTCGTCCTTGTCGAAGTAGTAGAAATAGTAGGGATGCTTGCGGACGTTCAGGTGCGACAATACGGCCTTGATGACCACGGGCCCCATCAACCAAACCTGAGCCCACATGTCGCCCGTGGCATCCTCCGAGATGCCCGGAGCTCCGGCGTTCCGCAGTTCCTCGGCGGTCACGAGGCCCCAGAATTCCAGCACCTCGTAACGCTTCTCGCGCTGCACGCGCATGTAGGTGTTCTCGTCCTCTCCGATGGCGCGCAACTCTGTTTCGTAGGTCTTCCAGGCCTGCGCGGTGCCGTTGGGATAGGCCTCGAGCACTCCCATGATCGCCTCGCTGTCGAAGTCCTCGCGGGCGTGCAGGTCGAGCATTTCCATGCGGGTCTTGATGTGCCGCTCGTACATGCCCTGCAGTTCATCCGCGTTGTTGGCAGACGGGTCCGGGTAGAATCCCCAGTGCGAGGATCGGGTGATGTAGGGCGCGTACTCGGTGGTCTTGTCCGCTTCCCAGGTCTGCACCTGCACAGGGATCTGGATCACCTGACCCGGGTTGTGCGGGTCAGGGTGTTCCTGCATCTCGGTCTTGATGACCGGACGGTACTTCGTGCCCACCTTCTCGGTGACGAGCGGTCCCTTGACGATCCCGGTGCCGTACAGGTTGCCCGCGTGGATGGCCTGGCGCAGGATGCCCGTCCACATCTTGCGCGAGTCACCGTCGAGCTGCGACAGGATGGTGCGCTCCATGTTCCGGGCGCGGATGTTCGCGAGCTCTTTGACCGCCGCGTCGATGTCGGCTTGCTGCGGAGACTGCCCGTTTAGCTTCTCGGTGAGGCTGTCGATGATCTGCTGGAGGTCCGGGGCGGGAAGCTCGGGGTTCTGGTCCGGCTCCAACGTCCACGTCTGGTCGTTGTTCCCCAGCATGACCTGGAGCATAAGACGCGTGAAAATTTCCACCTTGAGCCGTGTCTGGCGCAGGAACACGGACGACCGCTTGGGGTCCATCCGCCTGACCTGCTCGTCGGTGTACCGACCTCGATAGCGGTAGAGGTCGTCGATCCACCGCTCCTCCGTCATCCGACGTGCCTTTTCGTAGGTGTCGAATTGATCGAACAATTCCTGGCCCAGGTTGGAAACCCAGGCGCTGGCCGCCGAGTAATCGGCTGCGGGCGGTGTCGGCTGATCAGCCATCAGTAGCCTCCCGCCGTGGCCGCGCGGTATGTGCGACCCGCGTAGTGTTCATGGGCGCGTGTGCGGCGCTCGTCGCGGATGCGATCAGCGTGCAGCTCGAGACAGCCGTATTGGAGGGCATCATGCGGGTGCGAGTAGGAATTCTTCGCGGGTTCGTCCTTGAAGCGCTCATCCCCCACCACTTGGACACGCTGGAAGAAGTAGCGACCAAGGAAACCCTTGCGGAGCCGCGTGCATGACGGGTCCAGCTGGAAGCGAGCACGGCCGTCGATCAGGCCGGTGAGCACGCTGGCCACGGACTCGCGCCTGGCGGTGAATGCGTTCGTGCGCGCAGGCTTGGTTGGGATTTTCAGTTCGCGCAGGATGTCCATGCACGCACGCGCGTCGGTCTGTGCGCGCTGCGTCCCGGCCGGGTCACCAACCGAGACGATGTCCCAGTCGTCGTATTGCGCCAGGTCAGGCAGCACGACATCCGCTGCAAACGCGGTGATGCCGCTGTCTTCGGAACACCATTCGCGCAGAACGTGCACGTAGCCGCGGCTGGTCTTCTGGATCAGGATCGCGGCCGGCGTCAGGCCGAAGTCCCAGCATAGGATAAGCGGCTGGCCAGCGATGGGCTTAAGCGCGACAGGCGAGACGTGGAGCTGATCGTTGTATTCGGGGTAAACGGGCTTTCCGGTGCCGATGACGCCGTACTCGCCTCCCAGATACGCCGCGATGTACTCCTCGGACTTCCCTTCCTTCTGGCGCAGGTAATACTCATAGCCCCCGTCCAGGTGCTCGATGTTCTCGGCAAGCGGGTTCGGCACCCATTCGCCGTTCTTGTTCTTGAGCAGGCCGCCGGGCTGACGGAAGAAGCGCCAGCCTATGGGCGTCTCTTCCTCGGCCAGCCTGAACCACCAGTGATCATCGTCGCTGGGGTTGGTGTCCATGAACACGCCACGCCAGGTCGGTCCACCATCGGACTTGGCCGGGAAGCGCCCTACTCGTCCCGTGAGACCGTCCAGGATCGCTTTCGGTACTTCCCTGGCCTCGTTGATCCAGGCGCCGGTCAGCTCGAGCGAGAGCAGCTTCTTGATGTGTTCAGGGCGATCCAGAGCGCGGAAGAGGATCTCGGCTTCGACATCATCCACGCGCAGGGTGAAAACGAACTTGGTCTTGTCCAGGCTGCCGAAGACGCCATCGGGGAACCACTGGAGCCACGTCTTAAGCGTGGTGTCCAAGAGCTCGCCGTAGGTGTTGCGCACGATGGCCCAGCGCGTGCGCCGCTTGCCGTCCTTGCCTGGAGCCTGTGCGCAGGCGCGCATGAAGATTTCCCAGCACATGCCCACGGACTTGCCGCTGCCCACCGGACCCATGACGCCGCGCACGAACGCCTCGCAGTCATGGAAACGGTCCAGCGTGGGGGAAGCAACGTACTCCAGCCTCATTTGCCCGCTCCACGCTGAATGATGATCTCGAAGCGACCCTCGGCCTTCACATTGAGCGTGTCCGGATTGATGCCCAGGTGCTTGGCGAGTTGGGTGAGCGCGTCCATCTTGCTGTGGAACTTGAGCTTTGTTCTGCGCCCCTGGATGAAGCCTTTCTTCCCGTCCGGTTCCTGGTAAAAATCCTGGGTGATCTCGGAAACTGCGGCGAACTGTTCCCGCGTGATGCGCTCCAGATCCACGCGCGGGACGCCGTCTTCGATGATCACGTAGTCGGCCAGGTTGGCGAACGCGACGACACCCAACTCCTGCAGGACTCGGTCGGACGTAATCTCGGTACGTTTTGAGCGCTTATCCCGAGCGGCCTGGATCGCCTTGGCCACATGGGGCTTGTCCATGAGCTGGGACCCGATCTTCACGGCATTGCGTTCGCTGTAGCCTGCCCGAATGGCGGCCTGCGTCTGGTTTTCGTCGATGAGAATCTCCTCGACGTATCGCGCCTGCTTCGGGGTTAGCTGCTTCTCGGCCATGGACGTGCTTCTCTAGGTGTTGGGCTGGCCCGCGCTATTGGCAGCGTCATGGGCGTCAGGAGCTACGAACGGAGCCGGTTCGGCGCCCTCGGCATCGGTCACGGAGTCGCTGGCCGGCGCTTCGGGCGTTTTGGGGACTGAGAGCTGAGCAGACAGTGCGTGCAGTTCGTCGGGAGAGATCAGGTGGGAGAATTTGAGCTGATCCTGCGTAGACAGCCCCTGAAGAGCACCCCACAGGTTCCAGGCTTCCTGCTCGCTGAGGGTGAGGACGAGCGTGGGCGGGTTGGCCGTGGTATCGACTTTGGATTCCATGGAGTTCTCCTGAGCAAGAAGTTCAGGGGAACCCGTAGGTCAGCGAAAAACGAAACGCACTTAGGCCTTAGATCGAAATCTTCGCGGATCGCGTAAAAATAGCCGGAAGCATTTCGCGCAGTACTTGCGCTCCCTACTGCTTCGGACGCGTTTGCCGCACGTCTGGCATGCGTAGGTTCGCACTGGACGTCGCTTCGCCCTCACGAGAGCCTTCTGGCGATCCCTTATCCGCGCGCAGGCATCGGAGCATGTGTAGCGGCGACGCAAAGTCTTGATCCAGTTCCCGCATACCTCGCACTTCCGGGCCGGGACTTTGGCCGCCACACGCTTTGCCGCTTTGTGCTGCTCCCAGGATCGGAGCTTGACGCATGTCTCGTCACACGCGGCGCGCAGGGAGCCGCAGGTGATGCAGGGGCTGGTCATTACTTATCTCCCGGAAGGTTGATGATTATGCTTGTCATGCACGGCTCACCTTTGGGCTTGGCCTGCATCTCTATGATCCTGGATTGCTCCCTCATCTTCCGCAGCACCCAATTCACCAGCCCGGGATGAATGTCCCCATATTCGCTCTTGTCCCGCTCTGGGGCCGGGGTCAGCGGCAGAGGCTCACCCTCCTGTGCGGCCAGGGAGCGGAGCTGCTTGGGTTTGAGCGCAGTTTTGACGAAGTATATCTCGTCCGGATGTGTGTACTCGCCGGGGCTGTCCATTGCCTGTATGGCCTCGCGGGCCGTGGCGTAGATGCGGACATCTGCGCCCTCAATCCCGTGCTCGACGGTCAGGATGGGCATCAGTCGTCCCCCTCGACTTGCTTATGGTTCACCCGCGCCCAGCCGGTTGGTGTTTCCACCACCACTTCGACCTCGTGCACTACGGCGTGACGCTCGGCCCACTCCCGCAATTCCCGGAGCGCTTGGGACACCGCGGCCTCCGTCACAAAGTCTGCCGGTAGTCTTGCCAGCGCGATGTCGTAATATTCGTTGGGTCTCACTCTATCCTCCCATCTCGCCGCCCGTACTCCTCGATCCCGTAGCCCCCGCCGTCCTTCTTCCGGCGCTTCACGGCCGCGAAGAACAGGAAGAACCAGCACTGGTCCGCCACGGTCTTCCACTTCACCCTGGCGTCTTCCTCCCACCTGCCCTTGACCTCGTGCACCTCGAACCCCTCGGGAGTAGTGACGAAGAAATCCGGCGTGTAGTACGTGTTGTCTGCCAGGCGGAACTTGATGCCCTCGAACAGTATGTCCAGGACCTCGCCTGCAGCGCGCCTGGGTTCCAAGACGGTGCGCAGGTACTCGGCCTCGGTGTCGTTCATCTGGCCGATCTTGTGCGGCTTGTAGCGAGCCGGCCCCGGCCGCTTGCCCTTCCCGGCTGCCAATTCCGCCCGGAGCTGCGCCGCTGTCATGTGCTCTTGGTGCATCTAGTTTCCTCTAGCGTGTCAGGTATGTACTGGGTGACCACCAACGCGTTCATTCTCTTGTCAAACTCCTCTGTGAATCTATACCTGCTATCCAAGGATGGACGTTCTGTTTCATCGCTGAACAAGGGATCCAACTTGAATCCGTATTTTCGTACGAACAGCCAAAGCAACGCATTCTGGTTGACAGCTCTCTCAAGTTGCATCAGTGATAACGCGGCTTTTATGACTCTCATTGCATGAACCCCGGCTTGGTGCCTGTCTTCAGAGCCTCCAGGACTTCCCGGGCCCGGTCCGTGGGAATCGTGTCATCATCCTGGCCACGGCTTTCCTGCGCTGCTTGCTCCTGACGCTGTTCGGCCTTGATCTCTTCCCAGGCCTCCAGGATGTGCGCGCTGGTGGGGAAGTATTTGCTTTTGCTCCTGGCCCTGGAGGCCGCGGCCTCGAACTCATGCTGGCGCATATTTCGGCAGTCTGCGGCGTAATCGTCAGCCAGGAGGTCGAGCACCGCGACTTGCTTGGATCTCGGGTAATGCAGTGCCAATCGCTGGAGTACTTCCATGGCACTCGCCGGGGTGACTTTCAGAAAGTTCATGCTCATTTTGCCGCTCCTTTCGACGTAATTTCTCAGCGATGTCGTCTATGGCCTTGGACTCGGGTGTTGCGTAGGCCGGCGGTGGTGCGGCCCTGGCCTCCGGGATCGGGTCTCTCCATCGCTGTTCGCGCAAATACTTCGACAGGCATGGAGCGAACCCGGTGCGCCATTGCTCGGTTCCGCAGCGTTGAGCGACGTCAGAAAGTACAGCCTGGATGCTGAACGACGGGGAGAATTGAAGGGATTTGAAGGCCTTGAAAGCGGGGATGAGATCGACACGACCGGCTGGGTAGCCGCTGACGAGATCCTGGAATTCGATCGGCATTGAATCCAGCTCAGGATAAATCTCTATCTCCCCCTCTTCTGGGCCTGGAGGTGGTGCGACCTCGCTTGGGGTATTACGACCAGAAGAAGGGAGATAGTCTTTATTCTTCGGAGAAGGAGTAGGAGTAGGAGAGGGAGAAGGGCATTGCTCCGAGCATGATTGAGCATTGCTTGTAGCATGCTCGGAGCATGATTGAGCATGCGTGCTTGTCTTTTTATACCGTGCATTCGCAGCCTTAGACGCTTTCTCGCTTCTCTCCTGGGCATGGGCGGCGTAGCCGTTGTGATCTTGCCAGTCGTGGACAGAGTAGGATCCGGGGGAACCGTCTAGGATTCGAAGGTCCATCAGAGCGGCAACAAACAGGCCCGGCTCACCAGACCAGCCTGCGGCAATCTCCACGTCCTCCCCATCCATGGACACCAGGTTGCCGTCAGGCTTGTTCGCAGCGACGAACCCCCAGAGACGCAGAAGACACCAGCAGCTCTTGTCCCCGCACCTACGCATAAGCTTGTGCGTCTTGGGATGGTCCGCGAAGGTAATTGCCACCCGGAAGTCCTTGTTCATTCCATTTGCCTCTACGATTTACTTGGGGTCAGCGAAGCTCGATCTTACTAATGCCAACCATCGTGAATGCTCGCCCATATCCACATATTTACCATGCATGTCACTAAAATAATTAACTATACGCCATGCCGTACATATTTCTTCCCGTCAGCTACCGGCCGATCCAGGTGTGCGATGCAGCCCCAGGAGGTGATGCTGAGATGGTAAACGCCGGGATCTGGCGCGAGATCTCCCAGGATGGCCTTGCAGGCCACTCCCATGATGGAGCTTTTGCCTCCTGCAGTGAGCGAATAGGACTGCACTTCGTCAGACTCTGTCAGGCGGAAGGCCACGCATGTCCTGTCAGCCGAAACACGGACCTGAATCCGGGACTGTTTTTCCCAGCCGAGGATACGCTGCGCGGCCGCGTTGAAATTTATACGGTCCCTGGCCTTGTTGATTGAGATGCGCGGGTTTGAGCTGATGGGCCGCCGTGTGACGGGCTCGAAGTCATCCCAGGATGGTTCGGCCAGGGCCGGGAGGACAGAGGTGTCCGCGATTAGGGCTACTTCATTCGAAACGGGAACGACCTCGGCAGGTGGCGTTGCCACTTGCTTGGCCTTCTTCCATGGCTCCTGCTTCCAGCACCTGTAACACCACCACCCTTTCACCTCGGATCCGTATAGGGTGACGCCATGCTGTCCGCATGTGCAGTTCCCGGTCTTCATGGCCATGGGTCCCTCCTTGGGGAGAATATTGGGGATGCCGCAGTCCCGGCAGGCGCGGTCCCAGATCTCGCGCTTGTTGGCGCGACACTCAGTGTTGGTGACCTGGGTGCGAAGCTTTGAGCACCACCAGGGCTCGTTGCGTTTCTGGCGATGTGCGGTCTGGATGGCCAGGCCCTCCATGTGTCCATGTGGGGAAATACGGCCTGAAATGACGGCCTCGGGGACGTTGTCCATGCTCATCCGCGCCTCCAGCGTCTCCACCAGCTATGCTTGGCTGGAGCCGCAACCTTGCTCAGGGCCGGCCCTCTTCTCCGGTACATCACCACCTCGGAACGGCGTTGCATCCAGAGCGTCTCCAGGGCCTCGACCGCGGCTTCGCGCACGGGAGACAGGGCCTGGTAATCGTCTCCCCGGGCATGAGCCTCCAGGAAATCTGTGACCGCCCGGAGGGCCTGCATGTGATGGATGTCGCGAGAGATGGGCTCAGGCCTGGATAGCGTGTAGCCAAGGAGCGCGGCCAAGGCCTGAAGAGGACGGTGGTCCTTAGTCAGGACCATGATGCGCACGGCGTCCGCGAATCCGAGTTTGGCCTTGGACTCACGCGAGAGGGAAAGTTCGTCGTACAGCGTGCTTGGGGCCTTATCGAGTTGCGGAGCCAGGTCCTTAACTGGGTAAGCCAATGCCGCTGCCTGAATCGCTTCTAGGGCTGTTCGTAAACCGTCCATCACTTTACGGTTTCCTTTTGCTTATGGGCCAGTATTTTGCGGTCATGGATATCAGCGTGAGCTTCGGTGTCGGCCCGAGCGGCAATGTGGCCCTGGTCCGATTTAAGGGAGTTGGCCAGCGCCCGGAATTCCGCTCGCTGCCTTTGGCCGGACCACCCGAAGAGTCTGTAAACGAGATAGAGGCATTCATTCTGGCGCACCTGGAGGGTCCTGCTCAGTGGCAGGGTTGGTTATGGGAGGCGTAGGGAGTGCGCCGGCTGCGTGCGTCGCCATGGACTCGACGTCGCGGAACCATGAGCACCTTGTGCGCCGAGCATTGAGCCCCAAGCGGCAGACGTCGTCAGGTGTGAGCGCACCCGGACGAGAGTTGGAACAGCGAGCGCAATTCATGTCACTCACCACGGGTGAGCAGACGGAACAGGATTTCGGACTGGGCTTTTCTTTCAGCGTCCCTGGCAACGTCCCAGGCAACGTCCCAGGCAGCGTCCCTGGCAGCGGCCCTGGAAGCGGCCCTGGCAACGTCCCTGGCAGCGGCCCTGGCAACGTCCCAGGCAACGTCCCTGGCAACGTCCCAGGCAACGTCCCAGGCAGCGGCCCAGGCAGCGGCCCAGGCAGCGGACCTCTCTTCTTCTGTCGCTTGCCCGCGGGCAAAACGACGGGATACCTCAATGGCTTGGCGAGGGCGCGAGTCATTGGGAAATTTTCGCTCAAAAATCGGCAAAACCCGCTCTGCGCACTCGCAGGCGAACAAACGAGCGAGCTTATCCCGCTCTACCTCACAATCTGGATGGACATACGATATTGCCCACAGGACATGCTCCATCGGGTTAGAGCAAAGGCCATGGGCCAGTGGGATGGGCTCATCCATTCCGTGTCGCGGGGGCAGCCCCGCACGGAGGAGCTTGTAGCCATCAGTGCAGGCTCCGGCATCTTTCAGGATGCGCAGGGTGGTGTAGATTGTCATTCCCTACTCCTCGCCCTCTCGGGCCGTTACAGGTTGCACCAACCACCGCACGCCCTCCCAGAGCGCGAATCCAACGCAGCCCACGGCGTAGGCGGTGAGCAGGGGGCGGATGAGGGTCATGAGGGAGCCGACGCCATCAGAAGCGACGCGAGGTGCGCGGCCTGTTCATCCGTCAGGAAGAACACGTGATGACTCCCCTCCTGAAATGTGGAAAGGCAAATCGAGCCGTCATTCGTGCGGCAAATGCCTATCCGGCGCTCCGTGTACTCGGGGAAATTGATCCCGTGTTCATGAATCCATGCGCCCTGGGAGTGGGTCATGATTTCTGTCTCCAATATACTGGGTCTTGGGAAAGCATATGGGTGGGTGAAGTCTTGGCCTATCTTCTCAATTCCAGGCCGGGTTTGCTCCCTGGAGAAACGCATCCAAGAGATGGAAGAGAGGTTGAACGTCCCTCGCTCACAAAATGCGTGTCCAGCGTGCGGGGAAAGCACGTTCTTTGTGGTGAACTCGCATTATACAGGCGCACAGGGCAGCGGCATGAAGCGCCGGACCTACAAGTGCAAATCCTGCGGTTTTGTGGAGTCGAGAGATGAGAAACCATGACCGTTCGCGCGCTCATATGCCGCTCCTGGACAAGGCCGCGGGTGGCGCGGTATCTGTTTCGCAAACGCTACATCGTGCGCCGTTCGGATCTTCGATGTCAGCCGCGATGATGTCCCAAAGATCGCTGCTCACCTGGCTGCATTTGAGTATGCGGTAAACGGCGGTATGGCTCTTGCCTATTCGCTTGGCATAAGGGTGCACGCCAAGTCCAAGGGCCTTCAGATGGGATTCGAGAGCTTGTTTCCTTTTGACCCTCTGTGCCCGTAAGATTTCCGCTTGGTTGGTTTTCATGGGCATTTGATAGCGCAATCGCTACAGGAGCACAAGTGAAAAAGACCAGATCGCTACATGACGGAGGGGGCGAATTGGGCCAAACGGCAAATATGCCAAGCTGGAACGATACCGCCAGGAAACTGCGAGACCGGATTGATGGAAAGCTTTTTCCGAACCCTAGCGCCTTCGCCACGCAGACCGGCATGACCAAGTCCGACAGGGCGACCCTCTACAAGTTCATAAACGGCACATCAAAAAGCCCCTACGCACATAATTTCGTAGACTGGCTTGATAAGGTCGGAGGGCGCATCGTCTTTCCAGATGAGGAGGACTTGGTTCCGAGCAAAGAAATTCAGTTCACGGCTCCGAAGATCGTCCAGGCGGGGGAAGGGAAGCCACCGGAGAGTTCAGATTATTTGGCTGTGCCCTTGGCCGCTGGGGCAGTCGCGGCCGGACGAGGCCTAGTCCCTGAGGATGCGATAAGAGGCTGGATTCTCGTCTACCGCCATCAGGATTCGATACGGTTCCGTTCGAACTTGATTGCCGTGGAGGTGGGTAAGGGCCAGGATTCCATGACGCCGACGATATTCCCTGGCGATATCCTGCTCGTGGATCGTAGCGATTTCGATCAGGGGTTTAAGCACCCCGGGAATATATTCCTTTGCCGGGAACCACGGGACAATGAAGTCATGGTCAAGCGCGTCGTGCTACAAAAGGCAAACGGAGGGACAAACGTCATGTTTTATAGTGACAATTCAATTGAGTATCCTCCTCAAGTATTCAACCTGGAGGAGCATTACGAAAGTGACATTGGGAGGGCCATTATAGGACGAGTGGTTTGGTCATGGTCGGACATGTCACGGCGTTAGGTCACGCTGCCCAATACCAGACACGAGCCAATCCAGAGACACGCCGCGCCGTAAATGTGCCTCAATCAGCCACGATACAGGGGGGAGTTCGTCTTTTTTTCGAGCTCGGCTGATACTCGACTGAGATGTATTTAGTGCCATTGCAAGTTTTTTGTCAGAACTGCACCCTAACCCATCACAAAGGCGATCAATAACAACATCGCCAACGATAGTGGCTACCCTGGTAACAAGATAATATCTTTCTACTACAAATGGTTGGAAGTACAATTCAATCATACATCGCTTTATACCATTTACCCGTTTTACGCTGAATGTACCGTAGTGCACCTCCCCAAGATGTAGTTTTGCCGACTGAATCAAGTCAAAAAAAGTCCCCTGCGAATCATTGGGAAAAATGCTTATTATATCTGTACCTGCTGACATAGTATTCCCAAGGCTATTCCTATCTACCTTACACCAAATCAATTTAAGTTCACCATCAAGAGCCCAGAGATTGTCAGCAATCCCTTTGCGTCTTTGCGACATTATACGCTCCTCCCATCCCCTGCGTGCGGTCGCATCAAACACGATGTCGAAGCTGACAGACTCCTCCTCTGGGCACTCCACAGGTATAGAGTGACAGAGCAGGACTAGGGACTGGCTACCCACGCGGACAAGCCGTTCCACATTGCCAGATTCTCCTGAGGCTGCGGCCGTTTGCGTCACTTGTCTGATATCCACATCATTGATTATACCCCATAAGTCCCCCCCCTCCAAAATTTCGTGTTTTCCTACCAGCCGGGAAAAATTCAAATTGGCAAATAATATCCGACCGTTGCGGTGTATCACAATGGGCATTCCGAATGATTTAGCGAGGTTAATTAATCCTACTGAAGTGGTTGGGGTTGCGCGCATGGCAATTTAATTATCCAAAGCGCAACTTTTTGCCAGGGTATTCCCAAATCATTTTCCCTCTGCCAGAATGTAACATCTTCGTTCGGGAGGGACTCGCATGGTAGGATGTGTAAATATTGGCGAGGCTTGCGCCAGGATCGTCGCAACTGAAGTGGAAGCGATCACCAGTGCTGTTGAGCAAGCGAAAGAACACGCCAGCCGGCTGGCTCGCGCGATCGAGCTGCTGGCGCAAGCGTCTGCACGTGGAGACCTAGCTGCTGCGCTGGTTATCCCTGGGGTAAAAGAAACTCTCTTGGACACCAAAAACAAGCTTATCCTCTCTGGGATTGGCCTTGGCTTCGCTACTCCTCTCGACAAGCTCGCGAACCGTCTCGCTTAATTCCTGCCGCCTGCTCAACAAATAGGCCCGGAAAACACTCCGGGCCTATTTGTTACTCAATCGCTATTTTCCCCTTGATCTTAGTAGCGAATGCGCTACTATCCATCTCAACGACACGCCAAACGCGGTGAGGCCATGCGAACGACCCAAACCCTTCGGGGGCCAGCGCCAAACAAGCGGCGGTGGTGGGAAGGGGAAGGCCACAAGCTAGCGGGCGCAGGACGAGGCGATCATTGACAGCTTGAGGTTCGAAAGGATGGCGGCTGAACCGAGGGAAACCATTAGGGGAGGCTGCGGCGGAGGACACCAACCAGGCTATCCACGCCGCCCGCCATCCTCCCGAGCCTCAAGCGGGTGGGCGAATCAGATCACACGCTGGAATTGGAAGCCGTCCCGGATGTTCTCGGCGAAGTAGCTCCCCTTGGAGCTGGCGGCCATAAGGCCATCGAACATGTAACGCGGGACCTGGAAGTAACGGTAGACGGTGCCGGAATGGAACTCGACCTCAAGGGTGCCAGACAGGGTGTCGAAGCCGACGGAAGCCAGGTTCGAAGATGAGACGGGGGTCCTGTTCATGGGTGATTTCCCTCCTGAGAAGGATCGCGTTGAGCGGCTGAGTGAGGCCGAAATCATGGCCCTGTTCGAAAGCTACGGGTTCCGTGACCCGGAGGGCCACACGCTGACCAAGTGCCTTGATTTTCAGATTTTGGTCAAGCGTGCCGTGGGTCACGGCGAGTAACGAATTTCCCCGGCACATCGCGGTGGTGGGACCGGGACAACCCTCTAACCCCAAAATGGCAGGTGGTGTCATGGAGGGCCGGCCCTTCCCCGCCGGGCTTGTAGGCGGGGAGCACCTCCCTCAGAGGCGCATGGCTGGAGAGATTGAGTGTAGGGGCCCGAGGGTGGAATGCACCTCGACCCTCGGGCCAACAAAAGGGAGGCGGACCATGTGCTACGTCGACAAGAACCACGAGTGGACCGATGTGCCCGCTGCACTGATCCATGTACTGGCCCTGGCCGTCGTTTTCATACTCTGTTTGGCCTGCGCCATCGTCCTGGGAGGGTGAACAATGGAACACATCTGCGGAAACTGCTCAAACTGGGATACCCATGACGGTCTGTATGGAACATGCGACGAAATCAGGGATGCCATGGGCCTGACCCCACTTCGGACAACGGGACTCATCTCATGCGTTACCAAGTCCCAGGGCAGTTGCACCCACTTCGACACCAGTGCGGCAGCGATTCAGGAAGAGCAGGCCGAGGCCGCATACCTCGCGGACCTGAACCGTGGGGCCGGAATAGACTATCCGGCGAGCCTGGGGGTGTAGCCATGATCCTGAACGGTTGTCTGGTCACCGGGCGTGAGGACGTCCCGCGTGCGGTGAGCGCCATCATGGGTGTCGGGGCTCTGGTCGGGATGGACCGGGCCGATGCGGCGCTGGCCCGGTATGAGCGCAGGCGTCTCTCCTACCATATGGCACAGGCCGAGCACATGAGTGCCCGGCCCGGCCAAGCCTCGATGCCGCAGGCGCATCAGGTGGAGGGTCGGTAGCATGCTCCTCGATACCCTGTCACCCACCGCGCTTGTCATGCGCGGCCTCATCGAGGGCGTTCCGAGCGAGGAATACCATGCGGCCCCAGGCACCAGCAAAACTGGCCTGGATCAGCTGGATCGCTCCCCGGCCCACTTCCTGGAATATATCACCAGCGGGAACAAGGAGACGCCGGCCAGGAGATTCGGGCAGCTGTTCCACCGCTACATCCTGGAGCCGGACCTGTGCCGACTGGCGGTGTGGGATGGACCAGCCCGGAACACCAAGGCGGGAAAGGAGGCGTGGAGCGAGTTCCTGGAGAAGCATCAGGGTCACGAGATTGTTACTGCCGAAGAGGCCGCCACTCTGGAAGGGATGCGCAAGAGCGTCTACGCCCACCCGGCGGCCAGGGACCTCATGGACATCCCTGGCCGGTGCGAGCTTTCGCGCTGGAACATCGAGCCCAACACCGACGAGCTCTGCAAGGTCAGGCCGGACAAGCTCCTGTCCCTCGGCTTCGCCTGCGACCTCAAGACCTGCGAAGACGCGAGCCCGGAAGGATTCGCCAAGTCCGCCGCGCGCTACCGCTACCACGTCCAGGCCGCCTTCTATCAGGACATCGGCCAGATGGAACGGGACTTCCCCTTCATCGCCGTCGAGAAGACCGCACCCTTCGCGGTGGGTGTCTACCGGCTCTCCCGGGAAGACATCAGCGCCGGCCGCTACTTCTACCTCAAGGGCCTCGAGCGCTTGGCCCAGTGCAAGATTTCCAACTCATGGCCTGCCTACTCGGAAAAAATCGAAACCCTCACGCTACCGGCGTGGGCGAAGAAGGAGCTTCCGGAATGAATAACGCACTCGCCGTGCAGAGCAAGACCATCGCCTCGGTGCTGGCCAAGTCGAAAAATGCCCTGGGCCTAGCCCTGCCGAAACACATGGACGCCGACCGGATGGCCAGGCTGGCCCTGACCACCATCCGCCGCAACAAGGACCTTCTCCTGTGCTCGCCGGAAAGCTTGGGTGGCGCAGTCCTTGAAGCCGCGAGCTTGGGCCTGGAGATCGACAGCCGCGGACTCGCCTATCTGGTCCCCTACAAAGGGGAGGCCACCTTGATCCCCGGGTACAAGGGCTTGATGCAGCTGGCCTACCGCTCCGGGAAGGTCGCCAACATCTACGCCGACGTGGTGTTCCAGAAGGAAGTCGAAGCCGGGAAAGTGCAGATCACCCTCGGGGACGAGCGGTCCATCCGCCACGACTTCGACATCCTCAAGTCGGCCGACCTGCGCCTTGAGTCCAGGGACAACCCGCCTGTCCTGGCCTACGCAGTGGCCGTGTTCCACGATGAGCACCGGCATTTCGAGTTCGTGACCGCCCCCGAGGTTGCCAAGCGCAAGGCGGTAAGCAAGGCGGCTGAGAAGGGATTTCTCTGGAACAAGTGGGTCGAGGAAGCCTGGAAGAAGACCGCCATCCGCAAGCTCTGCAAGTACATGGACCTGTCCCCGGAGATGCAGCGGGCCGTGGTCCTGGACGAGCAGGCGGACGCTGAATCCCGGCAGACCTTCGACATGGCAGACTCCATGGACGTGGACTTCACCGTCCAGGCCCAGGAGGAAGATCCCGACGCCTCGATCAAGGCGGCGGCAGAGGCGGCCAGGGCGAAAGGTTCCGAGGATGCTCCTCCCAGCGAGCCCACCGTCACCTGTCCCGAGACCGGCCACATCATCGCCTCCAGCGAGTGCGAGGGATGCTATATGGCCGAAAACTGCACATCGAAAGCGTAGGAGCTCCCGTGTCCACTCAGAACAAACCCGTTTGCTCCCAGTGTCAGAGGCCCCAGGACATGCTCTATTCCACCATGAACCCCAACCCGGCTGCTCCGGTGAGGAGCATCGCAGTGTGCGCGGAATGCTTCCCGTTGGTGGCCAAAGAGCCGCTCCGGACGAAATAAATCTCGCTGCCCCTTGAGAAGCCACGCCGGGCCAGGGATAGCCCGGCAACCAAAAAGGAGACCACATGAACGCCATCCCCGCCGAAGTCCGCGACGACGGACAGCAGACACAACAGCCCGGCCTCGCCGTCGTGGGCGGCCGGGGCAGGCCCAGCAAGGAAACAATCGAAGCGTTGCGCCATGAGACCGTCACCAAGCTCACCGCCCTGGGCGTCCTCGACCAGGTGGTCGAACACGCCGGCCAAAAGGGCTGGGGGAAGCCCGACAGGTGGACCACCAAGCACTGCGGGCAGGCCCTGGAATACGCTCGGAAGCTGGCCGGCGTGACCCTGTGCAAGTGCGGTCAGCCAGCGCAGCACTACTTGGAAGAGGAGGGTGAGGACACCGTAGCCCTGTGCGCCCGCTGCTACGAGCTCCACCTGGATTTCTGCGCTCATCTACTGCCAGGCGTTCCCGTGTGTGACTGCTGCGGCGTGGCGGCGGCTACCCGGTTCGGGCTGGGCTACCAGCGTTGCCAGGACTGCCTGATGGGCATCGACGCACAGGTGACCGAGGGAGAGCACGGCGAGGGGCCGTGGGTAGACGAGCGCACCCTGTTCGACATTCTGCACCCCCTGGCGAACGCATGGTGTGATCCCGTGTGGATACCCCTCGAACTGGCCCGCGCCTGGGACGGCTTCCGGGGAATTACGCAAGAACTGGAGTTCCTGCGCGCTGCCCTGACCGACGCCAGGAAGGAGAATCGGGAACTCCATTCCGAACTCGCCGGCGCCTTCTCCGACCTCCAGCGCTTCAACGACATCCGCCGCATGTCCGAGGCCGCCGGCTACGAAGCCACTCTGGACCAGCTCTACATCGTGATGAGCATCGACAACGGCAAGGCCGTCCGGGACATCGCCCACGGCGTCCAGGGCATCATCTTCGACGCCAAGCGCCGGAACGTCGTCAACTACAAGGGCGAGGTCGGGGCCAAGCTGGCCATCACCTTCGACAAGGATTCCCGGCCCTCTGAGTGCGACGTGGCCATCGTCACCTGCGAGGTGTCGCAGAAGGTCCCGGCCGCCGTGTGCGGGAGCCGGATCGGCCTGGACACCTCGGGCAAGGTGGTCGCGCCCCGGGAGTTCTTCCAGAACCTGCCCCTGGGCCAGGCCGGCCAGGCTGGGGCGTAGGCCTCAACCATCAACCACAGGAGAGAATATGCCCCAGTATCGCAAGAAGCCTGTCGTGATCGAAGCAATCCAGTTCGACTTTGCGCCGGCCACCGCCGACCGAATCGTTGAGATGAAGGGAGATATCGAGGGACTTCTGTTCGATGAGCGCGGCCTGACCATCACCACCCTGGAAGGTGACATGCTGGCCCAGGACGGCGACTACGTGATCAAGGGCGTGAAGGGCGAGCTCTACCCATGCAAGCCGGACATTTTCTACGCCACCTACGAATCTGCCGAGGTGCCCGGCGACTGCAGAGCGGGCGATGACTTTGAGCCCATCGCACACATGGCGATGAAGAAGGACTACTAGCCCTTCCGTCCCCCTGCCGGCGTCGTTCTGACGTCGGCGCGGATGATCGAAGGACAAGGAGATGAGCATGGCCGACAAGACGCGAATCGAATGGGCGGATGCCAGGAAGGTCTGACGTGGCATTGACCAAGGAAGGATCGCTTAAAATAGCCGCCAAGAAATGCGGCCTTGCGCTTGATGAATACATGGCCCGTATAGAATCTGGAGAGAAGAGATGCACCAAGTGCAAACAGTGGAAGTCAACGGGAGAATTCAACGCAGACTCGACTCGGCACGACAACCTCTGTCCTTCATGCAGAGATTGCCAAAACAAACGCGGGAGAGATTCATATACGCCAAAGCCGAACATTTCAAGGATGGGGAAGCGGGTTAACCCAAGAGACGGAGACAAGGTGCAGGCCAGGGCATGGGCTAATCTTCTGGTGAAGAACGGTAAATTGCCTCACCCGAATGAAGTACCATGCACAGATTGCGGGCACATTTACGATAGAACGCGGCGGCATGAATATGACCACCATAGGGGATACGCAGTGGAACACCATGGGGACGTAGAGGCTGTTTGCACCAAATGCCATCACCAGAGGGAGCGTGAACGCAATGGCGGATAAAACAAAAATTCTTTGGGCGGACGCCACCCTGAACCCCGCCTACGGGTGCTCGAAGGTGAGCCCGGCGTGCGACAACTGCTACGCTGCCCGGATGGCCGACCGCATGGCCCACAACGTCCAGGTCTGCCAATATTTCGAGGGGCTGACCGACAAGAACCACGAGTGGACCGGCCGTGTGAACCTGTTCCCGGAACGGATGGAGCAGGCCCTGAAGTGGATGCGTCCCCGGCGCATCTTCGTGGGGTCCATGACGGACCTGTTCCACGAGGACGTGCCTGTTGACTTCTTGGACCAGGTTTTCGCGGTGATGGCCATGGCCTGCCAGCACACGTTCATGATCCTCACCAAGCGGCCGGATAGGATGCGACAGTACATCAAGGGCGTTCAAGGGGTGCCCATTGATTCCCCGCGAGATTTCGTCCTGTTCGATAGCTGGCGAGCTGTCCATGGCGAACATTACGGTCAGCGCCTTTGGCCCCTCCCCAACGTCTGGCTTGGCGTCACCGTCGAGAACCAGGCCATGGATGATGCCCGTATTCCCATCCTGCTCGACACCCCGGCGGCCAAGCGGTTCGTCTCCATCGAACCTATGCTGGGTACGGTTGACCTGGGGCATCATCTGACCTCCTGCTTCGGCTGCGGGAATCAGGGAAGCACCGAGATGTGCTTGAATCGCCCCGGATCTGGACATGATCTGTGCCGAGCTTGCGGGAAAGGTGACAATCCCAATGGCCTCGATTGGGTCATCTGCGGCGGCGAAACCGGCCCGGGCGCCAGACCCCTACGTCCGGACTGGGCGCGCGGCCTGCGGGATCAGTGCGCGGCCGCAGACGTCCCCTTCATGTTCAAGCAGTGGGGCGACTTCGGCCCGTGTCCCGGAACAGACTGTGGTTTCTACGACCGGTCCTGTGCCACCCGCGAACGCGTGTTCGAGGTTGGCGAAGGACACATGTGCCGCGTTGGGAAGAGGGTCGCCGGCAGGATGCTTGATGGTGTGGAGCACAACGGGATTCCGGAGATCAAGGCCTAGCCATGACCTCCTTCTCCTACCGTGACTTCCTTTCCTCCAAGGTCACCGCGCCGTCTCTGCTGGACTTCTGCCAGGCCGACGCGCCGGCGAGGAAGGCGGGATAGCCATGCAGACCGCAGAAGATATCTCCACTCGACTGTCTCCCGTCCTTGACGTGGCCCTGGAAGCTGGGAGAAAGCTACGGTTCAAGCTGGAGGCCATGAAGGGAGCTCTGCGGGACGGCGACGAAACCTCCGCCCTGACCATCGCCCGGGAAATCTGCGGCCTCGAGCAACAGGACCAGCGTGCAACAAATCCCCGTCGTCGAGCTGCTTCGCGTCTCCACAGCTGACCAGGCTGATGAGGACCGCGCCGGCCTGCCCCGTCAGGAAGAAGCCAACCGTCGTACCGTCGCCCGGCACTCCCTCCATGTCATCCGCCAGTACCGCCTGATCGACGTTTCCGGGGCGGCCACGCTCCACGCCCCAGAGATCCAGGAGATGCTCGGGCTGATCCGCGCGGGACAGGCCAGGGGTATCGTGACCGCAGACTTCGACCGCCTCCTCCGCCCCGACGACTTCCGCTCCTTGGCCATCCTCCAGGACATCAAAGAAGCCAGCGCCTTCATCTACCTTCCGGATCAGGTCCTGGACCTAAACACCCAAGCCGGATTCCTCATGTCCGGCCTGCAATCGGTCATCGCCGGCAACGAACTGGCCCAGATCAAGAAGCGCATGCTCGGTGCCAAGGAGGAAAAGCGCCGGCAGGGGAAGCACCCCGGGAACCACCTATGCCTTCCGACCGGCGTAGGCTACGACCGCCAGGCCGAGGCCTACTTCTACACCCCGGAGGCCTCCCGGGTAAGCGAGGCATTCGAGCTCTTTCATGCCCAGGGCGTCCAGAACCTCTACGAACTCGGGCGCCGCACCGGGTTCAGCCCGCAGACCCTCAAGAACCTGCTCCGCAACGAGCTCTACATCGGCTGGCGGCACTACAAGCAGAAGCGCGCGCCCGAGCGCCGGCTGACGGACACCGGCCGGCGGGCTGATCGGCGCAAGGTGTCCCGGGCCCCGCACGAGGCCATCCGGGTTCAGGTCATCCAGGAGCCGCTGATTCAGGAGGGCGTGTTCTGGGAAGTCCAGGAGATTTTGGCCGAGAAGACCAAGGGGTTCACCGCCAGGCGGGCAGCCGCGTGTGACCTCTTCCTGTTCAAGGGAATGCTACGCTGCGGACACTGCGGCTCTCCCATGTACACGACGCCAGGAGGGAAGGCCGGCCCGGTAAAGGACTACTACTACTGCCGAACGCTCCACGACTCATGGGCCAAGAAGACGGGCTCGCGGGACTGCCCATCCGGGTATCTCAGGCGGTCCAGGGTAGAGGACGAAGTGAACGCCTTCATCTCCGAGAAGCTGGCCAGCCGGGACTACATCCTCGATCACCTGGAACAGATGTTCTCCGAGGGCCGGGACCTCAGGCGGGAGCGAGAGATAGATGACCTCAAGACGAAGCTGGCCAGGCTGGAGAAGAAGCGGAAGCGCGCCCTGGCCCTGCACCTAGACGGCATCCTGGAGCGTGAAGACCTGGATGCGGCCCTGGCCGAAGTGGCCGGCGATGTGCAGCGTCACGAGTCCAAGTTGGGGAGCCTGACCGAGCCGCGCGCGGCATTCTCATTGGAAAACCTGACCGAGGTGGTGGGGCAGATCGCCGAGGCCTTCGCGCTCTTCCCGTGCTGGGACAAGGAAGATCAGCGCCGATTTTTGGCCTCTGAGCGGCCCCAGTTCTGGATTCAGGAGGGGCGTGTTACGCGGTTCACGCTGCCTCTTGGCAGCAAAAAGCAAAGCCGTATGGGCAGGGGTTCATGGCCGCCACCAGCATGAATTCCGCCGGGTACGTCAAACTCATGGCTGCCCGGGCGATGGTCACCCGGCCGTCCTCGATTGGCTGGCGCAGCACCTCCAGCACGCTCTTCTTGAATTCGGGCAGCTCATCCAGAAACAGCACCCCCCGGTGGGACATGGACACCTCGCCGGGTCTGGGCACGCTGCCCCCCCCGATGAGCCCGGCGTCGGATATCGTATGGTGCGGCGAGCGGAAGGGGCGCACGGTGATGAGCGAGCCCCCGCGCGAGAGTTCCCCGGCCACGGAATACACCCGGGTGACCTCCAGGGCTTCGTCGAAGGTCAAGGGTGGGAGCACGGTCGGGATGCGCTTGGCCAACATGGTCTTGCCCGAACCCGGCGGCCCCATGAACAGCAGGTTGTGGCCGCCGGCGGCCGCGATCTCGATGGCCCGCTTGGCGTGCTCCTGACCCTTCACCTCGGCGAAATCCAGGGGAAAAGGGCTGTCGTCGGCAGAAAAAACAGTCTCGTCGAAGCAAGCCTGAACGAGAGCCTCCTCACCGGTGAGGAAACGCACGGCCTGGTCCAAGGATTCGACGGGGTAGACCGCCAGGCCTTTGACGACTGAGGCCTCCTGGGCGTTGGCGGAGGCCACCAGGAGCCCCCGCGCCCCCTCCTGCTTGGCGCGGATGGCCAGGGGGAGGACGCCGGACACCGGTTTCAGTTCGCCCGTGAGCGAAAGTTCCCCGGAAAAGAAGTAGCCGGAGACGGCCTCGGCGGGGATGACTTCGGCCGCGGCCAGAAGTCCCAGGGCCAGGGGCAGGTCGTAGCCCGAGCCTTCCTTGCGCATGTCCGCCGGGGCCAGGTTCACGGTGATGCGCGAGGGCGGAAGCTTGAAGCCCCGGTTTTTAAGCGCGGCAAAGACGCGTTCCTTGCTTTCGCGCACCGCCCCCTCGGCCAAACCCACCATGGTGAAGGAGGGCATACCCTGACGGGCCAGATCGGCCTCCAGAACGACCGTATGGGCTTCGACTCCGGCCAGGGCGGCCGTCAGGGCGCGGGAAAGGGCCAAAACATGCCTCCAGGAAACGCGGTCCGCGATAAATCGATGCCCTATGGGGGGCATCGTTCGGGAGGCACCGTATGCGTTTCCATGAAACTAATCCAGTTCCCGAAAGAGGGGGGAATCGGGAGACGAGGCGTAAAAAAACGCCCCGTCCGTTTTGGACGGGGCGTGTGAGTCATTGCTGCCGGGATGCACCGGCGGCGAAAGCTAGTGGATCAGGTTGCCGATCCTGTTCCAACGCACGTCCGTGAAGCCCTCCCAGGACCAGTAGATCACCCAGGCCTTGCCCCGGATGTAATCCCGGGGCACGAAGCCCCAGTAGCGGGAATCCTGGGAGTGGTCACGGTTGTCGCCCATGACGAAGTACTGGTTCGCCGGCACGGTTTCCGGGCCCCAGTTGACCTTGGTGCCGGGCACCAGATGGTCCTCCAGGTGTTTGTAGGGCTCCTCCACCGGCTGGTCGTTGCGGTAGAGCACGTTGTTCTTCAGCTCGATCTTGTCCCCGGGCAGGCCGATGACCCGCTTGATGTAGTCCAGGTCGCGGTTCTCGGGGTACTCGAAGACGATCACGTCGCCATGCTCGGGATCGCCGGTCTTGATGAGGGTCTTGTCCACGATGGGCAGCTTGATGCCGTAGGCGAACTTGCTCACCAGCAGATGGTCGCCCACCAGCAGGGTGGGCACCATGGACTCGGAGGGAATCTTGAAGGCCTGGACCACGAAGGTACGGATGAAGAGCGCCAGCACCAAGGCCACGGCCAGGGCTTCGACGTATTCCTTAAGCAGTTTCTGCCAGCGAGGATTCATGCAATTCTGTCCTTTGTTAGAAGAAAGATGGGGGCGCTGCCCCCAAACCCCTGGCAGGGCTCCGCCCTGCATCCGCCGGGGGGATCATCCCCCCGGACCCCGTTAGTGGGCGGGTAGTTAGTCTCCAGCCTTCAGGGCGGCCAGGAAGGCCTCCTGGGGCAGCTCCACGTTGCCCATGCGCTTCATGCGCCGCTTGCCCTCTTTCTGTTTCTCCAAGAGCTTGCGCTTGCGGGTGATGTCGCCGCCGTAACACTTGGCGATGACGTCCTTTCGCAGGGGGGCCACCCGCTCGCGAGCGATCACCTTGGCCCCGATGGCGGCCTGAATGACCACTTCAAACATCTGGCGGGGGATGACCTTCTTGAGCTTCAAGGCCACTTCCCGGCCCATATAATAGGCCTTGTCCCGGTGCACGATCACCGCCAGTGCGTCCACAAGGTCGCCGTTGAGCAGGATGTCCAGCTTGACCAGGTCCGAAGTCCGGTAGTCGATCAGCTCGTAGTCCAGGGAGGCGTAGCCGCGCGTGCCGGACTTGAGCCGGTCGAAAAAGTCGTAGACGATCTCCGCGAAGGGCAGCTCGTAGGTGATGATCACCCGGGTGGCCGTGAGATAGCGGATGTCCTTCTGGATGCCGCGCTTCTCCTCGCAGAGCTTGAACACGTTGCCCACGTATTCGTTGGGAACGTGGACCTCCACCCGGGCGTAGGGCTCGTACAGGGCGGACACGTCCTGCTGCTTGGGCAGTTTGGACGGGTTGTCGACGGAGACGACCGAGCCGTCCTGCTTTTCCACCCGGTAGACCACTGAAGGGGCCGTGGCGATGAGCTCCACCTGAAACTCGCGCTCCAGGCGTTCCTGCACGATCTCCATGTGCAGAAGACCCAGGAAGCCGCAGCGGTAGCCGAAGCCCAGGGCCTGGGAGGTCTCGGGCTCGAAGGTGAAGGCCGCGTCGTTGAGCTGGAGCTTCTCCAGAGCGTTTTTCAACTGCTCGTAATCGTTGGCGTCCACGGGATAGAGCCCGCAAAACACCATGGGCTTGACTTCCTTGAAGCCAGGCAGGGCCTCTTGGGCCGGATTGTCGGCCAGGGTGATGGTGTCGCCCACCCGGGCCTCGTGCAGGTCCTTGATGGCCCCGCACAAAAAACCCACCTCGCCGGGGCCGAACTCGGCCACGTCCAGGGGGCCTGGGGAGAACACGCCCAGGCGGGTCACCTCGAAGGTCGCCCCGGTGTGGAACATCTGGGCCTTCTGGCCCACCTTGAGAGTGCCGTCCATCACCCGGAAGAGCACCACCACGCCCTGGTAGGAATCGTACCAGGAATCGAAGATCAGGGCCTTGAGTGGTGCGTCGGGAACGCCCTTGGGGGCCGGCAGGCGGTCCACAATGGCGTCCAGGACCTTCTCCACGTTGAGCCCGGTCTTGGCGGACACGGACACGGAGTCCTTGGTGTCCAGGCCGATAGCCTCCTCGATCTCCAGCCTGACCCGGTCGGAATCGGCGGACGGCAGATCGATCTTGTTGAGCACCGGGATGATTTCCAAGTCGTTGTCCAGGGCCAGGTAGACGTTGGCCAGGGTCTGGGCCTCCACTCCCTGGGTGGCGTCCACCACCAGGAGCGCCCCCTCGCAGGCGGACAGGGAACGGGAGACCTCATAGGAGAAGTCCACATGCCCCGGGGTGTCGATCAGGTTGAGCACGTACTGCTTCCCGTCGGGAGCCTTGTAGGGGATGCGCACGGTCTGGGCCTTGATGGTGATGCCGCGTTCGCGCTCCAGGTCCATCTTGTCCAGATACTGCTCGCGCATCTCACGAGAGGTGATCACCTTGGTGACCTCAAGGATGCGGTCGGCCAAGGTGGACTTGCCGTGGTCGATGTGGGCGATGATGCTGAAGTTCCTGATACGCGACTGGTCTACCATTTTTCACCTGCTCACCTGTGTGCATAGGCCCCTTAAAAGATGGAGCGGGGAAGGTCAATTGCCGCCTCAAGCTTGGGGCGCCGCGGCATGGGTGAAAATAGCCAAGGCCCTCAAGGCATTGGACAAGCGGGTTGCAATAAATCGGCGTTGAGCTACCACGCGCATGAAAGGAGATACGCGCATGAAACGCACCGTGCGGTGGCTTACGTTCTCGGCCCTGGCCATCCTGGCCAGTCTGTCCGGTTTGAACGGGCTGGCCCAGGAAACCCGGCTCAAGGCCCCGGGCATTCCCCAGGCAGCCTCGCCGGATGAAGTCGCCCGGATCATGGCCAAGCCTCCGGCCGGGCTGGAGATCGTGGACATCCGCACTCCTGCCGAATATGCCGACTACGCCCTCCCCGGCAGCCTGAACCTGGACCCGGCTACAGTGCTGGCCGACGAGTCCCTGAGGGCCGGATCAGGGCCGCTGCTTCTCGTGGACAAGGACGGAACCGAGGCCTTCGCCGTAGCCGGGGCGCTGGCCCAAAAGGCCTCCCGCCCGGTCATGGTCCTCGCAGGGGGGCTCAAGGCCTGGTGGAACGCCCGGGAACTTGGCCTGATCGCGAAGGCCGCTCCCCCTGCGGTCTCGCTGGACAACACCCAAGGCCAAACCTCCACGCCAGCCAGCGCCCCCACTGACCGGAACACGCCCCCCTCGGCCGCAAAGAACACAGGAAGCTGAATCATGAGCGACACACACTCCCCAGACAACTCCCAAGCTGCCGCCGAGAGCCCGGCCCCGGACGCAGGCGTACACGCCTCCGGCCCCCGATCCGACCGGTCCGATTCCCAGATTCCCGGCGCGCCGCCCATGAACCCCTACCTGGCCGGGATGTTCCTGGGGCTCACCCTGCTGGCGTCGTACCTCATTCTGGGCGTCGGCCTCACTGCCTCCGGGGGCTTCGCCCGCATGGGGGCCTGGCTGGAACACAAACTCCTGCCGGCCCGGGTGGAGACCCTGGTCTCCATCGCTTCCTGGTTCCCCGCTCCGCTGTCCTCCTACCTGGTGTTCATGGTCCTGGGCGTGTTCGCCGGTGGGCTCCTCTCCGCGCTGACCGCGGGCAGGATGCGCTTCACGGTTGAGCGCGGCCCCACGGCAACCTGCTCCCGCCGTCTGATTCTGACCCTGGTCGGTGGGCTGCTGGCCGGTTTCGCCGCGAGCCTGGCCCAGGGCGACGTCTTGGGACAGGGTCTGAGCGGCGCGGCCCTCCTGACGACAGGCGGCTTCGTATTTCTGGGATGTTTCCTGGCCGCCGGCTACCTCGCGGCCTGGGCCTTCGGGAGGCAATGGAAATGATCGCCACACTCTTTTCCACCGGACAGCTGAACGCTCCCTTGGGCTTGGCTGTCGCCCTGGCCGTGGGCTTCTGCTTCGGGCTGTGCCTGGAGAAGGCCGGATTGGGCAGTTCCCGCCGCCTCTCCGGTTTGTTTCTCCTTACGGACATGACCCTGGCGAAGGTGTTGCTCTCGGCCCTGGTCACGGCTGCCCTGGGCCTGGTCGCGGCGCAGCGTTCAGGCCTGATCGGCCTGGACGCGTTTTCTCTTATCTCCACCACCCTTGCCCCGCAGGCCCTGGGCGGAGCCATCTTCGGCCTGGGCTTCGCCCTGGCGGGCTGGTGCCCCGGCACGGCCGCCGTGGGCCTTGGTTCCGGTCGAATGGACGCCTTGGTGTTTCTCGCGGGAGTAGTGCTCGGCTCGATAGTTTATGGCGAGGCCTTCCCCTGGCTGGCCCCCCTGGCCTCCGTGGGCGGGCAGGGAGTGACTTTCCTGAACCAGACCCTGAACGCCACCACGGATCAGGTGGTGCTCGGCCTGACAGGCGCGGCTGTCTTCGCGTTCTGGGTCTGCGAGGTCGTCGAGCGTGGTCCTGCCATCGCCCGCCCGGGCGTCGGCAGACTCTTCCTGGCCGGATTCAGCGCCCTTCTGTGCCTTGGTTCCCTGGTGGCCCTGAACCTGCCCCGGGTGAGCATCCCCGGAGGACAGCACATCTCAGGGGCGTCCAACATTGCATCCAACAATACGTCGGGACAGGCGAATGGACGGACGACCGGGCAAAATTCCGAGCAGACCACGGGCGGCCAGAACGCCCTCGGCGTCTCCCCCGAAGCGCGGATCCTGGCGGACGCCGAGGCAGGGAAGGGCCGCCTGGAACCTGTGGAACTGGCCCGACGTCTCATGGCCCGCGATCCCGGCCTCACCCTGGTGGATCTGCGTCCGAAGGCCGAATTCGACGCCTTCCATCTGGCGGGCGCTTCGAACATCTCCATGTCCCAGCTGCCCGAGGTCATGGCGGACAAACGCGGCCAGGGCCTTATCGTGCTCTGCGCGGCAGGCACCACCCGCCCGGCCCAGGCCCGGGACGCCTTAGCACGGTTGGGATTCGACAACGTGGTCATACTCGGGGGAGGCCTCCAGGAATTTTTCGAGCAGGTGCTGAAACCCGCCTCCCTAAGGGACGAACTCTTCTCGGCAGAGGCGGCTGCGAAAATACAAACGGCTCGGCAGTTCTTCCTGCCGGCCGAGCTGTCGAGGCCCCAGGCTCCGGGCCTGCTTACCCCGCCAGGTCCCCTGCCCGGCCTGGCTGACGCCACTTGGTTGGCGCAAAGCCTGAACAAGCCAGGGCTCAAGGTCGTCGATTTAAGGCCTGCGGCCCAGTACGACTCCGGGCACATCCCGGACAGTCTGTCGCTCGTACCGGACAATCTGCGCGGCAACGTGGGTGGCCTTCCCTCCCAGCTCCTGCCCGGGTCCCTTCTGGCCCGCCACCTGGGGCTGATGGGCATCACCCCGCGCGACCTTGTGGTCCTCATCACTGGCCGAGCGCCTCAGGACGCCACCCTGGCGGCCATGGCCCTGGAGCGCCTGGGACATTCCCGCTACGTCCTGCTGAAGGGCGGCATGGCGGCCTGGACGGCTTCGAGCCTGTCCACGGACAAGGCCCTGCCCAAGGTGACGGCCACGCGCTACCCGGCCCCCGAAACAGCGGACGACGCGCCGGACGCCTTCACCGTGAACGGTCTGGAAGTCCTGACGGCCATGACCGACGGCAAAACGGTCATCATCGACGCCAGCCCGGCCGACGCCTACTCAGGAGACCTGCCCGGGGATGGTCGATCGGGCCACATTCCAGGCTCGGTCAACCGGCCCTTCACCGAGGACCAGGCCGCGGGCCCGGCCGACACCGTGACGGTCAGGCCCCTGGACGAGCTGGCGAAGGCTTACGCCGCGATCATCCCAGGCAAAGACCGCCCGGTGATCGTGCTTTCCCGCACCGGGCGGGACGCTTCGCAAACATGGTGGATTCTTTCCAGGCTTCTGGGCTATACGAACGTCAAATACTACGGCGCCGGCTGGGCCGAATGGGCCTCCCACCCCGAATGGCCGGCGGTGGCGTCCCCCCCTCCGGCAAAGCAGGACAAGAAATCATGAGCGTTTTGGCCCAGATAGCCATCTTCCCCCTCGGGGAGAAAGAAAGCCTGGCCCCGGCGGTGGCCAAGGCCGTGGACGTCGTGGCCGGTTCCGGCCTGAGCTACCAGGTAGGTCCCATGGGAACCTGCGTCGAAGGCAACTGGTCTGAGGTGATGGCCGTGGTGAACGGCTGTTTCGAGGCCCTCAAGGCCGACCACCACCGCATCTACCTCTCCCTGACCGTGGATTACCGGGCCGATCGGGAGGGCGGACTGACCGCCAAGGTCGCGGCCGTGGAAACCCTCATGAGGAGTTCCGCATGAACAAGATCTCCGCTCTTGCGGGCCTCCTGATCCTGTTGTCGCTTGCCGCCTGCGCCGAGCCCACAAAACCCGTCAACCAGGAGGAGCTGGCCCAGGCCAACACCCAGGCGGACCTGACCGCACTCAAGTCCCGCACTCAGGAAATGAACATGCGCCTGGAGCGTATCGAATCCACCTTGGGCAAAGGCCAGGGAGCCTCCCTGGAAGACCTCAACCGGCGGCTGACCCGGCTGGAGCAGACCGTGTCCCGCATGGCCGCCACCCTGGGCGTGGATACCGGCTCCCAGGGCGGCTCGCCCTCCCCCAGCCAGGTCGCCCCTCCCGCGTCGACTCCCCAGCCGAACGCGGACATGGAGCAGGGGGAAGAACCCGGGTCCTCCACCTCGCCTGAAACCTCTCCCCCCGCCGGCCCCATCTCCATGGGGCCCACCAGCACGGACCCGGCCGAGGCCATCTATAACATGGCCATGGAGGCCTACAACCAGCGCGACCTGGACCGGGCCAACAGCCTGTTCTCCGAGCTGCTCAAGAGCTACCCTGCCTCGCGCCAGGCCCCAGACGCCCTGTTCTGGCAGGCCGAGACCAACTCCCAGCAGGGCGACTACGCCCGGGCCGCGCTCATCTGCCAGGAGCTGATCCAGAAGTTTCCCAACCATCCCCTGGTGCCCTCGGCCATGCTCAAGCAGGCCCTGTGTTTCAACAAGATGGGGAAAGGCCAGGCGGCCAAAATACTCCTGCAGGAAGTGGTCAAACGCTACCCGAACGGTCCGGAGGCCAGGAGCGCTCAGGCGCAGCTGAAGGATTTGCGGTAGCCGGGCTTGTCCATGCCCTTTTCGGCGGCCATGAAGTGCTCGGCCGAGGTGCGCTGGGCCGAGGCCATTCCGTCGCCGATGAAGAGGAACACATATTTGGCGGGCTTGCCTGTGTAGACTTCGGGTTTGGTCTGGGCCTTGGCCTGGATCGCGAAAACCAGGGCCAGGGCCAACCACAGAAGCGTGGTGACGCGCCTGGTCCACCGATTGGCAAGAAGCATGGGGTTTCCTCCTGGAGTTTTTCAGGACAGCTTGACTCCCTAACACTCCTTTCCGTTACGGATTGATGCCGCCCAGGCAACCGTTTCTTGACCCCACCGCGGCGAAGGCCCCTGAAGACGAACCTGCCTTCGAAATGCCCCTGGAGAAGATATCCTCGGATTCGGCCAAGGACTCTTGTGCCAGGGGCCGCAAAGCCACTCGAGCCGGATTGACCGGATCAGTCCAGTTTCATCTTCCTCAACCGATCTTCTCCATCAGTTTCACATCCATACTCTCCACAACCCCGTGGGATTTCTCTTTGAGCTCCTGGAAATGCGGCTTTTCCTTGTGCTCTTCGAGCAATTCACGGCTTGCCCAGGTTTCATAAAATACGAACACTCCAGGGGCATCCAAGTCGCGGTGCAGTTGGTAGCTTATGCACCCGGCGTCCTTGCGGGAGGGAGCGACCAAGCCGACCAAGAGGCCCTCGAGTTCTTGTGCATGCCCTGGCTTGGCCACGACGGTGGCCACGACGTTCAGTTGCGCCATGATTTTTCTCCGTTTTCAGAAGTTATGAGACTTAAATGGCTCCGCTCTCCAGGAAGCCCTTCAGAGCCACGGCGTTATTGTGCTCCGTGTCCCTGGCCGCGAACAGAAGGGTCACGGTTCCCTTTCCAGCCTCTCCCAGGAGCCTGGCAATGAGTTCGGGTATTTCCGGATCAGCCGGTCCGGTCTGCCCGGATGAGGCAAGTTCCAGGAGGTAGCGGCGCTTGAATTCGTCCCACCGGGATGGCTCGTGGTTGAACCAGACCCGAAGCTCATGGCTTGGGGCCAGCGCTTTCAGCCAGCCGGCCAGGGCGGCCTTGTCCCTGCTCACTCCCCGTGGCCAGACCCTGTCCACCAGGTAGCGCCTGTCGTCGTCCGGCGAGGCCGGGTCGTAGATGCGTTTGGTTTGCAGCATGGAGGACCCCCAGTTTCCTCCGGCGAACCTTAGCCCGTCCTTAGCTTCTTGCCCACGTTCCAGCAACAGCCAAGCGCCGGCATCAGGCGCGCGGAGACGCGGGGCGAGGATAGTCTTCCCTGTGCGGCTGCACAGCCTTCCCCAGCCAGGCGATGGCCTGGCCCAGGTGGTGCATGTTGCGCAGGGCCTCGCCGTCGTCGGAAACGTCGCCGGGATTCAGGCCGTAGCCAAGGTTCCAGTAGGACGACCCGGGAACGATCATCCCGGACATGAGGAACATGTGGTTGATGGTATCGTAGGCGTGGGTGCCCCCGCCGCGCCTTACAGCCACCACCGCCGCCCCGATCTTGCCCGCGAAGGCCGTGCCGTTGGCGATGTTCACAAGCCCGGAGCGGTCGAGGAGGGCCTTCATCTCGGCGGACACGTCCGTGAAATAGGTTGGAGAACCCAGGATGACCGCGTCCGCCGCGAGCATCATGGCCAGGATGTCGTTCAGGACGTCGTTCTTCACCGCGCAACGCATGTCCTTGTTTTCGAAGCACTTGAAGCACGCGGTGCAGCCCCTGATTTTGGCGCCGCCGACCTGGACGAGGGACGTTTCCCATCCGGCCGCTTCCAGGGGTTCCAGAACCCCGCGGAGCAGGATCTCAGTGTTGCCGCCCTTGCGGGGGCTTCCGTTGACTGCCAATACTTTCATGATGTCCTCCCTCGGGCGCTTGACGCCCCTTCATGTTTGCCTCATATGCGGCCAACCAGCGGCTAGCGCAAGTACTGTCCTGAATGTACCATACTTACATGCAGTATAGCATGGAGGAAAAAACGTGCCCCGACCCTGCGGCGTCAAGGACCTGAACGGCAAGACCTACCGCTGCTTCTTCGAGCTGACCCTGCTGGTGATGGGCGGCAAATGGAAGCCGGTCATCCTGTATCACCTGGCCACGGACAGAGTGATGCGATTCAGCGAGCTGAGGAGGAGCATCGGGGGGATCACGGAGCGGATGCTGGCCAGGCAGCTTCGCGAGCTGGAGGCCGACGGCATCGTCCACCGTGAAGTGTACCGGGAAGTGCCGCCACGCGTGGAGTACTCCCTGACCGACATGGGGGAGGGGCTGGTGCCCATTCTCAAGCAACTGAGAGACTGGGGAGCGCACTACGAACGCCGCATGGGTGGCCCGGACCTGTTCGAGGGCGAGGGTTTTGAGTCTCTCGAAGCGGCGGCGGAAATCTGAAAAAGCGGCGCTAGACGCCCACGGTCCAACAGCTTCCAGACGAAGGCCCCAAGTCGTAGCGGTGTCCGCCCTGTCGGATCACCTGTCTGGTCACTGGCCGGTCACATGGCCCTGGGCCACATCCGGCCTGGCCAGCCGGGGGGCGAAAAATTTCATGGGCTTCCTTGTGTGGTGTTCAAGGCCACATGCTCCTCAGATGTCCAGATCCGACTCCGCCGCCCGGGTGGCGAAAGTCGCTCTCGGATGGGCCAGGGCCTCCTTGAGGCAAGCCCCCAGCCTCGCGATGCCTTCCTCGATGCGCTCCGGGGTGGAGTTGGAGAAGTTGAGCCGGAATGTGTTGTCCGTGCCGTCCACGTAGAAGGGCATCCCGGGCACGAAGGCCACCTTGCGCTCGATGGCCCGGGCGAAGACGTCCTCGGCGCTCACTCCGCGCGGCAGCTCGCCCCACAGGAACATGCCCCCCTCGGGTTCGGTGCAGCAGACCTCGGACGGAAACTCGCGACGGATGGTCGCCACCATCAGATCCCGGCGATCCCCATAGGCTTGGCGGATGACGGCGATGTGCGCGTCCAGGTCGCTCACGGTAAGGAAGCGGTGCAGCACCTGCTGGGCGAAAATGGAAGTGTGCAGGTCCGCGGCCTGCTTGGCCGTGACCAGCTTGTGCATGAGCTCCGGCCCAGTAGCGATCCAGCCGATGCGCAGACCGGGGCTGGCGACCTTGGAGAACGACCCCAGCAGGGCCATGCGGGAGCCGTCCAGATAGGCCCGAATGGGAGGGACGTCCCGGCCTTTGAAGCGGAGCTCGCCGTACGGATTGTCCTCCAGGAGAATGGTGTCGCTCTCGCGGATGAGCCGGGCGACCTCCCGACGGGTCTCCAGGTCGTAGGTGGTCCCGGAGGGATTCTGGAAGCTGGGCACGGCGTAAAAGAGTTTGGGGCGCTCCTTGAGCCTGGCCTTGAGCTGCGCCAGATTCACCCCGCCGGGTTCCAGGTCGGCGGTCAGGAAACCGGCACCAAAGAGGGAAAAGGCCTGGATGGCCCCCAGGTAGCCGGGGCGCTCCATGAGCACGGTGTCGCCCACGTCCAGCATGACCTTGGCCATGAGGTCCAGGCCCTGCTGGGAGCCAGTGGTGATGAGGATTTCCTCGGGGGGAATGTCCAGGCCCCATTTGTCCCGGTAACGCCTGGAGATGAATTCACGCAGGGGCGGATAGCCCTCGGTGATGGAGTACTGCAGGGCCTGGGGGCCGCTGTCGGCAAGGACCTCGGCCGCAGCGCGGGCAAAGGCCTCGGCAGGGAAGTGGTCGGGGCTGGGCAGGCCGCCGGCGAAGGAGATGATCTCCGGATTCTGGGTGACCTTCAAGATCTCACGGATGTAAGAACGGCGAACGCCGGACATTCTGGCGCTGAAACGCACTGTGGGCCTCCGATTGTCTGAGTGTCATGATGGACAGGATTTTCTAGACCACTTCCGGTCCGGGCACAACAGACGCGGCTGCGGAAACTCTCCCGTGGGGATCTTGGCCGGGCCAGGCGCCGCGTTCACAGGATGGGCGAGAGCAGCCTTGCCAGCCGGACCGCAGCCTTGAAGCCGATCCAGCGGTCTTCGTAGTCTTTGGCCGTGGCCCTGACGCAGTGGGCGAGGTCTTCCACCAGCATGGACTCCATGTGCCGGGCGAATTGTGCATCCGCCACCACCATGGTGATTTCGAAGTTGAGCCGAAGCGAACGGTTGTCGCAGTTGGCCGTGCCCACGCAGGACAGGTGCCGGTCCACCAGCACCACCTTCTGATGCAAAAATCCCGGTTTGTAGCGATAGAATTTGACCCCCGTCTTCTCCAGTTCCGGGAAATAAGAGAAGGAGGCCAGGTAGACCATCCTGTGATCCGGCCTGATCGGCAGCATGACCCGCACGTCCACCCCTCTCAAGACCGCCAGTTGGAGAGCGCAAGTGACCTCCTTGTCGGGCACGAAGTAGGGGCTCACGATCCACAATCGCTCCCTGGCCGCCTCGACAAGTTGCACCAGAGCCAGGGTGTAGGTTTCCAGGCGATCGGCCGGGGAGCTGGGCAGGGCCAGCACGTTCATTCCCGCTTCCCCTGGCTTGGCCGGCTCCCAGTTCAGTTCCGGCAAGCCTCCCTCGGCCCAGTACCAATCCTCGACAAAGGACAGCTGGACCATGGACACGGCCGGCCCCTCGCAGCGCAGGTGGGTGTCTCGCCAGGGACCGAAGCGGCTGCCGTGCCCCATGTAATCCTCGCCCACGTTGAGCCCGCCCACGAAAGAAACGTCGCCGTCCACCACCACGATCTTGCGATGATTGCGGAAATTGATTTGAAGGCGGTTGCGCCACCCTTTGGTGGTGTTGAAGGCCCGGGCGTCCACTCCCGATTCCCGCAACTCTCGCAGGTAGGCCTCGGGCAGGGCGTGGCAGCCGATCTCGTCGTAGAGGAGCATCACCCGCACCCCCTGTCTGGCCTTGGCCGAAAGGCGTTGAAGGAGTTCGCGCCCGATGGCGTCGTCTTGGATGATGAAGAATTGGACCAGGACGTAGTCCGTGGCTCGGGCGATCTCCCCGAAGATGGCCGCGAAGGTGGCCGGCCCGTTCCGGAGCAGGCCGGCGTTGTTGCCTGCGGTGAAGGGCATGCCCGCCAGCTGCTCCAGCACCCTCAGCGGACCGGACGCATCTACACCGAAGGGGCGCAGGTCGGCCCGGTGGCGCTCGAACCGCGCGCGCAGGGCTTCGATTTCAGGGCTGCCTTCCCTTCTCGCGGTCACGTAGCCCACGAACCTGTCCCGCCCGAAAATCCAGTACAAGGGCACTGCCACGTAGGGGAAGGTGATCATGGACATCACCCAGGCGATGGCCCCCTGAGACGAGCGGGCCGAGAACAGCGCCTTCAACGCCGAGGCCACGCCCGCCACATAGAACACGGCCAGAAGCACGGGGAAGGAATGTTCCAGGGTGATTCGAAAACCTTGTTCCATAACGTCGGGGCCTCCGGATACCGTTCTCTTCCCGCATAGCAGGAGCTTGAGGCAATTTCCATCGGGAACACACCCGTTTGGACGCAGGCCCGTACGCGTCGAAACCACGCTTGCATGCGGACAGACCCGCCCACGGCCCGCGCTCCCATGTGATCCATTGACACCAGGCGAAGCATTCGGCAGGAGAATAGGCCTTACTCTCCATTATCTTCTTTTGCCGTCGCGCAGGAGGACAGGCATGCAGGATTACCGCGTGGAAACCGACAGCCTGGGCGAGGTCCAGGTTCCGGCCGACAAGCTGTGGGGCGCGCAGACCCAGCGGTCGCTGAAGCATTTCAGCATTGGCAGCGACCTCATCCCCAGGGAGATGATCCCGGCGTACGCCTACTTGAAAAAGGGTGCGGCCCTGGCCAACAACGCCCTGGGTCGCCTGGACGCCGACAAAAAGGACCTGATCGCCGCCGTGTGCGACGAGATCCTAGACCACCGCCATGACGACATGTTCCCCCTGCACGTGTGGATGACCGGCAGCGGAACCCAGTTCAACATGAACGTCAACGAGGTCGTCGCCAACCGCTGCTCCCAACTGGCCGGCCACGCGCTCGGCAGCAAGTCCCCGGTGCATCCCAACGACCACGTGAACATGTCCCAGTCCTCCAACGACACCTTCCCCTCGGCCATGTACATGGCCTCGGCCTTGGGCACGGCGGGCGACCTAGTCCCGGCCGTGGCCAACCTGCGTGAAGGTCTCTCCGCCAAGGTCCTGGCCTGGACGGACATCGTAAAGATTGGCCGCACTCATCTGCAGGACGCCACCCCGCTCACGCTGGGTCAAGAGTTCTCCGGGTACGTAGGCATGCTGGACGACGCCCTGGAACGCATCAAACAAGCCCTGCCCGGGGTGTACCGCCTGGCACTCGGAGGCACGGCAGTGGGCACGGGCCTAAACGCCCCCCCGGGCTTCGCCAAACTGGCGGCGAAGCACATCGCAGGCCTGACCGGCCTGCCCTTCGAGAGCGCGCCCAACAAGTTCGCGGTCCAGGGGGCGCACGACGCCTTGGTGCACCTCTCGGGTGTCCTCAAAGGCCTGGCCGTGTCCCTGTACAAGATCGCGGGCGACATCCGGCTGCTCTCCTGCGGGCCGCGCGCCGGCATCGGGGAACTTGTGTTGCCGACCAACGAGCCCGGTTCGTCCATCATGCCCGGCAAGGTCAACCCCACCCAGTGCGAGTCCATGGCCATGGCCTCGGCCCAGGTGATGGCCAATGACGTGGCCGTGGCCCTGGGCGGAGCCGGCGGCATTCTGGAAATGAACGTGTACAAGCCGCTCATGATCCACAACGTCATGCAGTCCATCCAGATACTCTCGGACAGCATGAACAACTTCCAGAAATACCTGGTGGACGGCATGGAGCCCGACCGCAGGCGCATCGCCTCCCTGGTGGAGCGCTCGCTCATGCTGGTCACGGCGCTTACTCCCGTTATCGGCTACGACAAGGCCTCCAGCATCGCACACCACGCCCTTGAGCACGATCTTACTCTCAAGGAGGCCGCTTTGGAACTGGGCTTTGTGGATGCTGTCCAGTATGAGGCGATAGTAGTTCCGGCCAGGATGGTGGCCCCCTACGTGGCCGAGGCCAAGCCCAAGGACAGTTCGTTCTGGCGGTAAGTCATCCGTTGCATAGAGAGAAACGATTCACACTCGACAAGAAGAAGTCTGTGTATCTGCTCGACAATGAGAAGACCCTTCTCTATAAGACCGTCAAGAGCGGTCCGGCCCGTTTCTTGCGCATTGTCTGCTACCCCGCCATCGGCAAGGCCTGTCTCAAGACCGGGCACATCTTCAAGCTGTCGCGGGGCATGGAGCGGAAATGGGATTTGGATACCGACTCGTGAAAAAGTTCCGATAGAAGATCCCTACGAATGGCACTTAACGACAACCAGAACAACTTCGGGTTTGTAAGGCTAGTTTGCGCTGCCTTGGTCATGGTTTCGCATTCCGCGGAACTGGTGGATGGCAACCGGTCGCGAGAGCTCTTAACCATTCTCTTTGGCTCGATTTCATTTGGAGAACTGGCCGTCGATGGGTTCTTCCTGGTCAGTGGCTTCTTAATCACAAAAAGTTTTCTATACTCACAAACCGCTCAAGGATATTTCGTAAAAAGAGCACTGAGGATATTCCCCGGCTTTATTGCGGCATATCTTTTTTGTATTCTGATTATTGGTCCTATTGCAGGCGGCGATCTCCAGGGGTTTCTCGGGTTGAAATCTCTTGTCGTAAACGCCGCCAAAATGGCTTCGCTGGCTGGCCCAAGCCTTAACGGATCCTTCGCCGGCCTCCCGTACAGCTACCTGAACGGCTCGATGTGGACGATCCGATATGAGTTCGGATGTTATGTTCTTACAGCCCTTCTCGGTGCATTCGGCGTTTTGCGAAGCAATAAATTATATATTTTGTTATTCATAACAAGCATCTTGCTAATGACGGGCCTCAACTTCTGTCTACCGCACCTACCACTCAATTTTTTTGACGTACGCTTCCTGTTAGCTGTACGTCTTACTGCCATTTATATTTGTGGCGGAGCGTTCTACCTCTTTCGAAAACGCATCCCCTACAACTGGGAATTGCTAACTGCGTCGGTCATGGGCCTGTCCTGGTTGCTGTTCTCAAAAAATCTCGCCGAACCAGCTCTGGCCGTGCTTGGAGGGTACCTCCTGTTTGGTTTTGTTTTCAATTACAAATCGAAAGGCCTCAGCAGGATAGGACGGGATGTCGATCTTTCCTACGGGATTTATCTCTACGCGTGGCCCATACAGAATCTTATCGTCTGGAATTATCGAGGCATACCTCCGTGGCTACTGTGCTCCACATCCTTATGCATCGTCGTTATGCTTGCTTACTGCAGTTGGTTTATTGTTGAACGACCCTTCTTGAATTTAAAAAAATCATTGATCCCGGCCAGAAGCGCATAACTCATACGGCGCATGGGAAAAATCGGGGGATGCGGCCACTGGCCGCATCCCCTTGGAGTCTCGCCAGGGCGTCGCCGGCCCCTTATCCCTTGGTCACCCACACCGGCAGGCCGGAGTGGGCCACTATGGCCTCCACCACGCCGCCCATGAGCAGGCGGCGCAGGCCCGTGCGGCCGTGGGAGGCGATGACCACGACTCCGGGTCCGCCCGCCTCGGCGAACTTCAGAATTTCCTCGGCGGCCTTACCCTCCAATACCTGGCCCTTGGCGGCCACGCCCAGAGCCTTGGCCTGGTCAAGCACTTCCCGGAGGTATCCCTTGGTGGACACGGCCAGCTCGGTGGCGGCCTGGGGCGCCAGAGCCAGGTATTCGTTGGGCACGTCCATCACCGAGACCACCTCAACCAGCGAGTCCAGCTCCGTGGCCAGGGCCAGAGCCTTTTCGGCTGCGTGGGCCGAGAAGCGGGAGCCGTCCGTGGTCAGGATCAGGCGACGAAGGTTCACCGGCGCGTCCATGGGCACAACGAGCACGTCCGTGCGGGAAAAGCCGATGGTCCTGGCGGTGACGCTGCCCAGAAGCAGGCGGCCCAGAGTGGAGGTGTTGCGCCGGCCCATGATCACGAAATCTGCGCGCATGGAGTCGGCCAGGTCGGCGATGGCCTCCCCGGGCTCGCCTTCCTCGCAGGAGGTGGCCAGAGGGAGGCCGCGTTTGGCGGCCTCCCTCTGGGCAAGTTCCAGGGCTTTTTCGCACGGTTGGCGCAGGATGCGGGAGATGTCGCTCAAGCCCACGAACCGCAGGTCCCCCTGGTAGGGGGGGGACACGGCCACGGCAGTGAGCGATGCCCCGTGCGTTCCTGCCAGGTCCAGGGCCGCGTTCAGGGCGTGCCGGCTGGCTTCGGATTCATCCACGCAGACGAGCAGGCGCTTGATCGACATTTCAGGCTTCCTGGCCCTGTGGAACGGCGGACAGGGCGCGCCTGCCCTTGATCATGCTGCCCAGGATGATGAACGCGCCCACGCCCAGAGACAGCACCATGAAGCCGAAGCTGATCTTTTCCAGGACGGCCACCGTGGCCGGGGTCACTTCCATAAGCCCCAGCTTGGCCAGGTACTTGGGCATGGCCAGCCCGCGCGAGACGGCCACGATGAGCATGATGGAGCCCATGACCACCTTGATCATGTGCTCGCGCACGAAGGTGGTGCCGATGGCCCCCAGCTGTACGCCCAGTAGCGACCCGCCCAGGATGATCAGGGTCAGGCGGATGTCCACCATGCCGTGCATGGCCCAGTTGATGGACCCGGCCAGGCCCATCACGAAGGCGATGACCAGCTCGGAGGCGGAGGCCACTAGGCTGGAAGCGCCCAGAATGTAGATCATGCCGGGCACGCCGATGAAGCCGCCCACGGCGATGGTGGCCGCCAGCATGCCGGTGGCGAAGCCCACAGGCAGGAGGAACCACAGGGAGATGCGCAGGTTGGCCCTCTTGAAGCTGATCATGGGCCACAGCTCGATCTTCTGCAGGCGAAGGGCCAGGGAACAGGTCTGTTCGGTGGCGCAGGATGTCCTGGCCGACTTCATGGCGTCCATCATGACGTAACCGCCCACCACGACCAGCACGGCCACGAAGGACAGGCTCACGTACAGGTCGGAACCGGCCTGGCCCCAGGCGGCCAGGACCTGGTTCTGGATGCGGATACCCAGTTGCACGCCGATGCCGGCGAAGGCGGCCATGTACAGGCCCAGTTTGATGTCCACCTGCCCGTAGCGGTAGCGCTTGATGGAGCCGACCAGGGCCTTGGGGAACTTGTGGCACATGTTGGAGGCCACGGCCACGGTGCCGGGCACGCCAAGGCTCATCATGCCGGGAGTGAGCACGAAGGCCCCGCCGGAGCCGATGAAGCCGCTGACCAATCCGCCGATGAAGCCTACGATGAACAGGAAGACGATCCCGGCGGGATCGAGCTGGATGAACTTCGTGGCGTCATTGAGTATTTCCATGTCCATGTTGATCACTCCTCGGGATGCGTGCTGTTTAGGCGGCGGCGCGAGTGCGAGCGTCCGTGCGGGACGGTGCCTGCAAGGTGGCCTGGAGCGGGTTCTTCTTCACGGCTTCGATGCCCAGCACCTGCCACAGGGTGCCGGCGAATGTGCCGTGGATCCAGGAGAACAGGAAAACGGTGGCGATAGGCAGCACGGTGTACAATCCACCCTTGGCGAAATGCTCCATTATCAGATCCTGGAAGTAGTACACGGACGAATACAGGGCGCAGCTGCCGAGTCCGTAGGCGATGAGCTTGCCGGTGGGCTTTCTCTTTTTCGCTACCATTTTTCTTTCCCCTTCTTGCTAAAAATTTCACAATTTAGCACATGCCGCTGGAGGCATATCCTTGGGTGGAAGCCAGACCATCTCCTATCCGATCACTTCAAACAGGGGCATGCTCAAGTGAAAGCCGTCCCTGCCTCGCTGTTCCTTGAGCGCCAAAACGAACTCCACCCGGCGCAGTCGTCCGCATTCGCTCTCCACCACGTCCGCCGCTCGCCCGAAGCGGATGACGTGGCGGAAAGCCAACCCGGCCTCACTCGCCGCGAGGCCAAAATTCTCGGCGGATTTTTCGGCGCGCATCGTGAACAGTTCCATGGCCTTGGCGGCGGTCTGGTTCCCCGATTCATTCCCGGCCCGGCCCACCGAGAGGGCCACCACTTCCGTGCCCAGGCGCCCGGCCACTCCCAAGGCCTGGCTGACCAGGGCGGGGGCGAATTCGGGCTCGGTGGAAACCACCACGACCTTCTTGTTCTCGACACCTGGGACGCCAAGCCCCAGGTCTGCACCTTCAAGACCGTGCTCCGCCATCCCGGCGGCCTGAGCGGTGTCTTCCAGGAATTCCCGGAAACGGCTCGGCCGCCGGAGGCGGACGCCGGCTACCGTCTTGTCACGGTCGCTAGCGGCCATGGCCTTTAGACCCTGAGCCTCGGCCGGGAATCGACCCGCTTGTTGGTGGCGGCCCTGGCAACTTGGTTGTCCTGGACCTGCTCCAGAACCTCCCGGGCCTCGACCTCAAGGTTTTGCTCGGCGAACGCCATGGCGGCGAACACTGTCTCGATCCTTTCCTTGATGCTTGTCATTTTCGTGCCCTCCTCGGTGCGATGTACTAAACCTTAATCAAAAAGTGTGCCTAACAACAATCATATGAAATAATTAATATTATATATTGATCTGATTTTTTTGTTGCATGATGCAACGCTATCGAGGTCAATCTCCAGAGCCTGTCAGTTGCACTTTTCAACGTGTGATGCAAAATGCAACACACGACAGGAACTGTTGCGCGGTCGGTCGAAAAACACGTACGAGGATCGAAACCCCCCGAGGTGCACATGATCTTTTTCCAGAAACGCCCGGAAGGTAAAACCACGGAGCCCCCCACCAGCGACCTCGCCCAGCTCAGGGCGCGCACCCAAAGCCCCGACCTGCCGCCGCACGCCAGGGAAGCCGCCCTGCGTGAGCTGGACCGTCTGGCCAAGACAGAACCCTCCGCGGCCGAATATTCCGTAGGCCTCGGCTACCTGGACTTCCTGCTGGGACTGCCCTGGAACGCCGTGACCCAGGACCATCTGGACCTCAAACGGGCCGAGATCATCCTGTCCGAGCGGCATTACGCCCTGGCTCAGGTAAAGGAGCGGGTGCTGGAGCACCTGGCCTCAAGGGCCTTGAGGGCCGCCACGGAGTTCCACGTTCTCGTGGTGGACGACGAGGACATCGCCCGGGCCAACCTGGAGCACGTCCTCAAGAAGGAGGGCTACCGGGTGCGCGGCGCGGCCAACGGCCAGGAGGCCCTGGAGGAGGTGCGGCGCTGGGAGTTCGACCTGATCATTACCGACCTCAAGATGGACAAGATGGACGGCATGCAACTCCTGGAGGAGGCCCGCAAGCTCTCGCCGTCCACCCAGGTGGTGATGGTCACCGGTTTCGCCACCGTGGACACCGCCGTGCAAGCCATGCACCAGGGCGCGGCCTATTACCTGTCCAAGCCGGTCAACCTGGACGAGCTACGTTCCACCGTGGCCGGACTGGCCAGGGACAAGGCAGCCCCCGCCGCGTACCGCAGCCCGGTGCTGTGTTTTGCAGGCCCCCCCGGCACAGGCAAGACTTCAGTGGGCCAGGCCATCGCCGAAGCTCTGGGCCGCAAATTCCAGCGAATGTCCTTGGCTGGGCTGCGCGACGAGGCCGAGCTGCGGGGACACCGGCGTACCTACGTTGGAGCCCTGCCCGGCCGGGTGCTTTCCACCTTGAGCCAGTTGGGGGTGAGAAACCCGGTATTCATGCTCGACGAGTTGGACAAGATCGGCAAGGACTTCCGAGGCGACCCGGCCGCCGTGTTCCTGGAGATGCTCGACCCCGAGCAGAACTCCCAATTTGTGGACAACTACCTGGAAACGCCCTTCGACCTCTCCCAGGTGCTATTCATCGCCACGGCCAACGATGTGCGCGAGCTGTCCGGACCACTCCTGGACCGGCTGGAGGTGGTCCCTTTCCAAGGGTACTCCGCGGGTGAAAAGGTCCGGATCGCTCTCGAACACCTGTTGCCCCGCCAGCTCAAGGAGAACGGCCTGACCCATCCCTACCCGATCTTCGCCCCCGAGGCGGTGCGGGCCGTGGTGGCCGGCTACACCCGGGAGGCCGGCGTGCGCAACCTGGACCGGGAACTGGGCCGGGCCTGCCGCAAGCTGGCCAAATTACGCCTGGAAGCCGAAGGCCAGCCCGCCTCGCCCCTCACCGTGGACCAGGACCTGGTCCCGGCCCTGCTCGGCCCCAGGCGTTTCACCCAGGAAGCCGCCGAAGGCCAGCCCCGGGTGGGTGTGGCCACCGGGCTGGTGTACTCCGACCACGGCGGGGAGATCATCTTCGTGGAGGCTATCCGCATGAGAGGCTCGGGGAACATCACCCTTACCGGATGCCTGGGCGAGGTGCTCTGCGAGTCGGCCAAGACCGCCCTGAGCCTGGTGCGTTCCAGGGCCGAGGAGTTGGGATTGGACCCTGGGGCCTTCGTCCTGGAGGACCTGCACATTCACATCCCGTCCGGCTCCATCCCCAAGGAGGGCAGTTCGGCCGGCCTGACCCTGGCCTTGACCCTGGCTTCCCTGTATACGGGAAAGGCGCTCCGCCGCGACGTGGCCATGACCGGGGAGATCACGCTCACCGGCCAGGTGCTGCCCGTGGGCGGCATCCGGGAGAAGATTCTTGCCGCCGCCCGAGCCGGAGCGACCAGGGTGATCCTACCCGCCGGGAACCGCCCGGAAGTGGAGGCCATGTCCGCGGACGAGACGGCCGGGGTGGAGGTGGCCTTCGTGGAAAAGGTGTTCGAGGCGCTGCCGCTGGCGTTGGCGTGAAGAAACTCGTCGCCAAATTGTCGCTTTCAGATGCTCTCTTCATGGACCGGATATGAGCTCAGCAGGCCACTTCAAGGCCGGTGCGACGCATGACTTCAAAACTCCTTACAGTGAGGGAACACCCATGAACAAACCTCTTGCAGGGAAAACAGCTCTTGTCACCGGTGCCAGCTCGGGCATCGGGCGGGTCACCGCTCAACTGCTGGCGCGCGACGGAGCCGCGGTGGCAGTCACTGCCCGGCGCCGTGAAAAGCTCGCCGAACTTGTGTCCGAAATCGCCTCGCAGGGGGGAACGGCCTTGGCTGTCGAGGGCGATTGCTCCGACAAGGACGGCATCGAGCGGATACTGGACCGGGTCCTGAACTGGGATGAAGGCGGGCGCAAATACGACATCGTGGTCGTGAACGCCGGCAGAGGGCTGGCCAAGGGCATGCTCGACAGCGACGAATCTCAATGGGAGGACGTTTTTCGGATCAACTACCTGGGCGCGGCCAGGCTCATGCGCCGGGCCGGGCGGTACATGTCGGAACGCAAGTCCGGTGATATTGTCGTGCTCGGATCGGTGGTGGGCAAGAATATTTCTCCAGTCAGCTCGGTCTACGGATCAACGAAGTTCGCGATTGGCTCCCTGGCCGAAGCCTTGCGCCGGGATGTCTGCGCCCATGGCGTGCGCGTCTCCCTGGTCATGCCCGGCATCGTGGTGAGCGAATTCCAGAAGGTGGCCGGATATGGAGACGCTTTCGAAAAGCTGACCGCTTCCATCGGCAGCCTCCTCGATCCAAAAGACATCGGCGAGGGCATACGTTGGCTCCTGACCCTGCCAGCGCACGTCAATGTGAACGAGATCATGATCCGTCCCACTGGCCAGAGCTATCCCTAGTGGCAGGTTGTCTGGAAAGGAGGAATTATGCTTCAGTTTACCATAGATGAGACACTTTGTGTCCAGTGCGGCGAGTGCGCGGCTGACTGCCCTGCGGGCATCATCGCCATGGGCGACGTACCGAAAATAGTCAACGAACAAGGCTGCTACAAATGCCTGCATTGCTATGCGGTCTGCCCAACCGGCGCCCTGTCGATTCTGGGGAACGATCCCCAGGGCGAGGAGTCCTTGGCCGGGCAGCTGCCTTCGTCCGGGCAGGTATCCAACCTGATCAAATGGCGAAGGTCCGTCCGGCGCTACAAGGATGAAAACCTCCCGACGAGCCTGATCGACGAACTTCTTGAAACCACGTGTCATGCCCCTACCGGTGTCAACGCCCGAAATGTGCTGTTCACCGTGGTCAAGGACAAGGCCTTCATGGCGGACCTGAGCAAGGAAATCCTGGGCCGCCTCACCGAACTCCAGGAGGCCGGCAAACTGCCTGGTGGATTGGTGGGGCAGTACCTCGGCTGGGTCGTGAACGTCTGGAAGACCGAAGGAAGGGACGTCGTTCTCAGGGGAGCCCCGCACTTGCTCCTGACCAGCGCTCCGAAAGACGCGCCTTGCCCGGTCCAGGACACCCACATCGCGCTTGCCACTTTCGAGCTTCTGGCGAACTCGTACGGACTCGGCACTCTGTGGGACGGCCTGCTCATGATGGCCCTGGCGGTATGTCCCGATCTGGCGGAGCGCCTCCGCATTCCGGCAGACCACATGCTTGGGTACGCCATGCTCTTCGGAAGGCCTGCGGTGGAATATCACCGGGTGGCCAAACGTGGTCCGGCACGGGTGAATATGCTCGGTTAACGGTGTTTACGCTTTGCGCGTGATCAGGACATAATTTGAGTGACTTGGGGATCAGGCCGACGATGGAGGTCTGGTCCCTACTTCCCCCTGGCGTGAGTGCCTGGCCATACCCCGCAGTTTTGATGTCACTCCAAACGCCCCAAAAGATCAGTGCCGCCCATTTGAACGAACGCGGCATCCAACCCGTCCCTCACTCCGACAACCCATACCTCTTCAACTTCCGCCACAGTGACACCCTGTCTATCCCCAGTATCTCCGCCGCCCGGGTGCGGTTGCCTTCGCAATGCTCCAGCACCGTCTCGATGTGGCGGCGTTCCAGCTCCTCCAGGCTGATCAACTCCGGCTCCTCGTGCTTGACGAGCACCGGGGCCGCGCCGCGCAGGTCCTGGGGCAGGTCGCCGGGCTCGATCTGCTCCCCTCGGGCCATGATCAGCGCCCGCTGCACGATGTTCTCCAGCTCCCGGATGTTGCCGGGATAGTCGTAAGCCATGAGGTGGCGTACGGCCTCCGAGGACACCCCCTTGACCATTTTGCCCATGGGCGGGGCGTACTTGGAGATGAAATATCCGGCCAGCAGTGGGATGTCCTGCCTGCGCTCGGACAAGGGCGGCACGCGCAGGGTGATGACGTTCAACCGGTAGTACAGGTCGGCCCGAAACAGGCCGTGCTCCACGTCGGCCTTGAGATCCCTGTTGGTGGCGGCCAGGATGCGGGCCGTCACGGGGATCTCTTGAGTGCCGCCCACACGGAAGAAGAGGCGCTCCTGCAAAACCCGCAACAGACGCACCTGCATGCTGAGCGACATCTCCCCGATCTCGTCCAGGAAAAGGGTACCCTCCCCGCCCACCTCCATGAGTCCTTTTTTCAGAGCCTGAGCTCCGGTAAAGGCCCCCTTCTCATGGCCGAACAGCTCGTTGGCCAGGAGGTCCTCATTGAAGGCCCCGCAGTTGATGGCCAGGAAACGCCTGGAGTTGCGGGCACTGGCCGCGTGGATGGCCCGAGCAACCAGTTCCTTCCCGGTGCCGGTCTCGCCCAGGATAAGCACGGTGGAGTCTGTGGGGGCGACGTGGTGGATGTTGTCGCGTAAAATCTGGATGGCCTGACTCTCGCCGATGATGAGCGGACCGTGCCCCATGTCGGCCATCTGGCGCGACAGTCGGGCCACTTCCTGACGCAGGCGACGTTTGTCCATGGCCTCGGCCACAGTGGCTCTCACCTCTGCCAGGCCGAAAGGCTTGGTCAGGTAGTGGCAGGCCCCCAGGCGCATGGCCTCCACGGCGGTGGCCACGCTGGCGTGGCCGGTCATGACCACCACTTCGGTGTCCGGCCACAATCGTTTGGACTCGGCCAGCACGGCCAACCCACCCAGGCCGTTCATGCGCAGATCCGTGAGCACCAGGTCGAATTCGCCGACCGCCAGGAGTTCGACCGCCTCCTCGCCGCTTCCGGCGCTTACGGCCTGATAGCCATCCCGGCCAAGGATATGGACCAGGTTCTCCACGGCGATAGGCTCGTCGTCCACCAGGAGGATCTTCCCGCCGGTCACGCCTTCTCCTTCAGGTCACCGCTCGCGGGCAGGGGTAGGCGGATCACGAAGCGGGCGCCCCGGCCCCCGGTCGGCTCGGCCGTTATGGAGCCCTTGTGCCTCTCGATGATGCCGAACACCACAGACAGGCCCAGTCCGGTGCCCTTGCCAACCGCCTTGGTGGTAAAGAATGGATCGAAGACCTTGCCCAGATCCTCGTCGGGGATGCCCTGGCCGGTGTCCTCCACGCTGATGACCGCCGAGCCTTCTGTCTGGTCCACCGTGGCCGACACGGTGATGGCGCCAGGCGGTTCGCCGATGGCCTGAGCGGCGTTGAGCAGCAGGTTGATGAACACCTCCTGCATGCGCGCGGCGTCCAGCATGAGGATCACCCCCTCAGGAATGCGGCGCTCCATGGAGATGCCGGCCGGCACCTGGCTGGACACCAGCCGGAAGGCCTTGGCCACCACCTCGTCCAGGGGTACGGGCGTAACGCTGAAGGCCTTGGCCCGGGCGAACTCCAGGAGCCCCTTCACGATGTCCCGAGCCCGAAACACTTCCTGTTGGATGTTTTTCATCATGCGCTCGGCGAAGGCGGGGTCGCAGTCCTTAAATTCCTCAGCGAGTATCTGGCAGGAGGTAGAAATGTTGTTCAGAGGGTTGTTGAGCTGGTGGGCGATGCCCGAGGTGAGCACCCCCAGGGAGGAGAGCTTCTTCTCCTGGACGAGCTGATCCTGGCGGCGCCGCAGTTCCCGGGTCATGTGGTTGAAGGCCTCCAGGACGCGCTGGGTTTCGTCGTTGGTGCGGGGCACGTCCAGGGCCTGGAAGTGGCCCTGGCTGATCTCCGAAGTGGCCCAGGCGATGGTGTCCAGAGCGCCCAGGATCTTTCGACCCAAAAGCAGTGCCAACCCGGTGCCGAACACGAGCAGCAGCACCCCCGTGACCACCAGCTGGTGCATCAGAGTGAGGACCAGATGAGGAATGCGTTCGCGCTCGGTGTTCTTAATGGCCAGGGAGATGTCCACCATGTCCTTGCCCGCCTGGCGCAGGGGCTCGAGCACCTGAGACCCGGCCTGGTAGGTCTCGCGTAGCGGTAGCAGGCCGTGCGACAGGTCCTGGTAGACCGACAGGGCGGCGGACAGGGCCTTCAACGCCTTGCCGGTATCCGTCTGGCCGGGCACCATCCCGACCATGTCCTTGACCGAAGACTGGGCCTGCTCGATGAAGTGCCCGGACGCCTCGTAGTCCTCCTCTTGGCCATAGAGCAGGTAGTTTTTCTCGTAACGGCGGGTTTCCAGGATGATGTTGGAGATGTCGTCAGCCATCTCCGTGAGGGACAAGGTGGACTCCAGTCGGACGAGATTGTTGTAGGAGACCACCCCGAGAACGGCAAAGGTGAGCACCGGGATGACGATGCCCGCCACCACTTTCTGCCGTATGGTCATGTGCGGCAGGAGCGACAGGAACGAGTCGATCGCGGACATGTCGGATTACCCCGTTTCGGCAATCTGGCCGCGTGGCCAGGAAATCTTTCATCCTATAATAGGGGGATAGGGCGAATTCCGCAATTGTTTACAGAGCCCGCGCGATTCCTCGCCCCCCCACGGGCGGATCGACCTTGACCGCACGTGCGCCGGGAAGGACCACGATAAATCTCACGAGCTGACCCAAAGCATCCTTCCCATGTTTCACGATGACACACCGAATATAAAATATAAGCATACCGCAGCATTGCGACATCGATAATACACTACTGATTCAGTAGACAAAGTGCGTGGCGACTCTAAAACCGATCACCTTGACCCGGCATGGCAGCGCCCAGGAACATCGTACCCCATTTAACACCTCGATATCATGCACTTTAATTCTATGGCATGGAATTTGATTCTTGGGCGCGCGGGTCGAGCCAGCCGTGAGACGGGAAACCCGAGAAATGTGTGACAAAATGACTGGCCACTGTGTCCGTGATGTGTTATCGATGCTGCAAAAGCTTTTTGCACTCAGCCATCGGCCTTGGCGGGAATCGAAACCTTCACGATCGCTCGATTTCCGTCCGGACCGGTCGCATGCTCTCTGACCTTTGCGCATCAGGTGACGTTGAAAACGACCCGTGACTGCCGACCAAGGAGTATAACGTTTTGGAACAACGCGCTATGATGGATATCCTTTATGTCGCGGCATTCTTTCTCGGGGGGCTTGGCTTCGCGATTGGACCGTTTGTTGTGGCCATCCTTCTTTCTCCCCGTTCAACGAGAAACACCAAGCGTAAAACAAAACAGCTGATCGAATGCGGCATCGATCCAATCGGGGACGCCTGGATCAAATTCGGTGTCGTATATTACCTCTATGCGTTGATGTTTGTCGCCTTTGCTGTTGACATTCTCTTTCTTTTCCCGGTTGCTCTCGTTTACAATAAGCCCGGCATTGTGGGTGGTCTAACCGCATTTTTGGAGATCCTTCTCTTTGTGGGCATCCTGTCGCTGGTCATAGTCTATGCTTGGAAAAAGGGAGTATTCAAGTGGGAACGCAAGACGTACAACACTCAATAGTCCAATTCGCGCAGCTCGACAAACTGATCAACCTGTGCCGGGCGAACTCGCTGTGGCCGTTGACTTTCGGGTTGGCCTGCTGCGCCATAGAAATGATGGCCACCGGCGCGGCGCGTTTCGACTTGGCCCGGTTCGGGGCCGAGGTGTTCAGACCCTCGCCCAGGCAAGCCGACGTCATGATCGTGTCCGGCACCATCAGTAGGAAGATGGCCCCGGCCGTCCAGACCCTCTATGATCAGATGCCTGAAGCGAAGTGGGTGATCGCTATGGGCAACTGCGCCATTTCCGGCGGTCCCTTCGTCTTCGAGGGGCAATACGGCATCGTCGAGGGCGCGGAAAAGCTGTTCCCGGTGGACGTGGTCATTCCCGGGTGCCCGCCCAGGCCGGAAGCCTTGATCGAAGGGATCCTGCTGCTCGAGGAGAAAATAACCGGGAGCCGCAGATGGCCCAGGGTGGAGGCTGGTTGATCATGAAGCGTGAAGAGATCAGGCGGGCCTTGAAGGCCGTATCGCCCGTGTCAATGGTGGATACCGAGCATCCCAAAAAGGGATTTCACCTGGACGTCACGGTCACCCCGGGGCGGCTGGTCCAGACCGTGGGCGTCCTGGACCAGGAAGGATTCTTCATCGAGACGATCACCGGCGTCGACTGGCTGGGCGAAAAGGCGACCTTGCGCAAGGACGCCGCGGCAACCAAGGACACGGGGGAGGCAACGGCCCCGGAAGTGGGTCCGAAGGCCCAGGACGACGACGTCCTGGAGGTCGTCTACGATTTCAACCGGTTCGACGCCCTGTGCCGGGTGGTGCTCCGGGTGCGCACCCCGCGCCACAAGCCCGAGGTGCCCTCGATTACCGGAGTGTACCAGGGCGCGCTGTGGCACGAGCGGGAAGCCCACGATTTCTTTGGGATCAACTTTGCCGGCCATCCCGGCCTTACGCCGCTCCTCCTGCCCGAGGACGCCGATTTCCATCCCCTCTTGAAGGACTTCAACAAATGAGCGCTTTTGCCCAAACCCAGACCGGGGAAACGTTCGTCCTGAACCTCGGGCCGCAGCATCCAGCCACCCACGGTGTTCTGCGCGTGAAGCTGGTCATGGACGGGGAATACATCGTGGAGGCTGATCCGGTCCTCGGCTACGCCCACCGCATGCACGAAAAGATGGGTGAGAACCGCTCCTGGCACCAGTTCCTGCCCAACACCGGTCGCATGGACTACCTGCACGCCCTGGCCTACAATCAGGCATACGTCTCGCTCGTGGAGCGCGCCGCGGGCATCGAGGTGCCGGAAAGGGCCGAGTACATCCGGGTGATCACCAGCGAACTCAACAGGATCTCCAGCCATCTGGTCTGGTTCGGGGCCTTTGTGCTCGACCTGGGCGGCTTCTCTCCCCTGCTCTACGCCTTCGACGACAGGGAAGTGATCCTGGACCTCCTGGAGTCGGTGACCGGGTCGCGCCTCACCTACTGCTATTTCCGTTTCGGCGGGGTCTACAACGACATCGACAAGAACTTCGTGCCCGGGACCAGGGCCTTCATCGCCCGCATGCGCGAGCGCATGCCCATGTACCATGCCCTAGTCAGCAAGAACATCATCCTCATGAAGCGGTTGCAGGACGTGGGGCCCGTCTCGGCCGACATGTGCCGCAAATACGGCGCGACCGGACCGGTGGCCCGAGGCTCGGGAATCGACTTCGACGTGCGCAAGCACGAGCCCTACTCCGTCTACCCGGAATTCGACTTCGACATACCGGTTTACTACGAGTGCGACTCCATGGCTCGGTACATGGTGCGCATGGACGAGATCGAACAGAGCCTGCGCATCATCGAGCAAGCCCTGAACAAGCTGCCGGAAGGGCCGGTCATGGCCCCCAAGGTTCCCAAGAACATCAAGCCGCCCAAGGGCGACTACTATCACGCGGTGGAGGCGGCGCGCGGGTCGCTGGGCATGCGGGCGGTCAGCGACGGCTCCGCCACTCCGTATCGGCTGAAGCTGCGCACCCCGAGCTTCTCCAACCTGATGCTCTTCGGAGAGGCCTGCCGGGGAATGCTGCTTCCCGACGCGCTGGCGTTCATGGGCAGTCTGGACCTGGTAATCCCCGAGATAGACCGGTGAGGGACTTTTGAAATGACTATTTTTCCCGAAGTGATCCGCGTGCTGGCTTTCCTGATCGGCATCATCATGTTCGTGGCCCTGAACGCCGCGTATCTGGTCTGGCTGGAGCGCAAGGAGGCGGGTCATATCCAGCGCCGCATCGGCCCCAAGGAAGTCGGGCCTTTCGGCCTGTTGCAGCCCCTTGCCGACGCCCTCAAGCTGATGACCAAGCAGCTCATCGAGCCGGAAGGGGTGGACGCCGTCCTGTTCAAGATTGCTCCGATCCTGGTCATGGTGCCGGCCATCATGTGTTTCGTCACCATCCCCTTCAGCGAGACCCTGGCGGCCAGGAACCTGGACGTCGGCCTGCTGGCCATCTTCGCCTTCGCCTCGGTGAACGTGCTGGGAATCCTGCTCGGCGCCTGGGGCTCGCGCAACAAATACGCGATCATCTCTGCCGCGCGCGTGGTCTCCCAGAATGTGGCCTATGAAATCCCTATGCTGGTCGTCATCGTCACCCTGGTCATGATCACCGGGAGCATGAACCTGCACGACATCGTCACCCAGCAGAGTGGAGGATTCTGGCACTGGAACATCTTCAGGTTCTCGGCCAGCCCGCTCATGCCGGTGTCCTTCCTGATCTTCTTCGTGTGCATGCTGGCCGAGACCAACCGGGCGCCCTTCGACATGGCCGAGGCGGAGAGCGAACTCATCGCCGGGGCCTTCACCGAGTATCCCGGCATGGGTTTCGGAGTCTTCTTCATGGGCGAATACGCCAACATCGTGGTGGGAACCAGCATGGCCACCGTTCTATTCCTGGGCGGGTGGGATTGCCCCTTCGGCCTGTTTCCCGGGGTCCATTGGTTCCTGATCAAGATGTATCTGCTGATCTTCACGGTCATCTGGATCCGCTGGACCTACCCAAGGACCACCTTTTACGGCCTGCTCAATCTTTCCTGGAAAATACTCATCCCGGTTTCCTTCTTCAACCTGATCCTCACCAGCGCAATGTTGAAGGTATTCTAGCATGTATACTTATCTCAAGGACATTTGCGTCGGGACTTGGAGTCTGCTCGTCGGGCTGGCCATCACCATCAAGTACTTCTTCCAACCCGTGGTCACCGTCCAGTACCCGCACGAGGTCATTCCCATGACCCCGCGCTACCGGGGGCACACCGAGCTGGTGTGGGACGAGGACAAGAGCAGCCACAAGTGCATTCTGTGCATGTCCTGCCAGAGGATATGTCCATCGCAATGCATCAGCCTGGATGGCGAGAAGCGTGAGGGCATGAAACAGAAAGCTCTCACCAAGTATCAATTGAACTTCACCACCTGCAGTCTGTGCGGATTGTGCGTGGAAGTCTGCCCCACCGACGCGCTCACCTTCTCCAAGGATTTCAACCTGGCGGGATTCAAGGGGGAAGAATTCGTTTTCGACCTCGTAAAACGGTTGGAGGAGAAGCATTCATGAGTCCTTCCTTGTTTACGGCCGAAGGCCTCTCCGGACTCCTGTTCCTGGGATTCATCGCCATCACCCTGGCGGGCGCGCTCATAGCCACTCACTCGGCCCGGTTGATCCGGAGCGTCGCCGGATTGGCCCTGTGCTTCCTCGGGGTGGCCGGATTGTATTACTACCTGGGCAGCCCGTTCGTGGCCCTCATGCAGCTGCTCATCTACGTCGGGGCGGTGTGCGTCACCATCATCTTCGCCGTCATGCTGGCCGAGAATGCCGGCAGCGCCCGTGCCATACGCCGGAAAGCGTCCGTGGCTATTTTCTCGGTCCTCGCTTGCGGAGTGCTCGCCTGCGCCCTGGTGGAGCTGGCGGTTAAAACGTGCTGGACACCGGTGACCGCGGTGGCCGGGGCAGGCGCCCCGGGATCAGTTGAGGACATCGGGAAATCCCTGCTGACCACCTATTCCATGAGCTTCGAACTGATCTCCGTGGTTCTGCTGGTGGCCATCATAGGATCGCTTGTACTGGCCCGGTCAGGGAGGACCAAGTCATGAATGTGCTCCAGTTGAGCAACGACCTGAACACCTATCTGGTGATGGGAGCGCTGCTGTTCGCCATCGGCGTGTACGGCATGGTGCGCCGGCGGACGTTCATCGGCATGCTGATCTCCGCGGAACTGGTCCTTTCCGGGGCCTCGGTGAACTTCATGGCCTTCAACCGGTTTCAGGCCTCAGGCCCAGTTGTCGGACAGGTGTTCACCCTGTTCATCATGGCCATCGCCGCCGCCGAGGCGGCCATCGCCCTGAGCATCATCATCGCCGTGTACCGCAACTACAGATCCATCGACGCTGACGATGTCGCGGACCTGAAAGGCTAGTGAGGAGAAGGAAAGGTCCATGGACATGATTGTTTCCATCAAGCCGTTGCTTGCCGTGCTCGCGGCCCTGGTCGGCGCCATCCTGGTCATGCTCTCCGGGCGCAAACCCAACGTCCGTGAATCCTTGTCGGTTATCGCGGCCGTGACCATGTTCGGGATCATCGCCTCCATGATCACCACCGTGGCCCCGGCCCCGCTGGGCCTGGGCAAGACCATCGTCTGCCAGCTCTTCAAGATCCTCCCCGGCGTGACCATCACCTTGAGGGTGGACGCCTTCTCCATGATTTTCGCCCTGGCCGCGTCGTTCTTGTGGATCATCGCGGTCTTTTATTCCATGGGATACATGCGGGGCCTCAAGGAACACGCCCAGACCAGGTTCAACGCCTGTTTCGCCCTGGCCCTGTTCAGCGCCATCGGAGTGGCCTTCTCGGACAACTTCCTCACCATGTATCTCTTCTACGAGATCGTCAGCATAAGCACCTACCCGCTGGTCGCCCACCACCAGGACGAGGAGGGCTACGAGGGCGCCAAGAAGTACATCGTCTACCTGACCACCACGGCCAAGGGCCTGATCCTGCCGGCCATGATACTCATCTACGTGCTGACCGGATCCCTCGATTTCGCCCACAACATATACCAGGGCGTCTTCGCGCCGAACGTCAACGCCACCCTGGTGACCATCCTGTACATCTGCTGCATTCTGGGCTTCGCCAAAAACGGCATCATGCCCTTCCACAACTGGCTGCCCAGCGCCATGGTCGCCCCGACCCCGGTGTCCGCGCTCCTGCACGCCGTGGCCGTGGTCAAGGTCGGGGTGTTCTGCACCACCCGGGTCATGCTCTACGTGTTCGGCGTGCACCTGATGCAGCACCTGAACCTCGGCGTGCCCACGGCCTACTTCGTGTCCTTCACCATCCTAACGGCCTCGGTCATCGCCTTGTCCAAGGACAACCTGAAGGCCCGGCTGGCCTATTCCACGGTGAGTCAGCTCTCCTACATCGTGCTCGGCGTGTCCCTCATGACCCTGGACGGTATCCAGGGAGGCCTCATCCACATCATCAACCACGCCTTCGCCAAGATCACCCTCTTCTTCTGCGCCGGGGCCATCTACGTGGCCACCCACAAGAAATCGATCTCGGAGATGAGCGGACTGGGGCGGACCATGCCCTTCACCTTCGGGGCCTTCGCCATAGCCTCGCTCAGCATGATCGGCGCGCCCCCGGTGGCCGGCTTCGTCACCAAGTGGAAGCTCCTGGTCGGTGCTATGGAGATGCCCTCGTACTCGACGGGCATCCTGTTCGTTCTCCTGGCCAGCACCATGCTGAACGTGGCCTACTTCGCGCCGGTGACCTACCGGGCCTTTTTCGGGAGACGTCCGGCCGGGGAAGCGCACGTGGGCATCCAGGAAGCCCCCCTCAGCATGGTCATTCCCCTGATGATCGCCGCGATCATCTCCGTTATCATCGGCATCTACCCTGATTTCTTCATGATCTTCGTCAAGGCGGTGACAGGATGATAGTCAAAACGATCGATTTCCTGCGTGACCATCTCAAGCTGGTCGTCCGGCTCTGTTACGTGGTCCTGGCGCTGCTCGTGGCCTGGGACTTCCTCTTCGTCCCCAAGGAGGAGGTCCCCACGATGATCGAACGGCTGCCAGGCTTCTGGTCCGTGTTCGGCTTCCTGGCCTGCGTGGTGATCATCATCGGTTCCAAATGGTTCGGACATCTGGGAATCATGACTCGCGAGGACTATTATGATCGGTAATTTCTGGCTGCACCCGACGCTCATCTACATCGTCGGGGCCCTTCTCCTGCCGCTGATCCCCAGGGAGTTCAAAAAGCCGTACCTGGTGGTGGTGCCGGTGCTGGCCTTTTTCGATGTCCTGACCATGAACGGCGCGCACGGGGTCCACGGAGTGGTCCACTACCTGGACTGGACCCTCACCTTCGGCCGGGTCGACGCCTTGAGCCTGGTGTTCGCGCACATCATGACCTTGATGTGCATTATCGGCACCGTCTACGGCTTGCACGTGGAGCAGGACACCCAGCACATCGCGGCCTGGATCTACGTGGCCGGTTCCCTGGGGGTCATCTTCTGCGGGGACTATCTGGTGCTGTTCCTGTTTTGGGAGATGATGGCCTTCTCGTCCGTGTTCCTGATCTGGTTCCGCGGCCGCAAGGAGTCCCTGGGGGCCGGCTACCGCTACCTGCTGGTGCACGCCGCGGGCGGAATGTTCCTTCTGGCCGGTCTGGTGCTGCGCTACCAGGCCACGGGAGGGGACCTGTCCTTCGGGCCCATCGGCGTCGAGCATCCCAGCCTGTCCACCTACCTGATCATGATCGGCTTCATCCTCAACGCGGCCGTACCGCCCCTGCACGCCTGGCTGCCCGACGCCTACGCCGAGGCCACGGTGAACGGCGCGGTGTTCATGTGCGCCTTCACCACCAAGACCGCCATCTACGCCCTGTGCAGGGCCTTCGCGGGCATGGAGATCCTGATCCCGCTGGGAGTGTGCATGGCCCTCTACGGCGTGGTCTACGCAGTGCTGGAGAACAACATCCGCAAACTTTTAGCCTACCACATCATCAGCCAGGTGGGCTATATGGTCGCCGGCGTGGGCATCGGCACCGAGCTGGCCATCAACGGCGCCTGCGCCCACGCCTTCGCCCACATCCTCTACAAGGGTCTGCTCTTCATGGGCTGCGGATCAGTCCTGCACATGACCGGCAAGAGCAAGTTCAGCGAACTGGGCGCGTTGTACAGCCGGATGCCCAAGACCTTCGTGTTCACGCTCATCGGCGGCCTGTCCATATCCGCGTTTCCCCTCTTCAGCGGATTCGTCAGCAAATCGATGATCATCGAGGCCGGATTCGAGGTCCACAGCAACCTGACGGCATTCCTCCTGCTGGTGGCCTCGGCCGGTACCTTCCTGCACACCGGGCTGAAGGTCCCCTACTACATCTGGTTCGGCAAGAACAACTGCAGCAATGAAACGTGCAGACTGGCCAAGGACCCGCCGAACAACATGCAGTGGGCCATGGGCATCGCGGCCTTTCTGTGCATCTTCATCGGCTGCTACACACCTTACCTGTACACCATGCTGCCCTATCCCCAGGTGGCCGCCGAGTACCATCCGTACACGCTCTCCCACGTCTCCGAGACCTTGCAGATCCTGCTCTTCACCGCCCTGGGCTTCTTCCTGCTCCTCAAGAAGCTCACCCCGGAGGCCAAGATCAGCCTGGACATGGACTGGTTCTACCGCATGGGCGGACGCGGATTCGCCTGGTTCGCAAGCAAGCCCGTGCAGTGGGCGGACAATTGCGTCAGCCAGGCCTACGCGGTCATCGGCCTGATTCCCCTGATGGCCACGGCCAGATTCTGGTCCTGGTTCGATTGGAACGCCATCGACGGTGTGGTGGACGGCCTGGCCCGCCTGGTGCAAGGCACCGGCGCCCGGGTCAGAAGCCTGCAAAGCGGCCAGTTGCAGTACAGCATACTCTACGCGATGTCCCTCGTCGCCGTTGTCCTTGTGATCTATGTTCTTGCATGATTTCTTCTAGGGAGGACTGAGGGAATGGATTTTCTCATAATGAACAGCCTTGGATACCCGATCCTGAGTATCCTGATATTCCTGCCCCTGGCCGGAGCTCTATTGCTGTTGTGCATCCCCGGGGAGAAGGCGGCCAGATACTGGGCATTGCTGGTGACCACGGTCACCGCGGTCCTCTCCTTGCAGCTGTATATTCATTTTGACCCCAGCACGGCGCGCTATCAGTTTGGCGAGCACATCCCCTGGATAACCTCCCTGAACATCAACTACACCCTGGGGGTGGACGGCATCTCCCTGCTGCTGGTGCTGATGACCACCCTGCTCATGCCCCTGTGCGTGCTCGGCTCCTGGAGGTACATCAGCACGCGGGTCAAGGAGTTCATGTTCTGCCTCCTGCTCATGGAGACCTCCATGGTCGGGGTGTTCCTGGCCCTGGATTTCGTGCTGTTCTACGTGCTCTGGGAGGCCATGCTCATCCCCATGTACCTGCTGATCGCCATCTGGGGCGGGCCGCGCAAGGCGTACGCATCCATCAAGTTCTTCCTGTACACCCTGGCCGGTTCGGTGCTCCTCCTGGTGGCCATCATCGGCCTGTACCTCAGCCAGGGCACCTTCTGCATTCCGGCCCTCATGCACCAGAACTATTCGGCCACCTTCCAGATATGCGTGTTCCTGGCCTTCTTCCTGGCCTTCGCCATCAAGGTGCCTATGTTCCCCTTCCACACCTGGCTTCCGGCCGCTCACGTGGAAGCGCCCACCGCCGGCAGCGTCATCCTGGCCTCGGTGCTTCTTAAAATGGGCACATACGGCTTTCTGCGCTTCTGTCTGCCCATAACACCGGAGGCCACCAGGGTCTTCCTGCCCTACGTCCTGTGGCTGTCGGTGGCCGGCATCCTCTACGGCGGGTTTACCGCACTGGCCCAGAAGGACATGAAAAAGCTGATCGCCTATTCGAGCGTAGGCCACATGGGGTTCGTGACTTTGGGCATTTTCGTGCTCAACCAGAGGGGCATCGAGGGGGCCATCCTCCAGATGCTCAACCACGGCATCACCACCGGGGCTCTCTTCTTCTGCGTGGGCATGATCTACGAGCGGACCCACAGCCGCGAGCTGGCCACGGCGGCCGGCATCGGCAAGTTCATGCCCATCTACATCACCTTCCTCACGGTGTTCTCCCTGTCCTCCTTGGCCTTTCCGGGGACCAACAGCTTCGTGGGCGAGTTCCTGATTCTGGCCGGAAGCTTCGCCGGCAACAAGATCCTGTCGGCCTGCGCCATTCCCGGCGCCGTCCTGGCCGCGGCCTACATGCTCCGGATGATCCAGCGCATGATCTGGGGCGGCACGAACAACCCGGCCCACACGGACCTTTTCGACCTGAGCGCCAGGGAAGTGGTGGTCCTGGCTCCCCTGTTGGTTTTCGTCTTCTGGATCGGGCTGTCGCCCGAGCCTTTCATGAACGTGATGCACGCCAGCGTGTCCCAGCTGATCACGCAGACCGGCTACGCCTCGAACGGGGCCGTGTCCCTGGCCAGCCTGATGACTCCCTAACGACGTCGTGAACGATTCCGGAACACCCGAAAAGGCACTACAATGAAGCTTACGTTGTTCGCACCCGAGTTGATTCTCCTGCTGGGCGGCCTGGTGCTCCTGCTTACGAGCCTTTGCCCGTCCTGCCACGGCAAGTCCCGGTCGACGACCATCCTCATGGCCGTGGCGGCCGTGTGCGCCTGCGCCGGATCGTTGCACGCCAGTGGCTCGCTGTTCTACGAAGCATACAAGGTGGACTTCTTCTCGCAGCTCATGAAGCTCGCCATCACCGCCGGCTTCGCGGTGGTCCTGCTCTTCAGCACGCGCCTGAAGGGGATCGCCGACGACGTCCGTCCGGAATACTACCTGTTCCTGACCCTCTCCACCCTGGGGCTGGTCTTCCTGGTCAGCAGCGCCGATCTCCTGACCATGTTCATCGCCCTGGAGCTGTCCTCCTATTCGCTCTACCTGCTGGTGCCCATGCGCGACGACCATACCGGCCTGCGCATCCAGATGGAATCGGCCATCAAGTACATCCTGTTCGGAGTGGTGGCCACCGGAGTGATGCTCTATGGCATGAGCTACCTGTACGGTCTGACCGGCACGACCTACTTTTCGCAGCTCATGCCTGCCCTGCACCCCATGATGACCAGCCCCGTCGCCCTGGCGGCCATCGCCATGGTCATGGGCGGCTTCCTCTTCAAGCTGGCCGTTTTCCCCTTCCACTTCTGGGCTCCCGACGTCTACCAGGGCGCGTCCAACGAGACCACGGCCTTCATCGCCTCGGTCCCCAAGGTGGCCGCCGTGGCCCTGCTCATCCGTATCGCCGCCCTGGCCACGCCTGACGGGCAGCATCTGGTGACCATGCTCATCGTGTTGTCAGCGTGTTCCATGTTCTACGGGAACCTGGTGGCCCTGGTTCAGACGGACATCAAACGCATGCTCGGCTTTTCCGGCATCGCTCACGCCGGCTACGTCCTCCTGGGCCTGGTGACCCTTCGGGAAGCCGGGTACGCCACGGCCATCTACTATGTGATCGGCTATCTGGCCATGACCATCGCCGGCTTCCTGGTGGTCTGCAAGGTGTCCCGGAACGGCGAAAACGTACTCATCAGCGACTTGAGCGGACTGCACAAGCGTTCGCCGCTCATGGCCTTCACCATGGCTGTCAGCATGTTCGCCATGGCCGGCATCCCCCCCTTCGTCGGGTTCATGGGTAAATTCATGCTGCTGACCGCCGCGTACCGGGCCGGATTCCTGCCCTTGGTCATCATCGCGGTCATCAACACGGCTATCTCAATGTACTACTATCTCTGCGTGGTGAAAGCGACCTACTCCGGAAGCGAGGAGGAGCAGTCGCCCCTTCACGTAGACGGCATGACCAAGGCGGTCAGCGCCCTGCTGATAGTGGTGATCGTTATCTTGGGCGTCGCGCCGGACAGGATCATGCACATGGCCACGGAGGCCGTCCGGGCCATTTTGTAGTCTTCTGGCGCTTTTCCCCGCGAAAAAGAGCTGCGGCCGCCATGCACATGGCGGCCGCAGCTCTTTTTCGCGGGGGGGGGTTATGACCGAAATTCGATTCGGTTCATTTGTGGGAGCCCTCCGAACAACCCACTTCAAGTATCCCGAATCGCCTACCCTACCCGGTCTTCTTGATGGTCTGCATGGCCGTGGCGATCATGCCGGCCACGTCGGCCGTGTTCTGCGGAATGAGCATAGTGTTGGTCTGCTTGGCCATCTGGGAGAAGGCGTTCACGTATTGTTCGGCCACGCGCAAGTTGGCGGCGGTAATCCCGCCCTCACCATTCAGGGACTCGGCCACCATACGCAGTCCCTGGGCCGTGGCTGCGGCCACCAGTTCGATCTCCCTGGCCCGGCCCTCGGCCACGTTGATCTGGCGCTGTTTCTCGCCGGTGGACAGGTTGATGGCCTGCTGCATCTGGCCCTCGGAGATGTTGATGGCGCTCTGCTTCTGTCCCTCGGCCAGGGCGATCTGGGCGCGCTTTTCGCGCTCGGCGGTCATCTGAGCCTCCATGGCCTTCTTCACGGACTCGGGGGGGGTGATGTCCTTGATCTCGAAGCGCATGACCTTAACGCCCCAGGCCTGGGCCGCCTCGTCCACGGCCTTGACCACCTCGCCGTTGATCAGGTCGCGTTCCTCGAAGGTCTTGTCCAGGGTGATCTTGCCGATGGCAGAGCGCAACGAGGTCTGGGCCAGCTGGGTGGCGGCGGAGCGGTAATTGGCGATGCCGTAGGCGGCCAGTTTGGGGTCGTTGACCTTGAGGTACACGAGGCCGTCCACGTGCACGGTGACGTTGTCCCGGGTTATGCACGGCTGGGCCAGGGTATCGGCCACCTCCTCCTTGAGGGAGAACTTGTAGGCCACCTTGTCCAATAGGGGGAGCAGCAAGTGGAACCCGGCCTCCAGGGAACGGTCGTACTTGCCCAGGCGCTCCACGATGAAGGCGCTCTGCTGCGGCACCACGGTGATGGACAGGATGACCAGAAGCAGGACGAGGCCGACGAAGCTCAGCGCGACAATGGGCATGGCGGTTCCCCTGTGGGGTTAGAGTTTCTCGACCTTGAACACGGAATGGTCCCCGCGCGTGTCCTCCACGATGCGCACGGCCTCTCCGACGGCCACGGGGCTGCCCGCGACGGCCGTGTAGAACGAGCCCCTGACCCTGATCCGGCCAGAACCGTTCAGAGGAATGGCCTCAGTGACTACCCCGTCCACCCCGACGAAAGACTGCATCCGGGACAACTGCTCCCGGGCCGCCTGGGAGCGCCCCTGGAAAATCTTCTTGAGCGTGCCACGCAGGGTGGCCAGACTGACCAGGGAGGACAGGGCGAAGACGACGAGTTGGTGGGACGTCTCCAGGCCGAAGGCCAGGCAGGCCAGAGCCGTGATCAGGGCTCCGATGCCGAAAAACAGAATGACCAGCCCCGGCAGAAGGGCTTCCAGGGCGATCAGGGCCAAGCCTATGACGGTCCACAGGACCGGGGGAGACCAGATCATCGGCGGATACTCCTTACTTAAGCCCCGGCCGGCCTGATTCCAGCCTGAGGCCGCCGCCATGGTTGTGGGCGCGAACTCGCTTCGCTGCATCGTGCGCCCTGATCATTATGTACCACTGTCGGCCAGGAAACGCCACGCCCGCCCGGTCTCCGGTGCAACGTGAAGGTCGCTGGCCGGGAAACGCCCAGATACGGCCGGAGCCCAATGGGGCTAGCTTGCGTTGACAGGCCCCGGGCGGCTATGATGCTCTTACGGAAAGTTCGGAGGGCGCAGAAGGAGCGAACGGGCAGCCCTCCGGCCCAGCCACCAGCGGCGGCCGTGCCGGCCACCCCGGCAAACACAAGCGCGGGACCATGGATAAGAAGCAGCTCAGACTCTCGGAATTGGCGAACATCGACGAGGAAACCCAGCGCTGGCTGCTGGACTTCACCACCTGGAAGCGCCGTAGGTCCGGGCGCCCCGGCGACGTGCACATCGCGTTCCTGCTTCAGTACATGGCCAAACATCTGTACGACTACTACTTCATCCAGCGCAATTACTCGCACCTGGTCCCCATGCTGCGGGCCTACGCGGACGAATTCGGAAATGTCGAAGGCCTGACGCGCCTCATCGAAGATCTCAGGACGGTCCTGACCGAAGACTGACCGTCCGTCGCGGCAGGGCATCTCCTGACGCCCCCCCGCCACATGCAGGCGAGCCCTTTCACTCGAGAATGGCGCCAGAGAGGAACCGGCGGGGAGATCCACCCGGCCGACGGGTCGGTCAGCCCGCCAGCTCAGCTTCCCAGGCCTCCACGTGGTAGAGGCTGGTGCCCGGGTTCTTGGCCCAGGCGCTGGTGGCAACCAAGTTCTCCTGCACCGGCCAAGGGCTTTTGGAGGCCAGGGCCGCAGCCAAGCTGTCGGCCACCACCTCCTCCCAGTCCGTCACCTTGAGCCCGCTGTTGGGTCCGTGGACGTAGCGTATCTTGTATGTGGGCATGAATTCATCCTGTTCAGGCACGTGTGCCGTCCGGCAAAGACTTCGCCTCAGTTCGCCAGGTTGGAACTCTGCAGCGGCTTTTTGGGTGGCGGGGGCGGAGTGATGCTCTCCTGGGGGATGCACACCGGGGCTGCAACGGCCCCGGAGGTCTGGTACTTCTGTCCGGTGTTCCAGTTCCTGATGGGGCCGCCGGTGTCATGGGCCAGAGCGGTCATGATGGCCCATATGGGGTCCTGAGGCAGGCGGTTCTCGGTCTTGAACAGCACGAAGTCGGAGCCGCGGTCCGGGTCCATTCGCCCCGACTGGGCCATGGACCAGATGCGCTGTCCGGAGTTCACGTCAAAGATCTCGAAGGACAGGGACACCGAAGAATCCGACCGTGTGCCTCCGTCCAGGATGTAAGCCAAGCGCCCGGTGACCACGCAGTCCGCGCCCCGGTCGCGGGCCACAAGGATGGCCTGCTCTTTGGAGAGTCCCTCCTGGGTAGGCTCGTAGAACAGGGCGGGGAACACCTTGTCCTGCATCCAGGTGTTTGCGAAGACATCGGTGAGTTGCTTGGCCAGGTGCCGGGCGTTGTAAACGTCTTGCTCCACGGTGAAGGGCAGGATCACGGCCTTGAAAGGCCTGGCCGGCGCGTTCATGGGCTGGACGAACACGGAGGGATTGTTACGCTTCACAGCCACGTCCACGTAAACGGTGGACTGTTCGGCAAGCTTCGGAGCGACGGCGCAGGCCGACACGGTGGCGACAAGCGCCAGAATCATGACTATACGCTTCATAAGTAGACCTCGAGAGAGGATTTCCGAGCTATATGCAAAAAGCGAGCCCGGAGCTATTGCGGCCGCGTGGTGGGCGGCGGGGCGGTCGATACGGTGTCCATGAGTTGTGTTTTGGAGTGGAGCAGGCTCTCCCGAAGCTCCAGCCGTTTTTTGAGGGGCAGCAGTCGGAACTCAGGTTTGGTGGTGAGTTCGTCCAGCTGATCCATCTCGTCCCTGATGTTTTTGATCTTGGTCTGAAAGGACGGCTCCTCCGGCCACACGCGCGAGGCTATCTCAGCCAGTTCCCGAAGCTCCCTGGAGAGGTCCTGGAAGGCCCGGGGCCCGGCTTCCCGGGTCATGCGACGGCGTGCCAGCGCGGTGCCGACGGCGCGCGTAAGCCAAGCGAACATGCCGACCCTCCTACCTGCGCGTCATGAGCACGTGCAGGATGGCAAAAGAGGCCATAAAATACAGCGACCACTTCACCAGCACTGAGGCCAGCACCTGGGGATAGCCCGCCTGGTGCAGCTTCTTGAGCCCAATGGCCTGGAGCGTCATGTGCCAGATCAATACTACAGGAATAAGATACGAATAGGGCACTGGCAAGAGCGTGAGGACCCAGGGGGCACCCGCGTAGCAGATGGTTCGGAAGGTCTCGTCGAAACTCCTTGTGGCGGAACGCAAAAGCCCCAGCAACAGATGGGCCATGGCCGAGTCCAGGAAAACAAAGGCGGCGGTGAGGATGGGCGCCAGGCCGAGCAAGGCCAAGCCGCCGACGGCTCCAGCACCAAGCCCCTGGAATCCCTCAGTTTTCCCAAGGTCGGTCAGGCCGCCGAGATTCAAGCCCAAAGAGTGCCAGATCAGCACGAAGATCATGACCACCACGGAGAGCAGGATGGCAAAGAGCAGCGGGCGCACCTTGCCGGAAACCGGGGGCAACTGGTCGAAGAAGTCGCCTGGGCGGGCCAGAATGTTTTTGACGACGCCCAGGAAGGCCGGGACCACGCCGTAATGCTCCAATTGCTCCCAGGGGGCCACGAGGTCGGGGAGGGCCGGATGAGGGAAGTCGGCCATATCCTGAGCTTCCTGCCGCTGGGCTCCGCCCTGCGAGGCTTTGGCTTCTCCACCCATGGCCTGAAGCCTGGACCATATGTCGCGCACCGAGTCCCCGCCCGCCTGGGCCTCAGTGGGCTGGACCTCGGCTGGAGCTTCAGCCTGAACCTCTCCTGTAAAATCTCCTGGAGGCAAGCCAGCTCCGGACTGGGCGCATTCCGGGGGCAAGGGCTCGTCCGAGGAGGGCATGAAGTCCGCGGAGCGCGCCTCGACCCCGAAGCGCTCCCAGGGCGCAGGAGGATCCTCGACGGGTGCGGATACTGGTTCCGGACGGCGGCGAGGGCCGGGCTCGACCGGCCAGGGCGTTTCCGGCCCGGCCCGGCGACCAGACGCGGAGGGATCTGGCATCCAGGACGAATCCGCCCCCCCTTGGTGGTCGGGAGAGGAGGATTCGGTTTTCCGGAAGGAGTCCGGCCTGCCCTGTCTTACGGGCGGGGAAAGTTCGCCCCCCCAGGGGGAAACCAATTCGCCCGGCCGTCCGAAAGAGGCGTCCCCGGTCTCCGCAGAAGGTGGGTCCCGGAAGCGGTCCGGCTCCGGATCGGGCAGCCATCGGGCCTCGGGCGTGTAGCTCCGCCTGGTCCTAGGCTCGTTGAATGATGACGGGGCCGCAGGCACGGCGCCGGCCGCTGCCGCGGGTCTGGAGGGCCTCGGCGGGTACACGGGTTCCTCGCCCCCCACGTCCGGCCTGGACTGGGGATGGTGGCCCCTGAATCGGAAGCGGAACTGACACTTGGGACAGGTGGCTATGCTCGATTTGCTCGGGACCTTGTCCGCGGGGATGTCCCGGCTGTAACCGCATTGCGGGCAGACGATGCGCATCAGTGACCCTTCATAGGAGATAACCTTCGAAGCTATTCCATTACCTCCCCTCGGCCCGCAACGCAACGTCAAAGGGGCTGGAAGCGCACCGTTTCCGGCCACAGCCCCAGAAACGGCTTGGGCGTTAGGCTGGAGAAGAAAGCTTCGGGAAGGGTGGGGTATTCCGGGTTCTGGCGGTGCGCCCCCCATAGGCAGCCTGACTGGGCGGACTGGGCGGATTGGTCGAAGAGGGCGTGCTTGCGGGCCAGGGTTTCGGGGCTTTTCAGGACGTCCGAGAGATGGCGGACCCCGGCTCCCACCGTGAGCCCTGTTGGTCCTGACAAGCCCTCCAGGCGCTCGTGCACCGGCCGTGCGAACCTGACCCCGGGATCCCTTCTGAAAAGACGCAATTGCAGATCGGGCCACAAACCCCAGCCGATTTTCACTCCGGCCGGAGTCACCGCCAGCCGGGGAAAGGCGAAGGCCCGGCAGAGATCCTGCCCGCACAGCAGGGGGAGGAGTCCGGCCAGGGCAGGGCTCAGGCGTTCGTCACCGTCCAGGTACAGCACCCAATCCCCCCGGCAGGCGTCCAGCATGCGGTTGCGCTGGGCCGCGAAGTCATGACCCAGCGGATGCGCCAGATGTCTGATTGGAACGGGCGAAGCCGGGATATTCCCGGGCACTTCGGCGGCGTCCCAGACCACCACCATTTCAAAGGCCCGGGGTGGCAGGGCAGCGAAGAACCCCTCCAGGTCGGGCTCTTCCGGATGCAGGATGGCGGCCAAGCTCAGGCTGGATCCGGCCGCGGGTTTCCCTGGAGACTGGGGGGATTGAAAGCCCGGGAGATTCGGAGGGCCAAGCGCGTCCAAAGAAGCCGGAGGGACCCACGGCTCGAACGCCGCGTGCAGCTTCTGCATGGCCTGGAAACGCCGTCTGGCCCCCACGTCCGCGATCTCAGGGTTCAAGGCGCACACGGTCTGACCGTGTAAGAGTCCGACTGACAACAGCAGCCAAGACAGGGCCACGGGGGAGGCGTCGGCCAGCACCGGCAACCCGGCACCGAATTTCCTGGCCTGCTCGGGATAGAGTTCGCATACGGTAAGCTCAGTCCCCGCCGGAAGAAGGCCGGCCAGATCCCGCGCGGCCTCGCCCCGGCCCACTCCCAGGAGCAGGCACCTCTCTCGCCTGCCGGCCTGTCGCGCGATGGTCGCGAGCGCCCCGGTCCGGGCCTCGGCGGTGGCGTACCCTCCGCCGCCATCACCCAGACGGAAGGACAGGACAGCCCGGGTGTAGGCCTCGAAGGATTGCTTCATGGTCGGCATGGCCGGTCCAGAAGCTCCTGGTAGATGTCTTCGAGCGCGCGGGCGGTGTTCTGGACCCGGTAGAGCCTGGCCGCCTTGTCCCGCCCTGCCAGTCCCATGCGCCGGGCTTCAGCGGGATGCGTCCACAGCCAGGACACAGCCCCGGCGTATTCCTCGACCGTGCTGGCTACCAGGCCGGTCACGCCGTGTTCCACCAACTCCACCTGGGCGTTGTCCCGGCAGCCCCGGGTCGGGTGGGTGACCACGGGCAGCCCGGCGGCCATGGCCTCGGCTATGGCCATGCCAAAAGACTCACCGGTGTCGTTGGCATGAGCCAGAAGGCTCATGCGCCCGAAAAACGAGGCCAGATCCTCGTCGCGGACCAATGGGGGGAGGATCTCCACGTTGTCGAGCAGCCCCTGATCCCGCACGAAGGCCTGGAATTCGTGCGTGGCACCGAGAACCAGAAACTTGAAATCAGGATGGGCCGTCTTGATGAGCGCCAGCATGTCGAAAGCCAGCTTGGACCACTTGCCGGGATCGGCCCGGGAGAGCCGGCCGGCCACGGTTCGGGAGAAGTCCCTTTCCGGGGCCAGACGTCCGAAGAGATCCGTATCCACGGGGTTGTGGAGCACCCGGTAGCGCGAGAGGTCCACCACGGTACCGTGGTCCGCCGCGAAGCGCTCCAGGCAGAATTGGGAGACGAAGAGGTGCATGTCGATCACCCCCCCCAGGGGGGTGCCGTCCAAACGGCCGAAGACGTTGGTCTCCACCACGGCCCGCGGACGCAGGCGCTTGAGCGGCCTGAGGAAGTCCGGCTCGGGCCAGCCCGCCCGGTGGATATGCACGATGTCCGGCGCGAGCTGCTCGACCACCTTGAAGAGGTCCCCGCCCAGGATCACCGGGACCCCGGCCTCCTTGAGCAGGACGCGGCGTTCGCCATTCGTCGAACTGAATACGAAGGGGGAAAAACGGGAGCGGTCCAGATGGCTGACCATGAGCTGCATGGCCTTCTCGGTCCCCCCGATCCCCAGGGACTTGACGACGTGCAGGACGCGGGTTGGCTGGCCTGGCGACATTGGAAAATTATGTCCCGAAAGAGAACAACAGTCCAGGGATGTCCCGCCTGACCGAAAAGGTCCCGGAACGTACCGACCGGACGTCTGGTCAAATGAATTTGATCTGCAGGAATATCCTGGTCCCGCCATCTGGAATGACCAGATCCATCCCGAGCTTGGTTTTCTCGATGGTGTAGGTCTCAAGCGACTTCACCTTGATCTCGGTGAGCTCCTTCTTCAGGATCTTGAACTCCTTGCGTCCCGATCCGATCTTGAACACAATCCTGTTCCCTCCATTATACCAAAAATAAAGCGATTTTTCCTGGGTGAAGAAATACTCCGGAGTCAGGTCTATGATGTCGCGCTGGTATTTCTTTTTGAAGGTCAGATCCAGCTTGTAGATGTCCGGGGCCACGGCCACAACGGCCTGGGATGCCAGGAAATAGCG
>Ga0326727_10000993_pt1 | contig 110377 bp, 82 predicted proteins | sample MB2enrmetagenome_FD_207643 | JGI IMG/M metagenome (GOLD analysis project Ga0326727, IMG submission 207643) | Lab enriched peat soil microbial communities from McLean, Ithaca, NY, United States - MB29MY | ecosystem: Environmental > Terrestrial > Soil > Wetlands > Peat | place: USA: New York...
CGCTGGTCACAGTATTGACTCCCTGAGAGCGCGGGGGACCGAGAATAAGAATCTTGCCCCCTTCCCGGGTTCGCTCTCCACCCATATCCTGCCGTGGTGGGCACGCACGATCTCCCTTGCAATGGTGAGACCCATTCCCGTGCCTGGTATTCTTTCCCGCTGATCTTTGCCCCGGTAAAATCTTTCGAAAACTTTCCGTTGTTCCTGTTCGGAAATCCCCGGCCCGCAGTCCTCAAGGCTAACGATAACTTCCGACTCTTCCGCGATGGCACGGAGGGTAAGGGGGCTGCCCGGCGGAGTGTACTTCAAGGCATTGTTTATCAATTGCCAGATCACATTTCCAGTGAGTTCCGGGTCGGCACTCACGTTGGGCAAACTATCGGGAACCTCCACGGTCACCTTGCGTCCCTCCAGGTTCTCTCCCAGCTTCTCCAATTGCGCTTGGACAATCTTGCTCAGGGATTGCGGGCTCCGGCGTAACTGGAGTTGGCCCGCTTCGATGCGTGACATTTGGATGGCTTCAGTGAGCATGAGGTTCAGCCGATCGGTCTCTTCGTCAACGATGCGCAGCAGCTCCTGGTGGGTCGGACTCATGTCGCTGTCTGATAACATGGAGGTCACCGCCGCCTTGATCGGCGTGAGGGGCGTTTTGAACTCGTGCGCCAAGGCATCGAGCATCGTGGACTTCAACCCCTCGCTCTGCCGGGCGGCTTCGGCACGGGTGGCGGCATCATGAGCGTGCGCGCGCTCCAAGGTGATGGCGGTGAGATTGCCGATGGCGTGTAGCGCCGTATCCGACACCTGCGAGCCCTGAATTCCCAAACTCCCCATCGGCTGACCTCCCAGGCTGATAGGAATGACCGTAGTCTGGGTTGCGGCGTCGTGAAAAACCGTGCCATTCAATGCAGTGTCCCGCAGTTTGGCGGTATCCACGGGAATGTCGCGTGGCCCTGCCCGGTGAATCCGGTCGCCGGTGCGGTCATAAAACGCCAGCCCCGGCAATTCAAACGCTTGGGCAATTAAATTTGTAATTTCCTGCGCCAGGGGACCGTGGACTTCGAGAAGCAGCAGATTCCGGCTCAAGGTGTAAAGGCGTTCCACTTCGTTCTCGCGGTGCGTTGATTCCTGCGCCTTCCTTCTTGCGCTGGCAGAGAGATGGCTGACGATCAGCGCCGTCACGACAAAGGCAGAAAGAGCCACCCAGTTCTGGGGGTCCGCCACCGTGAACGATCCGACGGGAGGAATAAAGAAGAAATTGAAACAAAGCATGCCGGCAACCGAAGCCACCAACCCTTCCAGCAGTCCCCAACCAGTGGCAATCGCCAGCACCGCCAGTAGAAATGTGAGGCTCACCGTCACGTTATTGACATTGAAGATGCGGTAGTAGAGAAACGTGATTCCGCCGATAATCCCCAGCGTCCCGAGAATGCGAACCACCTTTACCGTTATGGGCAACAGGCTTTTCTTCAAGCAACGACCTCGACACCTATGACATTGTACTCGCCTACGGGGGTGTGAGCATCTGCTTTAACCTGCATTCTCAATCCGCCTGGACTCTCGTAGGAGCCGGCCGCCAGGGAGGCTTCCGGGAGGTGGGGACAGGCGCCGCCCTGCCCTTTACCCTTCCCGCCTCGTGGTGAGAAATCCGGTTGAGCCTCGTCTCCCTCACTTCTCCGTGAGCGACTTCAACTCGCGGACGCAGTTTTCATCGTGCGGAGCGAGCTTGCAGGCCGTTTCCAAATGCTCGCGTGCTTCGGGGAGAAGCCCCAGGTGTTCGTCAGCGACGGCCAATTGGAAATGACCCGTGTAACTCATGGGTGTCAAGGCCAAGACCTGCTGGAAGCGTCGGCGCGCCTTGACATATTCCCCTTGTGCCAACCAGTACTGCCCGATGGCTTCCGCCGCAGGAGCATACCGCGGATCCAGCTTGAGCACCGTATCCCATTCCCGCAAGGCAACTTCAGGCTTCTTGATGCGGAGATAACACTCGCCCAGATGGAAGCGGGCCAGCGTATTTTGCGGGTCTGATTTCAGAATCGACTGAAACGTGGGCAGGGCCGCAGTAGTGTGCCCTGCCGTGAAGGCTACGAAGGCGCTCTGGTAAAGCTCGAACTCCGCGAAGCGGTCCTTGGGGTCGGGCCCGGAGTCCTCGCTTTTGCCCTGTGGTTCCGCCGCGAGGTAACCGAGGGATTCAAGCTCAGCCAGCGTTTCCGGCGACAGGGCGGAGGGGGCCGCGCGCTCGGAGGGAGCGTAACGAGTGAGCGTCTGCGCCAGTTGGTTCTGGAGTTCCGCCGCCATCGCAGCGTTCTGGTGAATTAAGTTCACCCGTTCGCGCGGGTCGGCTTCGAGGTTGTAGAGTTCCACTTTCGGCGCTTGAATGTATTTGTACTTTCCGGCGCGCAAGGCGCGCAATGGCGCCCAATGGAAGGCGTCGTGGGCGTAAAGGCTTTCGCTGTAGACGGCGCGCGGCGTCGCGGGCTCTCCGGTCTTGAGCGCGCCAATTTGACTCAGTTGGCTTGTTCCTTGGAACGAGGCGGGGGGCGGCACGCGCAGGTAATCCAAAATCGTAGGCGCCACGTCAATCAAGCCGACGGGAGCTTCTACGCGATCGACAAAAGGCCAAGCTCGAAACTCGGGACTCGAAACCCCCGTCGAATTCCCAGTTTCGATTTTCGAGTTTCGATTTTCGATTGTATGTGGCCAGTGGACGATCAGTGGCACATGCAGAGTGCTCTCATAGAGGTAGTAGCCGTGGTCGGTTTCCTGGTGGTCGCCCAGGCCTTCGCCGTGGTCACCAAACACCACCACCAGTGACTTCCCCCACCATCCGCTCTCATTCAACTCCTGCTGGAAGTGGCCCATTACTCTGTCAATGTATTCAAGTTGGGCGTCGTAGCGGGATATTCCCTGCTGGCGCGCGACCGCCGGTGGCAGGGTGTAAGGGGTGTGCAAATCAAAAAGGTGGACAAACACGAAAACGGCCTGGCCGCGGTGGGCATCGAGCCACTGGTGCGCGGCACGCACCACCAGGGCGCCGTCCCGCCGCAGGTTCATCGCCAAAGGATTGCCCAGTCCGGGGGGGGCGTGGCCGAACGGGCTGTCGTAATCATCAAAGCCTTGGTCCAACCCATAGCGCCGGTCCAGGAAGTCGCTGCCGATGAATGCGGCCGTTTTGTAACCGTGCGACTGCAACACGGAAGCAAGGGTCATCACTCCGGCGGGAACCCGCTCGCCATTTTCTTCCACACCGTTCTCAAAGGGATAGGTGGAGGTGAACAGCGATGTGTGCGAGGGGAGGGTGAGCGGAACCTGCGCCTCGGCTTGGGCGAAGAGTGTGCCGCCCGACGCGAACGAATCGATGTGCGGCGTATGGATTTTAGTGTACCCGTAAGCGCCCAGGTGGTCGGCCCGCAGGGTGTCAATGGAAATCAGGATGACTGAGGCCGATTGAGGCGCTTCCTGCGCAGCGCGAGGAGTAAACGGGCAGCACAGCACCACCCAGAGGCAAAGGGCAATCGATGCAAGCCCGCAGGCGCGGGTGGCGCTCGGACGCAGGCGGTTCGCCCGGTGAAGCTGATTCCGGCGAGGCGGGACAAATGGCTGGCAGCGTCGCATAGGGTCGGAGATCAGTATATCCGATGGCGGGAAGCGAAATCTCATCGCCCACCGTGGGCCCCTCGTTCATTCGCCGCCTCTCGAGTCTCCCGGAACGGGAAACCATAGGTGAAATCTAAGGCTACTCAAAGCATCCCGCAGGGCGGGACTCCGGTGCAGGGTGAGGGGAAAGCCTGAATCGAAAGGTCTGCCGGGCGATGGTCGCCCTTGCCCTTGGTGCCTCCTTTATTCTGGCCTTTTGCGCAATGTTTGCACACTCCACCACGGTTCTAGGAATCCCAAGAAATGAAATCTGATTTATGAAACAACCGCGGGGGATGTGGCCTGACCATTCATCATTCATAATGGCTTTCCTAATTCATGATTCCCCCCTCCTTACTCGCAAATTCCTTCATCCCAGGAAATAAAGTGCCGATGAGAATAGGTGCGGCGGGCGTGTGGAAACAGTGCCTGCGCGCGGCAGTGCGCATAACCCCGTGCCGGGTGAATTGCGCTTGAGATAGGAGGGAAGCTGGAATGACAAGATACAACATGATCCTTTTGCTTGTGGCCATGATCGGCTCGGGAGTTTTGGGCGGTGCGGCCAATTTTCTAATTCTCCATAAGGATGATCCCGAGTACGCCAAACGCTCGCGGAGCATCGTGTTAGGGCTGGTGGCTGCCCTCCTGGCGCCCATTTTTCTCAAGACCATTTCCAGCGACATGATCGACAGAATCTCAAACATCCGCTACGGGTCGGGCGTCCCCTTCGACTTCTTCGTTTTTACCAGCCTTTGCCTGCTGGCGGCCGTCTACTCCCGAACCGTGGTGGAAACCGTCGCCAAACGGCTGTCGGCTGAGGTCGAAAAGGCCAAGCGGGAATCCAAAGATGCCAAGGCGCGAGCGCTTGTGGCGGAAGAAAGGGCCAGTCAGGCTGAGCCCGTTCTCCGGCAAGAAATGGAGCAGCGCACCGAACCCCTGCCTGAATCCGCCCGCAATAGCGTGCCCCCATCGCTTCAGGACCTTCCCGTCGATCATACTGACCGGGAGCTTTTGAATGCCCTCTTCGGTGGACAATATTCCTATCGCACCGTCAGTAGCCTGGCCGGCGAGGTCCAGGTGGAGGAACTCGATGCGGTGATGCGCTTGGAAAGAATGCGCGAGCACGCGTTAGCCGGCAAAAAGACGACACCCACGCGCAATCTGTGGTTCCTCACCGATAAGGGCTGCAATTGGCTGGAAGCTCAAGCGCCCAGAGGTGAGTTGCCCCGCAACCGCAACGTGATGTGATACGCCAGCCACCTCCCAGGCAGGGCGTAAAACCCCCCTGGACGCCCTGCTTCATGACATTCTGGGGGGGCGGTCGCAAACCTGCTTATGCGCAATGAATTGACATAGGTAGGCGGTCACCCGCTGTCCCCGTCACCCCACCGTACGTACGGGTGCGTATACGGAGGTTCGGCGGGTGGAGCTATCAACGAGCCGTCAATCGCGGAATCCCCAGCGCGTCGAAGTAGGCATTGGGCAGTGCGATCGCCAGGCCCTGACTGAGCGCCAAGCGCCACGGACCGTGGGCGCTACCTGCCGTGGTGGCGGCCAGCCGAGGGTTGACGCCTCGCTTCCGCAACTCGCGGTACCGGACGGTTCCGTGCTTCCACTGCTTCCAGATCGCCGGCCGCAGTTGGCGTCGGGTCCACTCCTCCCGGCGGGCGAGCACCGAGGGCGCCTGGCACTTCCCCCAATAGCCGATTCAACCCGGGAGATATCGGGTCAGTTCTGTCGCCATCTGTTCCGGGCTTCTGCCTCCTGTCCGGTCGGTCAGTTCCCGAACCTGCCCGCGGAACCGGAGCACCGCTTTCGGCGCCATCCGCCGTTTGGGCACCCGCCCCAAGGTTATTAAAGCCCAGAAACTTCCGCTCCCAGAGCCGTGCCCCCGCACTCCCAGGCCGGCCGCGTTCACTGGCAGATGAAGTTATGAGCGTCGTTGGTATCTCCCTGCCCCTTGTACTGGGCGTGCTTGGGATAGGCGCACAAGGGCCGGCTTCGGCCCGGAAATGCACGTCCCGTGGCGATGACTGATTCCGGCGCAATTCCTTTCTCGACCCAGTTCACCGCCGCGCCGAGCATGTCGAACTGGTCGAGCGCCGGCCCCCCGCCGCAGTGGAGCATTCCCGGCACCAGAAATATCCGGCTCCACTCGGCCACCTTGTCCGCACCGCCGTTGGTTGCGGCAAGGGACTTGTAGTATCCGAGAGTATCCAGCGGCGAGAACCAGGGATCACTATCTCCATGGAAGAAGAGGAGCTTGCCGCCATTGGCAGAAAACGTCGATAGATTGGTCGATGCCGGCTCGACCAGCGGATCGGAGGCATGCAGAGCCTCTTTGTCGACATCGATCTCCGTCGCGGTCGGATACGAGCCAAACAGGCCGTGGGAGCCGACAGCGAGCAACCCCGGGACCGGACCGCCCAACGCAATGCCGGTGTCATACAAAAACCCCGGGTACACCTGTGTGCCGTAGGAGTTCTTGGGTCCGGCAAAGGCCTTCCTGATGGCCGCAATCTTCTCCGGCGCGATGCAAGCATCGCTCTGGCCGCTCTTGCAGGCCACCACCGCGGGGTCGAAATCACAGCCCAGTGGGTCGGATATTATGCCATCGGCCAAACCGTCCCTGGCGTCGCATCGGTTCATCAGCGCATCCATGAAGAGCTTGCGATCGCCTTCGGTGAGAAACTTGTCAATGAGCGGTTTTCCCGACGCATCCTTGGGTGCCGCCTGGTTGTACGCCACCGGAATCCATCTGCTGATGGCGAGGTTCGATAGGCCGGTGCGCATCGCCGGGTCGCCGGAGACGATGCCGTTGAAAACCGTGGGATAGCGCTGCGACAGGATCATACCCTCGCGTCCGCCGGTCGAGCAGCCCACAAAGTAGGAATACGCCGCAGGCTTGGCGTAGTACTCGGCAATGATCTTTTTCGCCACCCCTGCCACCTCGGCATTGGCGAGAAATGCGAAATCGAGATACGCCTGCTGATCGCGCATGAAAGAGAAGTCAAATGGACCCGTCTTCGACTTGTGTCCCGTATCCGTGCTGGCCACCACGAACCCGCGCGCCAGAGCGGATTTCTCCCCGGAGTACGATGCTCCCAACGGGTAGGACACCACGCCGTTGCCGCCCCCTCCGCCCTGCATCATGAAGTCCCCATTCCAGGCGTTCTTTTCCGGCAGGGCCAGTTCGAAGCTGATTCCGAACTCTTCGCCGTCGGCCACTTTGCGCCGATTGATGACGCCGTCCACGCGGCAATGCGCAGGCAAGGGGCCGATGCCCGGGCCACCCGGAAACATGGGCGGGAGTGTTGTGCCGGCCGGAATGGGCGCTGCATTCGTGATCTCGACGCCATCCATTTTGAGATGGGCGAGATTCGCGCAGGAAGCCGTGGATTGAGCCCGAGCCACTGCCGCCGCACAGGAGGCCGCCATTACCACCATCAGGATTCTAGCTTTCATCATGTGTGTACCCTCTCTCTCGGTCGAAGATTATCCCATAGAACTGCGCGCGAGAGACATCAAAAGAGATCAATCTGGGCAAGCGGGGTAGCAGGGGTAGCGCAGACGTACGCGTTCTTGGCGTTCGTCTGCGGCTCCTCGTCCGTCCATGGAATTTCATGTGCGGATAGTAATATCACAGTTGATGTTTCTATGTTAAGAACCGCGGTGGAAGCCAAAGAGCGGCTACCTCCGCGTTACCCGCTTCGGAGAAAGGCCCCACGTCGGTACTTTCTTGGCGGTGTGAACCAGGGCTCGTTAGGGTGATCGGACTTCACCGGTCTCGCCCGGGCCCAGCAGGTTCGGCCGCATTCGCGGTTCCTGCTGCGACCTTTCTCGTGGAGAGATCGATAGCTTTCAGCACAAGCCGCGTACTTCTGCTTACATGGCCCCACAGTATCCCCAAGCTGAGCATCATTAGCGTGTAGGTGGAAACAGTCGACCAAAAGATGAGCACGTGCACGCGATTGGAGAACTCCGCCAATTGCACAAATCCCCAAAGAAAGAGTACTTCAACTGCGGCAAGCAAGATCAAAAACAGACGGAAGCGCCGTTCCGAGCGATCGACCCGGTCCAAAGCGTTCTGACGAGCGGTGTCCCAGGGCAATTCTGTCATGGGTGAGTTCCTCCTCCAGCAATCATTTGCGCCCCGGCCGCGCGCCTGCGCAACCGCGCGAGACCATAGGCTAACCGGGACTTCACAGTTCCCGGCAAAATTTCGAGTACCGCGGCGACTTCCTGGAGGCTCATTTCCTCCAGGTAGTGCAGCATGATGACGGCCCGACTCGCCGGCGGCAGGTCATCAACCCAATCAAGGAGACGGGGCTCCCATTCCTGCGGGATGCTATCGTTGGCAGACATTTCCAACGCGTCCATGTCCAGTATTTCCTCGGCGCGACGTTTTTCCAAGCGCAACTGCCGGAAGCATTCCCGCGTGGCAATGCGAAAGGCCCAGGGGCGGAGAAGTTCAGGATCCCGCAGCCAGACGATCTTCCTGCAAATTCGAAATAGCACCTCTTGTAGGGCGTCTTCGGCCATCTCGTGATGTGTCAGCAGTCTCGAGATGTATCGGTAAAGCGGTCGTTGCAAAGCGGTAAGGACGCCGTCCAGGACGGCACGGTCCCCTGCGATCGCACGCGCCACTACCAAGCAGTCTATGTTCCAAGGCTCCGTCATGTGCCGACACTTGCTAAGAGTGGCAAACGTAGAGAACTGTTCGCATCGTGGTGAGAAATATCTTGGCTTGGGGTTCGGGTGAATTGGCGAGCGGGTAGCCACCGACAGTGCTTTTCTGTCCATGGGCTCTTCTCCGCCGCGATACCCCAACGGCAATCGCACGTAGTCAATCTGCATCGGGCATGCCGCAGGCGCTGGACGTTTGACACGCCGCCAGATTACCACCCGGGCCCGGGGCCTTCAAGCCTCCATGGTGAGCGCGGTCTTTGCAGCCATATTCGACTGGATGTACGGTATCAGGAGAAAAGCCTATGCAGAAAAGCACTGTCTGGGGCTACCCGCTTTTCATTTTGTGTATCAATGGGTTGTAAGCGTTTGCCACGTCCAAAGCCGCAGACTCTCAGAACCCGAGAGTCTGCGCTACCCGGCTTTTCGCGCCTCTCGCCCGTTCGTGGCAGAGGGGCTTGATTCGCCTGCCATCGGTCCAAATTCCCGGACCGTAATCTCTTCGCCGTCATCGCGTCCGATACCTGAAAGACCTCGCGCCGGGCATCGGTCGGCTCGGAGTAAGTCACTTTGCCGCAATACGGCAACAAGTAGTCGCCAACTCAGTTCTCCCCGGTGCTATACTAACCGGCCCTTTTCTGAAGCACGCGGCACATTCCCGCCGGAACCAGAGAGGCAACGGGAATTCAGGAGTCGGGAGCCGGAAGCGCGGGGGGATGAGGCTTCATGCTACCTCCTGTCTTTTGCAATCTGTCACCAAAAGGACGAACATGATCGGCTTTTTTCTAGGTTTGGGTTTGATGTGCGCAAGCACACTGATGTACGAAATCACTTTGACCCGTTTGCTGAGCGTGACGTGCTGGTACTACCTGGCATTCGTTTCGGTTTCGATGGCGATGTTCGGGATGACGGCGGGCGCGCTGGCAGTGCAGCTTCGCCCCGCGCTGTTCGATCCAAAGCAGGTGCGGCTGCGAATGGCCCAGGCGGCTTTCGCTATGGCCGTCTCCATGCCCATCGTCCTCGTAATCATGTTCGCCATTCCGCTGGATATCTCCTACGCCGCCCAAACGATTTGCAGCTTTCTGATCTTCTGCGCCTTCATCGCCGTGCCTTTCTTCTTCGCCGGAATTGTGGTGTGCCTTTCACTCACCAAGGCTTCCGCTCCCATAGGGCGGGTTTACTTCGCCGACCTCATGGGCGCGGCAGGGGGATGTTTCGGTTCGCTGATTCTCTTGAACTTGATTGACGCGCCGAGTGCCGTCATGGTCATTTCCGCGCTGGTTTTTTTAAGCGCATCAGCCTACGCGGAATTCGCCGCCCAGCCGCGGCTTCGCACGCGCTGTTACATCTGGGCAGGGGCTCTGGTGGTGCTGGCCGCCCTAAACGCGTCCACAATTCATGGCATCCAGCCGATTTGGTCCAAGGGAAAGCTCGACCCTCGCACCGACATTCTCTATGAAACGTGGAACCCCATTTCCCGGGTCCGAGTTGTCGCTCCGAAGTGGGAACCGCGATTCGTCGGCCCCGGAAAAGCACCCATTTCCAGTGAGGTGGTTTACATCGATATTGACAACGATGCCGCCACGGGGATTTATCGCTTCAACGGCGATCTTAAAGACGTGGATTTTCTCCGTTACGAAGTGAACTCCCTGGGAGCACGTCTGCGAGCGGGCGGCAGCGCTGCCGTTATCGGCGTGGGTGGCGGGCGGGACGTCATGTCCTGCGCCCTTTTCGGCTTTCATCGCATTGTGGGAATTGAGATCAACAACAGCATCGTGAATGTCACGTCGCGGCGGATGCAATGGTATTCCGGCTTCGATAAAATCCCGAACTTTGAATTGCACAACGATGAAGGCCGCAGTTACTTGACGCGCAGCCACGAGAGATTCGACATGATTCAGGCCACCGTGGTTGACACCTGGGCCGCCACCGCCGCCGGCGCCATGGCCCTCACGGAGAATTCGCTTTATTCGCTCGATGGCTGGCGGATCTTTTACGATCACCTCGCGCCGGGCGGGGTCATCGCTTTCAGCCGCTGGAACCACAAGCCGGATTTCCATGAGACCACGCGCCTTTTCTCTCTGGCCTATGCCACCTTGCTCAGTGAAGGGGTGAAGGATCCGGAAACCCACGTGGCCATGGTCCGTCAGGGTGAACTGGCCACGCTCCTCACCAGCAATCAGCCTTTCAGCCCCCAGGACTTGGATACGATTCGCGCCACCGCCAGAGACTTGGACTACCAGGTTCTCTATCTGCCCGGAGAGGATTTGGGAATGCAGCAGTTGAGCCCCATTTTGCAGCAGCACACGCTGGAAGGATTGGCGGCGTTGCGTTCCAACGATTATTTTGATCTTTCTCCGCCCACGGATTCTTCCCCCTACTTCTTCAGCTTCGTACGCTTCCACGCCATCCCCGGAATCCTGCGAATTCCCGGCGTGGATTGGAGAGTGCTTCTACCGCTTTTGCACTTGACCCTATTCATGCTTGCCGCCTTGATTCTCGTGATCCTGACCATCGTATGGCCGGCGCGCCGATGGACCCGCACGCAGCAAGGTTCAGCCCCCGCCCCCGCGGGCGCCATCCTTTACTTCATCGGCATCGGACTGGGATTCATGCTGGTGGAAATGGGCATGATGCAACAGCTTTCGATTTTTCTTGGGCAGCCGATCTACTCGTTGGCCGTCGTGTTGGCAGGATTGATTCTCTTCGCGGGGTTGGGCAGCCTGGCGTCAGATCGAATGCCTCTAAGCTCAGTCCTGAGAAGCCGGGCGCCGGCACTCATCTCCGCGCTGGTGCTTGTGGCCTATTCGCTACTGGTTCTTCCTGCCATCCATGGCGCGGTGGGCGGAGTCTTGTGGCAGCGCATTGTGGTGTCACTGGCGTTGGTCGCGCCCTGCGGATTCGTTATGGGCTTTTGCTTCCCCGTCGGCATGCGTTGGGCGACGGAACTTGGACAAGAAGGAAATCTCCCCTGGATGTGGGCGCTGAACGGCGCAGCCTCCGTGCTGGCCAGTTTTATTGCCATGGTTATTTCCACGGAAAGCTCGATACGGGCTTGCGTGCTCACGGGCGCGGCCTGCTATGCCCTGGGCGGGATTCTGTTTTCAGGCAGAGGCAGTTCCGCATCCGCCCACGCGGCAACCTCCGGCGGCGCGAAACCCGTGCCTTCGCATTGAATCAACAGCGACGGGTGGCACTGAGGGCTAACGCGACGTTTTGTGCGGATGACGGTGTGTGCCCCGCCGTCCACCTGCTAAGCGAAGCTACAAGTATGGACTTGCTAGCCCCTATGATGACAAGCTAAGAATTGGCGTACATCATAATTCGTAATGCACCACGTCAGAGCATCAACAGGCTTACATCCTCATTTTTTGTCGTGCACTCATGGCAATTCAATGATATACGTGTTGGGCCAAAATCGAGGGCGGGTTTGCCCTCTCGGCACACGGCGCTCACGCCGCGTGTATTCGTCAAGAAAGAGTCGGACTGCATGCCCGGTGCTTCAGGCCAGTTTTCATTCCCCCGCTTTACGGGCAATGGAGATTCATCCCTAACCAGTCCAACCCTCGAGAGAAAGTCTAGTCAAAACAAACCGGGAATCTTCCTTGCACGCTGAACCCGGACGGAAAGATGGAAAGATGAAGAACCTACTTACAGGAGAGAACATGCCATATTCAACCAAGGTCAGATGCTCAGGAACGCACCGGGTGGCCACCACACTCCTCTTGCTCACCCTTGCTCTGCCGCTTGCGTCCTTACCGGCACATGGTCAGCAGGATTATGTTTCACGTTACAGCCTTTACGGCGGATACACTTTCCTCGATAGCCCTAAGGTGAGTCTTCTTGAGAACGGATTTCATTTTCAAGCTGGGGTCAATCCCAAAACCTGGTTGGCCCTGGGCTTCGACTACAGCATCTCGGGTGGCAGTTTGACGCTGACGCCCAGCGAGCTGACAACCTCTTGGCAGGGGCAATTGGGCAGTCTATTGGAGTATCTTGGGGCCAACGGGTTGCTCCCTCCCGGGTACACCGCAGCCGACATAGCACTACCGGCTAATTCCCGCACCCAAACCTTTGCCGGTGGACCGCAACTGGAGTATCGCCATCTCAAGAAGGTGACCCTCTTCATTCGGCCTTCGGTTGGGGCGATCCACGAGGTCGCAACCCCCCAACCTGGGAGTAATCCGATTTATCAAGTAATCGTCACAGCTTTGGCGCCCAGCGGAAAGAAGATCGACACCACGCCATTTTATGGGTTTGGAGGTGGCGCCGACTTTAACGTTACCAAACACATAGGTCTGCGCGTGCAGGCGGACCTGGTCTACGATCATCTGTTCAGCGATACATTGAAGGACGGCCGTCTGACGACCCGGTTTTCGGTGGGTCCGACCTTTAGCATAGGGAAGAATATCGCGAAGAAACAAAAGTAGGGATTAGGCGGTCTTTCTGGGGATTCGGCGCTGCGAGCAATCGCGCGTCGAGACTTCTCAAAATGCCGGGGAGTTCTCCTTAGGCAGTCGCGGGGGCGGCGTCCGCGGGATCTGCCCGCGGACGCGTACTGCCCTCAAAAATCTCATTAAGCATGCAGCGGGCGGAGAGACTTAGCCGCCGGTGGCGCGCACCTAATTGGCGGCGCTGGCCCGCGGCGCATTGCGCGTGATGGCCAACTCTCGCGTCAATTGATAATTGAGCTGCGTTCCGACCGGGAGGGTCAGGTCCTTCCCGCGGCGGCGCATTCGATCGACGGTGGTCGCCGTAAGCCCCACGGTTGCGCCGATGACGGGGTGCAGGCACATCAAACCCACCAATGTCCCGCCGGCGGTTCCCGCGCCAATTTCCTCGAAATCCGCGACTCGGGAACTAGGCCCCTTGACCAGCCCCTCGTTTCCCACCACCTTATCGTGGTCGACCCCGTAGGCCGTCATTAAGGTCGCGCCGAGTGGAAAGGTGCGGCCATCGGGAAGGGTGATTTGCTCCACGCTCAGCCGCATCTGGCCCACGCCCTTTATGCGACCGGGGCGTTCCATGTGCGTAATGCGTCCCGCGAGCATTGCGCCCGCGGGAATTGCCACGCGGCCGTTGATGCTGACGGGTTCCGAGACGTTCAGGGTGAAAGCATCTCCCTGAAAATTCAGCTTGGTGGTCAGGGTCTGCGTGATGCGGCAATGCAGCATGGTGCCGGCGGGAACGGAGAGAGGCTCCGTCTGCACCGGTGTTTCTGCATAGGCGAGTGAGATTCCTGCGAGGGCGAGGATGACCGCCAGCAAAGCGCGTTTGACCATGTTGTACCTCCTCAAAGGTCATTTCATGGCCGGACCCTGGCGCTTTATCCAGCTTGGTTGTTCCTGAGAATTCGAAAGGTGAGAGGGGAAACCCGCTCACGGTGACCGGGTCTCCCCGCGGAATCTGCTAACGCGCTCCCTCCGAGCTCGCTGCAACCTCGGTGACACCCTTCGGGGTACTGATATACCCCTTCACCTGATCTGATTCTACACGATTCACTACTAACTCGTAAGGCTTTTTTGAGCCGTTCACATAAAAGTAGACGGGGGCATTGATGGTGCAATCCTTGCGCTCCACTTCCATGTCGTCAGCCAGCGTCGCCACGTTGAATCGATAGCGCTTGACGTTGGTTTTCTTCAGCGTCAGCCCCACACCCGCCACCTTCGCCGGTTGATTCTTTGTCAGGGTGAATTCGAAGTAGTCGCGGTCACCCAGCTTGCGCAGGTATTCGATGTCATCATGGTTGCGCGCGATGAGGTTGCCCATACTGCTGCGCGCCATGCCCAAATCCGCCGCCAGGGTGCTGACGGCTTTCTGCGTGTCGCTAAGATCAGACTTCGTCGCGGAAACATCCTGGCTCAATGCGCCGACCTGTTGCGCATCGGCCTTCTGGGCAAGCTCATGCTTGAGTTGCTCCGTTTGTGCCTGCTGCTGATTCTGAAGTTGTGCCACCATGGTGCGCGCGCGCTTCAATTCCCCGCCCTGCGCACCCACGCGTTTGGCCGCATCGTCGAGTTCCGTTTTCACGGCGTCCAGGTCCTGCGCGTTCTGCCGCGCCATGGCCGTCAGGCGATGCGAGATCTGATCGCGCAATTGCCCGGTCAAGTCTTCCCGCAACTGCTTCTGCTGCGTCGTCATTTGATCGCGCAGCGTGTTCATCTTACTCACCGTGAAGATTTCCCCCGCGGCCAGTCCCGCGAGAACCACAAAAATCAAAACAAATTTGACCCCGCCCTTTGCACCCCCTTGCGGCTCCATCGGAAGTCTCACTTGCACAGTATCGTCGTCGATTGCCATGTTAGTCTCTCCATTCCACTCGCGAAATTGCTTCCGGAAGCTCCACGTACTGACGGTGGGGCGCTTCCCACTGGGTAGGAAGGCACGCCGCGTGCCAACCCACACAGGATTTAAGGCGCTGTTTTCAAAATGAGTTACGAGGAATGACGTCAACCCGCGCCGGTGCCGGCCCGGTAGATTTTACGCGCACCAAGTAAAAAGTGCGGCCAGCCGATGGCACGGGCACTCCTGCCTGTGTGCGCGCAAGCGAAGAGCTTGCGCCTTCACGGGCACTCCACCTTTGTCTGCGCGAGCTGAACACTCCCGCCGTCACAGGCAGGAGTGTCCATGCCTCAAGTTTCTACACTTGCAATAAGGGACTTGGTCACCCTTGAAAGTGCGATGCAGGGATTTGGTTTTCCAGCCCTCGCCCCCTTGGGGGAGAGGGTGGCTCGCCGCCGGCGCTTTCATCAGCCGGGGCGAGAAGGGGGCCCCACGTTTTGCTCGTCGTGGGGGTGAGGGGGTCGAATTGGGACCAACTTGAATAACGCATAGCCTGGCAAAAACAATCAAATTCACTTCTTGTCGTGGTCTTTGGCCATCTTTTTCTCGCGCGCCCAACCTTCCTTGTTGACCTGGTGGCTACGTCCTATGGCAAGCGATTCAGGCGGCACGTCCTTGGTAATCGTCGAGCCTGCGGCCGTGTACGACCCCTTGCCGATGCGCACCGGCGCCACCAGCATGTTTCCGCTGCCGATGAACACTTCGTCCTCGATGGTGGTGGGATTCTTCTTTTTGCCGTCGTAGTTGCAAGTAATGGTGCCGGCTCCGATGTTGGCGCGCGCGCCCACCGTCGCATCTCCCAAGTAGGTCAGGTGCAGGGCCTTGGCGCCACGGCCGACAGTCGATTTCTTCACCTCCACAAAGTTGCCGATGCGCGCCGTGGGCTCAATCACCGCGCCCTCACGCAAATGCGCGAAGGGACCCACCGTGACCCCTGCGCCGATTTCACAATTCGTGATGACCGAGGATTGGCGCACCGTGACGCCGTCGCCGAGAACAGAATCGGTGATCGTCGCGTAGGGCTCCACGCGGCAACCGCTTCCCAGGCGCGTGTGGCCGCGCAGCGTGACGCCCGGCTCAATGACGGTGTCGGGGCCAATTGCCACATCCTCATCAATGTAGGTCGCCTCCGGGTCGGTAAGGGTCACGCCATCCTTCATCAAAGCCACAGCCTTGCGCAGGCGCAGCGTTATCCCCACCTCGGCGAGTTGCGCGCGGTCATTGATGCCCCGAGCTTCTTCCGCCGGCGCCTCAAACGCCGCGACCTTGAGGCGATGGCGGTTGAGAATCTCGATGAGGTCGGTGAGCAGATACTCCTTTTGCGCGTTGTCGCATGACAGCTCGCCCAAGTGCGCCAGCAGCGGTAGGCGCGAGAAACAGAGAATGCCGGTACTGACCTCGCGGATTCTCTTCTGCGCCGCGCTTGCCACTTTCTCTTCCACAATGGCGCGCACACGCTTCCCCGGCCCGCGCACGATGCGTCCGTAACCGGTGGGGTTGTCGGGGCGCATGGTGAGGATCGTGCATGCCGCGCGTTCCTTGCGGTGCGCGGCCACCAGCGCGCTCAGGGTTTCCGCTTGCAGCAGCGGCACATCGCCCACCAGCGCCACCACCACCCCGCTGGGGCAGCCTTCCAGCGCCGGGCGAGCCACCATCAGCGCGTGGCCGGTGCCCAGTTGTTCCTTCTGCTCAATGAATTCGAGGCCGGGCCGGGTAAAGGCCTTGCGCATCTCTTCCGCCTGATGGCCGATGATCATGTAAACCTGTTCGGCGCCGGCAGCCGCGGCCATACGCAAAACGCGCTCACCCAGCAAACGGCCGGCAACCGGGTGCAACAACTTGGGCAACGCAGACTTGAAGCGCGTCGCTTTCCCCGCACCTAATACCAGAATCGAGAAACCCTCTTGCCCCATGGTTCACTCCCCTATGAAGACTGAGCGGAATACTAAAACTTTCGGCACGCGAAGCTAATGGAGCCGACGCTCCGAGTTCGACTTTTCGCTTCAGGCATTCTAAAACGTCTTTGTTACGAAAAGCAAAAGGTGGAGGGCATGGGGGCGGTGGCGTCATTGGCGCGCCACTTGGTTCGCGAGGAGTTTCTCATTCTTGCTGCGCTTAAGGGCAGTGATCAGCGAGATGGCCACCGCGATTCCGTACGATGCAAACGCCACTGCTTCCATTTTGTGAATCGTCGAGAAGAATGTGATCGTGAAATCCTTGCCCACCGCCAGGACGACCTCCGGCCCCCGTTGACTCTTGGGATATCCGGCGGACAACGTGTAGCACCCCGGCTGATCGATCTTGAAAGCGAGAATCGATCTTCCCGACCGGTGTGGGTAGCCGTAGGCGGATTTTATCGTGGGAGGCAAAAGTGTGACCCTCGAATTGTTGGCCTTTGAAATCAGGACGCATGCGAGTCCCGAAATGTTCTCGTCCGTCGAATAAACCTTGTCGCCAAAGGTGCTTTGGTACTCGTAATAAGTAGTGTAACTACCGGGCTCGCGAAGAGTCAGGTCCGTCTCCCCGGGTGCCACCACTCGCTAAAGCCTGGGTCGCGTTAGGCTCATGCTCTCATCCGCGATCCGAGCGAACAACACTACCCCCACGAGGAAGACCACTCCCGCCAGACCGTAGTACCACCGGCTGGGGGTTATTCTCCGCTTTTCCATTTGCATGTTTCCCTTGGCAATCTGCTTTTCGCCGAAATCATACGTCGCACACTCAGCCTGTTCAAGCGATTTCCTGCTGATGCTGCCCTGCTGGCCTGCCCCGACGATTTTGGCGGGGAAGCCGGCAGCGCAAAGAGTTGCGGACCCAAGGTTGGTTTTTTTAGCGGCGCCTGGTGGAGCCGGGCTTTTTATCCTGCGGGCGGCGGATTCTCGCGGCCCCCCACCACATGGGTCATTTACCCCTTTGATTTTGGGAATTTCCATGCTAGCCTATAACCTCGGGTAAGGCGGAAGGGCCTAGAGGCCGAAGGCTAGATACGGGGTGGCCGCCAGGAGGGGCGCGCCGCGGAAATCGCTCGCACCCAGGGCAACGCGCCGTTCATGCGCAGAATGCAGGAAGTCAACTTTCGCGAGGTCGGGCGGATGGTAGCGTCCTGGTTTGAACGTAGCGCCGACCTTTAGGTCGGCACTTGCTGACCTGAAGGTCAGCGCTACAAGGGCGTTGCCGGGCTCAAGCCCGGCGCTACGTTCAAGCTTGGCCACTACCCGGCGGATTACCAACTCGCTGCACGAGATTATGCGCAATGAGCGCCAGAAGGCGACGTGGGAGACCAAAAACGTGACCGCGGTCTCTCGCGATGTAGCAGAAACAAAGTAAGTTAGATCAAAGTAGAGGAGAACCTGCAAAAATCGATGTGATTGAAAAAAATGGAGTTAGACGTTTCCTTGTGGATGAGAGCAGGAAAAAGGGGGGCCTTTTTTGCGCCGGGGCTTGGCGATGTTGTTGAAAACACATATATAAAAAATGTCAGCTTTTCGGTCTCTCGCGATGTTGATGAAAATAAACGAGATACATCACCTCTCTGGCGATCTCACTGAAACAAAAGGGGTTATGGTGCTCCGGGAGAATCCGGCAGGAGGCAGATGAGCCATACGAACAACAACAAAAGAACATGGGCGAAGAATGGGGAGGGAAAGCCCTTGAACAAGGTGAACACTCGCCCGTCCCCCACGCAACCGACACAGAGCGCCCCTTGTCCAACAAGTTGGGTCGTGATAGGTTGGACTCGTTCCCTTAAGGAGGAGTTATGAATCAGAGCATCACGCGTCGCTTCGGCGCAAATATCCCAGTGGCAAGGGTAGTTTGTGCGGTCGTGCTGGCCGCGTTGTCAGCGTCGTTCTGCGCCCGACCTCTCACGGCGGCAGACGGCGATTATCATCTTCTCAAGAAAGTTGTGTTGGGTGGCGAAGGCGGTTGGGACTACCTTATTTGCGATAGTGACGGGCGCCGCGTTTACATCTCGCGGGGCACGCACGTGATGGTGGTGGATGCCGATACCTACGCCGTGGTGGGTGACATTCCCGGCACCGACGGAGTGCACGGCATCGCCTTGGCGCCGGAACTCGGCCGCGGATTTACCAGCAATGGCCGGGCTAACACGGTCACGATTTTCGATTTGAAAACGCTGAAGGTTCTGGGGACGGCGCCCACGGGCAATGGGCCTGACGCCATTGTGTACGATCCCGCCTCCCAGTGCGTCTTCACCTTCAACGGTCATGGCGGTGACGCGACCGCCATCGATGCGGCTTCGGGAAAACCCGTCGGGACAGTCACTCTGGGAGGCCGGCCGGAGTTTGCCGCTGCCGACGGGCAGGGGCACATTTACAACAACCTGGAAGACAAGAGCGAACTCCTGCAAATCGATGCGCAGAAGCTCACGGTCACCGCTCGCTGGCCGCTTGCGCCTGGTGACAGTCCCTCGGGCTTGGCGATCGACAGGGAGCATCGCCGGCTCTTCGCCGGTTGCCATAATCACATGATGGCCGTGGTGGACGCGGACTCCGGCAAGGTGCTGGCCACCCCCGAGATCGGCCAGGGTGTGGACGCCAACGCCTTCGACCCCGGAACCCAGCTCGCCTTCAGCTCCAACGGTGATGGCACGCTGAACATCGTGCACGAAGACTCACCGGAGAAGTTCACCGCCGTCGCGAGCGTCGCGACCCAGCGCGGCGCCCGGACCATGGCCCTTGATCTCAAGACGCATCACGTCTTTCTGGTGACGGCGGAATTCGGCCCGCCACCTGCGCCCACGGCGGAACATCCGCATCCCTGGCCGCAGACCACTCCCGGCTCATTTACGCTGCTGGTTTTTGGGCCGTAGGCTGCAGAGTTGGTTGGCGTTCGAAGAGCGCCAAAACGCGAGACTCTCCTCCCTCGCCCCCTTGGGGGAGAGGGTGGCCCGCAACCGGCGTTTTTGCCAGCCGGGGCGGGACGGGTGAGGGGGTCAGCACAGAGTTGCATGCGCAGTTCAATCCCCTGCGCGACTTCCGATGGATCTTGCCTGTTGGCGCGAGTCAAGGATTATGACCGCCCTGATCAGCGGATGCGGCATTGAAGCCAGGAAGAAATGGGTTTATCACAGCACGCCCAGTGGGAGAACCGTTGGCGCTGGCAACTGCCAAAACGTGAGTGCTCGAAAGGCATGAAGGGTTGTCCACTATGCCCCACGCTGATAAGTTCGGTGATTCTCCGCAACGAAAGACTTTCCATGGGATATGGTGGTCGGTTGATTTGCCGAAGAGGTGGAGCGGTGTAGGTAATGAGCAATGTGCCACATTTCAGTCCGAGTCTCCGCTGGGGGCATTACAAATCAGCGCTGCCAGAAAAGATGCGAGGCTGGTGACGGACGACGATCTGAAGGAGTTTGCAGCAGAACATATCTCCCAGGGACGAAACCTCTCGCGAGCAGAGTGTGGTCAATTCTCAGGCTTTTGCACGCAATACTCGAAGGGTGGATCTTACTGGAAAGAATGGTGGCTCCGGACGGAAGACCTACTGGTTTATGTTACGTACAACGTCACGGCGGGAAAGGAGCTACATGAAAAGGAGGACGTGGAGAAGATATTGGCATCTCTCAAACCGGTCTCAATCTGATGAACGCCGGGTTTGCAACCGTAAGGGGCGCTAAATAGGAGCGTATTGTGGGCAGGCAAGGACCCCTCACCCCCACAACCAGCAGAACGTGGGGCCCCCTTCCCGCCCCGGCTGATGAAAACGCCGGCGGCGGGCCACCCTCTCCCCCAAGGGGGCGAGGGCAGTAAAATCAACTCTCCCTTCGGTCGCCGCAGCGACAGAGGGGCCGGGGGTGAGGGGGTTTACCAATAATCAGTGAACTTCTGACTCAGGACACTAACGGGGTTACGCCCCAGCCCGACGAGCGTGTTTGAGAGCACTATCATGACGTGAGAGCCTGACTCATTTGCGTCAAGTTCTGCACTTCGAGATTTCTAGCATTCATTGTCCCTAATTTGGACGTGCATGATCCAGGATGCACCCTATACTGAAAGAGTTTAAACCCGTGACCCCAAATAACCGGAATGACCCCTCGCCCCCCGCCCCGGTTTCGGCGGCGGGCACACCATCTCCGGCCCTCTTGCGGAACAAGCAGAGTATCGTGTACTTCCTCATCCTGGCTGTCCTTGCGGTTCTCCCTTATCTCAACTCTTTGGGAAACAGTTTTGTCTATGACGACTATGAGCAAGTCCTGACTAATCCCTACCTTCGGAACTTCCATCACCTGCGGGAAATCTTCACCTCCTCGGTGTGGTCGTTCATGGGCGATTTCCGCGGCTCCACCAACCATTACCGCCCCATGATGTCGCTGGGATATCTGTTCTGCTACCAGCTCGTCGGGCCCCGGGCGCTGCTGTTCCACCTGGTCAATGTGCTGGCCAACATGGGAGTGGTTCTCCTCGTCTTTCTGGTGACGCGCCGAATGTTTCGCTCCGCCCCGGTGGCGCTGGCAGCGGCGTGTATTTTTGCGCTCCATCCCATCCACAGCGAAGCGGTGGATTGGATTGCCGCCGTCACCGAACTCGAGTTGGCGCTCTTTTTTCTTCTAACCTTTTGGGCTTTCCTCGCCTCGGCGCGCGCGGCAGGAAAGTGCTCGGTCCCACTCCAGTTCGCCATGACGGGAAGCTTTGTGCTCGCCCTGCTTTCCAAGGAGCAGGCGCTCATGCTGCCGTTGCTGGCAACCCTTTACGAGCATTTCTTCCGCGAGGATCACGCGGAGACTACTAAGGCCCAAAAGTTTCGCCGCTATGGCGCCTTGTGGCTGCTCGCTGCGGTTTACCTGGTGCTTCGCGCCCATTATTTGGGCGGACTGGCGCCCAGCGTGGGCCAGCCGGGGTTTGGGACAAAAGCTTTGCTGGTTTCTGCCCTGGCCCTGATTGGCCGTTACGGCTGGAAACTTTTGTGGCCGGTCAAACTCTGCGCTTATTACGTCTTCCCCGTTCATATTGCCGCACTCTATCGCTGGGCGCTCGGTGGGGTTTTGGCTCTGGCGATATACGCGTTGGCCCTTGTGGTCCTCCGGAAATTCAATCGCCAGGCTGCGTTCGGAGTTGTTTGGCTGCTGGCGACGCTCGCGCCAGTATTGAATGTCCGCTGGATGTCCAGCAATCCCTTTGCGGAGCGTTACCTCTATCTCGCCTCCGTGGGATTCTGCTGGATACTGGGCTGGGCCGGCGTCCAGGGGTGGAATGCGCTTTCTGCGCGGCGCAGTCGATGGCGCTTCGCGCTGCCCATCGCGGCCGGCCTGATTGCCACGCTTTGGATGGCTCGCATCATCACGCGAAATCGCGACTGGCGGGATAACACCACATTTTACACCGCGACCCTGAAGATTTCGCCGGACGCCTATTACATCCACAACAATCTGGGGACCGTGTACTGGGGGGAGGGAAATACTCCGGCGGCGAAAAGCGAATGGCTCATCGCCTTGCGGCTGGCGCCCACCAGTGAATACGCCCTGCACAATCTCGGCTTGGTGGCCAACGCGGAGAAACAATATCACGAGGCGGAACTTTTCTTTTTGCACGCTCTGGCGGTGCGGCCGAATTACAGTGACGCGCATTTGGACTTGGGGAAGACCTACGAAGCCATGGGCAGGCTGCAGGAAGCGGAGGCCCAGTATCGCGCCGCCATAAACCTCTCCCCCCTCAGCGTGCGGGCCCACAACGCCCTGAGTGAGTTCTATTTTGATCGGCGGCAGTTGGACAAGTCGGAGGCGGAGGCGCGCCGCTCTGTGGAGATTGAGGCCACCCCCCAGGGTTACTGGGACCTGGGTTTTGCGGAATTGCTCCAGGGAGACAGCGGCGGCGCCGAACTCGCCTTTAAAGGCGCTGCGGCCCTGGGCCCTTCCGATAGCCGGTCGCACTTCATCCTGGGAATGTTCTATATGGTGTCGAACCGGAACGCTGACGCCATCCGTGAATACCGTGCGGGGCTGAAACTCGATCCTACCAATTCCGAAGCTCTCGCCAACCTCCAGAAGTTGGAGTTTCTGGGGGCGGAACACTAACGGGCAGAGGCCCAACCGGGGCCAAAATCATTGACGGGAGGGGAAGATTCGATTATTCTCTACCCCGTTTTGACAGGTGCGGTGTTGGCAATCAGGATGGTGCCGGGTGCCTTCGCCGAAGGCGTGGCGTTCAGTTGCACGCCGAGCATCTGGGAGCCGGACTGCGGCGCGGGCCGCCCCTGTGGCGCGGGCGCAACCCGGAGGTGCCGGGCGCGGGCCGGAAGAAAGTCAACGCGCGCGTTGACATTCTCGCACCCGTGGGGTAAGTTCAGGAGAGGGATCTGCGTCCCTACCTGCACCCTATGACTCCTGAAAGCAGCGTCGTCGAGGTGACATTGGAAAGTGACCTCAAGAATGTTGAGGTGGCGGAGGAGATTACCCGCCGCGTGACCGGCACCGCAGGATTCGATGAGGACGAACAACATCGCATTGAAATGGCCGTGCACGAGTCGATGATTAACGCCATCTGGCACGGCAATAAGAATGATTCCAGCAAGAGCGTGTGGTTGCAGTTTAAGATTCATCCCGACCGGCTGGAAATACGCATCCGGGACCAAGGAACCGGCTTCGATCCGAAACACATCCCCGATCCGCTGGAAGATGAAAACCTGTTGAACGTGTCCGGGCGCGGAATTTTTCTTATTCGCTCCTTTATGGACGAGTTCCGGGTGGAACATGTCAACGGCGCGGGGACGGAAGTGACCATGGTCAAACGCCTGAGTTCCGGGATTCAGACTAAACAAGGAGAAACCGACCATGAGCATGAAAGCCACAATACGACAAGTTGATTCCGTGACGGTCGTCGATGTCAGCGGCAGAATCACTTTGGGAGAGGGGTGCACGCAGTTGCGGGAGCTGATCCGCGACCAATTGAGCAAGGGCAATAAGAACATATTGTTGAACCTTGCCGACGTCACCTACATCGACAGTTCGGGCATCGGGGAATTGGTGAGCGCCTTCACGGGCGTCTCCCGGCAGGGCGGGGCCTTGAAACTTCTGAGTCTTACGAAGAAGGTTCATGACCTGTTGCAAATTACCAAACTCTATACGGTTTTCGACGTTCACGACGACGAAGCCAAGGCCATCGCCAGTTTCGCCAAAGCCCCCAGCGCCTAGGCGAGCTGCCCTAAATCCTGCAGGTGGGCGCGGCTCGCTGCCTTCCGGCATGAGTTCCGAGCCCGCCCTGCCGGCGGGAAGCTTGCCCCGCCTGGCCCACCTCCTCGCGGGCTGAATGACCCTCGATTTTATCGCCAGGTATGGCGCTTCCTCGGATGAAGAAACGGGGAAGCGCTCGCCTGTGTACGCAGCCTTCTTACCGCCCCCCGCAAAAAGGATTTACGGTTTCTCCACTGGCAATAGGCTTACCCAATCGGCTGGGTTTTCCACGTTATTCGTAGCGGGATGGTTTCCCAAAAGAGTTACCACAAAGGGATAGCCTTCACTCACCAGCGTCAGCCGGGAGACCAATTGCCACGGGGAGGTGGTTTGCGTCCAATCCGTGGGATCAAGCAGGGAGGGAAGCGAAAGGGTGACGGGTTGGGGCAACAACGCCTTCAAGTTTCCACCGATGATGTGGATGAGCTCACTTAAGGCGTCGAGGGTCTCCTCGCTCCCGGCGAAATCGGCTTCCACCTGGAAAAACGCGGCCGCGATTAATCGCGCCAACGGAGGGGAGCAGTGCAAACGCAATTCGCCCTCCCACGCTCCAGTGAGTTTGACGCACACGGTTAACGCCCCGAATGCGGAAATATCCGCTGACGCAGAACGATCGACCAGGAAACCCAGGGTGGAAGCCCAGGTGTCTTGAATGATCTTGTAGAAATCTCTGTCGCTGACCACCATGACCACTCCCTAAGTCTTTCGAAGTTGATAGCAGGTCGCGCGTTCGAACTGAACGCGCACAAAGGAATCATCGATGCTGAAGGTTGTCTCCGCTCCCCCGAGGAAGAAGTAGCCATCAGGCTTGATAATCCTTCGAACCTTGGCAAGAATCTCCTTCTTGGTTTCGACACTGAAATAGATGAGCACATTTCGCATCATCACCAGGTCCATGGGCGGCAGGAACGGCCAAGCGCTGGCCAAGTTCACGATTTGGTAATCCACCATGTTGCGAACGTCGTCCCGCAGGAACCAATCGCAGCCTCGCTTTTGGAAGTACTTGACGAGGAGGGTGGCGGGAAGGCCGCGGTTCACCTCGAGCTGGCTGTAGCGTCCCTCGCGCGCCCGGGCAAGGATTTCGGTGGAGAGGTCGGTGGCCAGGATGTGAAGCTTCCAACTCACCAACTGCGGAAAACTCTCGAGGATCAGCATGGAGAGGCTGTAAGGTTCCTGTCCGGAAGAGCTGGCGGCACACCATATGGTCAATTCCCTTTCCGCCTCCCGCTTAGCGATAAGGTCCGGCAATACGGACTTCTTGAGGGCCTCGAAAGGGTTGAAGTCGCGAAAGAAGGAGGTCTCGTTAGTGGTCAGGGCCTCCACGGCCTGGCGATGCAGTCCGTGAAAAGGCTCGGCCTGCATCCGCTGCACCAGGAGGCTGAGCGAAGCGAACCCCTCGCGGCGGGCCAGTGGCAACAGGCGGGATTCAACGAGATATCCCTTGTCCTCCTCCAGCACAATGGCTGATTTGTCGAGGACGAGGCGGCGGACGTAGTTGAATTCCGGAAGGCTGAGGATCATTTTTGAACGCTCGACTCCACCGTCCGGAGGGCGGGTTTGAAATCCCTGAATGACTCGCGACCGTTTCTGACCCGGCGGACGATTTCCATGCCGAGTTGATCCAGGGGCAGAATCTTGTCGGCCAGGCCGGCGTTGGCCACGAACCCGGGCATTCCCCAAACCACGCTCGAGGCCTGATCCTGAGCCAGAATTTGCCCGCCCGACTCGCGAATGTGCTCGCAACCGCGCAAGCCATCCTGGCCCATCCCCGTCATAACCACGGCCAGGGTGTGAGGTTTGTAGACCTCGGCCACCGAGCGGAACAGTACGTCTACTGCCGGGCGGCAGGAGTTTTCCGGCGGGCCCTGGTAGGTGCGAAGCGTCACCTGATTGTGGTCACTGGCGACGATCATGTGGTAGTCGCCGGGAGCTATCCAAGCGCACCCAGGCTTCAAGATGGCTCCCGGGAAACCCTCTCTCACGTCTATTTGCGACTTGGCAGCCAAGCGCTCCGCCAGGAGATGGGTGAAGACGGGAGGCATGTGTTGGACGATGACCACGGGGACGGAAAAGTCGTGTGGAAAAGTGGGCATGAGACTGGCAAGGGCATTGGGCCCTCCGGTGGATACACCGATGGCGACAATATCGATTCGCTCTTCCCGCCGAGGGAGCGCCAAACGCGGCGGAAGCATCTTGGAAGCGATGGTAACTGGAGGGAAGGAAAGGGATGTTCCCAAAACACGGCCGCACAGCGCTTTGATCTTCGGAATCAGTTGGGTGCGAATGCACTCCAACCCCTGAGCGGCACTTCCGACGTTGGAGGGCTTAGTGACATAGTCCGTAGCGCCCCGGGAAAGGGCCTCGAGGGTGGCTTCCGCACCGCGCTGGGTAAGGGTGCTGTACATGATGACGGGCAGGGTGGGAAGCATCTTGCGAATCCCCACCAGGGTGCCGATCCCATCCAGTTCCGGCATTTCCACATCGAGAATGACGATGTCGGGATTGACTTGGGGAATCTTGGCGAGCGCAATCTTGCCGTTAGCGGCCGTTCCGGCTACTTCCAGTTGCGGATCAGCAGCGAGCACGTCATTGACCATGCGCCGAACGACCACCGAGTCATCCACGATCAGGATTCTGATTTTGGGCATAAACTAAGAACCTGCCATCCCGAAGATTCGCAGTTTCTCCAGAATGACCTCCTGGGTGAAGGGTTTCATGACGTACTCGTTGGCCCCGGCGGCGAGGGCTCGGACTACGTTTTCCATTTCGGTTTCGGTAGTTACCATCATCAAGAGCACGCCGTCATACATGTGCTCGGCCCGAACAGCGCGAATGAACTCGAAGCCATTCATTTCCGGCATGTTCCAATCCACGAGGGCCAAGTCGATCTTTCCCACAGCTTGCAGACGCTCCAGGGCTTCCCGGCCATTGGCCGCCTCAACGACCTCAAACCCGAGTCCTCGAAGCATTCTGCCCAGAATGCTTCGCATTGCTTTTGAGTCGTCAATAATGAGTGCACGCACGAAGGTTCCCTCCGAAGGCAATTCATCCCTTCTATTAACCCTTCGGCCATGAGGGGTGAAAGGTTTATGGCAAATTTCCCCATTCCTCTCTGTCTACCGGGTCAAACCCACACCCGCTATTGGATCGGAGTTGTAGCCGGAGCAGCTTGAGAATCTTGGCGGCTTGCCAAAGGCGCATGGTGTCCCCGCCCGCCGCGATCTAGAAGGGAATTCGCCTGCCAGCCACTTTTTTCATCGACCTCCCCTTCAGCGACTTTCTCCTTTCTTTTCATCAAGATCGTGCAAAGATTGGTTTAACTCGTTTGTTTTCATCAATCTCGTGGAAAGACGGAAAAGTGAGAAATCTCCTCCTTTTATTTTCAATAACTTAAAGCAATTTCCCCCCATTTTTTATCCCCTTTTTTTTCGCCTGACCCTCACCGCCGGGAATTAAATAACTACCTTAGTTTCAAGAAGATAGATTTTTGAGGGGTTTTCTCTCTTCATTGCTAATCCATTTTGTTTCTGATACATCGTGGAAAACCGTCCCCTTTTTTTCGCCACGGCTCTCGGCTTTTAAGGTAACTCTTTGCATTTTAATGAGATAAGGCGTTGAGACATTTTAGCTCTAAACGCTAACCACTTTTGTTTCTGTCACATCGTGGAAAGGCGCCCCATTTTTTCGCCCCGGTTCTCGGCTTTCAAGCTAACTCTTTGCATTTTAATGAGATATAGCGTTGAGACATTTTTGCCCTAAACGCTAACCCATTTTGTTTCTAATACATCGTGGAAAGCCGCGGTTTTCCCTGATGCTTCCATCTGACATTGATAGCGTTTAATCCTCAACAAAATGCTGGTGAGGCGTCGAACTTCCCGAAAGTTGGAATCCTGCATTCTGCGCATGAGCCGCGCGTTGGGATGCGTAGGAGCGATTTCCGCGGCGCGTTCGTAGGGCGACGGCCCCGTGAGGGACTCCTTCAGGATGACCTTACGCTGCGCCTCACAGATCTCCCCCTGCCGCCTGAGAATATTCTCCAGAAGGTGGCGCGGCCGCTCGCGCGACTCCCATTCCGCCGGCGTGATGCTGGGATATCGCCTAACGTTCTCCTCGGACCGTGCAGCGTCGGCCCGAACCTGCCCCGACTGGGTCGGGAGGTCGGCACGTGATGGCGTAGCGCTGAACTTTAGTTCAGCATATGCCGACCTAAAGGTCGGCGCTACAGTTTCCACATTTTCCTGCGTAGCGCCGGCATCTTGCCGGCATTCGGGTGCCCGGCTGGAAGCCGGCGTTACGGGTACTGCGGGCGGGGCGTCGCCGCTCAGACCAAAGATCTCCTTGACCCGTCGGAGGGCATTGCGCGACTGCTGGTCGATGTCAATACCGTCCTCCCCCGTTCCCGGCGCCGGCAGTTGGCAGAAGAGCGCCAGAGCAATTTCGTCCATGTCCTTCGACACGCCCTCCTGGTGCAGGTTTTTCATCATCTCCAGGTCGTGGGGAGTGGTGACGTAATGCGCGTGCGCCACCGATTGCGCCAGCCGCCGCAAAGTGTCCGCCGTGATCTTCAGTCGCATCATCCGGGCGTGCACGCGGTCGCCCCGGCCGCTGCTCACCTCCAGGGCCTGACGCACGGCGTAGCCCTCCTGCATGCAATCGGCGCGATTCACCAGCCACAAGGCGCGCGCCAGCCGAATCACCACGCCTTCCGGCAAGCCGCCGACGGGGTTCCATTCCTCCCAAAGCACCTTCAGCAGTTCCTGGAATTGGGCCGGATCTTCGCCCAGGGCGCGCACGGCCGCCTCCTCCGCCTGTAGGTCGAGGCCAAAACGCCCGAGCGCGGCGCGGATGCGCTCGCGGCGCTCCGCCATAACCGGACTGTGGCAAAGGTTCTGGTTGCGCCGATTGGCGGCCAGTCTCTTTTCGGTCATTTGCAGTTTTTTGACGAGCGACATAGGGACTCACTTAAGTATAGGTAGGCTCGAACTTGCTCCAGCCGATACTAGCCTCTCTAGACTATCGATGTTCCCCGGCAGCTTGTCAACACAATTATTGATTATTTTCTAGCGGCAGGAAATGAGGGCAAGAAACCGCATCGATGCAGTTCGGGAGGATAGCATGAGGCTTGAACCCCCTCACCCCCACCATTGAGCGATCCGAGGAGGCTTTGCAGAATAGCGTGAGGCTTGGACCCCCTCACCCCCGACCCCTCTCCCCCAAGGGGGCGAGGGGTCGGGGGTGAGGGGGTCTGGGCCACTCATTTTTGCCGCCAACCAAGCCAGGCACCGATCCCAACATTACATACGACGAGATTACGTATCATTGGATGCCCTTCCCCGTAGACAAATCCAAAGCAGTTCGACTACCGGAGTATCTGAGAAGAGGGTTTTCTTGGCGTCTTGGTGTCCTGGTGGTTCATCTTGTCTTTGCCCTTACGGCACCAGCACGATTTTTCCATACGCGCCCGGCTCCATGACGGCGCGGTGGGCCTGGGAGGCCTCGGCGAGGGGCAGTTCCTTTCCCACCACCGGGCGCAGCGATCCGTTTTCGAGTCCGGCCACAATACCGGCGTGAATGCTCGCGAGTTCCTGGCGGCTGGCCATCCACAGCATCATTCCCAAAACCGCGGCGTCGCGGCGCATGATCTCGCGCGGATTGATTTCAATGTTGCCGCGATTGCCGATCACCACCACGCGGCCTTTATGGGCAAGCACGCTCAGGTCCTTGGCCAGATTCACGTTGGCCAGCATCTCCAGAATCACGTCCACACCGCGTCCCCCGGTGAGCTTCATCAACTCGTCGAGATAATCCGGGGCGCGATGGTCGAGCACGTGGTGCGCGCCCTGCACGGCCACCAGCTCGCGCCCGCGCTCTGTGCCCCCCGTCCCGATCACCGTCAATCCGGCGGCACGCGCCAGTTGCACGCCTGCCACGCCTACGCCGCCGCTCGCGCCATGGATCAAAACCGTTTCCCCCGCCTGGGCGCGCGCAATTTGCCACAAGGCGCGGAAGGCCGTGGCGTATGGAACATTTACGCCGGCTCCCTGGGCGAAAGTTACGATGGGGGGCAGCGGATGCACCTGCCACGCTTCCGCCAGGGTCTCGCCGGCATAGGCCCCGGTGATCGTTCCACCCACGTAAACGCGGTCACCCGGGGCAAGGCCCGCGACGCCCTCTCCCACCGAGTCCACTGTCCCCGCCGCATCACTCCCCGGAGTGTAGGGAAGCTCCGGCTTGGTGGCGTAGGTTCCCTGACGCATGTAAGTGTCATAAGGGTTCACGCCTGCCGCCTTCACCCGCACCAACACTTGCCCTGCGCCCGATCGCAGATCGGGCACGTCTTCCAACTTCAGCACCTCCGGACCACCGAATTCATGTACGCGTATGGCTTTCATAATTGCCTCCTACGTGGCACAGGCACTCCTGCCTGTGTCCGGTTTCGTTAACAGCCTGTGCCTGATTGCACTCACAGCCAGGAGTGGCTGTGCTACGTCTTCAACCCTGATTTCAACGCCGCGACTCGCGCCACGGCAGACCAATCCAACTCTCCCAACCCCTGCGCGACGCCGCTGAGCAGGTTGTCGTGAATCAGGCTGGCGATGGGCATGGGCGCCGCGGCCTCGTCCGCCGCCGCCATCATCAGGCGGACGTCTTTTAGGCCCAAACGCAGTTTGAACCCCGCGGGTTCGTAGCGCTGCTCGGCAATAATCTTGCCGTAATTCTCATAGACAGGCGATTGGAAGAACGAGCCCACCATGATTTCAAGAAAAACCTTTGGGTCGACGCCGGATTTTCGCAAGAGGGCAAAGGCTTCGCTCAAGGTTTCGATCATGGAGGCGATCAGGAAATTGCCGGCGAGTTTGACGGTGTTGGCGGCAGGTGCATCGGGACCGATCACGAAGAGCCTCCGGCCAATCGCTTCGAGCGCGGGGTGGCAGCGCTCGATTGCTTCCGGCGGCCCCGCCGCCACCACGATCAAGCGTGCCGCCTGGGCTGCGTCCGGACGTCCGAAAACCGGAGCGGCCACAAAATGCTGCCCTTGCTGCCGATGGGCTTCCACCAGGCGGCGAGAGATATCCGTGCTAATCGTACTGTGGGAAATGTGGACGCCGCCGCGCGGCAGGCCCTCCAGAACACCGTGTTTGCCGAACACCACCTCTTGCAAAGCGGCATCATCCGCCAACATGCTGGCCACCACTCCCGAGGTGCACGCCGCCGCCGGTGTTTCCGCCGCGCTGGCGCCCTCGCCCACCATCGCCTCGGCACGGCTGCGGGTGCGATTGTAGACCTTCAACGTGTGGCCCGCCTTGATCAGATTGCGAGCCATCGGCTCACCCATTGACCCCAAGCCTATGAATCCGATTTCCATGGTTTACGCTCCTTTGGCAGTCGGTACTAATTTACCACCAGTGACCGTTGGCCCGCCTGCCTCTGTTCCCCTTCCGCGAAAGGGCACGCCCGTGCAGCTACTTTAAGAGAGGTATTTAGGGTAAGATAATAGATTCAGAGGTTGCGGACGCGGGGAGATTTGCCGGTGATTCCATCACCGGCACGAAAAAACGAATACACATGACATCATGGGGAGAAGACCGGACCGGGAAAGCAGGGGGGAAGTGGAAAGCCCTTCCCACCGTCCTGGGCTTGGCCGCCCTGGCCGTGGGAGCGGGCGGCCTTTGGGCTGCGGCCCGGCAAGCCATCCCCCCGGCTGCGCCTCCCGCGCCCGCCGCGGCCGGGAACCCCGAGAATCCAGGGCAAAGCACCGCGCCCGCGAAAACCCCCACCATTAGGACCACCGTCGAACTGGTCAACGTTCCCGTGACCGCTATGAATAAGCGTGGGCTGCCGGTCATTGATCTCGGCAAGGGAGATTTCCAGGTATTTGAAGACGGTGTGGAGCAGCCCATCCGCAGCGTGGACCGGGAAACGAGTACGCCCCTTCGCATTGGATTGATCCTCGACACCAGCAATAGCGCGCGCCGCCAATTAGCCTATGAAAAGGAATCGGCCAGCGAGTTTCTTTTTATGGTCCTGCGCAGCGGCGGTACGAAGAACGAGATGTTCCTTCAAACCTTCGATTCTTCCAGCTCGATCATTCAGGACTTCACCAACGACCCGGATGTGCTGAATGAGAAGATCCAGGCCCTTAAATCCGGCGGCGGCAAGGCCCTTTATGATGCCATCTACTTTGCTTGCCGGGAAAAAATGCGCAGGACCGGCTCGCCGGAAGACACGCGGCGGGTCCTGGTGGTCTTGAGCGACGGCCTGGATGTTCAGAGCCAGCACACGCTGGACCAGGCCATTTCCATGGCTCGCCTTTCGGAGACCATGATCTATACTGTCGGCACGGCCGCCTACGGATTTTCGAATCCCGGAGACAAACTCCTGGCCGACATCTCCATGGCCACGGGTGGCTCCCCAAAGTTCCCCATGGCCAAGGATGCCGAAACGGACCTCGAGACGGGTTACATTTCCCATGGGCAGATCGGGGATACTTCCCAAAACAAGGGTTTGGGGGCGGAAACAGGCAAGTTTGGCGCGGATCGAATGGTGCATCTGGCTGACGCATTGCAAGCCATCAGCCGGGAATTGGATGAACAGTACACCATCAGCTATCGGCCGTTGCGAAGCACCCTCGACGGAACCTACCGGACGATTAAAGTTGTGACCACCCAGCGCGGAGTTACCTTGCGTTGGAAGCCCGGGTACTTTGCCACGGCGGATTGATGAGCCCTTGCCGCCTTTCCCCCGCGCCGGCATCTTCTAACCGTGCGCCCTTTCCACCAGGCATTGGAGGATCGAATGAGCGACGTTTCCGTCGTGCTGGCAAAACTCCGCGACTTGCGCGCGATTGACCTCAGCCAAACGCTGGAAGAACACGTGCCGCGTTTTCCCACCCACGCGATGTTTTTCCATAACCTTTGGGGCTCTTATTGGCACGGGGGGCGTTCGCTAAGCTACCAGTTGGTGATGCACGAGCACAACGGAACGCATGTGGATGCGCCCGCCCACTTCATCAGCGATGCCAAACCGGATGCCCACGTGACCATCGAACGAGTGCCCCTGACCCAACTGCTGGGCCGCGGAGTGCGCGTGGATTGCCGCGACACGAGGGTGGGTGAGTATGTCTCCAAAAGCCGGTTGCAGGATTGGGAGAATGGCCACGGGCCGATTCTGGCCGGCGACATCGTCCTATTCAATTTTGGTTGGGCGGCGAACTGGGGGCTGCGCCCGAACAATCAGCGCTACGTGGAGGACTGGCCGGGTGTGGGCATGGACGCGGCCGAGTATCTCCTATCGAAACCGGCCGCCGCCATCGGCGTGGACACGCTCTCCCCCGACCCTCCGGAGGCGCTTCGCACCAAGCCCATCCATCCCGTAGTTCTCGAAAAGCAGGTGTTGATCGTGGAGAATCTGTGCAATCTGGATCAGCTTCCGGATTTCTTCCTCTTCCTTGCCTTCCCCCTGAAGATTCGCGCCGGGTCGGGCTCGCCTATTCGCGCCGTGGCGATGGTTTAGCCTCCAGGCAGTTTGCTTAAGCCGATCATTGAGTTTCCACTAGCAACTCGCCGTTTTCGATATGGACATCCTTGATGAAGTCAGGAAGCTCGAAGCGCTCGCGACCCTCGGGTGAGTCTGAGCGTGTTTTCAGAAGGCGGCGGAAGAGGGTAGCAGGAATCGGTAAACTTCCCAATTTCGCGGAAGAGGGCTGAACCTGGAGCCTGCCGTCGAGGACGCCCAGCGTGCCCGCCATGGTCAGGTAAAGTTCCTTCCCCTGCACACTCAACGTGAAGACGCCCACAAACCCGTCGCCTTCCAAATGTATGGAGGCCGCCTTGAGCGCCACGGACCCTGTGGGGGTGGCCGCGCTTTCGTCGATACCCTGCTGCAACTTTGAACTCAACTCGGTCTCCGTGATGTGGGCGGTCCGGGCAACGCCTTGCTGATGAGCCTGCGCGAGGGATGAAATTTTCTCATCAAAGGATTTTGCGTCTTGCGCACTCACCGGAACCAGTGTCACGCTCGGCGCTCGCAACGCCATCAGCACCGCCATGAGGGCGAGAATGAGAAAGCTGGCGTAAATAATCCGGGAAACTTTCTTTGCCATTGCGCGTCTCTCCCTCGGGGTGTATTTCCAATTCCACTATTCCCGGGCCGCGGCTCGCGAGGGCAAAAGGAGCGTTGCCGCAACGCCGATCAGATATCCCAGGCTGAGTGGGGCAAAAGCATACCGAAAGTCGCCTGTATGGCGGTATATGAACCCAACGACAAGGGGGCCGAAGTAACCTCCCAGGTTGCCGAGTGCATTCACCAGTCCCATTACCGGTCCCAGAGCCGAGCGTGGCAAGGTTTCCGACGGGATCGCCCAGAACGGCCCCAGCACCCCATATGATCCGGCGCCCACCAGGCAGATAGCCACAAAACTCCAGATGAGGGTGTGGCCCGCCAGAAGGATACAAACCAGCATGCAAGCACTGGCCCAGGCCAACCCCAGGGTGACATGGCGGCGCCGTTCACGCTGCTTGTCGGAATGGCGCGAGACCAGGACCAAGCCCACCGATATAACCACGTACGGGATCGCAGTGAGGATACCCACCTGCAAGTCGCTCATCTTCCTCGCCTGCTTGAGCGCGGAGGGAAGCCAAAACAGGTATCCGTAATTTCCGAAGTTCACCGTCAGGTAAACGACCACCATGACCCAGACGGTCGGTTTGAACAGAGCTCGCCATACTGGGCCTGGCTTGGCCGAATCGAGTTCGCGAGATTCTTCCAGAAGGGTAGCCTCAAGGTAACAGCGCTCCTCGCTAGAGATACGTCGCGCCTCGATGGGATGATCATCAATGAAGGCCCACCAAATGACCAGCCAAAGGAAAGGCAGGGCGCCTTCGGCAATCAGCAGCACACGCCAGTTCCATCGGCCCAAAATCCATCCCGAAAAGGGAGAAGAAATGATGACGGCGACAGGAAGACAGAGCATCCAGTAGCCGTTGGCGCGGGCACGCTCGGGCCGGGGAAACCAGTGCGAAAGCAGCACCAACACGGCGGGCCACACCCCGCCCTCCGCCACTCCCAACAAAAGACGCATCACCCAGAATTGCTGCCAGGTCCGGACCAAGCCACAGCCCACGGAGCAAAGACCCCACATGACCAGCAAAATGGCGACGAACCGTTTGGCGCTCCAGCGCTCGGCCAGATACCCACCCGGAATTTGCAGAATCACATACCCCCAGAAGAAAACTCCCGCCGCGGCGCCGGCTTGCGTAGGGTTCATGTGGAGCGCGATGCTCATTTTGGGGAGAGCCAGCGAGATATTGGTCCGGTCAATGTAAGCGATCGTGTACATGATGAAGGCGACCGGGATGATGTGCAGCCAGCGTTGGGAGCGCATAACTTGAGGAGCCATCTAAACTCCGTTACCTCGATACTTGCCTCGGGCGTTCAAAGGAGTGATGGCGATGAGGGCACGTCGCGCTACCGAACCTCATTCACCGCCGCCGTCGACCTTCGCAATGGGCCCGCATTCGAGGCGGCAGGATATCAGCAACCGTGGGGTCGGCGCAATGTGCTCGACAATTCGGTAGTTTCTTAAACTTGGATTGATGGGCCAAGAGAAAAATAGAAAGTATTGCTGTTTGAGTTTATGTTGGCGGGCGGTCGTACCGGCTTTGGACGATCAGTTCGACGCTTATCTGGCGATGGCATGTCGGACACTCAAAGCGCGACCCTGAAACCATATTGGTAAATGACCCGCTTCCAGCGCTGGCGTCAACAATTTGCATCCAGTTAATTCCAGATTCACAGGGGCAATTTAAGCGTAAACTGATTTGAAGCGCTTCTGGTCCCATTATTATGTCAGTGCTATCCATTTTCCCTCCATATTCTGAAAACTCTTTCCCCGGTTTTCGGCGCATCCTGCAGCGTAGTCTGGATTATACTTTGCCATCCGAGCACAGGAGGTAATATAATTGAGACCGTGAGAGTCGGTTGGACAATCACATTTGCGGAGACGTCATGGACCTCGTGATCAAGATCGCGTCAAGGTGTGGTAGTAGGTTCGAGGCCGACATTCCTGCCACCAAAGGAACACATGGTGGTTATTTGGCTGCGTGCCCGGACTGCGGTGAGCGTTTCCTGCTCCCATATCAACCCTCGGTGCCAGTTATGAAGCTGAAATAAAAAAGCCCTCCTGCCAGGGAGGGCCTCTCAGAACTTTGGGCGCAATCCAAGGACACACGAATGTCCGCCCAAAAAGGATTTCCCTCAAAAGAAATCCACTGTTTCTTCAACCGCTGAATTAATGCGCCAACTTATGTGTTGTGTCTTGGTATTCGAAGTAGAGCCGGGCTTGAGCCAGGCACCTGCTGTCCTAAAGGGCGACACAACATTCAGATTAGTATACTCAGGGGCGGCGTGACGCTGACAGCATTAGTCCTGAGTGGTCTGCGTTCGTCCTGCCTCCCAAGCCAGCATGGCTTTTTTCCGAGCGGCGCCCCAGTGGTAGCCGCCGATTCCTCCTGCTTTGCGGATAACGCGATGGCAGGGGATCAGAAAGGCGATGGGATTCTTCCCCACAGCTCCTCCCACCGCCCGCGCCGCGCGCGCGCTGCAAACCCGGGTGGCGAGGTCTTCATAGGGGACCACCGAACCCATGGGAATTCGCAGCAAAGCTTCCCACACTTTGATCTGGAAATTGGTGCCTTGCAGCACCAGGGTGATCGGCCGTTTCCCATTGCGCTTTTCGCCGCCAAAAATGCGGCTGATGTAGGGCTGCGTAACCCGTGGGTCCTCCTCCCAGTGCGCCTCCGGCCAACGCGCCTGGAAATCACGGAGAATCGCCGCGCGCCCGCCGGGGTCAATAAACCCCAGACCGCAAATGCCCCTTTCCGTCACCGCCAACAGGCACTCCCCGAAGGGGCTGGCGTGGAAACCATAACTGATGCGGAGCCCTGCTCCTTGGGCTTTGAACTCACCCGGCGTCATGGCTTCAATGTTGACGAACAGGTCGTGCAGACGCCCGGGACTGGAAAGGCCGGCATCGTAGGTCGCGTCCAGCACGCTGCGCGATCCATCGAGCAGCTTCTTGGCGTGCTCCAAGGTCAGGAATTGAATGAACCGTTTGGGACTGATCCCCGCCCAGCGCCGGAACAAGCGCTGGAAGTGGAATTCGCTCAGGTTCACGCTTTCGGCCACCTCGCGCAATTCCGGTTGGCGATGGTAGTTCTCCTCCAGGAAGCGAATGGCGCTTTCAATTCGGGAATAATCATCCAACTTCGTTTGCATGGCTTTCGGCTCCTTCATTTGATTCTGCTTCATCATGAAGGGATCGAAAAAGTTGAGCAACCCGATTCTTGCTTGCTACGGGGCACGGGATACGGGGCACGGGACACGGGACACGAAGCCATCATCGACTTTTCCAGATGCGGCGACTTCCGCCAGCGTGCGGTCAGAAATCTCTGCGTTCGCATATGGGATTCGCGTTCCGAATCCCGTGTCCCGTATCACGTCTCAGAAGCCACCGCTATGGGCTGGGGACGATGGGAAAGAATCAAGGCCACCGCCGCCACGATGATACCCGTGGCCAGCAACCCGCGCGCGGAAAGGGGTTCGCCTCCGAAGGCCCAGCCAATGAACACCGCCACGATAGGGTTAACGTATGCGTAGGTCGCCACCCGCGATGTGGGAACCGTTCGTAGGAGCCATATATATGCCGTAAAACCCAACAGTGAGCCGGCGGCGACCAGATAGAGCAGCCCGGCGATGGAGCGCAAGGAAATCGCGCGCCAGTGCAGTTGGCCTCGTTCCGCCAGCAAGCCTAGAACAATGAGCATAGCGCCACCCGCCAGCATTTCCATCGCCGCTGCCAGGAAGGGGGAAGGGGGAAGCTTGGCGGCGCGGGAATATAGCGAGCCCACCGACCAGCAAAGAGCGCTGAACATCAATGCTGTTGCGCCCAGGATGTCCACCCGCGAACTTCCCCAAAGCCTTGCCGGCCCGACCAGAATCCCCACTCCTGCCAACCCCATCACCAGCCCGCCCCCCACGCGCCCCGTCAGCCTGGCGCCGCCCTTGCGGAAGCTATCGAGCAAAACCATCCAAAGAGGAATCATGGCGAGAAGGGTTGCCGCCAATCCGGAGGGCACGCGTCGCTCCGCCCACGACACCATGCCGTTGCCGCACACCAACATGAGGGCACCCACGGCTGCCGCGCCGAGCCAGTGTTTTCGCAGTGGAGCCGGCGTGCCCCGCCATCGCATCCATGCATACAAAATGGATCCCGCGAGAAGGAAGCGAGTGCCGGCCATCCAAAACGGCGGGATCGATTGGACGGCGATCCTTATCGCCAGATAAGTTGAACCCCAAATGATGTAGATCACCCCGAACGCCAGCACAATCTTGGCGCGCGCAGGACGGCCGGCAGGTGAAGGTTCAATCATGTGTCCCACTTCGCAAACTCAGGGAGCGATTCTCTTCCCGCCCCGCTCGTCATTTCCTTCGCATACTATTTCAACCGGAGCAAAACGTCCAGGCGGGCACTCAATCGTTCATCAAGGGTCATGGCGCTCGCGGGCCTCGTAAGATCCTTCCCCTTTTGAAAGGGCTGGGGGTATGATGTCTTGGGCGTCAGGCGGCGCCCCACAGCGACTTATGCCCAGACTCCGTCCCATCACAACTCTTGCTTTCATTCTTCTTTTGGGGGCGGCTCCGTCCCAAACTCCCAATGTCATGTCCGCGGATCTGGAACCCAAGACGCTGGAGGCCTTTAACCGTTACGTCCAGGCGACGGAGGCGCGCATCGACAAGGAACTGACGCGGCCCGGAGCCTTTCTCTATGTTGAAAGCTTAGCGGAACCCAAGCGGTCAGAAACTCTGGCCGGCATCCGCAAGGGGGACATCTATATGGAGCCCCTCAAAACCCGGGATGCCTCCGGCGCGGTCATCGAAGCCCCCGATGGGTTAATTCACCACTGGATCGGCGCCGTCTTCATCCCCGGAGCGACTCTCGGCGAAGTCCTGAATCTGGTGCAGGACTATGACCATCACCAGGATGTTTACAAGCCTGAGGTGATTCGCTCAAAGTTAATCCATCATGAAGGGAATAATTATCAAATATATTATCGGCTAGTGAAAAAGAAGGTCATCACCATCACCCTCAACACCAATCATGATGTGCAATACTTCCCCATCGACCCCACCCATTGCCGAAGCCGTTCCGTCGCCACTCGCATTGCAGAAGTCGTTGACGCCGGCCAGCCCGATGAGCACGAAAAACCTGTTGGGCACGATGGTGGATTCCTCTGGCGGCTGAATTCCTACTGGCGATTCGAAGAAAAGGACCAGGGCGTTTATGTTGAGGTGGAATCCATTTCGCTGACGCGCGACATCCCGATGGGCATGGGCTGGATGATCAGCCCGTTTGTGACCGGCATTCCCCGCGAATCGCTGCTAATGACGCTGGGCTCGACGCGCTCAGCAGTTGAAGCACGCGCTCACCCTCCGGCGCGAGAATAGTCTTCCCACGGAGGCTACGAATGGCGGCGTTCCAGGAGGGAGTACAAGGCCGGCATCACCACAAGCGTAACGAACGTGGAAAGAGTGAGCCCGCCGATTACCGCCAGCGCCAGAGGCTTCTGCAGTTCCGCTCCAGAGCCCAAGCCCACCGCCAGAGGCATTAACCCAAAGAGCGTGCAGAGGGTGGTCATCAGGATCGGCCGCACGCGAATTTTTCCCGCCGCCACCAAGGCTTCGCGCAAGGGCATTCCCTGCTCCTCCCATAATTTGTGGACGTAATCAAAGAGGATGATGCCGTTCTTCACGACCAAACCCACCATTAGAATGATCCCCATGAACGACGAAACATTCAGCGCGGTGCCCGTAGCCAGCAGCATGGCGAAGACTCCCAAAATCGACAGCGGCGCGGCCGACATGATAATCAAAGCGGGCGGAAAGGCGCGGAACTGAATCACCAGGACAATAAAAACTGCACCGAGCGCCAGCGCCAGGACGGCAAGCAAATCCCGGAAAGAATTCCGCTGGCTTTCGTACAGCCCCCCGATCTCGTAGTTTGTCCCCACCGGAAAATGGATGGTGTCCAGAACGTTCGTAACATCACGGATAACGCTTCCCAGCCCGCGATTCACCAACCCTGCTTGCAGGTCCACCATCAAGCGCTGGTTCTCGCGCATTAGTTGATCTTCGCCGCGCACCGACTCGACGCGGGCCAGGGTGGACAGCGGGACAATCTGCCTGGCGGGCGTGAGAATAGGGAACTGGCGGACATCATCGTAGTTGTAACGAAACGAATCCGGAAAGCGCACGCGAATGCCGACGGTCCGGTCGCTCAAACGCAACTCGGTTTGCTCCAATCCCAGAAGTCCGGCGCTGACTTGTTGCGAAACCTGCTCAACGGTCAATCCCAGGCGTTCGGCGGCTGCCGCATCCACGTTGATCACACTTTCGGGATTGCCCTTCTGAATTCCGATGTAATCAAGCCCTTGGATCTTTTGAAGCTGGGGTCCGATTTCTTCCGTAAGCTGATCCAAAACCTTCAGGTCGCTGCCAAAGATCTTCACTTCCACGGGGCTGGGATTGCCCTCCATGTCACCAATCATGTCCTGAAGAACCTGGGTGAATTCGATGCGCACGCCGGGCACACTCGCTAGGATGTTGGTTTTGAGCACGTCCATGGTCTCTTCGATTCCGCGTTCGCGTTGCGAGCGAGGCTTCAATTTGACCACGATCTCGCCGGTATTCTGTTCCGTGGCAAACGGCCCCATCTCTGCTCCCGTGCGCCGCAGGAAAGAGGCAGTTTCCGGCATCGCCCGGACCTGTCCCTCCATCAAGTGGTCGAGGCGATTGGTCTCCGCCAGGGAAGTCCCGGGAGGTGTCCAGGCATCCAGAACGAAGCCACCTTCGTCCATTTCGGGCAGGAATCCAGTTTCCAAGCGCGTGCCCAAGAACATGCTGAGTCCGATGGAAACGACGACCGCCACCGCCACAAGAACTCGATGCCGTAACGCCCAGCGTACCAGCCATTCGTAACCACGATAAACCGGCTGGATAAATTGGTCTGATTTCATCTGGTGATGCCGCGGCTTCAGGTATTGCTCCGCCAGAAGAGGAATCAGCACCACGGCGAGAACCAGCGACAGAGTTACGGAAATGACCAGGGTCTGGCAGAGCGCCGAAAAGAACTCGCCCACGACTCCCGTGAGCAGGCTCAGGGGTGCAAAAACCACCACGGTAGTTATCGTTGATCCCACCACCGGTCCCAATAGCTCCTGAGTGCCCTGCTCAGCAGCTTGCTGCGGGGAATCGCCCAGGCCGAGGTGTCGATAGATATTTTCAACAACTACCACCGAGTCGTCGATGACCAGGCCAATGGCGATCGCCATTCCTCCCAAGGACATCAGGTTGAGCGTGCCGCCGAAAAGCTTCATGAAAAAAAATGTCCCGATCATGGCGATCGGTAAGGTAATGGCGGCGATGACGGTCGAACGGCCCTCACGAAGAAACAGGAAAAGGATGACTATGGCAAGCAAAGCGCCGACCAAAACAGCGTCGCGCACGCTGGCCACGGCCTCGCGGACGAATTCCGCCAGATCATACACTACCGACAAGTGAAGCGTGGAGGGAATCGCCGACCCCAAATGTGTGGCCAACCCCTTCACCTGATCGGCCACCTGGAGGATGTTCCCTCCGATCTGCCGCGAAATGCTGATGAGCGCTCCCGGTTGGCCGTTCCCATAAACCAAGATGCGCGGGTCTTCGACGCCGTCACGAACCTCGGCGATATCACGGAGGCGAATCGGTGATTCATTGTCGACCGCTACCACCGTGTTGCGGATATCTTCCAGATCGTGAAACTGCGCGGTGGCCAGCACGAGGTATCGGGAATAGTCTTTGTCCAGCCTCCCCACCGAATTGACCTGATTGGTAGCGCGCAGGCGATCGGTAATCTCCGGAAGAGAGATTCGATGGGCGAGCATCTTCTGCGGGTCCACAATCACCGACACTTCCCGCTGGTCGCTCGCTTGAACTTCCACCTGGGACACATCCGGCACGCGGCTGAACATCGGACGTAAATCATAGTAGGCATAGTCACGCAAATCTGCGCCGGGCACGTTCCCGCTGAGGATCATCATTAGGACGGGCCAATCCGTGGGGGTAATGCGCTCGACGGAGATTTCCGTTTCGGGGGGAAGGTCCCCGCGTATATCGCTGACATGGGCTTGCATGAGTTGAAGGGCATACTGCATGTCCGTGTCAGGCTTGAACTGTACGGCGACTTCTACGGCCCCCCGAATCGTCCGCGAGCGCACCCGCTGTGCGCCCAGGACCGTCTTCGCCGCTTCCTCCAGCGGTCGGGTCACATTCAGAAGCATGTTCTGGGGGGAGAGGTCGCCGGCGTGAGCGACAATGACAATGCGCGGAAATGACAACTCAGGGTAGACGTTGCTGGGCAGGCGGAAAGCAGCAACCAAGCCGGCAATAAAGAGCGCGGCCGTCAGCAAGTAAACCGCGCGGCGGTTCTCACGGCAGAAACGCACGACATTCATGGTTTGACCTTGATCGGTGCGCCCGACCCCAGGCCGTAGGCTCCGCTGAGTACCACCACTTCGCCTTCTTGCGCTCCGGAGAGCAACTCCACGCGCTCGTGGGTTTCGATTCCCAGTTTCACCGGAACCGGCTCCGCCTTGTCCGCCTGAACGCGGAAGATCTGGGGTTGTCCATCTGCATCGCGATACACCGACTCGGGCGCCACCACCAGGGCCTGACGGTGCGTCTCCAGGGGAATCTGTGCGGTCAGGTACAGGCCGAGCCGCAGCAGTCCGGCGGGATTGGCTATGCGGATCCGCACCAGGCCCACATTGGTGGTGGGATCAACGGCGGGTGAGATCGCCACCACGCGGCCGGGAAAATCCGTTTTCGGAAAAGCGTCCGTCCGCACCGGCAGGGTTTGGCCCACCCTGATTTTATGCAAATAAATCGCCGGCACATTTCCAAACAATTCCACCTCCGCGGTATCGGCAATCTCGAAGATCGGTTGTGCGCCCGTGCCGTCCACCTGCTCACCGGCGCTCACCAGACGTTTGACGACGGTGCCGCTGAGGGGAGATTTCACTTCCGTTCGCGACAACTGTAAGCGTGCGAGGGCGGCGGCGGATTGCGCTTGTTTCAGGGCCGCTTCCGCCAAGCGCTCCGCCATCACCGCGTCTTCCAGGTCCTTGCGGGCCGAGATCCCCCGCTCGACCAGGTCGGCCTCGCGCTTCCGGTTGAGCCGGGTATTTTCCAGACTGGCGTTGGCCTGATCGATGCTCGCCTGCGCTTGCTGCAACTGATCGCGATAGGAATGATCATCTATTTTCGCCAGCACCGCGCCTTCTTTCACGCGGTCGCCTTCCGCCACCAGCATGGCCGAGATGCGGCCCGGGACCAGGGCGCTGACTTTAACGTCCTGATTGGGCAAGCCGGCAATCGTCCCGCTGACGGTCAGGTTCGAGCTTATGTCACCGCGAACGACTTTGGTCAGAGTGACTTCCGCAACGACGTTGGAGGGATTTTCGGGCTTGTCTGCGCCTTCCTCGGAGGTTGGGGGCTTTGAGCAGGCCAGGAGACTCACCAGGAGGATGAAAATCGCACCGTGGTGCAACCGAAGGTGATTAGATTCTTGCGACGTAGGCATAGGCGACTACTTTGGATCGATGGGTGTACCAACTATTTCTTCCAGACCCGCGAAGGCGCTCTGTACCGCCAAGAGGCTCTGGAGGTAACTTTGTTCCACGTCCTGGACATTGCGTTGCGCCGTCAAAACCATAAGGATATCAGCTTTTCCGGCGCGGTAACTCTGTTCCGCCAGGCTCTCAAGCTGCTGCGCAACGGGGACCAGAGTAGCACGATAGGTCTCTGCCTGCGTGCGCTGTGCGTCGAGATCGTAGTATGCTGTTTCCACCCGCGCCGCCACCGATCGCTTCGTGGCAACTTCCTCCGCATCCAGCAGATGCTGGTTGGCGAAGGATTGGGCGATCTCTCCCTGGTTACGCGCGAAGATGGGCAGCGGCACCGAGAGTTGGCCCCGTGGTCCCATGCGGAAATCGTGAGGAGCGTTGTAATCGATTCCCAATTCCAGATCAGGATTGGGAATTCGTTCGGCCTTCAACAACGCCCGGCGGCTTTCTTCCACCTTTTCCTCTTGTACGACGTGACGCAAATCCGGATTAGAATTGTAAGCAAGCTGAATCAATTCGGGAAGAGAAACTGTGGGCGGCAGGTCCTGGAGTGCCTCGACCGTGTCCCAATCGGTTGTGGCAGGCTCATCGAGCAGTGCATTCAATTCGCTAAGTGAAATTCTCTCCTCCTGCTGCGCAACCTTGTAATCAGCCTGGGCGCGCGCGACTTCCAGCCCCGCTTGAAGGACTTCCAATTGTGCCACATCTCCGGCGTTGAATCGGTCGCGCGCAATCTGCTCCAGCCTTTTGGCCAGCTCGAAGATGTGATCCAACCGCTGGGATTCTGCCCGCGAGTGGGACAGTTGGAAATAAGCCTCGCGGGTCTGACGCCGAATTTGGCGCTCCAGGGCGGCGATCTCCAGGTCAGTGAGCGCTCCCTCCTGATGGGCCACCTCGATCCTCCGTCCGCGTTGCCTGCCCAGTTCCAAGGGTTGATCCACGAACCACCCTTCGTGCGGCTCATCACGCAACGCCGTGAAGTTAACCGTCGGGTTGGGTCGCTGCCGCGCGATTTGAATGCCTGCTTGTGAGATCGCTTGTCGCTGCCGTGCGGCGAGCAGATCGAGGTTCTGCTTAGCCGCGAGATCCAGGGCCATCTGGAGTGAAAGTCGGTTCGCTGGTTGAGCCCTTGCGACCTCGCACACAAGAACCGCTAACGTCGCCGCCGATACCAACACCTTTCTGCTCATGGAAGCATCTCTCCCTCGCTCTTTTTCACTCATGCACGCCACTGGATTCGAGTTCACCAGTGACAAGTCTCCATCTTAGCTTTAGGCTTTGAAAAAGCCGAGACCTTTTGTGGAGCCACTGAAAACTGTGACCCTCCCCGAAAATAATGGAGTGGAGGGATACTTCCAGCATTCGGCAAATGCTTTTCCAAGCCTGCTCTGGCCCCTCAGCGCCCTCGCTGATGACATCAACATGGGTTCGCAGGTCTCCCGTCGATTTCATTTGCTGGATTTCGCTTCCCGTTGCGAATATCATCTTCCTCTTCCGGGTGGGTTGGCACAAACCGAGGGTGGGAATTTTCCTATTCTGAGTTTTAAACGAGTTCGAAGGAGAAGAGGGAATGACCGTTCAACTCAAGAGCACGTTGGGCCGAAGGGAATTCCTGGGCGCAGCCGCGGCCGCGAGCTTTATGATCCTCAAGCCGCAGCTTGTGCGCGGGACGGCCGCGAATTCTCAAGTCCGCTTCGGAATTCTCGGCTGCGGTGGCCGTGGCAGCGCCGTGGGGACGGGGTTTGTGGAGAATGCCGGTGCGCGGGTGACCGCCCTCGCCGATCTTCTTCCCGACCAACTGGAAAACGGGCATAAGCACTTCGACAAGTTGCAGCAAGCGAAGGGCTACGCCCCCATCGATGCTTCCCAGCTCTTCCATGGTCCCAATGCCTATCAGGAAATCGCCGGCTCCAAGGAAGTGGACTTCATCCTTATTACCACCCCGCCCTACTTTCATCCTAGTCATCTGGAAGCTGTGGTCACCGCGGGCAAGCATGTCTATTGCGAGAAGCCAGTGGCCGTGGACGTGCCGGGAGCGCATCACGTCATCAGCATCGGCGAAAAGGCGCAGGGCAAGTTAAGCCTGGCGGTGGGATTCCAGATTCGCAATGCCCCGCCCATGGTGGAATTGACGAAGCGCATCCATGAGGGTGCGCTGGGGAAGATTGCCTGCGGCCTTGCTTACTACTATTGCGGCCATATCGACCGGCCGGAATGGCCCAACGCCTCACCCGAGGAAAAGCGCCTGCGCAACTGGGTGTGGGACCGCCAGCTTTCCGGCGACATCATTGTGGAGCAGAACATCCACGTGATTGACATGTGCAATTGGATGCTGAACGGCCACCCCATCAAGGCCGTGGGCACGTGCGATCGCAAGGTTCGCACCGACACCGGAGATTGCCAGGACAACTTCAACGTACTCTTTACCTATCCGGACGGCGTGCAAATCAGCTTCGGGTCCACCCAATTCGACCATCCCACTTTTGACGCCGCCGTGCAATTATTCGGGGCGGATGGAAGCTCCGAGTCGCACTACGATTGGCGCGTCAATGTTTCCGGCAAGAACCCATGGGATGCCGGGTTGAAACCCAGCGGAGCGGAACAATTCTCCCTGGCGGGAAAATTCGCGGGCGCGCTCGACCAGGCCGACGCGGAAAAGCAGAAGGCGTTTGTCGCCAGCATCACCAGCGGCCAATTTCTTAACCAGGCGGCGCTGGGGGCGGAATCGGCACTGAGCGCCATGCTGGGCCGCACTGCGGCTTATAAAGGTAAGCCCGTTACTTGGGACGCCCTACAAAAGTCGAAGGAAGTGTTTAATCCTAAGATCGATATTACGAAGTTTGCATAGCTGTCCGTGGTCCGTAGTCCGTTGTCCATTGTCCGTTGCAACTGACCACCGACAACGGACTACAGAGAATACGCAGACTCTGCCATTCCTGGAGGACATCATGAAGAACCATCCATCGCGCCGTGAATTCCTGAGGGTTTCCTTGGGCACCGCGTGCGCGGCGCCGCTGGCATCGCTGGGCCCGGCGGCGCCCGACCTGGCAGCCGCTGCACCCGCCCCCGGGCGCATCAAGAAGGCCGTGCAGATCAACATGCTGCCCGAGAAGCTGAGCTACGCCGAGCGCTTCAAGCTTGCCGGCAATGTTGGCTTCGAGGGGGTGGAAGGCCAGACCGTGGAAGACCCCAAGGTGGCGGAGGAAATCAAGAGGGCCTCGGAAGATGCCAAGATCCCCATTCACTCCGTTATGAATATGGCCCACTGGAAATACCCCCTCTCCTCCAGTGATCCCGCCGTGGTGATGAAATCGCTGGATGGCATGGTGACCTCGCTGCACAACGCCAAGCTCTGGGGAGCGGAAACTGTGCTGCTGGTTCCCGGCGTCGTCAATGCTGACACCCGTTACCGCGATGCCTGGACGCGCTCACAAGCGAACATCCGCACGCTGATCCCGCTAGCGGAGGAGTTGAAGATCATCATCTGCATCGAAGAAGTATGGAACAAGTTCCTGCTCAGCCCGCTCGAGATGGCAAAGTACGTGGACGAATTCCAGAGTCCCTGGATCAGGCAGTATTTCGATGTGGGCAACGTGGTTCTTTACGGCTACCCCCAGGATTGGATTCACACCCTCGGCAAGCGCTTCGCCAAGGTCCACTTGAAGGACTTTAAGATGGGCAAGGGCTGGAGCCCAGTCACCGCTGAATTCGTCAACCTCGGCGACGGCGACATCGACTGGGCAGCTGTGCGCCAGGCGTTTGCCGACGTCGGTTACACCGGATGGACCACGACCGAGCTCGTGGGAGGCGACGAAGCCTACCTGCGGGACGTGGTGAAGCGCGTCGATAAATTGGTTCTGGGCTCGTAGGGAACGGATTTCTTCCCTGCCATTTTGTCGGGCAACGGAAGCCGAAGACACCGTTTACCCTATCAGCACCTTTAGGTGTTGGCCTCTTTGAAAGCTCTTTCGTACAGGTCCTCGACCTTCAATTCGCGGGCCCATTGGTCCAAATAGGCCAAATCCAAGTTGTCGGCCTGCACCTTGAGAATCCCCAGCACGTCTTTCCACTGATTCTCAGAGATTTCCCCTCCTGCGCGAAACCATTCAAGCTTGGAGAGGATGGTGTCCTCCGCCGTTGCAACGCAAGCGGGTGCAATCGATTCTTTCAAGGGAAAGCGAGGTTGACGGCGGGAGAACTCCTGTTGGCTGAAGCTCCTTTTACGCAGCGGAAAGAAATCGATCTTGATGGAGGATTCCAAATGAATGAGGTTGAATGAACCGCCCATTTCCAGAGCCCTGCGGATTGACGTGCGATCCAGGTAAAACTCAGGTGCAAAAGCGGCGGCAAACTTCTCCAATTGATCTTGACCCAGGGCCACGACCAGATCCCCATCCTGGGTAGTTCGCACGAAAGCATAAAAGGAGCTCGCTGCGGATCCGCTGACCATATAAGGAATGCCCAACTCTTCCAGCTTGGAAATCACGCGTTCGAGGACATCAAGGATCTCCATTCGTCTACCTGATAGTGGGAGGATCGGGTTCTGGCCCGTAAACTTGGGTGGCTAATTCCGGGCCCAGAAGAATGGTGGCCAAGCGTCGACGAAGCTCCCGTGGAGTGGCAGAGGGGAATCGTTGGCTGAGACCGGCGAGCGCTACCTTGCGCATCGCCATATTCAGATCATTCCACAATTGAGTTTTTCGTCGCGAAGGCATCGAGCGCAGGATTTCGATCTGCACGCGCTCTGCGTCCGCCGAAGTGTCCGATAGCCGTGTTGCCATACGACCTGACAATATCATACTACAGTTCTCCGCCCAGGCTCACGGGGTGCGGTAATCTTAGTGTACGGCAACGGAGGCGCCGGTGCGCGGCTTGGCGCTCTTCATCAGAAACATGAAAGGGACCATGGCGATGAAAGTCCAGCCGAGCAACGAGAAAGCATCGACATAAGCGAGCATGTTGGCTTGTCGTACCATGTTGCCGTAGAGCAGCCCCTGCGCCTGAAGGTGGGCGAGCGTGGAAGTTGAACCCTGCGTCATGAGCATTTGCTGCGCACCCTGCGCGGCGATGCGGTAGGGAGCATTGTAGGGAGTGAGGTTACCGGCCAACACGGCCTGATGGACCTGCGCGCGGCGAGCAAGGAGAGTGGCCACATTGGCAATGCCCACGCTGCCGCCAATGTTGCGTGCCAGATTGATGATGCCGGTGGCGTTGTTCATCTTCTCCTTGGGAATAAAATAGAACGCCGTGACGTTAATGGGAATGAACAGGAAGGCCATGCCGATGCGGGAGAAGGTCCAAGCGCGCACGGCCGTCCAGAAATCGATTTGTAGGTCGAATCTCGACATGCGTATGAGAGCAATTCCTGTGATCCCTAGGCCGAACGCCACCAGCCACCGCGCCTCCACCTTCTGGGTCAGGCGGCCCACGATCGGCAGCGCCAGCAAGGTGAACAAACTCCCGGGGGAAAGCACCAGTCCGCTGAGCAAGGCCGTGTAACCCATGAGAGTTTGCAGCATGAGGGGCAACAGCACGGTGCTGCCGTAAAGCACGAACCCCAGCATGAACATGGTGATGGTGGCCAGAAGGAAATTCCGGTTCTTCAACATGCGAAAATCTACAATGGGGTCTTCGCGCGTCAGTTCCCAGATGAACGCGCCGATCAGTCCCACACCAGCAATCAGGGTGCAGCCGATAATGAAGTTCGAGCCGAACCAATCTTCCCTCTCGCCCTTATCCAGCACCACCTGAAGAAAACCCAACCCCACACTCAGCAGCCCCAGCCCAATGTAATCAATCCGCAGGCCGCGCAGGCTCTTCCGCACCAGGTAGGGCGGGTCGAAAATGAGGAAAGCGGTCATGACAAGGGAAATCACACCGACGGGAATATTGATGAAGAAAATCCATCGCCAGGAGTAGTTGTCGGTGATAAAGCCCCCCAGCGTGGGGCCAATGATCGGCGCCACCACTACGCCCATCCCATAAACTGCCATCGCCATGCCCTGTTTCTCTTTGGGAAAGCTCTCCACCAAAATCGCCTGGGAAATCGGCTGAAGCGCGCCACCTCCCGCGCCCTGCAAGATTCGAAAAACCACCAGCAGGCCGAGGGTGGGAGCAATGCCGCAAAGGAAGGAACAAATGGTGAAGATGGCCACGCACACCATGAAGAAGCGCTTGCGGCCGAAGACCGATGACAACCAACCCGTGAGCGGCAGCACGATGGCGTTGGAAACCAGATAGGAAGTCAGCACCCAGGTGCTCTCATCGACGCCAGCGGAGAGGTCGCCGGCAATGTGCGGCAACGCCACGTTGGCGACGCTGGTGTCAAGCACCTCCAGGAAGGTGGCAAGCATCACCGTCAGGGCGATAAGCCAGGGATTGACTTCTCCGTGTTGTCGGGTCTGGCTAAAGATGCGGTTCATAAAACTGTCCGGCCACTCATGCTCGGGGGGCAGTTGTTTCTTTCAACCCCATTGGATGTCAAGGGAGCATTAAAGGGCTCGCTCTTCGCCCATCCGCGGGCGCCCCTGCCCTTTATTTGATTTGTTGCGTTTCCAAGAGCCCTGAGCCTGCCAGATAACTCCGATCGAGCCGTGCTGATCCCGGCGGTGTGCAGCGCGAGCAGCCCCAGCGCGCTCAATGCGCGGTCGGGGTAGCTCCGTGCGGCCGAGCCTTCTTCATCATGAACATCAGGGGAATCAATATCAAAAACATCAGCCCCATCACCCAGAAATCATCCACAAAAGCCAACATCGCGGCGTGCCGTTGTACAAGCCCATAGGCAAGGCCCTGGGCCTGAATCTGAGCGTCAGTGTAATTGGACCCGGCGGCAAATAGGAGCCTCGCCGAGCCATGCACCAGAGCCTGGTACGCCGAATCCAGGGGCGTCATGTGGCCGAGAAGCATGCCCTGATGGAACTGGGAGCGGCGCGCCAACAAGGTCACCACGAAAGCAATCCCGACGCTGCCGCCGATGTTCCGGGCCAGATTGATGATCCCCGTGGCGTTGTTGAATTTCTCTTTGGGGATGAAGTAAAACGCCATGACGTTGACCGGCACGAAGAGAAAAGCCATCCCCGCCGATTGATAGATGCGCGCCATCATCGCGGTGCGAAAATCGATGTCCAGGTTAAACGTCGCCATGTGAAATAGTGAAGCGGCCACGATCACGACACCGCAAACCACCAGCCAACGCGCATCGAAATGCGTCACCAGCTTGCCCACGATGGGAAGCATGATGATCACCATGATGCCTCCCGGCGAAAGCACCAGCCCGCTCAGCATCGCCGTATACCCCAGCAGGGTCTGAAGAAAAATGGGAAGCAAGGCCGTGCTCCCATACATGACAAACCCCAGCATAAACATCGTCAAGGTGGCGAGGAAGAAATTCCGGTTTTTCAGCAGCCGGAAATCCACGATGGGATCCTGGCGATTGAGTTCCCATATCACGGCTGCCACCACGCCGACAAACGCTAGCGTGGCACAGCCAACGATGAAGTGGGACTCGAACCAATCCTCGCGCTGTCCCTTATCCAGAACCACTTGCAGGAATCCCAGGCCCACACTCAACAGGCCCAGGCCAATGAAATCGATATGGATTCCTCCCTTGAATCCTTTACGCTTGAGGAAGGGCGGGTCAGAAATCAGAAAGAAGGTCAAAATCAGTGAGATTATTCCCACGGGAATGTTGATGAGGAAAATCCATCGCCAGCTATAACTGTCGGTGAGCCAACCACCCAGGGTAGGACCGATAACCGGCGCCATGACCACGCCCACACCGAACATGGCCATTGCCATGCCTTGCTTTTCTTTGGGAAAACTCTCCATCAAGATGGCCTGAGAGATGGGCTGCAACGCGCCCCCCCCGGCGCCTTGCAGGATGCGGAAAAACACCAGCCAGGGAAGACTGGGAGCGAACCCGCAGAGCATGGAGCTGATGGTAAAAATGGCCACGCAACTCATGTAGAACCGCTTGCGGCCAAACAGTGAGGAGAACCAGCCGGTGAGTGGGAGTACGATGGCGTTGGAAACCAGGTATGAGGTCAGGACCCAGGTGCTCTCGTCAACACCTGCGGATAGGTTGCCGGAAATGTGCGGAAGCGCGACATTGGCCACGCTGGTGTCGAGCACTTCCATGAAAACCGCCAGCATCACCGTGAAGGCAATCAGCCACGGGTGGGTCTCGCCGTTCTGTTGAGTGCGCGCGAATAAACTGTTCATGACCAGTTTCGGTTCTTGGGCGATGTCTTCCCCGCGGGCTTTTGTAACTTACCGGCTTGCTGGAGCGACCCTGACATTTGCACTATGGAGGGACGAAAGGATGATGGAAACCGCCTCTTTTTCCCCCAGGCACGAGGAAAGCATCAGATGATACAGATGGCGATTCTGCCAGTCTTCGCCATAGTGATCGCGGACGTAAGCGCCGCGGGCGGCATCTTCGGCAAGCAGTTTTTTTTCCGCCTCGGCCCTTGACAGTCGCGCGTCGCGATGGAGCAACCGCTCCAGCCGTTGGCCCCGGGGAGCGTAAATAAAAACGTGAAAAGCATCTTCGCGCTGCTGGAGAACGCATTGGCTTCCCCGACCCACAATCACACAGTCGCCAATTTCCGCCGCCTCTTCAATGATTCGACGGGTCAAATCGGCCGCAACTTCGGCGTCAAACCAGTTGGGCGCGGGGCCTCCGATGGAACCCCTCAGACCGGGAGATTTCCAGAAGATCTCCGCCAGCCGATTGAACCAGGGGTCGAGTCGCTCGTCTACTTTCTCCGCCACTTCGGGCTCAACCCTGGCGGTTTCCGCGATTTCTTCCACCAGGCAGCGATCGAGCAATTTCCATCCCAGGCGGCCGGCCAACATCTGGGCGATCCGTCCGCCACCGCTTCCATACTCTCGCGCCACGGTAACAACGCGGAACATGTTTCCTCCTGAAGAGCAGTGGTTAGTGGCTGGCAACTGACAACTATCCACTGCCTTCCGCACACCGATCACCAACAACTAGACGCCATCTACTCCCCGCTATGCACTGCCTTTCTCACTTTGTAATGATCGTGGCCCCAACGTTCATGCCGGGGCGCAAAATTGCCTTGTCGTTGGGGGTTGGGTCCAATAGAATTTTGACCGGAATCCGCTGCACCACTTTCACGTAATTGCCTGTGGCGTTTTCGGGCGGCAGCAGGCTCAGGCGTGAGCCGGTAGCGCCAGCGATGGAATCCACATGGCCGGTGAAGGTTTGGCCATACATGTCAACGTCGATCTCTGCCTTCTGCCCCGGACGCACCTTGGCAAGTTGAGTTTCTTTGAAGTTTGCCGTCACCCAAATGTCGTTCAGGGGGATCAGGGTGAAGAGCCCCTGGCCGGGCTGGATGATTTGGCCGGCTTCGACCGATTTCCTCGTGACCACACCATCGCTGGGAGCAACGATGGTGGTGTAACTTAACTCCAACTCTGCCGACTCCAAATCAGCCTGGGCCTTGGCCACGCCCGCTTCCGCGGAAGCCTGATCGGACTCGCGAATGCTCACCTGCTTGTGGTTCGCCATGGCCTGCGCAACCATGGCGCGCGCCTGGTCCACCTGCGCTTTGGCCGCCAGCATGGATTCGCGGGAAATTTCCGCTCCCTTGTCGGCGGAGGTGAGTTTATCGTTGGCAGCTTTCAGTTCGCTGTCAGCCACGCGTGCAGCCGCTAAATAGGCGTCGTACTGCTGCTGGGAGATTTCCCCCTTTTCCATCAGGGGCTTCATGCGTGCCAAATCCGCCTGGGCACGATCGTTGTTGGCTTGCTGTGCCGCCACATTGGCGTGCGCTAGGGCTACCTCCGACGTGGAATCCTTCTCGTAGGAAAACTTGGCTTTGTCGTAATTCGCCTGGGCGGCGGCCAGTTGCGCATCGGCGCCGGAGGTGGTGCTGTCGGTGGTTTCCCGTGTCAGCGGCACGCCCACGTCCGCCCCACGCGCGTGAGCCTCAGCGAGCGCCAACGCCGCCTTGGCTTGGTCCACGCGGGCCTGGTAATCGCGCGGATCAATTCGCACCAGCACCTGCCCCGCCTTGACCGCCTCATTGTCGTTGATCATCACCGCGGCGACGGTTCCGTATATCTTGCTGGCGATGGGCACAATGTGCCCATCCACCTCCGCATCGTCCGTGGAGACGCGATTGTGGTAATAGAGCAACAAAAGCACCACGGCGAGGGCCACGACGGCCGCCGCACCCATGGCGGCTCGACGCACCCAGGGATCAGCCCAGCGCGATGGATTCTTGTCCGCGCCTTCCGGGCTTAGGGGTTCGGCGCTGCCTAATTCTTTTTCCAGCTCAACAACGTTAGGATCTGTACTCGGCATAGTTAAACACCTTCACTTGGCTTGTTGCGCCGCCCTTTAGGGCGGCACCGGCCGGGCTAAACCCGACGCTACTTCGAATAGAGCCCTTCGATTTGGCCGATGGCGTGCGATAAATCGGCCCTTGCCTGGTTGTAACCATAGAGCGCGGCAATCTGGTTTTCGTTGGCGCGAGCCAGGGCGTCCTGCGCGCTGACGACTTCAATATTGTTGGCCACGCCCGCCTGAAAACGGTCGCGTGCCTGTGACACTTCCTCTTGCGCCAGGCTCACTCCCAGATTGGCCACATCCACCTCGTGCCGGGCTGCGTCCAGTTGCGCTTGCGAAGTTTGTACCTCCAGCGCTATCTGGTTGCGCAGGTCGGCGCGCGCTTGGTCCACCTTCTTGAGTTCCAGGTTGGCCTTGGCAATTTCGGCCTGAATCCGTCCTCCGGTAAAGAGCGGCACATCCACGGTGAGTTGGTAGACATAAGCCGGAATGGCGGTGGGAGCCGACAGCCCTTGCTCGCCCCATGTCCCGACAACATCGAGCGTGGGCAGCCGCGACTCACTCGCTGCGCGTTTGGCAAGTTCTGCCATGTGCGCCTGCGCCGCCAGGGCTTTCATTTCCGGACGAGTCTCGTAAGCCAACTCAAGACTCCGGCTAGCGTCGATCTCCGGTGTCTCATAAAAACTCGGCGTATCCGCCAGTTCGATTTGCTTTTGCGGATCCAAACTGAGCAGCCGCGCCAATCCATAAAGTGCAACTTTCTGTTGGGTCTGGGCTTCCAGCAGGCGCTGCTTTTCGTTTTGCAGTTCCACGTTGGCGCGCAAGGTGTCAATCCCCGTGCCCACCCCGTGCATCTGTAGATCATTGGCTTGGTCATAGAGTGCCTGGGCCAAATCCACTCGTGACTGGGCCGCTTTCACCGCGGCATCGGCGCGCATCCCCGCCAGATATTGCGAAACTACCAACAGCACAATTTGCTCGCGCACCGTGGATTCCTGCGCCTGGCTGGCATTCACTCCCTGGCGAGCGGCCTGCCAACGCCGCCACAGCGTCAGGTCGAGCAAGGGCATAGAGAAAATCGTGCCTCCCTGGAAAAACTGGAATGGGCCCGCATGCTCACGTATGCCCGGAAACGGGGCTCCAAATTCCGCCCAGAGGTTGGCGCGGATCGCCCGATCGAATACTTCCAGTCCCGCCTGCGGAAGCAGCGCCGAGCGTGCGATGGATTTGTCTTCCTGGCTCTCGGCAAAGCTCAGAGTGGCGATCTGCACCTGCGGGTTTTCCTTAAGCGCGGTGGCCACCGCATCGTGCAGCGTCAGTCGCAACGCGGCGGAGTCCTGTGCGCGCGCTGTTGCGGCCGCAACGAACGAAAGCAGGAGAAGTGTGAGCAGGTGAGCCGCATGCTGCCTGATCCTTTGTGATTCTTTACCGGATTTCGCCGCAGGCTTTTCCGTGCAGATTTCATCAATCAGCGACTTCGGCATGAGGCCCGAACCCACCAGTTGCGCCCCTCCGTGGGAGATCGAGCAGAGCAGCTTCTTCCCCGCGGGGTCAACAAATGTCACACCCGACAAATCCACCACCAACCCCTTATCTCTATAGATGTCCGTCGACGTATTCCAGCAACGCTCGAATTCCTCCACCCAGGGACCTGAGAGTTTGCCCTCAAGTTTCAGCGTGACCTTGCCACCGATGTCGCTTGTCGTAATCCGAAGCATAATGGCCGCTCTCCTTCATGGCTTAGGGGCATATAGAGGCAATGCTGGGGCCAAATTCCGGAATTACGTCTCCCCTTCTAACCGTCTGCTTGACAAGGGGTTATAATCCATTAAGAAGTGCTTATGAGGGATATGTCAGGCTCAATATGCCGAAATATCGTCACTTGCCGGAATTCAGTCATTGACACTGACATCCTTAAGGCATCCTAAGTCAAGGACGGAAGGTTTCAGTGACACCTGACACCTGACCTCTATTCTGCGTTAGTTGCAAAACTTATCCCCCCTATAAAAACAATTCATTAACACGTAGGCACGGAGTCGGAGATAATAGAGAATGCGACGTCAGGGGGAATCTGTCTCCAGGGGATTTGGTAGGGCGCAGGTAGCAGATGGCATGTGGGGATGAGGTTAGTGGCAGGCGGCTTCTCGGGTATGGTTCGCCAAAAGCATAGGGTCGCTACATCCCATCTTCCACCTACGACCCCAAGAGGCAGGTCGAAGGCGTTGATTCCGCTGCCCTTTAGCCACAAGCGAAGGTGAACCTCGCGGGTGAATTTCCCGCTGGGGTTTCAAGCCTCTGACGTGTCCGGCGATATCGGTCCTGACCCGCAGCGTGGATAAATCCGCCAGAAGGGGAGAACTGGCGCCCTCCCGACTATATGGGGGCAGGTTCCGGGGGCTTCGGCAAGGGGTTGGCAGCAGGCGGGTGGGCTTTTGTAGAGGCGGCTTCACAGGGTGCGGAAAACCGCCCCTGCGGATAACACCCACCGCGGATAACCACCCCGGCGCCTAAGGCGCCACCACGGCCGGGGTGGTGCTGAACGAGGCTTATGCGGATTAGCCGGAAAGAGTTGGGAACGGCACCAGGCGTGCCATTACGGAATCGACATGAGTGAAGAATTCATTATTCCCGGTTTGCCGAAGGCGCAGGGCCTTTACGATCCACGCCACGAGCACGACGCTTGTGGAATCGGCTTTGTGGCCAACATTTCCGGCGAAAAATCCCACGACATCATCCTCAAGGGGATTGAAATCCTGATCAACCTGACGCACCGGGGAGCCTGCGGATGCGATCCCAAAACCGGTGACGGCGCCGGCGTGCTGATCCAGATTCCCCACGCCTTCTTTGAGGCGGAGTGTTCGCGCCTGGGCTTCCCGCTGCCCTCGCCGGGCGAATACGGTGTGGGCATGATGTTCCTGCCCGTGGAGCCGCGCGAGCGCATGTCGTGCGAGGCCATTGTGGAAGAGATTGTGCGCGATGAAGGCCTCACGGTGCTGGGCTGGCGCGACACGCCGGTGAACGCCAACACCATTGGACGACTGGCCCGCAGCACGCAACCCTACATCGAGCAGGTTTTTATCAAGCGCGCCTACGGCATGGACGAAGACGCGCTGGAGCGCAAACTCTACGTCATCCGCAAACGCGCGGAGAAGGAAGTTGGCCTTACCGATTTGCGGGAGAAGAGCTTCTTCTACATCCCCTCGCTTTCCTGCCGGACGATCGTTTACAAAGGCCTGCTGCTGGCGCCCCAGATTGCCAACTTTTACCTGGAGCTATCGAATTCGGAAGTGCGGAGCGGCCTTTGTCTCGTGCACCAACGCTTTTCCACGAACACTTTTCCCACCTGGCATCTTGCCCATCCCTACCGCTACATTTGCCACAACGGCGAAATCAACACCCTGCGCGGAAATGTGAATTGGATGCACGCGCGCACCTCCGTGCTGGCCTCCCCGCTTTTCGGCAACGACTTCAAGAAGCTGGAGCCCTTTATTGCGCCGGGTGGAAGCGATTCCGCCAATCTGGATAACGCCGTCGAGCTGCTGACCCTAACGGGGCGCAGCCTTCCTCACGTCATGGAGATGCTGATTCCGCAGGCGTGGGTGAACGATCCCACCATGCCGGACGACGTCAAGGCGTTTTACGAATATCACGCCTCGCTCATGGAGCCCTGGGACGGTCCGGCCGCGGTGTGCTTTACCGATGGCCGCATGATTGGCGCCAAGCTGGACCGCAATGGATTGCGCCCTGGCCGCTTCGTGGTGACCAATCGCGGCCTGGTCATCATGGCTTCCGAAGCCGGAGTGTTGCCGCTCGACCCGGAGGAAGTTTCCTTCAAAGGCCGCCTTGAGCCCGGGCGCATGCTGCTGGTGGACACCGAAAAGGGGCGCATCATCCCCGACGAGGATATCAAGAAGCAATTGGCGGCGCGCCAGCCTTATGCCCAGTGGCTGAAGGAAAATCAGGTCACGCTGAAACATCTCCCCGACCCGCAGCGCGTCCAGACTATCGATCACGCCACTATTCTGATGCGGCAGCGCGCCTTTGGCTACACCGACGAAGACCTGAAGACCATCATGATTCCCATGGCCACCAAGGGCGAGGAGCCGGTGGGGTCCATGGGCGTCGATACGCCTCTCGCCTGCCTTTCCGACCGCCCGCAATTGCTCTTCAGCTACTTCAAGCAGATGTTCGCACAGGTCACGAACCCCGCCATCGATCCCATTCGCGAGGACCTGGTAATGTCGCTCTACGATTACATCGGCCGCGAAGGGAACATCCTGGAGGAAACGCCGCAACTCTGCCACACTCTCAAAAAGCGCCATCCCATTGTCACCAACTGGAACCTGGAGAAATTGCGCCGCGTGAGCACAGGGGATTTCCTGGCCACCACGCTGCCCATGCTCTTCCGCGTGGGCGAAGGCGAGAAACGCTTGCAGGAGTCGGTGGACAGCCTTTGCCGCCGCGCCTCGCTGGCCATCAAATCCGGTTACACTTTGCTGATTCTCTCCGACCGCGGCGTGGATGAGGAATACGCCCCCATTCCCACGCTGCTGGCGCTGTCCGCCGTGCACAATCACCTGGTCCGCGAGAAAACCCGGAATCAGGTGGCCCTGATCGTGGAGACGGGCGAGCCCCGCGAGGTGATGCACTTCGCCCTGCTGGTGGGCTATGGGGCCAGCGCCATCAATCCCTATCTCGCCATCGAAACGCTGGAGGATTTGCACGCCAAGGGTTTTTTCCCTCCCGAGTACACCTTTGAAAAGGTGTTGAAGAATTACATCAAGGCCGTTGACAAGGGCTTGCTGAAAGTCCTCTCCAAGATGGGGATATCCACTCTTCAGAGTTATTGCGGCGCGCAGATTTTCGAGGCCATCGGGCTGAACAAATCGCTGGTGGATCGTTACTTCACGGGAACATCCTCACGGATCGAAGGGGTGGGCCTGGAAATACTGGCCCGCGAAGCTCTGCTGCGGCACAAGTTTGCCATGCAGCCGGCGGTGGATTCCGATACCGAACTTGAAATCGGCGGCAGCTATCAATATCGCGAGCGGGGCGAACGCCATATCCTGAATCCGCTCACCATCAGCAAACTTCAGCAAGCGGTGCGGCGATCAAGCTTTTCCACCTATCAGGAATACGCCCGCATTGCGGACGGGCAGAGCCGCGACCTCTATACGCTGCGCGGCCTGCTGGATTTGAATCCCGCGGGTCCGCCCGTGCCCCTTGACGATGTGGAGCCGGCCAAGGAAATTGTCAAACGCTTCGCCACCGGCGCCATGTCTTTCGGCTCCATCAGCCGCGAAGCGCACGAAACCCTGGCCATCGCCATGAATCGCATCGGCGGGCGCTCCAACACCGGCGAGGGCGGGGAAGATGAAGAACGCTTCAAACCCGACGCCAACGGTAATTGGCGGCGCAGCGCCATCAAGCAAGTGGCTTCCGGGCGCTTCGGCGTCACCACCAACTATCTGGTGAACGCGGACGATCTCCAGATCAAAATTGCCCAGGGCGCCAAACCCGGCGAAGGCGGCCAGCTTCCCGGCCACAAGGTGGATGAGGTGGTGGCGCGCGTGCGCCATTCCATTCCCGGCGTCTCCTTGATTTCGCCGCCGCCGCACCATGATATTTATTCCATTGAGGACTTGGCGCAGCTTATCTACGACCTCAAGAACGTGAATCCGCAGGCCAGAATATCCGTCAAGCTGGTGGCTGAATCGGGCGTGGGAACCGTGGCGGCGGGCGTGGCCAAGGCTCATGCCGACGTCATCCTCATCAGCGGGTACGATGGCGGCACCGGCGCCTCACCCATCTCCTCGATTCGCCACGCGGGAATTCCCTGGGAGCTCGGCCTCTCGGAAACCCAGCAGACGCTGGTGATGAACGACCTGCGCAGCCGCGTCCGCCTGCAGGTGGATGGGAAACTCCAGACCGGTCGCGACGTGGCCATTGCCGCCTTGCTGGGCGCGGAGGAATTTGGTTTCTCCACCCTGCCGCTCATTTCCATGGGCTGCATCATGATGCGCAAGTGCCATCTGAACACGTGCCCGGTGGGCGTGGCCACGCAGGATCCTTTATTGCGCAAGAAATTCCAAGGCCAGCCGGAGCACGTGATTAATTTCTTCTTCTACGTTGCGGAAGACCTGCGGCAAATCATGGCGCAACTGGGCTTCCGCAAGCTGGAGGAAATGGTGGGCCGCGTGGATTGCCTTTCCCAACGCCACGACGTGGACCATTGGAAAGCTACCGGATTGGACCTTTCCGCCGTGCTCTACAATCCTCACGTGCCCGCGCGCGTGGGGCGCCGCTGCACCATCAAGCAGGAGCACGGGCTGGAGAAATCTCTCGACTACCAGTTGATTGGCCACGCGCGCGAGGCCCTGGAGCGCGGCAAGAAAGTGTCCATCAGCCTGCCCATTCGCAACACCCACCGCACCGTGGGGGCGATGCTGAGCGGCGAGATTGCCCGCCGTTATGGCGAGGCCGGCCTGCCGGATGACACCATCAAATTCCAGTTTACGGGCTCCGCGGGCCAGAGCTTCGGCGCGTTTCTGGCCAAAGGCGTCACCCTGACTCTGGAAGGCGAGGCCAACGACTACGTGGGCAAAGGGCTCTCCGGCGGCAGGCTCATCATCTACCCGCCGCGCAATTCCTCCTTCCAGCCGGAAGAAAATATCCTGGTGGGCAACGTGGTCCTTTACGGCGCCACCAGCGGCGAGGTCTTCTTCAACGGCATGGCCGGCGAACGCTTTGCGGTGCGGAATTCCGGGGCCATCGCCGTGGTGGAAACCGTGGGCGACCATGGCTGCGAGTATATGACCAAGGGAACCGTGGTGGTGCTGGGCAAGACTGGACGCAATTTTGCCGCGGGCATGAACGGCGGCATTGCCTACGTTCTCGATGAGACGGGCGAGTTCGTGCGCGTGCGCTGTAACCGCTCGAGTGTGGACCTGGAGCCCGTCATCGATCCTGCCGATATCGACCTCATCCAAACCCTGATTGCGCGCCATGCGGAACTCACCGAAAGTCCGCGAGCCAAGTGGATTCTCGAAAACTGGGAGACCATGCTGCCGAAGTTCATCAAGGTCTTCCCGCATGAGTATAAGCGCGTGCTGGGCCTCCAACGCACGCCTGTCGCTCTGGAATCGGGAATTCGCAATCCGGCGCCAGCAAGCCCGGCGCCTTCCCCACGGGAGGTGCTGCGTGGGTAAAGTTACCGGATTCATGGAAGCCACACGCGAGGTGCCGACGCGCCGGCCGGTGGAAGAGCGGGTGAATGATTACCGGGAAGTCTATCAGGAGTTTCCCGGCCAAAAGCTGCGCACGCAGGCGGCGCGCTGCATGGATTGTGGTGTTCCCTTCTGCCACACGGGCTGCCCGCTCAACAACATCATCCCCGATTGGAACGACCTGGTTTACCGCGAGCGATGGGAAGACGCCATCCGCACGCTGCACGCCACCAACAACTTCCCCGAGTTCACGGGCCGTGTTTGCCCCGCCCCCTGCGAGGCCGCGTGCGTGCTGGGCATTAATGAACCGCCCGTCACCATTAAGACCATTGAAAAAACCATTATCGAGCATGCCTTCAAGCAAGGATGGATTCTGCCGGAACCGCCCCTGCGCCGCACCGGCAAACGCGTTGCCGTGGTGGGCTCAGGGCCGGCGGGGCTCGCCGCCGCGCAACAACTGAACCGCGCGGGACATTCGGTGACCCTCTTCGAAAAGGCGGATCGCATCGGCGGCCTGCTGCGGTACGGAATTCCGGATTTCAAGATGGAGAAAGCCGTCCTCGACCGGCGCCTCGACCAGATGCTTAAGGAAGGCGTGGTGTTCCAAACCGGCTCGCACGTGGGCAAAAACGTGCCGGTGGAAGATTTGCGCCGCGAATTTGACGCCTTATTGCTGACCGGCGGCGCGGAAAGCCCTCGCAACCTTCCCGTGCCGGGGCGGGAATTGAAGGGAATTCATTTCGCCATGGAGTATCTGCCCCAGCAAAACCGCCGCGGTGCCGGCGATGTGGTGGATGGGCAAATCCTGGCCACCGGCAAACGCGTGGTCATCATCGGCGGGGGCGATACCGGAGCGGATTGCCTGGGCACTGCGCACCGGCAAAAGGCCGCCTCCATTCACCAATTTGAAATCATGCCCCAGCCGCCGCTGGAGCGCTCACCCTTAACTCCCTGGCCGCTCTGGCCGCTGCAGTTGCGCACCGAGAGCGCGCACGAGGAAGGCGGCATTCGCGATTGGGCGGTTGCCACCGTGCGCTTTACCGGCGACGAAAATGGCAACGTGAAACATTTGCACGCCGTCCGCGTAGGCCCGCCACCCAAATTCGAGGCCATCCCCGGGACCGAATTCTCCCTCGATGTCGACCTAGTGTTGATCGCCATGGGCTTTCTGGGTCCGGTCAAGAATGGCATGATCGAGGCCCTGGGCGTGAAGCTCGATGCTCGGAGTAATGTCGAGACCGACGCGGATTATATGTCTTCAATACCCGGCGTTTTCGCCGCCGGTGATATGCGCCGCGGCCAGTCGCTGGTGGTCTGGGCCATCACCGAGGGCCGCAAGGCCGCCCGCGGCGTCGATAAGTTCCTCATGGGCGAGACCCACCTTCGGTAGTGGTCGTCAGTTGTCAGTCATCAGTTGTCAGTAAAAGTCATCCTGCGCGCGCTTTTCTCTGACGACTGAAAACTGCTGACGCAGAACTTTCCAACAGCCCACTGCACCGTAAGCACAAATGTGATAACATCTCTTGGAGGGGAATTATGCCAGCCACTAAAACCAAGTACGGCCATTTAGCCGGCGCTTCCACTGAAAACGAGTATCATGGCAAGCGGGTCCGCACGGGAAATTCCCAGGGCTTTCGCTTTGATCGCGCTCTGTTCAAAAGCCACCCCGAATTTGCCGGGGAGGTCAGGGCCCATGTGATCGCGCCCGGCCGGATGCTGGTATCCGTTGCCGAGCCGGTCACCAAGCGCCACGATCCTGTGATGCAATCGTTCCTTGCATTCCTCGCGAGCGACATTGCCAAGGCGCCGGAAACGATCAAGCCCATGAGCCCCGAGCTGGCACGTCGCATTGACCGCTTGGTTGAAGAAGTTTTCGTTTCTTCGAATGAATCTCTGGAAGAGGATACCATCATCTGATGGAGGCCCATGGCTGGACGCTCTACCTACATCCGCTCTTTCAGCAGCAGTTAGAGAAAATAACCGCCCAGGTGGAAACCCTGCAAGCGAAAGATCCGCTGCGCTACAAGGAACAGTCGGCCACGAAGCTCCTTGCCACGATCAGCCGTTTTATGCGCGAGATCATTCCGCGTGATCCCGGTGCGGCGGAATTCCGTCAGGGCAATACGCTGGGCGCGGACAATCGCCAATGGTTCCGGGCGAAATTCCACGGGCGTTATCGCCTGTTCTTTCGCTATTCCAGCCAAGAGAAAGTGATCGTCTATGCCTGGGTGAACGACGAGAACACGCTGCGCAAGGCCGGATCAAGAACCGATCCCTACTCTGTCTTCCGTGCCATGCTGAATGCTGGAAATCCACCCAGCACCATGGCTGAGTTACTCGCCGTTTCCGGCAGACTTGATGCGGTACGTTCCTCGCGCCAGCAGGCGCCGGTCAGGCCTGGCAAGAAGGGCAGAAGCTGAGGATTTCCGACGTAATGACATGTAACCGCAAGCTCCTGCCTCCGACACCTCTTCCCTCATCCACGCATCGGGCAACACCCCGCTAATCGTCAAGAATCGACGACTTGGAGTGTTCTGCTTATTCAAACACAAAATGATCAGCGCGGAATTTTCGGGTGGTTTTTTTGCGGAAGGCCGAATCCCGGGTGAGTTTTTTGATTTTGCGATAGTAAGTCGACTTTGCCTTTTCGGGATCGCCCCCGGCATCGACGGCTTGGGTCTCGTCCCAAAAGAGCTCCATGAACATTGCGCAGAGGACGTGTTCGGCATGATGGGCGGAGGTGCCGGTGGCCACCATTTTTTCAAAAGCGGCCCTGACCAAAGGGTCCGCTTCGATCTGCCCTTTAACGGCCGCATGAGATGTAACATGGGCCATGGGGCTCACGGGATTGCCTTCTACCATGATCTTGTAGGGCTCTCCTTCACGAAGGTCCGCGAACTCCAGGGCATTATGAACGTGCTTCAGGTGCATGTGCTCCTGTATTGCACGCGCGATGACCTGATTTTCAGGCGAGAGTTGAGCCACCGTTCCGGCCTTGACGGCCTCGTAGACGATCTTGTTATGCTGGCCGACCAGTTTGCGAAGTCCCGCAGTTTCGGAATCGTCCATTTCCGCAACTCCTTTCTGCCGAGCAAGAAGTGCAGGGTATTATAACAGCACACTGCGCCGCGATGTTCAACGCTCGCGCGGATCAGTTGGTGCCGCCGTTAGCGTTTTTGCAACCGTAGACTATTCTCATGCACGATTTCCCCGCGGCAATCGCATATAATCAATCCGAACTGCGCAGGCCGAACGGGGGTCCCCGCCAGGGGGGCAGGCGCCGGTCGCCGCGACAGCCAAGGCAGCATTGTCGTAATTCGACCAAAGCGAGAAGAACCCACGGGCAGGAGGGGTCGTCCACCATTGAGAATGGCGGACCTTCAGCCGCGGCCACACCCTGGGTTCGTCCCACAATGAAGAGCCCACGGAAAGGAAGGCTCGGTTCGTGGCGACCGGCACATTGCTTGGTTAAAGAACAAAGTTTCCGGAGGGGAGAATGAACCCCGGCAAGGGCGCGCTGATGGCAGAACTCGTACTGCTATTCGTAGGTAGTCCGGTACTCTTCCGCCTGCTTCCGGTGAGGTTGTCGCCTCTTCCCGCGCTGTGGTTGGCAGCCTTGTACTGCCTTCATGTGCTGCGCCACGCTCCCGGGTTCAATGCGATGCGACTGTGGAACGCCGGACCGCTGGCGGGTTCCATCGGCAATATACTTGCGGTCTTTGCCATGGCGGCGGTGGTCATTACGGCTGCCGTTTGGCGGCTGCGCCCGCAAATCCTCTTCGCCTTCGTGCGAAACTCTCCGCTATTTTGGGCGCTGGTGATGGTACTCTATCCCGTGCTCTCGGTCTACCCCCAGGGAATCATCTATCGCGCTTTTTTCTTCGAACGTTATCGCTCGCTGTTCGGCTCGCCCGCCGCCATGATCGTGGCCAGCGCCGCGGCTTTCGCTTTCTCCCACATCATCTTTCGCAGTCCGTTGCCGGTGGCGCTTAGCTTCGCCGCGGGCCTGCTGTTTGCCTGGCGCTACCATGCCACCGGCTCGCTGCTGGTGTCCGCTTTCGAGCATGCGCTCCACGGCTGTTTCATTTTCACCATCGGTTTGGGCGGGTTTTTCTATCACGGCGCGGGCCGCACGACATTGGGAGGATAAGCGCCCACCCGCTGCGCAGCGGCCAGCCAGCAGCCGCGAAGCCGTAAAATGCTGGCTAACAAAACAAGGATTTACGGTATGGCAATGCGGGCCTCCGCCTTTGAGGTTTGCTCTACACTTCCTGCTTTGCAAACTCCGCCGCGCGCGGTTCGTCCGGATTCTCTGTCCAGACGTTGCGCCGGGAATCTTGAGTCAACCCATAGGTTTTTAAATGTAGCCTCGTTTCTCTCTTGACTCCGGCCGCCGCTGGGTGTATTCTAGCCCAATGGGGTTGCCGACCGTCGATGGCCGATGGAGGATGGGCGATTGCCGGCTCTTGGCTCCGACTACGGGTTGCACTGCTTAGGCAAAGAACGGATCGCTCCAACCTTCGCCCACTGCGGCTGCTCACCCACACTCTCATCAAGGCAGCTCGGCCGTGGGACCGCGATCGGCGCAAGAAGAAAACTGAGGTTTGAGACGATGTGTCGGAAACAAAAGGGGTTAGCGGTTAATGGTGCAAATCTCGCAAAAACCCAAATCGTTGAAACCAAAAGGATTAGTAGAGATTCCCTGGCGGCCAAGGTGACAAAAAAGGGGGGGCAAGAATTGACGAGCGAAGCTTGAATGTTATTGAAAACAAACAAAGAAGAAAATGCCAGTTTTCGGGCCTGAGTAGATGTTGATGAAAACAAACCAGTTAAAATCTCCCTGAGTAGATGTTCATGAAAACAAATGGAGTTACTGAAGAAGAGTGGCGAGTGATGAGCGGTGAGTGGCGAGCAGGAAGGGCGGTGAAAAACAGTGGCGAGTGGTGAGCAAAAGACAGAATTCCAGCTCGGAAAAGCGGGCAGGACGAGACCCTTCCCGGCTGCTTCCGGACGACAGCAACGAACTGAGCTCGGAGCACGCGGCCCACGCCATCTTGCCAGGAACTGGCCGGAGCGACGGCGGCGCTCGCGACCTAGCGGAGCGGGGTAGATTCTCTCTTAACTTTCAAGAGTTTTTTCTTTGTAGAAAGGGTGCAGGGGAAACCTCTTTCTTTTTTGAGGTCAGGAAGCGACGAGGTCACGGGTCACCTCCTGGGCAGGGGTAGAAGTAAGCTGAAAGAGTTTAAAGCCGTCGTAGGGCTGATGGGATTTGAACATGGCGTGGAGGGCGTGGAGGAGTTTGCGCATGACGGCGACCAAGGCTTGCATTTTGCACTTGCCGCGGGCGAGCAGATGCTGATAGAAGCCGCGCAAGTGCGGATCGTGCTGGACGGCGACCAGGGCAGGCATGTAGAGGGCGTGGCGCAGATGCTTATTGCCGGCCTTGCTAATCCGCGGTTTCTTATGCACGGAGGTTCCCGAGGAGTACTCGCGCGGATCGAGCCCGGCGAAAGCCACCCACTGGCGCGCATCGAGATCCGGGGCCAGCACACCTAATTCCCCCAGGAGCTGCACGGCGCTGGTTTCACCGATGCCGGGGACGCTGTCGAGAAGTTCATAGCGCTCGGTTAGTTGCGGATCCTGGGCGATGAGCTTACGCGCCTGCCGGGTCAAGCGCTGGATGGCCCGTTGCTGGGTGCGCAGGCTGCGCGCCAAGTCCCGCCGCACCACCGAGGGAATGGCCTGCGACAGCCCCGCCGCGTGTTGACGGTTTTTCTCCGCCGTCTGCATTTCCACCAGCTCGCGGATGCGCCGTGCCAGCGCGCGCAAGCTCCGCATGGCCGGCGAAGGCCGCTGCCAGGGTTTAAATTCCATGCGCAGGGCGAACAGTTCCAGCACCCCCGCGTCGATCTGATCGTTCTTGCTGCGCTTCATCAGGGCGTGGGCGAAATGGCGGACGGCGCGCGGATTGGCCACCCTCACCTCGATGCCTTCCTGCCCACTCAGCGCCAGCGCCAGGTCCAGTCCGTACAGACCCGTCGATTCCATACAAACCCGCACCACGCGGCCCGCTCGCCGCAGGTAGCGAAGGATCAACACATGGCCTTCCGGCGTGTTGGGGAAATTGCGCAAAGGCTCCAAACTCTCTTCCCGCCGCAATCTCACCACAAATTCCTTCGCACTCACTTCGATTCCACCCGTATCCAGGTTGCTCATAATATCCTCCCGGAGTTAAGCTTTCGGTCCGGCCCCCCCGACCCTGTGCCGTCTCCCGTCGAGCTTGAATATGCAGGCTCCTGCGGCCGCGAAGGTGCGGGCTCATAGGGCCTCGGATTCTCCTCGGCGTAGGAGAAGAGGGCGGGGGGCCTATCTACCCCACAGGCTCGGGAGTCCCCTCCCGGCCTCAGCGCAGATCGGCCTCCGCCGCCGGACTGGCCTAATTCCATGGATACCGTTATACCCCCAATGACTCTCTCCCTTGATTCCCGCCGCGGCCTTGCTCTCCCCCCCAGCAAGGCCGCGCCTCCCCCCTTCCCATACGCAAGATTCATGGCAACCCAAAAATGTCGGAAAGGCACAACACAAATACATGGGAAAGTGAAGATACAAGCGCGGAGGCAGCGCACTTCAGCTTCCTCCGCGGTTCTTAACCTTGGAACCGTAACCAAATCATTAGCATGCATACACGCAAGGCCACACAAAAGTCGAAATGCCGTACAAGAGCCGCAGAGGAGCGCAAACGACGCGCACCTCTGCGTTACCCTGCTATAACATCCACACATAATATCCGGACGAAACCTCCAGACAAAACATCATGACCAGGCAGCGCGGCAAAGCATCGATAGCGGAGAGCACCAGTCCGGGGAACGGACGACAGACCGTAGCCCATGCCACAAAAAGGTGTGAATGAACAAACTCGCGCCAGGATGGTGCAAAAGGGAAAGCGGGCGACCGTCTACCTACGTCGATTCAACGCGATTGAAAGAGGTTAGCGATCACCCTGGCATCGATACTCACGGGGAGATCGATACGCCCAATACGCTGAAGCTGCGCAATATAAGCTTGAGCTTTGGGAAGTGAAATGCCAAACCTTCTGACAAGGTCAGTCCATGCTTGCCCCGTATCTTTCGCCAGTAAAGGACTGGGATTTCCCGCAGCTCCAATAGTCGGCTTGAATACCATTTGAACGCTGCGGTCCGGGAGCAAGGAAAGAGTCAACCTGCCTTCCATAAGAATCCTCCTCTACGACTTGCCCGATTGCAAATACGAAAGTGCGTCAAAATGGCACCGATTGTGGAATCCACGTCAACCGCCGAGACGCAAGAAAGCTTGTTAGAAAATCTCCTTAACCGCACTTTGGAGCTCATCGAGCCATTTCCGGCTGGCGCTCTGGCCACCGAGCCTTGGCTCTGGCAGGCACGCAATCCTATTTTGAGCAGGCGGAGGCCAGAGCGGAAATATGAGAAGCCGAGGCGTCTTCCGGGACAAAGTTGAGGTTACTCGATGCGGTGCGAACGTGGAATCCGTTCTCCCGGGAAGCGACGCGAAAGTTCTTTTTGACCTCGACCACCTCTGAGCAAGCGACGTCGAAGTTATGGACCTGCCCGTCCGGCGCGGTCTCGCCGACGTATTTTAGGCGCCCCGCGACAACGCTAAGTGTGCCGCGGCAATGGGGTCCTTTGTCGCCCGGCGCTTTGCCGGAGTGCATGTGGCAGACGCGGAAACTGAGGACCGCGGCTGGAACTTTCTGCGGGCGCCGCGACTCCTCGTCCGCCTTCTCGGCATTGGCAAGCTCAGCCTTCAAATCCGCGACGGCGCTCTCACCTGGCAGCAATTGTGCCATCACGTCAGCGATACGATGGGCGGTCGTGAAGTCCTTGCGCATCATCGCCTGTTGAACTTGGTACTTTCCCCCCTTGATGCTGGTTTCTAGAAGCGTCCGTGTGTAGTCATTTGAGGGGCCGAGCGCCAGCGCTTGCTTCGAATAGGCAATAGCGCTGGTATCCCGAGGCTCGGCATAGTTTCCCTTGGCGTAGGCCTCCCGGGCGAGATTCTGAAGACTGACAAGCTCCGCCGTTTTGGGATCCGAGGCGGGCACAGCCGGTGCCGGCGTCGCTGCCAGCGCGGCCTTCATGCGGTGAGATTTCCTGGCCGGAGCAGGCGCCAGGGGGCTTTCTTCGGGCAACTCGGAAGCCGGAGGGGAAGCATTTACAGACTCGATGGTCGGAGCTGCGACTTCAGCCGGGGGCGCGGGGTTGGGTACCTGCTGCGCCGTAACACTCCCAACACCAGCGCTCTGGCCGCTCCGATGAAATAGATACCAGCTTGCCGCCACACTGATGGCAAGCAGCAAGCCGACGATCCCACCGGCCATAAGAAGGGGGAAGGGCTTTTGGGGTTGTGGAGGGAGCATTGCCTCTTCGCGGACGGGCAAATTGAGCGGCACGGAAACGACCGGTGTTCTTCCGGGCAGCGGTTTGGCAATTTCGCGTGGCGCGACAGTCCTGGGCAACGGTGCGGCCCCGGATTTCGGCAACTGACCGACATTGACTTTTGGGGGCTCAGCAGCCAGAGCCTTCGGCGCGAACACCTGAGCCGAAGTTGCCTGGGCTGGGGCGGGCGGTGATGCCGGCAAGGTCGTAGCGGGTTTGCCTTGCTTCCCGCCTAGCGCTCTAGGCTGGTCTGCCCGTGGAGGGGGCGCGATGTTCGGGGGTCGCGTCCTCAAGACTTTTTCCTCGGGGCGAGGAGGCACAGACGGCGAGGGCGCGTATGATGGAGTCGCTGGTGACGGGGTTAGCTTCGCAGCAGGGGGCCCGGTGAGACTCGCAGCGGAAGGCACAGAGGGTGAACTCTCCGTGGAGACCACCGGATGAGCAGCCGCTGCGGGTTTAAGCCATCGGGAAGGTGCGGCCTCGCTGAGGGGAGCTCCACACTGCTCGCAGTATTCCCCGCTGAGATCGAGGGGGCCCCTGCAGAAGCGGCAGGTCGGCTCATCGGTGGCGTGGGGTGTAAATCGCGGCTTTTTCCCCGCGCCCGCAAACCCGAACTGAGGAGGCGTTGCATCCGCTTCGCGATGCGGAGCAATCGGCTCTCCCTCTCTGACTTGGGTTCCGCACAGATGACAGAAGGAACTCCCCTCGGGAAGCTGCAAGCTGCACTGTGGGCAAGAGGACATGCTGGCCACACCGCGTTCCATTGAGTCTGCCTGCCCATCAGTACAGACCTGCTTCCCCTCTATGTCAGCATCGGGCTAATGCGTCTTGCATTTTGGCCATTCCACAAGTCGTCGCGATAATCCGGAACCAGGGATGGGCCGGCGACGATTACAAGATTAACTCCTCTTATACATATGTCCAGAGTACTAAGGTACTGTCCTGGTGATTATCATTTCTCTAGACCTACAATATATTGTAGTGCCGTGGCGAGCGTACGCTTGCTATGTATGGCCCCTACGTCAGCCATTGCACTGTGCCAGTCGCCGGCTGGACGACCAACCCTCTTTGGGGTTGTCCCACGCCGGGGGCTCGCGCAGGGCCGGATAAGGCAATTGTCTGTTCTGCTTTTCTCTGTTCGATATCGCCAAACCTAATCCCAATATCGAACACTATCTTGCCGCAAGCAGAGGCTTGCTATTGTTTAACCCATGTTATATCAAATAGTTAGATTGAGTAGTGGAATGGTACCCACCGTGCACATTTCACCTCGGAGATGTAAAATGGACATTCCACGTCAGAACGCAATCCGGCAGCGACGCATTCGCCGGGCAATCTTCATTGTCCTCGGTCTTCTCGTCGTCGGTTCGGTCACGTTGGCTGTTTCCCGCCTCAAGCCCGCCCCTCCGAGTGTGGAAAAGGCTACGTTGTGGCCCGACACGGTCAAGCGCGGTCCCATGCTGTTGGAGGTTCGAGGACTGGGCAGTCTGGTCCCCGAGGAAATCCTCTGGATCCCCGCCATCACCGATGGGCGGGTGGCGCGGCGGTTCATTCTTCCCGGCACCCCGGTGAAGGCCGACACCATCATCTTCGAGTTGAGCAACCCTGAACAGGAACAAGCAGCGCTCGATGCCGAATGGCAACTGAAAGCCGCCGAGGAGCAGTACAAAAGCCTGAAGGCACAGCTTGACAGCCAACTCCTGGATCAAAAATCGGCCGCCGCAACCGTGCAATCGGACTACACGGAAGCCAAGCTGGATGCCGAGAAAGATTCAGAACTGGCCAAGCTGGGATTGGGCGCGGAGCTGAACGCTAAAATCACCCGCGCCAAGGCGGATGCGCTCGCCACGCGCGAAGATATTGAGAAACAACGCCTGGCCGTGACGGCGGCTTCCGTGCAGGCTCAGCTCGAGGCGCAGCAGGCGCGCGTGGAACAGTTGCGCGCCTTTTACGACCTGAAAAAAAGTCAGCTCGATTCCTTGCGCGTGCGTGCCGGCGCGGAAGGGGTCCTGCAAGAGTTGGAAGTGGAGGTGGGCCAGCGCGTGAGCGCGGGCGCGCCTCTCGCCAAGGTTGCCCAGCCGACCAAGCTCAAGGCGCAGCTCAAGATTCCTGAAACCCAGGCCAAAGACGTGCAAATCGGGCAATCCGCTTCGGTGGATACGCGCAACGGCATTATTCCCGGCCACGTGATGCGCGTTGACCCCTCGGTAATAAATGGCACGGTGACAGTTGATGTGAAACTGGATGGCCCGCTTCCCAAAGGCGCACGCCCCGACTTGAGCGTAGAAGGTACGATCGAGCTGGCGAACCTTCCCGATGTCGTCTATGTCGGCCGCCCGGCGTTCGGCCAACCCAACAGCACGGTGGGGATGTTCAAGATCGACCCGGATGGCAAGACCGCCACACGGGTGCAGGTCAAGCTCGGCCGCGCGTCAGTGAACTCGGTGGAGATTCTGGGTGGGTTGGAACCCGGCGATAAAGTTTATCTATCTGACATGTCGCAATGGGACGCCTTCAACCGCATTCGGCTGGAATGAAAGAATCACGGGGATCGGCTCATCGGGCCATCGGTTCATCGGGCCATTTGCTGAATCAGCGATTTGGCAATTGAGTGATTGCAAATGAAACTCGAAATTCGAAACTCGAAAGTTGAAACTCGAGAAAGTAAATCACACGCTGAGCCCCGTTTTTCGAATTTCGATTTTCGAGTTTCGGTCCTCGATGAACCGATGACCCGATGGCCCGATGAGCCAATAAATAGAAGGCGAGTATGAACATCATGGTTGAAGAGGTTGTGAAGGTGGAAGGCGCGATCCAGGCTCGGGTCCTGATCGCCGATGACCAGCCTGCGGTGCTGGAAGCCTTGGAATTGCTGCTCCGGAACAACGGCTACCAGGTCCACGCGGTCAGTTCGCCGGCAGCGATTCTGGAGGCGTTGGGTGAAAATCAATTTGACGTGCTCCTGATGGACTTGAATTACGCCCGCGACACGACCTCCGGCCGGGAGGGCTTGGAGCTTCTGCACCGCCTCGAAACCCTGGGTGACATGCCCATCGTGGTGATGACCGGTTGGGGCAGCATTGATGTTGCCGTGGAAGCCATGCAGCACGGCGTGGGCGATTTCGTGCAAAAGCCTTGGGACAACGCCCGGCTGCTCGAGACTCTTCACAAGCAGGTTGAGTTGGGTCGCGCCCGCCGCCGATCGCGGAAAAAGCATGCGGAAGATGAGCTGCGGGCTCAAGAGGCGATGCAAGAACTCAGCTTGCGTGAGGAGGAGATCCAGGAAGCACACCAAATTCAGGAGCGCCTGGTGCCGGTGGAAATTCCGCAGGTGGCAGGATATGAAATCGCTGCCTTCTGGCGGCCGCTGCACAGCGTGGGGGGCGACCATTTTGATGTGCTGAAGTTCAACGAACAGTCGCTGGCGGTGTGCATCGGCGACGTCACCGGAAAAGGGGTTCCGGCCGCTCTCTTGATGTCGAACCTGCAAGCCACGGTGAGGGGTTTCGCGGGGCCGGACGTGCAGCCCGCCGATCTCTGCGCTCGGGTCAATCGTGCCGCTTTGCCGCATGTCGGCGCAGATCGATTCATCACCTTCTTTTACGGCATTCTCGACGCACCCGCGCGGCGCCTTACGTATGTCAACGCGGGACACAATCCTCCCTTCCTGATTCACCGGGATGGCTCGTGCAGCAGGCTTCGCGACGGTGGGCCGGTTCTGGCCTTGGTGCCCAATTGGAAATGCCAGACAGGAATGGTGGAGCTTGCTCCCGGCGACCGCCTCATCATGTTTACCGATGGGATCACGGAAGCCACCGAGGCGCGAGGAGAGGAGTTTCAGGAAGAGCGCTTGATTGCGCTGGTCACAGCTCACCGGCTCGAGCGGCCGGACGTCATAAGGGAAAAGATCGTAGCGGCGCTGCGAGATTTCACCGGAGACAAATGGAACGACGACGCCACGCTGCTCGTAATGGGCGTCGAGGGCGCTGAGGCATGAGGGAAGCAATCGGTTCATCGCGCCATCTGGCAATTGAGCGATGGGCATTGCGAAATGGGGTGAAGGGATGAGCGAGCAACTATGGTTAAACCGAGAATGCCCGATGTTTCCCGGCACCCCCCAAATGTGTCCATTACCTGAAGGCGCGAATAGTGGGTCATTTTGTCGATTTCGAGGCGGGTTTGCCTCGCCAAACGGCAATGTAAGACCACCCCAACAGCGTCAAATTGTCCCAGTTTCCGGCAGATGGATTGATGGCCTTTTTCGAGGAAGGTGATGAATACTCTGCTCCAAGACGTGCGTTTCGGCCTGCGGATGTTGGCGCGGAACCCCGGCTTCACGGCCGTAGTGGTGTTGACGCTGGCGCTGGGCATTGGAGCCAACAGCACCATCTTCAGTTGGATCAATTCCACCCTGCTCAATCCCATCCCCGGCGTCACGCACACCGGCGGAATGTTTGCGCTCTCCCGGGGAGGAACGGCGACGAAAGCCCCGTCGTTTTCTTACCTTGACTACGTAGACCTACGCGATAGAAACCGGAGTTTTTCCGGTCTCATGGCCTCCGACATCCGTCCGATGGACCTCACCGGAGCGGGTCGGCCGGAGCGCGTGTGGGGCACGCTGGCCACGGCGAATTATTTCGACGTTCTGGGCGTGCGGCCCCTCCTCGGCCGTGGCTTTCTGCCTGGGGAGGAACAGCAGCCGGGGGGAGCGCCCGTGGTTGTGATCAGTTACCGCCTCTGGCAGAGCCATTTCGGGGCGGAGGCCTCCGTCCTTGGCCGGACGGTGGACGTCAACCATCATCCCTTCTCCATTGTCGGGATAGCGCCCCCAGCTTTCCAGGGAAGCCAGACGGGGCTGCGTTCGGACCTTTGGATTCCGATGATGATGGAAGAGCAGGTAGTCGCCGGTGGGGACCGGATCCATCGGCGCTCGAGTGACTGGCTGTCGCTGTTGGGACGGCTCTCGCCCGGCATCTCCCCGCAGCGGGCCCAGCAGGAAATGACCGTCCTGATGCAGCAGATCGCCGAGCAGTATCCTGACGCGCATCCAGGCCGAAACGACGTCACGCTGCACCCGCTGTGGCGCGCCCCCCATGGGGCCAACGCCTATTTCTACATTTTGCTGCCGATCTTGATGGCCATTGCCGGAGTCGTACTCCTGCTGGCCTGTGCGAATGTGGCGAACCTCCTGCTCGTCCGTTCCGCGGCGCGGTCGCGCGAGATCGCGATTCGCCTGTCGCTCGGCGCCGGCCGCTTCCGGCTGGTCCGTCAGTTTCTGGCGGAGAGCCTCCTGCTGGCGTTGGCGGGCGGCGGGGTTGCCGCCTTGCTGACGGTTTGGACCGCCGGAACCTTCGCTGGATTCGTGCCGCCCACGAACCTCCCCATTTCGCTCGCGGTCGGATTTGACCACACGGTGCTTATGGCGACGCTGGCCATTTCGGTGGTGGCCACCATGATTTTCGGCGTTCTTCCGGCGCTGCGCACCTCCCGATTGGCCCCCGCCGCGGTGTTGAAGGAAGACTCCGGGACGGCATCGGGCGGTTGGAAGAAAGCGCGGCTGGCGAGCGCTTTGGTGGTGGCGCAAATCTCTCTTTCCCTGCTGTTGCTGATTTGCGCCGGGCTGTTCATCCGCGGATTCCGCAAGGCGCAGCGCTTTGATCCGGGCTTTAACCCGGATCACGTCCTGGTGGCTTCTTTCGACCTCTTCCCCGCCGGTTATACGGCCGCCGAGGGCAGGGTGTTTCAGAGGCAGCTTCTCACCAAGCTTGAAACCCTGCCCGGCGTTTTGTCCGTTACTCTGGCCGACTGGATTCCTTTCGGCTTTGTAACCGACTCGACCACCACCAAGCTCGAAGGATACCTGCCTCAGGCCCATGAATCAATGAATATTCGTGAGGCCGACGTCGGTCCGAATTACTTCCGCACGATGCAGATTCCCCTGCTGGCGGGACGCGACTTCACCTCGCAGGACACGAGCGAGTCACAACCGGTGGCCATCGTCAACCAGGTGTTGGCAGACAGATACTGGCCCCATCAAGATGCCATCGGCAAGCGGCTCGATGCGGAGGGGCAACGCTTCACCGTCGTGGGCATTGCTCGGACCGGCCCTTACGATCGGTTGGATGAAACGCCCCAGCCCTTCTTCTATCTGCCTTTGTCCCAGGACTATTCTCACGACGCGACCATTCACGCCCGGGTCGCGGGTGATCCCCTGGCGTTCGCCTCGGCGGTCGAGAAGACGGTGCATGAGCTCAATGCCGATTTACCCATTGTCGACGTGGCGTCGCTCAACTCGCAGGTCGAGCTGGCGAGCACTAACCAACGGATTGCCGCTACCTTCGTTGGCGCCTTTGGCTTTCTGGCATTGGTCCTTGCGGCCGTGGGCATCTATGGAGTGGTTGCTTACACGACCCGCCAGCGTACCCACGAGATTGCCATTCGCGTTGCGATGGGAGCGCAACGAGCGGACGTTTTCCGGCTAGTCCTGGGCCAGGGACTGCTTCTGACCTTGGCCGGCCTGGCTGTGGGCATTGCGGCATCCCTCGCGCTGACACGCTATCTAAAGAGTGTACTCTTCGGCGTAACGGCTACCGATGTAGTGACCTATGCGGCAGTGGCGCTGTTGCTTTGCTTGGTGTCCCTGGCTGCTTGTTATGTGCCAGCGCGACGGGCAACGAAGGTCGATCCCATGGCGGCGTTGAGGCATGAATGAAGAAGCTATCAGCGATCAGCTCCCAGCTTTCAGCCAAAGACCGAACGGCCCGCGGCAGTAGCTGAAAGCTGAACGCTGATAGCTGACGGCTGATTGTTGATAGCTCAACTTTGAGGATACGAATGAATACCTTGTTCCAAGACCTCAAGTTCGGCCTGCGCATGTTGGCCAAGAATCCCGGCTTCACCGCGGTGGCGGTCATCACGCTGGGGCTGGGCATCGGGGCCACCACTGCAATCTTTTCGGTGGTTTATGCCGTGTTATTGCGGCCTCTTCCCTTTCGGGATGCCTCGGCGCTTGTGGTGATGCATGAGACGACGCCGAAGGTGGGAACGGTCTCTGTTTCCTATCAGGATTTCCTGGACTGGCGACAGCAGGCCCGCGCGTTTTCACAAATGGCGGCGGTTCACGAGGTTGATTTCAATCTGGGGGGTGTCAGCCAGCCGGAAGCCATTAGTGGGGACGCCGTGTCGCCGAATTTTCTTTCCCTGGAGGGAGTGCGGCCGTTCCTGGGGCGCGATTTTGACCCCGCGGAGGAAAAACCCGGCGCCGCCCCCGTAGTTATGGTGAGCTACGATCTGTGGCAATCGCATTTGGGAGGCGATCCGAATGCCATCGGGCGAACGATTCTGCTCGATGGGCGCAGCTTCACGATCATCGGCGTGCTCCCGGCGGACGCCCGCTCGCTCGACAAAATGGATCTGCTTGAACCGGCTGGCGTGTGGGCAACAAACAATCCCGAAGCCACCGAACGTGGTGAGCGCGGAGATATGGCGGTGATGGGGAGGCTCGCGCCGGGCGTTACGCTTGCGCAAGCGAGGACGGAGATGGAGGGCATCGCGGCACGCCTGTCAAAGGAATACCCGGCGACTAATGACCAGTTCGGAGTTTCGTTGCAATCGCTTCGCGATGCGTTCGTGAGCGTCACGCGACCAGCGATTCTGGTGCTCTTTGGCGCGGTCATTTTTGTGCTGCTCATCGCTTGCGCCAATGTGGCGAATCTGGTCCTGGTGCAAGGCGCGGCGCGAACCAAAGAAATCGCCCTGCGCATCGCCTTCGGCGCCAGCCGCGGCCGCATCATCCGGCAAATGCTGACCGAGAGCTTTGTTTTGGCTTGTATCGGGGGGATTCTGGGCGTGGGTCTGGCCATGGGCGGAACGCGGGTGATGACCCGGTTGATTCCCTCCGACATGCTCGCGGGACAAATCGTGCGCTTAAGTGGCGCCGTGCTGCTTTTCGCAGCGGCCGCGGCGGCACTGACGGCGTTGATTTTTGGACTGGCGCCCGCAGCCCATTCGACAAAGACCGATGTGCAGGCGGAGCTGAAGGAAAGCACGCGGACGGCCAGCGCCGGCGCCGCGCAAAGTCGTCTGCGCGCCGCGCTCGCCATCGCGGAAATATCCCTTGCGCTGATTCTCCTGGTGAGCGCCGGCTTGATGCTGAAAAGTTTGAACCGCTTGATGGATGTAAATCCCGGCTTCCAGCCCGAGCGCGTGCTGACCATGGAATTGGATTTGCGTGCCCAGCAGTACTCCAAGGATCCGGCCATCCTGAGTTTTTGGCAGCAATTGCTCGACCGCGTGCAGGTGCTGCCGGGCGTGGAAAGCGCGGCGGTGGGAACGGTGGTCCCACTCACCGACAATCACCATCGCGCTGACATTACCATCGAGGGAATGGCTCTGCCCAAACCGGGGAGTTTTCCCCATCCCGATTATCACCTGGTGAGCCCCGGCTACCTCCGCACGCTCGGTGTGCCGCTGCTGCGTGGACGTGATTTCACCGATGACGACAACGAAAAAACCGCTCGGGTGGGACTGGTCAATGCGCGGCTGGCGCGTGAGTACTGGCCGAACGATGATCCACTGGGCAAGCGGTTTATGTTTGGGCATCCCCAGCCGAACAACCCGGCGAAGTGGATCACCGTGGTGGGGATGACAGGAGACACAAAACTCTACGGGCTCGCAAACCCTTCGCGGCTCGAGGTGTACGTACCCTATCGCCAGAGACCAGACGGTGAAATGAATTTGCTCGTGCGATCCGCCGGCGATCCGGCAAGCCTGACTGCGGAAATTCGCCGGGCGGTGGCCTCGATCGACAAGGACCAGCCGGTTTCTGCCGTCGTGACCATGCAACAACTGGTGAGCGATTCGGTGGCCACGCAACGAGTGACGCTCATTCTGCTGGGACTGTTCGGCGGACTGGCGCTGGTGTTGGCGGTGATCGGTGTTTACGGTGTGATTTCATATACCGTCGCGCATCGTACGCATGAGATGGGGATCCGCATGGCGCTGGGGGCGGAGCGGCAAGAAGTTCTGAAACTTGTGGTTGGCCATAGCCTGCGATTGACATTGACGGGGGTAGGCATCGGCATCGTTGGCGCTTTGGGAATAACCCGCTTTCTCGCCAGCTTGCTTTATACCGTCCAGCCGACAGACCTGCTGACGTTTGTGGTGGCGTCTTTGTTGCTGAGCAGCGCGGCGTTGGTGGCCAGTTACATCCCCGCAAGGCGGGCAACGAAGGTCGATCCCATGGTGGCGCTGAGGTATGAGTAAAGGGATCGGGCTATCGGGTCATTGCGTGATTTGGCGATTGCGTGATTTGGTGATTGTACGCAGGGGTTATCTGATGACGTTAAAAGAAACTCGAAAATCGATGGGCAAAACTCGAAATGGCCAACCGCGAGCTGGCTGCCGATTCTTGAGTTTCCAGTTTCCAAGTTCTATGGTCGGTTCTCGATGCCCCGAGGAACTGATGCCTCAACGGCTCAATCCAGCTCAGGGCGTGTCGAGGGGATTAAAGAATTTCAAGCCGGGGAAGCGCGCAAAGTCCCGGTCGGTGGTGGCCAGGATCGCCCCGTGCTCGATGGCCAACGCCGCCAAGTGGGCGTCTGTAACCAGAGGCCCGCGCGCTTGTCCCTTGGCCATCGAGTCGCACAGTGTCTCCCAATGCCCTTCGCCTGGATTCAGAATGGTAACCATGGGACGTTCGAGCCACGCCGAGACAAAAGTTACGGCCTCGTTGACGGTGAGCGGATGTTCAAGAGGACGGGGGCTCGTGCCGATGCGCAAAAAAGCCAGGATCGTCGTCCATGCGAGTCCCACGGGTTCCGGCTCGGAGAAAGTCAATTCAAGCCAGATGCGAGCCGCTTGATGATGCAGGGAGGACGGATCATAGGCGTATAGGAGAAGGTTGGCGTCGATCAGAATCATCGGTGCAAGGGCCCTTCGATCTGCTCGATGAGTTCCGATACTTTGTCGTAACTGAATCCAGGCCGCAGACCCAGAGGGCGTGCGTTGACCTTGAAGGGGGGAGCCGAAGCGGCAACTGATCGAACGTTCAGGCCCGTACGCAGAACGCGGTTCACGATCTGCTTGAACGGTTCGCCGGACTTGCGGGCCTCGGCCTTAAGCTTGACGGCCACATCGTCGTCGAGAGTTAAGGTTGTTCGCACATCGTGATGCTATACGCTAAACATCAAGATGTCAAACGGTTGTGGGGAGTGGCTCGGCGCGCACAGAAACCCGCAAAACGCCCCTCCTCAAATGAGGAGGGGCGCCCGGTGGGCGGGGTGGTTGGGGCAGTGGCTGAAAGCTGAACGCTGATAGCTGACGGCTGATTGCTGATAGCGCAACTCTGAGGATACGAGTGAATACCTTGTTCCAAGACCTAAAGTTCGGGCTGCGGATGTTGGCGAAGAACCCCGGGTTCACGGCCTTGGCGGTGGTGACCCTGGCGCTGGGCATCGGAGCTAATACGACGATTTTCAGTTGGATCAAGTCCACTCTGCTCGACCCCATTCCTGGAGTCACGCACACGGGCGACATGGTCACGGTGATAAGGGGAGAACGCAGTGAACACCCCACTCCTCCTTTCTCTTATCTTGATTTCCTGGATCTCCATGAACATACGCAGAGCTTTTCCGGCCTCCTTGCCTACCACGACGATTTCATGTCCCTCACCGGCGCCGACAAGCCCGAGCGCATTTATGGGGCTCTGACCACGGCCAATTACTTCGATGTCCTCGGCGTGCGCCCCATTCTCGGCCGTGGCTTCCTGCCGGGGGAAGAACAAAGGCACGGAGGAGGGTCGGTAGCTGTAATCAGCGAAAGCTTGTGGCGTGCACGCTTCGCTTCCGACCGATCCATCATCGGCAAAACGATACAGATCAACCGGCACCTGTACACGATCGTCGGAGTCGCGCCGCCGGATTTCGAGGGATGCAAGACCGGTTTGCGCACAGACTTGTGGATTCCCCTGGGGATGGACTCATTCGTTTGGGGCTGGAACCGCCCCGAGGATCGCGGCACTTTCTGGCTCAACGTGCTCGGAAAACTCAAGCCCGGCGTTGATCGCCAGCAAGCCGAGGGGGAACTCAACCTCCTGATGCGGCAGATTATCGAGACTTCCCGCAACGTCGATCGCGGTCCCAGCCAGATTACGCTAGATCCTCTTTGGCGCTCACCCTTTGGAGTCAACGTTTATATGTACAAAACGCTGCCCCTGTTGCTGGCATTGGCGGCAGCGTTGCTTTTGCTGGCCTGCGCCAACGTTGCCAATCTGTTGCTGGTGCGCTCCGTGACCCGGCGGCGGGAAGTTGCTTTGCGCCTGGCCATGGGCGCCAGCCGCTGGCTGCTGATCCGCAAACTCCTGGTGGAAGCCCTCCTGTTGGCCCTAGCCGGCGGCGCGCTTGCCCTGATGCTTACCACCTGGACAGCCGGGACGCTTGCCGCCTTCATTCCCTCCTCAAGTCTCCCACTTAGGCAGAATGCCCACACCAATCTGGGTATGATCCTGCCCATCTTAGCCGTCTCGATTGTCACGGCCATGGTCTTTGGTATTCTCCCCGCCCTGCGCACTTCCCGACTTGCGCCCATCGAGGTGCTGAAGGAGGAGGCGGGCACTATTTCCGGCGGAATCCACAAGTCACGGGTTTCGAGCGCGCTCGTGGTGGCGCAAATCTCCCTCTCGCTGCTCCTGCTGATCTGCGCCGGTCTGTTCATTCGCAGCTTGCGGAACGCTCAGCAATTGGATCCCGGTTTTGATCCCAACCACGTGCTGCTGGCTTCCTACGAACTTGGGCCCGCTGGCTATGCGGAAGCTCAAGGCATCGCCTTCCACCGGCAACTACTCTCGAAGCTCGAGGCCCTGCCTGGGGTGGAGTCCGTAACCCTGGCGGATTTTTCGCCGCTCAGCTTCACCATCCACACCGACTACGCCCATCCCGAAGGTTATCTGCCCCAACCCTACGAATCGATGGAAATCAGTCGTGCCGTCGTGGGTCCGAACTACTTTCGGACGATGCGGACTCCGCTCGTAGCCGGGCGTGAATTCACCGAGCAGGATGGGGAAAAATCGCAGCCGGTGGCCATCGTCAATCAGGAGTTTGCCGATCGTTACTGGCCGGGTCAGGATGCAGTCGGGAAGAGGATTAGCGTCGTGTGGGGCCTGCACAGCCAGTGGTTCACAGTCGTGGGCGTGGCTCGAAATGGCAAGTACCGCCGTCTGGTGTATGCTCCGGAGCCCGTCATTTTTCTGCCTCTGTTCCAGGACTACTATGGCCGGGTGATCATTCACGCGCGGGTTTCGGGCAATCCCCAGGCTTACGCCGCGACGGTGGAAAGAACGGTCCATGAACTCAATGCCGACTTGCCCGTCTTCGACGTAACCACCGTCAAGTCCAGCATGCAGATGGGGAGTATAGTCGAGCGGATCGCGGGGACCTTTGCCGGAGCTTTTGGCTTGCTCGCCCTGATTCTAGCCGCCGTGGGCATCTATGGAGTGGTCGCTTACACGACCCGCCAGCGTACCCACGAGATTGCCATTCGTGTGGCGATGGGAGCGCAACGAGCGGACGTTTTTCGGCTGGTGCTGGGCCAGGGACTGCTTCTGACCCTGGCCGGCTTGGCTGTGGGCATTGCGGCATCACTCGCGCTGACACGCTATCTGAAGAGCGTACTTTTCGGCGTCACCGCCACCGACGCTGTGACCTATGCGGCAGTGGCGCTGTTGCTTTGCCTGGTGTCGCTGGCTGCCTGCTACGTCCCCGCGCAGCGGGCGACGAAGATCGACCCGATGGCGGCATTGAGGCATGAATGAAGAAGCTATCAGCGATCAGCTCTCAGCTTTCAGTTAAGGACCGAACGGCCCGCGGCAGAAGCTGAAAGCTGAGAGCTGACCGCTGATAGCTGATAGCTCAACTCTGAGGATACGAATGAATACCTTGTTCCAAGACCTAAAGTTCGGCCTGCGCATGTTGGCGAAGAATCCCGCCTTCACGGCGGTGGCGATTATCACCTTGGCGCTGGGTATAGGCGCTAACACCGCGCTCTTCTCTTTGGTGAACGGCGTACTGCTCAATCCGCTCCACTACGCGGAGCCCGACCGGCTCGTCGCGCTCTACTCGGGAACATCCGAGTACGACAAGTCGTCCATTTCCTATCCCAACTTCCTTGACTGGGAGCGCGACAATCATTCGTTCTCCGCCTTGGCCGCCTATCGGGCGGACGACTTCAACTTGACGGGGATGGGCGAGTCCGAACGCGTGCCGGCGGACATGATCTCCGCCGACTTTTTCCCGTTGCTCGGCGTGAAGCCTGTCGTCGGCCGACCGTTTCGTCGGGATGAGGATCAGGTGGGTGCGGCTCCGGTGGCGCTGATCAGTGAGGGGCTTTGGAAACGCAAGTTTGGTTCTTCCCCGGACGCGCTGGGAAAAGCGCTCACACTCAATGGCACGGTTTACACCATCGTGGGGGTGATTCCAGCCAGTTTTCATTTCACGGGGGAGAACTTTCAACAGGGCGACGTGTACGTTCCGATTGGCCAGTGGAATGATTCGACCTTTCGCGACCGCAGGGTTGCTCAAGGCACAGACGCGGTGGGGAGGCTGAAGCCTGGCGTCGCGTTCTCGCAAGCGAAGGCCGACATGCGTGCAGTCGCGCAGCACCTGGCGGAGGCCTATCCCGAAGCGGACAAGGGCACGGGCGTCACGCTGGTTCCGCTTAAACAGGATGTGGTGGGCGACATCCAGCCGATTCTGCTGGTGCTGCTGGCGGCGGTGGGTTTTGTTCTCCTCATTGCCTGCGTGAACGTGGCGAACCTCCTGCTGGCGCGCTCCACAGGGCGCACTCACGAGTTCGCCATCCGCTCCGCGTTGGGAGCGAGCCGCGGCCGCGTAATCCGGCAGCTTCTGACCGAAAGCCTGCTGCTGGCGCTGGCCGGCGGCGGCCTGGGCTTGATGCTTGCCTCCTGGGGTTTGCAGGGGGCGCTCAAAGTGCTGCCCGAGGCATTGCCCCGAGCGGAGGAGGTCGGTCTCGACGGACGCGTCCTGCTTTTCACGTTTGCCACCTCGGTGCTGGCGGGAATATTGTTCGGCTTGGCGCCGGCGCTCAAGAATTCGCAACGGCATCTTCATGAAACGCTCAAGGAGGGAGGACGCGGGTCAAGTGGCGCCCGGCATCGCGTGCAGAGAGTCTTCGTGGCCGTGGAAATGGCGCTGGCGCTCGTCCTGCTGGTCGGCGCCGGACTGATGATTCGCACCCTCGCCAAGCTCTGGGCGGTCGATCCTGGCTTCGATTCGCACAACGTGCTCACCTTCAGGTTGTCGTTGCCTTCCGTCCCGGGCGCAACCGCAGATGCCAATCGAGCTACCTTGCGCCAGATTGAAGACCACCTCACTGCACTCCCCGGGGTTCAATCCGCCTCGCTTATACCCGGAGCCATGCCCATGTCCGGTGACTCCGAGCTGCCCTTCTGGCTCGAAGGTGAACCCAAGCCGTCGACCCAATCCGAAATGAAATTGACGCTAACCTACTTCGTCATGCCGGCGTATTTTAAAGTCATGCGGATTCCGCTCCGGCGCGGCCGCATCCTCACGCCGGAAGACAACGAACACTCCCCGGCCGTCGTCGTCATTGACGAGCGCTTTGCCCACCTGTATTTCGGCGACCAGGACCCGATCGGCAAGCACATTAATTTCGCCATTGTCAACGCCACAGCGGAAGTTGTGGGTGTCGTTGGGCACGTCAAACACTGGGGCCTCGACGTCGACGCGAAGGTCGCGCTTCAGGCCCAATGCTATTTCCAGTCGATGCAGGTTCCGGACCAGTTTGTTCCGCTGTTGTACAACTACACGCGAATCGTGGTCCGAACCGCAGGGGCGCCGCTCGCCCAGGTCAGCTCAATTCGCCGCACCCTGGAGCAGATCGATAGCCAGATGGTGATGTACAGCACCGAAACCATGGATGGAATCATCTCCCGTTCTCTCGCCGCGCGGCGCTTCTCCATGATTCTCCTGGGGATTTTCGCCGCGCTGGCCCTGGTCATGTCGTGCGTTGGAATCTACGGGGTGATCTCCTATCTCGCCCACCAGCGGTCCCATGAAATTGGCGTCCGCATGGCCCTCGGTGCCGAGCGTCGGGATGTGCTGCGCATGGTTCTGGGTGAAGGCGTGAAGATGGCGCTGGTGGGTGTCGCCATCGGCTTGGTGGCCGCCTTCGAACTGACGCGCCTGATGGCCAACATGCTCTTCGGGGTCAGCGCCCATGATCCGCTCAGCTTTGCGGGAGTCGCGGGCCTGTTGATCCTGGTGGCGCTGGCAGCGTGCTACATCCCCGCGCGGCGGGCAACCAAGGTCGATCCCATGGTGGCGCTGAGGTATGAGTAAAGCTCTCAGCTATCAGCTTTCAGCGATCAGCCAAGAGCCAGTTGCACCTGGGCGGGAGCTGAAAGCTGAACGCTGAGTGCCTGCCGTTGCAAGCTGTATCTTGCGGCCTCGACAGGTGAGGTTGAGATCGACATCCGAATTCTTTGGAGAAGCCATTTCATGAAAAGGAAATCACATCGGCGAACATTTCTTAAACAAGGCGCCGTGATGGGGGGAGGGTTGTTGCTGCTGAGGCCGGAGGCTTCCCGTTCGCATGCGGCAGATTCTCAAACTAAGTCGGCGGGCGGACCACCTCCACCCGCCAACGAGACGATTAAGACGATCGGGAGCTTGAGAACCATTCATGGGAACTTTCTGGACAAGCCGGTACCGGAATCGGCGCTGCAGACGATCCTCGAGGCCAGCGTACGCGCCGCTAATGCCTCGAACATGCAGAGCTATTCCATTGTGGTGGTGAAAGACCGCGCCAAGATGAAGGCCGTGTGCACGTATCAGGGAAGCTGCATGCTTCTCTATTGCGTGGATTTCAACCGCCTGAAGGCCAGTGCGGAGTCGCTGGGGTACTCCTACTTTCCCGATAACATCGAGGAGTTTGTCACCGCCAGCATCAACACGGCCTTGGCCGCCCAAACGGCCGCGATTGCCGCCAGGTCCTTGGGCATCGACTACTTGATTACCAACGGCATTCATCGCGGAGACATGGACAGGGTGTGGAAACTCCTGGACTTGCCCCAGACGTATTGCTTCCCGCTCCTGGCGCTGGTCTTGGGGTATCCGACCGAAGAACCGGCGTACCAGAAAGGGCGTTTGAATGGAGTTGGCGTCATTCATTACGAGAACTATCACCGGCTCAGCAAAGAGGAAGTGGCAGACATCACGCGGCAATACGATGACAAAGAGCGGCATTTGACCCTGAATGATGATTGGAAGGCCCAAGGATATAACCACTATATGGATTGGTGGTTCAAGGACTGGCTGGGGGGCTCCAAACCAACCGAGGGTGACACACAAATGCTCCGGTTCTTGAGGCGGAGCGGTTTTGTTGAACCGCCAAAGGCTTGACCGAAGAACTACTTCCCCCAGGGGTCGCGCCGGGCGATGAGGGTCGATTCCGTGGTGGCGCTGAGGTATGAGTAAGGCTGTGGTTAGTGGATAGTGAACGGTGGCGAGTGGCCGTCAATCGGAGATCGACGGCGCTGGGGTTGTAGCGCCGACCTTGAGGTCGGCACCTGCCGGGCTCCAGCCCGGCGCTACAGTGCCGGCTGGAAGCCGGCGTTACGGCTGTAGCGGCGGTCTCCGACCGCCGCCGTGGATCGACGCCAGAGGGACGTAGCGGCGAGTTTATCTCGCCAGAGGGCGGCGTCCCATCCAGGTCGGGACAGGTTCCGCCGCCGCTACGTCAGGAGCCATGCCCGCAGGGCGGGTCAGCGGAAGGTTTAGCTGAAAGCTGATAGCAGATAGCGTAACCCTGAGGAAGCGAATGAATACCTTGTTCCAAGACCTGAAGTTCGGCCTGCACATGCTGGCGAAGAGTCCCGGCATCACGCTGGTGGCGGTGGTGGCGTTGGCGCTGGGCATTGGGGTGAACACCTCCATGTTCACCACCGTGAACGCGTTGCTGCTTCACCCCTTTCCCTTTGAGCATCTTGACCGGCTGGTGGCGGTCTGGGAAACGGCTCCCAAGCAGAACGAGGACCAGATCGCGCTGGCTCCGGCGAATTTCCGCGAGTTAAAGGAGCAGAGCCATTCCTTTCAGGAGCTAGCGGCTGGGCACGGCTGGGAAGTGAACCTCACCGGCGCGGGCGCAGCAGAGCGTGTTGATGGTTTTAGGGTCACGCCGAGTTTCTTTCCCTTGCTGGGAATGCGGGCCCAGCTTGGGCGCGCGATCAGTTCGGTGGATTACGAGCCCGGGCACACTTCTGCCGTGGTTATTAGTTACGGCTTCTGGCAGCAGCGCCTGGGGGCGAATCCTGGCGTCATTGGCTCGCAGGTGCGCCTGAACGGCCAGCAGTTCACCGTCATCGGAGTCATGCCCGTGGACTTTGAATATCCCATGGGTGTCGATGTTTGGGCCCCGCTGGATCTCAGCACCGCTGATCAAGCCAACCGCACCGATCATTACCTACAGGTGACCGGACGCCTCAAGCCCGGGATTTCGATTTCGCAAGCGCAGGCGGACCTCCAAACGATTGCCGGCCGCTGGGCGCAACAGTTTCCGCAAACTAATGCCGGCCATAGCGTGCGGCTGGTGAACCTGGTGAATGAGCTCCTGAGTGGGTCGCGCCAGTTTGTCCTGGTGCTCATGGGGGCAGCGGGATTTGTTCTGTTGTTGGCTTGCGCCAACGTTGCCAACCTGCAATTGGCGCAGGGCAGCGCTCGGCGGAAGGAAATCGCCGTGCGTATGGCATTGGGCGCCAGCCGCAGCCGGATCGCCCGGCAGTTGCTTATTGAAAGCATGCTCCAATCGGTGCTGGGCGCGTTGGTGGGACTGGGCCTGGCCTATGCAGATCTGGAACGAAGCCGCGGGACCATTCCGGCATTCATTCTCCAGCACATCCCCGGCATCAAGCATATGCGGGTTGATGGATACGTTCTGGCTTTCACCGCCGCCGCGGCGGTGGCGGCGGGAATACTCGCCGGGTTAGCCTTTGCCTGGCACGCGTCGCGGGCCGATTTGAACGAGGCGCTGAAGGAATCTTCGCGCGGGGGTGGCGCCGGCTCATCCTCCCATCGGTTGCGCGGAGTGCTGGTGGTGACGGAGGTTGCCCTGGCGCTGGTGCTGCTGACCGGAGCCGGCCTGATGGTCAAGGGCTTCCGCCATCTGGTGAAAACCAACCCCGGTTACGACCGGCGGAACGTGCTGACGTTCCAGATTGCCCTGCCGGAATCGAAGTATCGCGACCCGAGCCAGGTCCGCGAGTTTTACGACCAGCTCATGGAACGCCTGGGCGCACTGCCCGGGGTGGAAACGGCGACGGTGGCATCGTCACTGCCGGGCCAATGGAACTGGACCCGCAGCGAGTACTCTGCGGAAGGTCAGCCGCCCCCATCTCCGGGCGAGTTACGCCTGGCGATTGAAGAGGTCGTCACACCGGAAATTTTCCGCACGTTGCGCATCCCGGTGGTCAAAGGACGCGCTCTCACGGCCCAAGATGGCCCCGACTCGCCACCCGCAGTGGTCCTGAACGCCAGCCTGGCCACGCGGCTATGGCCGGGGGAGAATCCCCTAGGCAAGCGCCTGCACTTTGGGCCGAATGAAAGCACTCCGCGCTGGTGCACGGTGGTGGGTGTGGTGGACGACATTGAGATCGGGCCCTGGGACCGCACGGGGCCGCCCATAGCATATTTCCCCCTTGCCCAGTTGACGCAGCGCTCGCTTTCCATCGCCATGCGCACCGTAGGTGATCCCGCTGCTCTCGCTGCCTCTGCGCGTGCGCAGGTCCAGTCCTTGGACCAGGAACAACCCGTGTTCGAAATCCGTACGCTCGAAGGAATCATCGACGATGACCTGAGCGGGGTTAAGGTTTCCGCCACCTTGATGATGATCTACGGCCTCATTGCGCTCATCCTTTCGGCCTCGGGAATCTTCGCGCTGATGGCTTACTCCGTCTCCCAGCGCACGCACGAAATCGGTGTGCGCCTGGCAATGGGCGCGCAACGCAACGACATTCTCAGGATGGTTGTGGGCCGTGCGCTCAAGCTGGCTTTAATCGGCCTTGCCATCGGTGTTCCCGCCGCGCTGGCGTTAACGCGCACACTTTCCAGCGTGCTCATGGGGGTTATCCAAGTGGATACTCCGATCTTCGTGGGATTCACCCTTTTGCTGGCTTTGGTGGCCGCCTTCGCCGCTTACATTCCCGCGCGCCGGGCCACAAAGGTTGATCCCATGGTGGCGCTGAGGTATGAGTGAGGCAATCGGGTCATCGGGCCATCGGACCATCGGGTCATCGGGTCATTTAGCGATTGCGTGATTTTGATTTTAAGGAATTTGGTGATGGAGTTAATGCAAGGGAAACACGAAACTCGAAATTCGAAACTCGAGAAAGCGACCTACGAGCAGCCCGGCGATTTTCGAATATCGGTTTTCTATGGGCCAATCACCCGATCACCGGATCACCCGATGATCCGATGGACCGATTTGAGGTAAACGATGAGCACATTCCTTCAGGACGTCAAGTTCGGCCTGCGCATGCTGGCGAAGAATCCCGGCTTCACGGCGGTGGCGGTGCTCACCCTGGCCCTCGGCATTGGCGCCACCACCACGGTATTCAGTTGGATTGATGGCGTCCTGCTGCACCCACTCCCGGGCGTCGAGAAGGCCGACGAACTGCTATCGTTTGAGACCGTCGGGCCGAATGGTGAGGCCCTGACGACCTCCTATCCTGACTACCGCGATTACCGCGACCATCTAACTTTGCTGGCCGGCATTGCCGCCACGCAAATCGAGCCACTGAGCATAGGTGAGGACGACCATGGCGAGCAGGTCTGGGGCGAACTCGTGTCGGGGAACTATTTCGCTGTGCTGGGGGTCAAGCCCGTTCTGGGACGTGCCTTTCTGCCGGAGGAGTATGGCGACAAGCCGGGGGCCTTTCCCATTGTGGTGATCAGCCATCGCTTGTGGCGGGGGCATTTCAACTCCGACCCCCATGTCGTGGGCAGGACGATCGCGGTGAACCGGCAGCAACTGACCATCGTCGGCGTGGCGCCCCCGGATTTTCGCGGGACGATTGGGGGCCTGGCCTTCGACCTCTGGGTGCCGTTCATAATGCACCCGCAACTCCAGGGGGTGGGTGAATGGATGCTCCGCGACCGCCAAACGCGCCAGCTTATCGTTATCGCCCGGCTGAAACCCGGCGTGACGCGCGAACAAGCGCGAAGCGAAATTGCCGGACTCGCCCGCCGCATGGCCGAGGCGGATGCCGACACGAACACCGGTATCAGCGCCACGGTCCTGCCGCTTTGGAAGTCAAACTTCGGCATGCAGGGCGCGCTTCTGGCTCCGCTTGAGATCCTGATGGCTGTGTGCTTCGTCGTTCTGGCGATCGTTTGCGCCAATGTCGCCAACTTGCTTCTGGCGCGTTTCACCGCCCGGCAGAGAGAATTCAGCGTGCGATTGGCGCTCGGAGCTGGACGCTTCCGATTGGCCCGGCAGGTGCTCACAGAAAGCCTCGTTCTCGCTTCCGCCGGCGCCTTGGCAGGCATCGTCTTGGCAATGTGGATGGGGGGATCACTTCAGTACTTGCTTCCCCCCAGCCACTTTCCCTACGCAGTGGATATTCACCTGAACAGCCACATGCTTGCCTTCACCATACTGCTGGGGGTTGCTGCCGCGGTGCTTGCAGGGGTCGCGCCCGCCGTGCACGCGGCGCGGGCTGATCTGAACGAGAGCCTGAAGGAGGGCGGCCGCAGCGACGCCGCCGGGCAGGCGCCACATCGCCTGCGTGGGCTGCTGGTGATAGTGGAAGTGTCGCTGGCGCTGGTGGCCCTTGTGTGCGCAGGGCTTCTGGTGCGGAGCTTCCAGGCCACCGAAGGAGTCAATCCGGGATTCGACCCTGACCACGTGCTGCTCTCGCGCTTCTTCATCAGCACCAGCGGTTACAACCTCGAACAGCGCAAACAGTTCTGCCTGCGGCTGCGCGAAAGGCTTGAATCCTCGCACGGCGTAACCGCCGTTGCCTACTCCGATGTCGAACCTCTGGGGCCGCTGTCGGGTTGGTGGGAGGACATGCAGGTGCAAGGCTATGTGCCGGGCGAGAACGAGAATATGAAGATCTACCGCAGCGTGGTCTCCCCCGGTTACTTCCGGCTGATGCGAATTCCCCTTCTGGAAGGACGTGATTTCACCGAACACGACGATGAGAACGCGGCTCCGGTGCTGATCGTTAACCAGTCGTTCGTGCGCCGGTTCTTTGCCGGACGCAGCCCCCTCGGGCAGCGCGTGCACGGCTGGGGCGAGTGGTTCACGGTGGTCGGAGTTGTGAAGGATAGTAAATACCTCAACCTCACTGAAGCCCCGCGCCCCTATTTCTATGTGGCCTTCCGGCAAATCTATCGCGCTGACATGGGCTTGGCCGTGTATATTCGAACCGCCCAAGGGCCGAGCGCAGCGGCTGACCTGATGCGGCGCGAGGTTCGGGGAATCGACCCGAGCGTCACCGTCATTGACGCCATGCCATTAGCGGAGCACGTAGTCCAGACCCTTTTCGCTGAGAAGATCGCGGCGAATCTGCTGAGCGTTCTCGGAACTCTGGCCCTGCTGTTGGCGGCGGTGGGCCTCTATAGCGTGATGGCGTATGCGGTGACGCAGCGCACCCACGAAATCGGCATCCGCATGGCCCTCGGCGCCACACGGAAAGACGTTGTGAAACTCATCGTGGGTCAGGGGCTGGCGCTGACTCTTGCCGGTATCGGCGCAGGGCTGGTTGCGGCTTTGGCGCTCACCCGCCTGCTTACGAGCTTTCTCTATGGCACCACGACGACCGATCCTGCGACCTTCATCGGGGTCTCGGTCCTGCTCGCGAGTGTGGCCCTGCTGGCGAGCTACATCCCGGCTTGGAGGGCGACCAAGGTGGATCCCATGGTGGCGCTGAGGTACGAGTGAAGAAATCGGGTCATCTGGCCATCGGGTCATTTAGCGATTGCGGGATTTTCCCAGTGGATGAATGGGTGATTGCATGGATGCAAGGGAAAATCGAAACTCGAAATTCGAAATTGGAGAAAGCAACTGGCGAGGTGGCTGCCGAGTTTCGAGTTTCCAATTTCGAGTTTCGCTCTTCGGTGAAGCGATGACCCGATGGTTCGATGAACCGACGAGGGGATGGTCCAATGAATTGATTGTTTGAATCAACGAACAAGCCTACATTAAGGAGAGTGTTATGGAAGCAATGCCAGAAGCAAGGGATCAAGCACAAGGCGCAGCAAAGTCCCAGTCCAACGGATCGGGGCAAACGCTGATCCACCTGGAAGGCGTTACCAAGGTTTTCTTCACGGACGAGGTGGAGACGCACGCTCTATCCGGCATCTATCTTGAAATCCACCGTGGCGAGTACCTTTCCATCTCCGGTCCATCGGGCTGCGGAAAGTCCACTTTACTTTCCATTCTCGGCCTGCTCGATTCGCCGACGGACGGCAAGTACACGCTGAACAGTGCCGAGGTCGAGGATCTTTCGATCTCGGACCGGACCCGCATCCGCAACCGGGAGATTGGATTCATCTTCCAGGCTTTCAACCTGATTGGCGATCTCACCGTTTATGAAAACGTGGAATTGCCTTTGACGTATCGAGGCATGGGGGGTGCGGAGCGCCGCCAGCGCGTGCAGGAGGCGCTGGAGCGCGTGGGGATGTCGCATCGGATGCGGCACTACCCGGCGCAACTTTCCGGCGGCCAGCAACAGCGCGTGGCTGTGGCCAGGGCGCTGGTGGGAAAGCCGTCCATCCTGCTGGCGGATGAGCCCACCGGAAACCTGGACTCGAAGAACGGTGAGGCCGTAGTGGAATTGCTGCGCAACCTCCACCGCGAAGGCGCCACCATCTGCATGGTGACGCACGATCCCCGCTATGCCGAGGTCGCGGAGCGGACCGTGCACCTGTTCGACGGCCGGATCGTGGAAGAGACCAGAGCATGAATCGGTTGATCGGGTGATGCGGTGATCGGGTGAACGAAGAATCGGTTCATCGGCTCATCGGGCCATTTGGCCATTTAGTGATTTCGCGATTGAGAGATCGTGCGAATGCAAAGGAAACTTGAAAAGCGAAATTCAAAAATGCCACTTGCGGACTAACGGTCGAGTTTCCAGTTTCGAATTTCGATTTTCGGCCTTCGATGACCCGATGGTTCGATGAACTGATATCGTGAGGGGGGACTAAGGACAACGCTATGATCCAAACGCACAATCTGGAAAGATACTATCCCCTGGCGGGAGGGCGCTATTACGTGTTGCGGCGCATCAACCTGGACATCCGGGAGGGGGAATTCATCACCATCATGGGGCCGTCGGGGGCAGGGAAATCGACGCTCCTCAGCATCATCGGGATGCTCGACGGCGGCTGGGAGGGGGAGTTTTATTTCCTCGAACAGCCCGTCCATAAGCTCGATCCCAAGAAACGCATCGAGCTCAACAAACGCTACATTGGTTTTGTCTTTCAGCAATACCATCTGTTGGATAGCTTGACGGTGGCGGAGAATCTGGATATCCCGCTTTCCTATCGCAACGTGAAGTCGTCGGAGAGACAGGCGTTGGTGGCTGATTCCCTCGACCGCTTCCAGATTGTGGGGAAAAAGGATCTTTTCCCCAGCCAGCTTTCCGGCGGACAGCAGCAGTTGGTGGCCGTGGCGCGCGCGGTGATTGCCAAGCCCAAGCTGATTCTTGCGGATGAGCCCACCGGCAATCTGCACACCAGCCAGGGAAAAGAGATTATGGAGTTGTTCAAAAAACTGAATGAAGAGGGAACCACCATTATCCAAGTGACCCACTCCGAGGCGAACGCCGCTTACGGGAACCGTATCATCAGGCTCCAGGATGGGTGGATCGCGTGATTGCCGATTTTCGATTGACGATTGTCGATGGAAAACCTACGCTGTCAATCGTCAATCGACAATCATCAATTTGAGGAGACGATGACCTCAAAGGAATTGCAAGCAAGGACCAAGGCATTTGCGTTGCGCGTCATCAAGCTGGTCGATGCGCTCCCCCGCGGCACGGCAGGCTGGGTCATTGGCCGGCAGCTCCTACGCTCGGCAACCTCAGTTGGAGCTAACTATAGGGCAGCGTGCCGGGCACAGTCGCACGCCGAGTTCGCTGCAAAACTCTCCATCGTTGTCGAGGAGGCGGACGAAAGCCTTTATTGGCTGGAACTCCTGCAAGAGTCAGGCCTGATAAAGCCCCGGCGATTGACCGAGTTGCTCAAAGAGGCAAACCAGCTAGTGGCAATCAGTGTCGCTGCTCGCAAGACAGCGAAACAGACTGCTTGAAGGATGGGAATCATCCTTCGCTGCCAATCGGCAATCGACAATCGTCAATCAGCAATGACCAGAATCCTCATCGCTGACGATCAACTCGGGATCTTGGAGGCCCTCCGCCTGCTGCTCAAGGGAGAGGGCCACCAAACTGAATCCACCACCTCGCCTGAAGGGATCGTGACGGCGGTAAAGTCCAAGGACTTCGATCTCGTTCTCATGGACCTCAATTTCGCCCGCGACACCACCTCCGGCCAGGAAGGTCTGGACATCCTCTCGATTTTGCAAGCTATGGACAGCATGCTTCCCGTCGTGGTCATGACGGCTTGGGGAAGTGTGGGTCTGGCGGTCGAGGCGATGCGTCGCGGCGCCCGGGACTTCATTGAGAAGCCTTGGGACAATGCCCGTCTCATCGCGATTTTGCGTACGCAGATTGAACTGAGCCATGCCCTGCGTGAGGGGCAGCGTTTGGAGGCGGAAAATCGCCTGCTGCGCGCCGAGGGCCGGCCTACGTTGATCGCTGAATCCGCCGCCATGCGGCCGGTTCTTGACTTGCTCGCGCGCGTGGGCCCCTCCGACGCGAACGTGTTGATTACGGGTGAGCATGGCACGGGCAAGGAAGTGATCGCCCGCACTCTGCACGCCCTTTCGGAACGCGCCTCGCGGCCCATGGTCACGGTGAATGCCGGCGGACTTTCCGAAGGGGTCTTCGAGAGCGAGTTGTTCGGCCACGTCAAGGGCGCTTTCACCGATGCCAAGGTGGATCGGGTCGGACGGTTCGAACTTGCCGAGGGAGGAACCCTTTTTCTCGACGAAATCGCCAACGTTCCACTGAACCTGCAAGCCAAGCTTTTGCGGGTGCTCGAAACCGGGGAATTGGAGCGTGTGGGGTCGTCGAAAACTCGCCGCGTGGACGTGCGTGTTTTGTCGGCGACGAATGCCGATGTGGCGCAGGAGGTCCAGGCCGGACGATTCCGGGAAGACCTGCTTTTCCGTCTCAACACTATCGAGATTCATCTGCCGGCTTTGCGGGAGCGGCGCGAGGACTTGCCACTGCTGGCCAACTATTTCCTCCGCCAATTCTCTCAGCGCTACCGAAAACGCCTGACCGCCTTTGAGGGCGCGGCGCTTCAGACGCTGCTCGAGTACCCTTGGCCGGGCAATGTGCGCGAGCTCGAGCACGCCGTGGAGCGCGCTGTCCTGATGGCGCAAAGTGAGTTGGTGCGGTCCAGCGATCTGGGCTTGCGCGTAGGGCGCGAGGGAGGCGGTCGCATCGAAGAGATGAGCCTGGAAGACGTTGAGAGCCTTCTGGTCAAGAAGGCCCTGACGCGCTATGAGGGAAACGTCAGCGCCGCCGCGGATGCCCTGGGTCTGAGCCGCAGCGCCCTTTATCGCCGGCTGAAGAAACACGGGTTGTGACGGGTGAGGCAAAGCGAAAAGCGAAAATCGAAATTCGAAACTCGCACGATTTTCGAGTTTCGTCTTTTCGGTTGCCTGATGCCGGCGACATGAGAAGTTGTGTGGCACCAACTGCGATAATCGCATGATAGACGATCTGCCCCCGGCCAGCGCGCGCCCACCGCGGCGGTCCCCCCGCCGCCGCATGCGCTTTGAAGTGCGGATGCAGTTGTTCGCCCTGTTTGCGGGCTTCCCTGCCGTCCTGGTAATGATTCTTCTGTTGTGGTTCGGGGAATACGCCAGCGCCACGCGTTGGACGCTGACGCTTTTGGTGGGGGTGTTCTGGCTGGGCGCGGCATTCTCCCTGCGTGCCCACCTGGTCTATCCCCTGCAAACCCTTTCCAACCTTTTGGCGGCCATGCGGGAAGAGGACTACTCCCTGCGCGCTCGCGGGGCACGGCCCGATGACGCGCTGGGAGAAGTGATGGTGGAAGTCAACGCGCTGGGTGAGGCGTTGCGCGGCCGCCGGCTGGGCGCGCTGGAAGCCACCGCCCTCCTGCGCAAAGTCATGGAGGAGATTGACGTCGCAGTTTTCACCTTTGACAGCGAACAGCGTCTGCGGCTGATGAATCGTGCTGGAGAGCGGCTCCTGGGCCAATCCAGCGAGCGCCTTCTGGGACGGACCGCCGCCGAGCTGAGTTTGGGGGATTGTCTGGAAGGGGAAGCCGCCCGCACTTTGACGATTTCCTTTCCCGGCGGGGCAGGGCGTTGGGCCATGCGGCGCAGTGCTTTTCGTGAAAACGGCTTGCCGCATGAACTTCTGGTTCTGACGGATTTAAGCCGCCCCCTGCGCGAAGAAGAGCGGCAAGCGTGGCAGAGGCTGATCCGCGTCCTCGGCCACGAGCTCAACAATTCCCTCGCTCCCATCAAGTCCATGGCCGGCACCCTGGAGATGATGATGGAACGCCAGCCGCGTCCCGCGGATTGGGAAGATGACATGCGCCGCGGCCTGGAAGTGATTGAGTCGCGGGCGGCGGCACTGAGCCGCTTTTTGGAGGCCTACTCGCGGCTCGCCAAGTTGCCAAGACCGAAGCTGCAAGCGGTGGACGCGGGTCCCCTGTTGCGTCGTATCGTGGGGCTGGAGGTCCGAACCGCGATTGCCCTCGAGCCCAGCCCCGACGTGACTGTGCGCGCCGACCCCGACCAGTTGGAGCAGCTTCTCATCAACCTGCTCCGGAACGCCGTGGACGCCGCGCTCGAAACCGGGGGAGGCGTCTCGGTGGGTTGGACGCGCCGCGCTGACCAACTGGAAGTTTGCATTCGGGATGAAGGTCCGGGCTTGTCGAACACCTCCAATCTCTTTGTGCCGTTCTTCACCACCAAGCCCACGGGTTCGGGAATCGGACTGGTCTTGAGCCGGCAAATCGCCGAGGCCCACGGCGGCACCCTGACGCTTGAGAACCGAAGGGATCGCGCCGGATGCGAGGCGCGCCTGCGGTTGCCGTTACGAGGACCCCACTCCTCCGCCGAAACAGACGTTTCCGATGCCAGTGGGTCAATTTGATGTTGTTGCAGTGGCGGAATAGATTCCACGGGACAAAGACCTGCACCCTTCCCAGTTCGAGTCCCTTGAGTTGTGGAGGTATTTTGCATGCGACAAGTTTTCATGACTGCATTGGAGTGTCCGCTTTACCCTCGGCAATCTGTTGTTTTGGCCTTGCAATCTGCCTCGGGAGCGATATGATTGCAGCGATCCGATGCTCAAAAAGGGGATTCCGGCCCAACCATATCTGCCTTTCGGAGAAGAACATCAAATGACATTTACCCTTGCTCTTAAATCAGGATTGACATGCCGCGGTTTGAAACATCGGCTATCCCCTACGCAGGCGAGCGGAGTCTCGTTTGCAGAATGCCGCTGCTTGTGTTTTGCCCGTGCATCCAGGCTTCTGAATCGAAGGACGTCACTGGCCATGCGGGAACTTCTTGTCAGTGCTCTGATCGGTATGGCCCTAATTGTGCCTGCAATGGCCGCCGAGAAAGTTGAATTGTCAATTGACGCATCCAAAACCGGCGCGAAGATCGACCGCAACATTTTCGGACAGTTCGCCGAGCACCTTGGACACGGCGTTTATGAAGGCATTTGGGTCGGGGCGGATTCCCCAATCCCCAATACGCGCGGGATTCGCAACGATGTGGCGGCTGCACTGAAAGCCATAAGGGTACCGAATGTTCGCTGGCCGGGTGGTTGCTTCGCGGACGAATATCACTGGCGCAACGGCATTGGCGCTCAGCGAACGGTGACTCTCAATCCCAATTGGGGCGGCGTGACCGAACCGAACACGTTCGGGACACACGAATTCCTGGACTTCCTCGACCAAATCGGCGCTGATGCCTACATCTCTGTCAATGTCGGCTCCGGGACCCCGCGGGAAGCCGCCGAATGGCTGGAATACATGACCACCGCCCAGGCAACGACGCTGGCCAAGGAGCGCGCCGCGAATGGGCACCCGGCTCCGTATAAGGTTTCCCTCCTTGGCATCGGCAACGAAAGTTGGGACTGCGGCGGCAACATGACCCCCGACTATTATCTGAGCCAGATGAAGATTTACAGCCACTTCGTTAGGAATTTCAATCCGGCGCAGCAGGGCAATCAGCCGATGCTGAAGATAGCCGTGGGCCCTGGCGGCGATGGACCCCGGTGGACCGAGTGGACTGAGACCGTCATGAAAGCCTATCAGCAGCACACGTGGAGCTGGGACATCAATGGCCTTTCCATGCACAACTACACGGTGGTGAAGTGGCCGCCTTCGTATGCGTCGGTGGGATTCGGAGAGACTGAGTACAGCCAGATCCTCAAATCCACTTTGGAGATGGACGGTCTTATCAGCAAGCACTCGGAAATCATGGACAAGTATGACCCGGACAAGAAGGTCGCCCTGGTCGTGGATGAATGGGGCGGATGGTACGCGCCATTACCTGGCAGCAATCCCGGCTTCCTGGTTCAACAAAACAGCCTGCGTGACGCGATCCTGGCGGCGCTGAATCTTAACATCTTTGCCCGCCACGCCGACCGCGTGCGCGGGGCCAACATCGCGCAGATGATCAACGTGCTGCAGGCGATGGTCATGACGGACAAGGAAAAAATGGTTTTGACCCCAACCTACTACGTCTTCAAGATGTATGTGCCGTTTCAGGATGCCAAATTCGTACCGGTGACTTTCGACGCCGGTTGGTACACGCATGGGGACGTCGCCTTGCCGCGCGTGGACGCCATCGCGGCAAAGGATGCGAACGGCAAGTTGTGGATAGAGATCACCAATCTCGATCCAAATCAACCGGTCGAAATCGAGGCAAGTCTGGCCGGCATTACGGCTAAATCGGCGGCCGGAGAAACTCTGACTGCACCCAAAGTCGACAGCGTCAACACCTTCGACGCACCCAATGTGGTGGCGCCGAAACCCGCTTCCGCAAAAGTTCAAGGCGGCAAGCTGACGCTGAAGTTAGAGCCCAAATCTGTCACCGTAGTCTCTGTTGAGCAGTAACACAACTTGGAGATGCCGGTCTTCAAGTCGCGCAGCTATTGGCAAGCCCCATCGCGCTCGCGCGCCATGGTTGAACCTAAATTCAAACGAGGAGAGTGCACATGTGGCGGTTCGGACTAATGGTGGTGTTGTTATCGAGTCTCTGTTGGGCACAAGAGCCGGGCAATTTTCAGCCCTCTGCGACCAACGTTTGGGGAGCAGAGTATCCCCGAGTTGATGGCGCGGGAAAGGTCCAGATTCGCGTAAAAGCTCCCGACGCAACGAAAGTCAGGTTGAACTTCTGGAGCGGGCCGAAAGTGGACATGGAGAAGCAGGCGGACGGATTCTGGACCGTCACCACACCACCGCTGGTTCCCGGTTTTCACTATTACACATTGATCATTGATGGCGCAGAAGTCGCCGACCCCAGCACGGAAGCGTACTTTGGCGGAGGTAAGCCCGCAAGCGCAGTGGAAGTCCCAGAGCCGGGCTCCACCTATTATTCGGCCCAAGATGTACCCCACGGCCAGGTGCGTGAGGTTTGGTACAGCTCGAAGGTGACGGGAACCTGGCGGCACGCGCTGGTCTATCTGCCGCCGAACTACGATACGCAGACTGCGGTGCGCTATCCGGTGCTCTATCTGCAACACGGTGGCGGTGAGGATGAGACGGGGTGGATTCGGCAGGCGCATGCGAACTTCATTCTCGACAATCTGATTGCGGCTGGGAGCTGCAAGCCGATGATTATCGTCATGGCGTATGGGTACGCCCGGCACGCCGGCCAGGCTTCACCGGATTTGACCGGAAGGCCCTTTGGGTCTCCCGAAATGATGAAGGCGATGCAGGACATGATGTCGGCGTTCGAAGATGACGTGACCCAGGCTCTGATCCCCTACATTGATTCGACCTTCCGAACCCTCTCGGATCGCGATCATCGCGCCATGGCCGGCCTTTCGATGGGAGGAATGCAGACGTTCCAGATTACGCTGAATCATCTCGATCTGTTTTCCTACATCGGGGGATTCAGTGGAGCGGGCGGGATGCAGATGATGGGGAACCGGGGAATGGATCCCAAGACCGATTACAACGGGGTATTTGCTGATCCGGCCGCGTTTGCCAAGAAGGTCCACCTGCTCTGGTTCGGTGTCGGAACCGCGGAACCGGAGAGAATGCGCGCCGGAATACAGCGGCTGCACACGGCACTCCAGGAAGCGAATATTCAGCACGTCTTCTACGAATCACCAGGTACAGACCATGAGTGGCAGACTTGGCGCCGCGATCTGAAAGACTTCGCGCCGAGGCTCTTCTAGGAAAGCTGCCGGAGTAGATGGGGAAAGTCCGAGCCGTGGAACCGTTCAGGCCCACGCGTCCGTGTCGCTATCCGGACTTCGAAACGAGCCTTGTGCTCATGATTTACGACGGGAGGGATAATATCGTGTATTGGAAACCTAAGAATCCGACCTTATTGCTGATAGCTCTGCTGTTCACAACTCTCTGTTCCGCTCAAACTCCACCCGTCCAGGCGACCATTGACGCGTCCAAGACCGGCGCTCCGATTTCCAAATACATCTACGGGCAATTTTTGGAGCATGGAGGAAGCCTCGTCAACGAAGGCGTCTGGGCGGAAATGCTGGAAGACCGCAAGTTCTACAATCCCATCACCTCGAAGCAGCCTGAGGTCCCCGCTGGTCCCGCGTGGAGGCGCCGCGGTCCACGGCGGCATTGGGCGCCGATCGGCGGCGACGAGTTCGTGACCATGGATACCCATAAACCCTACACCGGCGAACAGACTCCGCTAGTCAAACTTGACCAGAAAGAACCGCACGGATTTCAGCAAAGTGGCTTGGCGGTGCGCAAAGGGAAATCCTATACAGGCCGTATAGTCCTGGCGGGCACTCCTGGCGCGACGGTGAAGGTGAGTCTGGTCTGGGGAGATGCGGCGAGTGATCGTCAGACGGTCGTCATCAGCAAACTTGGCCCCAGCTACGTCAAGTCTCCGCTGCACTTTCAAGCACCGGCCGACAGCGACAATGCCCGGCTGGAGATTGTCGGCACCGGCACCGGCTCTTTTCACGTCGGAGCCGTTTCCTTAATGCCGGCCGACAACGTGCAAGGCTTCCGCGCCGAAATTATTGCCGCGCTGAAGCAACTGCATTTTGGCGTCCTTCGCTTTCCCGGAGGCAACTTTGTTTCCGCGTACGAGTGGCGCTATGCGATCGGCGAGCCGGACAAGCGACCGCCGATTTTCGATCCGGTCTGGCACGCGGTGCAGCCGAACGATGTGGGCACGGATGAATTCATAACGCTCTGCCGCTTGCTCGATGTGGAGCCTTACATCACGGTGAATGCCGGTTTCGGCGACGCATGGTCTGCGGCGGAGCTGGTCGAGTACACCAACGGAGCGGTTACCACGCCGATGGGGAAATGGCGCGCCGCCAACGGCCATCCCCAGCCTTACAAGGTCAAGTTCTGGGGCATTGGCAACGAGCCCTGGGGCGATTACCAAATGGGCGCCATGGCGCTTGATCAATTCGAGCTGAAGCACAATCTGTTCGCCAAAGCCATGCGCAAGGTGGATCCCTCGATCAAGCTGATCGCCGGCGGAGCCATGCCCGACGTCATGGCCGGCGCCGATCAGGCAAGACGCATCAACGGCCAGATTGTCCCTGACTATCTTTCCAAGGCCGACTGGAGCGGAAACCTGCTTGCCCACTGTCTGGAGAACATCGACATGCTCAGCGAGCACTACTATTCCTCGAGCGATATGCACCTCGATCTTAAGACCGGTAAGAAGGTCAACATCGGACCGCAGCCGCTGATTGAATGGGAGCGCGCGCCCGCAACACAAGTGCGCGTGAAGTATGAGCACTACCAGGAGTACCTGAAGCGCATCCCCGGCCTCAAGGACAAACCGGTTCCCATCGCCATCGACGAGTGGGCCTACATGGGCGGCGGGATGAACTCTTACAAAACGGTGCCGGCCTATGCCTGGGCGTTCCACGAGATGTTCCGCCATTCGGATCTGTATCAGTTAGGCGCGTTCACCTTCGCCACCGCCATGCTGAGCGCAAACCGCACCGAGGCGGTTCTGAGTCCAACCGGTCTTTTGTTCAAGTTGTATCGCGAACATTTCGGCACGATTCCGGTGGAAGTAACCGGGAACTCGCCGCAGCCCAAGCCGCTATATCCCGCCGGCGGCGATCAACCCGCAGTCAATCCGGGCAGCGACACCTATCCTCTGGATGTGAGCGCGGCTCTGAGCGACGACCGCAAGACGCTCACGTTCGCCGTGCTGAATCCGTCGGATTCCGAGCAGAGCCTGAACATTTCCATCAACGGCGCCAAGCTCTCAAACCAGGGTCATCTGTGGCGCATGGCTCCCTCGAAGGTTGATGCAACCATCATTGTCGGCCAGAAGCCGGGAGTTGAAGTGGAGGAGAAGGAGGTCACACCTGTGCCCGATACGGTGTCGGTGCCGCCGTTTAGCGTCAACATTTACTCATTCGCGGTGCAATAACCTGAAGGACCAGCATGGGTGCGGTGTGGCGGCGAGGCAAACGCAAAGATTTGTTGCCATGCAGATCGCGCAGGATAACCGCGCCTAATTCATTCGCGAGGTAACATTCGGAGGAGCGAAGTGATGTGCCAAAAAATGCAAGCGGGGATAAGAACAGCGTGCCTCGCGGTTGTAGTAGTGACGGCGCTAGGCGCCGGTGCGCGAGCGTCGGACTCCGGTTTCAAACTCACGTTCGACAAACCTGCCACGAAGTGGACAGAAGCTGTGCCTGTCGGCAACGGGCGCATGGGCGCGATGGTGTTTGGCGGCACGGAAGACGAGCGCCTGCAGATAAACGAGAGCAGTTTTTGGGGCGGAGGTCCACACGATTACACAAATCCTGATGCGTATTCCCATCTCAACGAGATTCGCGAGCTGATCTTTGCCGGCAAGCTGGACGAGGCGGAAAAGCTATCGGAAAGCCTGATGGGCAGGCCGAAGCTGCTCATGCCCTATCAGCCATTCTGTGACTTGCGGCTGCACTTCCCTGGGCATGGGCAGGCCACGGAGTACCGTCGCGAACTGCACTTGGACGATGCGATTGCGGAAACGGCGTACAAGGCCGGGACTGCGAACTTTCGGCGTGAAGTGTTCATTTCCTACCCCGACCAGGTGCTGGTGGTTCGAATCACCGCCACTCAACCCCGCCAGCTTACCTTCAGCATAGGTATGGATTCGCCCCAAGCCGGGACGCACGTCGAAAGTACCGCAGATGACACGTTGCAACTCACCGGTCAAATCCAACCGCGGCAGAATCCACCTTTCTCCTGGACAGGCTCTTGGGATCAGCCGGGCATGCGGTTTGCCGCGGTACTGAAGGTGCTCGCCGATGGCGGTTCCGTCCGCGCCGCGGGAGGGCATCTGGAGATTTCGGGCGCCAACTCTGTGACCCTGCTGTTCAGCAACGCCACCAGCTTCAGAAACTATCGGGACATCGGCGGCGACGCTCTGGGTACGGCCCAAGCGTACGTGCAGCGCGCGTCGCAGCAATCGTACGACCGCTTGCGGCAGAGGCATGTGGACGATTTTGGCCGGTTGTTCTCACGGGTGCAGTTGCGCCTGGGAGATGCCCACTCCACCGAAACCACGGACCAGCGCATCAAGGATTTCGCCACGAATGACGATCCCAGCCTGCTCGCACTGTACTTTGAATTCGGCCGCTATCTGTTGATCTCGTCGTCCCGCCCCGGAGGCCAGCCGGCAAATCTGCAGGGAATTTGGAACGAGGATCTGCATCCGGCGTGGAGCAGCAAGTGGACGACCAATATCAATTTGGAAATGAACTACTGGCAGGCGGATACCGGCGATCTGGGGGAGACGGAAGAGCCCTTGTGGGCTTTGATCGGCGATTTGCGCGTCGCTGGCGCCGATACCGCCCGCGTGCACTATCAAAGCAAGGGATGGGTTCTGCACCACAATACCGATCTTTGGCGCGCGACCGCACCGGTGGACGGCCCCTGGGGAATCTGGCCCATGGGAGAGGCATGGCTGGCAAACCAGATGTGGGATCACTACGAGTTCAGTGGCGATCAGGAGTTCCTACGGCGGCAGGCGTATCCCGCGATGAAAGAGGCGGCGGAGTTCATACTCGGTTTTCTGGTGGAGGCGTCGGCGGGCACGCCATTCGCGGGGCGGTTGGTCACCAATCCCTCAACTTCACCGGAGAACCTGTACCTTTTGAATGGCAAGCCTCATAATTTGACGTACGCTCCCACCATGGACATCGAGCTCATTCGCGAGCTCTTTGCCCACTGTCGACGCGCTGCCGAAATCCTGGGAACAGACGCCGCATTCCGGTCCGAACTAAGTAAATCGGAAGAGCGGCTGCCCCCGCTGCAAATCGGCAAGCGTGGACAACTGCAGGAATGGATTGAGGATTATCCCGAAAATGAGCCGGCTCACCGGCATGTTTCGCATTTGTACTCGCTCTATCCGGGCCACGACATAAGTCTTGAGCACACTCCCGAACTCGCGGCAGCCGCCAGGAAGAGCCTGGAGCTGCGCGGTGACGGCGGAACCGGTTGGTCGTCGGTATGGAGGACGGCTCTGTGGGCGCGGCTCCAAAACCCCGAGCACGCCTATGCCAATCTGAAGTTTTTGATCACTACCAGCACGCTGCCGAATATGTTCGATCTCTGCCCACCCTTTCAAATCGATGGCAATCTGGGCGGGCCGGCCGTGATTACGGAGATGCTGGTGCAGAGCACCTCCGATGAAATCAGAGTGCTGCCTGCCCTTCCGCGTCAATGGCCGAGCGGCAGCCTGAAGGGAGTGCGGGTTAGAGGCGGCGCCACGCTGGACATCACCTGGAACGAGGGCAGGCTTACCGAAATTAGGCTGAGCGCAGGCCATGCGGCGGAATATCGGATAACCTACGGCGAACTTTCGGCCCAGGCTCAGATCCGGCCCGGCAAGCCCGTCGTCTTGGACCACACTCTTCGCCGGATCGTTCCATGATCGAAACCGATACCCACCATCATGATCTTTCACTTCGAGCGAGGACATCGATGCAGACGAGGAAGCTGTTATGTCTCGTGACGCTGTCGATGTCTTCGTAATTTCGCCGCCCATCTGCTAGCGGGGAGTAATCCCGCCCCGAGGGGATACTCCGCGGCCCTTCGTTGTGCATATTAATAAACATGTGAACATCTTTCGGATTCAGAACCGTGGAACTGGAAGACAGTTCCGCGGTCGCTCCCAACGGCCGGGCATGCCGCGGACATCCGTGGGTAGGCCGTTACTGCCAAGTAGTTTAGCTGGCTGAAGGGATGGCGCCAGTTGATTAAATCAATATGGTGCCAAGCTTCTTTCCGGATGTGGAACACCGACTCGTCCTTGCAGCGGCAGGCGTCGTAACACATCTATCTGCCCTCCAAAACATCGGTGAGTTCGTCCGCCGCTACCTTCGATTACTCGATCAACGCGAGCATCGGCGGCAGACTCTCCGTTCTCACCAAAAGCTTCGCCAATTCCTCCCTGTTATCCCTTCTGACAATGTGGTATGGTCTCTCCGCGACGGTTCTCGCTTCTTGAGATTTGTGCAGTCTGATATTATCCGACCTGGGTCGGAGGACCTTCGCGCAACCTCCAATGGAAGTCAGGACACCTGTGCTTTGGACTTACCGCATCGTTATCATCCGCTGTGAGGTTTTCCATCATGAAGAGAGCAAATTGCTCAAAATCCTGCAAGTTCAGTAGGGTCGTTGGCACCTTATGCTCGGTGTTGTTGGTCTCCCTCCTGGGGACGCATGGGCAAGATACTTTGGCGCAGTCGCCGCCCCGTTCCGGAGGTTGGGTGGTGATCGGGGTGAAGGAATACCAGGCGTTGCGGACAAAAGCCTATCCCGAGCAAATGGAGCCGGAGCCGCCGCCGATCGACGCCACGCTCTCGCGCGTTGAATACGACTTGCACGTCAATGGAGAGCTGGCCACGGGAGAGGTAACGCTGACGGTGGATGTACTAAGAGAAGGTTGGGTGCGCGTGGGGATTCCCTCCGGTCTGTACGCGAGCGAAGCCCGTCTCGATGGCAAGCCCGTTTCACTAGTGGCCAGTGCACCCGGCAAAGGCGTCAGTCAGCTCTCCGCGGTGCTTTCCCACCCGGGCAGGGCGATGTTGCAGCTTAAGATAGCGCTGCCCGTTGCCTCCGCCGCCGGAGAAGAGTCGCTGACGCTGCCTCCCTCCTCCTCGGGCGTGATGCGAGCCACAATTGAACTGCCCACCGAGGGGGTCGATGTTCGGCTGAGCGGCGGGCTTCTCCCAGATAGAACTGAAACCACCGCCGGAAGGAAGTGGGTGGCCTTTGCGCGCGGCGGCGAGCCTCTCACATTCGCCTGGCGGCGAAGGACAGAGGACCACCGTGCCACGCAAGCACTGCGCGTGCGGAGCGGTTTGACGGAGCTCGTCGGGCTGGGCGAAGAAGCCACTTCCCTCAACGCCGAAGTGAACCTGGAGGTGACGCAGGGAGTCGCCACGGAGGTGAAACTGCAATTGCCCGAGAGCGTAACGGTGAATCAAGTCCTCGGCGCAATGGTCGCCGATTGGGAGAGCAAGGCTGGCGAGCTGCGGGTGACGTTTCTGGAGCCGGTCGAGCAGCGGGCGCGATTTGTGATTACCGGTGAGGTGCGGACTCCCCGTGACGGGATGATCGCCATACCTCTTCTGCGGCTTACGGACAGTGAAAGGGAGACGGGCGGCGTTGCCGTCGAAATCCTGGGGGCAGGCGAAATCAAGGAAGTCCAGAAGGAAGGCCTGGAAAACGCTGACGCGACCGACCTCGGCGAAATGGTGGTGAGCCGCCAATCTCCTTCGCTCGCCGCCTTTCGGTTTCGAAGCGGGGACACAAAGGCGAACCGGTCACTCAGTGTGAATGTGGCGCGCTACACACCCCAAGCTGTCTTGATGGCCAACGTGGAAGAGGCGCGGTATGACGTGCTGGTAACCAGCGAGGGCAAGACACTCGTCCAGGCCCGCTATGCCGTGCGCAACAACCAAAGAAACTTCCTGAAGATCACGCTGCCACAAGGTGCGGCGCTTTGGAGCGCGGCGTTGGCGGGCACTCCGGTTCGTCCCGGCCAGGCGCCCGACGGCAGTGTGCTTCTTCCTCTTCAAAAAGGCCGTTCCGGGGACCAGGCTCCTGCTTTCGCTGTGGAATTGGTGTACCTCAGTCGCGGGGCAGCGTGGAGTGATCGGGGGCAGCTTAAACTCACGCTCCCCTCTCTGGATCTGCCGGTTTCGCGAACTGGACTGCATCTGTATTACCCACCCTTGTTTCACGTGACTGCAGAGCCGGGAGCTTTTCGCACCGAGGCTTACGCGGAACCCACCTCGCCAGCTTTAGGGGAAGAAGAAAGTGGGGCAGTTGGGGCGGGAGTGGGCGGAGGAGTTTATACCGCAAGTCCCTCCCCACCACCTGCCGGACCAGCGGGGACGCCTTCAGCAGACCAGAACGCCCCAGCACAGGAAGCGGGAGCGCAGGCTCTTGTCGACCAATACCGAACAAAATCACTGGGCAGCAAAGTGTCCGGTATTCTGCCCATCCGAGTTTCCTTCCCGATGTTCGGGCCGGCCATATACCTGGTCTCCGAACTCACCAGTGAGAACCAATCGACATCAGCGGAGCTCAGCTATCAAAAAGAGAAGAAGGGAGGCGCGCGATGAGAAACCGGGTAGCCGCGCTGGCGCTTTTTGCATTGTTCCTGGGTGGCGGTATCTGGGCAGACGATCGGAGCTCTCCTCCCGTGCCCCCCGCCGGCAATGTCACCCTTCCACTCGACGAGTACAACCAATTGACCGAATTGGCGAACCGGGCGGTACGAAAGACCGAAGTCCCGCCCCTCCCCTATGTGTTGAAGCGGGCCGAATTCAAGCTTACCGTAGCGAGTGGCGGGGTCATGGGCAAAATTCAGGTGGAAGGCGAGGTCTTAAACAAGGGCCTCACCAAAGTACCACTGGCAACAGGCCTGACGGTTTTTGACGCCCAGCGGGACGGCAAGCCTCTGCCGTTGCTGCAGGATGACGGTACACACATCGGGGTATTGCCGGGGCTAAGCGTCTTCAATATAACCCTTTACGCTGGCCTGCCGTTGGCGATTGAAGCGGGACACGCATCTTTCAGACTTCCGGTGCCTGCCGCAGGGACCGCGTCCCTGTCCCTGGTGGTGCCCGGAGATGGTACCAACGTGAAGATTCATCCCGGCCTCATCACGAATCGAACTTCCGAAAAGGGCCTGACCACGGTGGAGGCAATCCTGCAGCCGGGCCAGCCTGCCGAGGTGTCATGGGCGACCCGCGAAGTCGCCACTCCCAGCGTTCCTCGAGAGGTGCGCTTTTTATCGGAGGTAAAGACTTTGCTGACGGTGAGCGAGGGAGAACTTCGTGTGGCCGCGCTCGCGGAGGTCAAGGTTTTGCAGGGTGAACCGGCGCAATTTGAAATCGAGTTGCCCGCCGGCTACGAATTTACGGGAGCGGCAGGCGGCTCAATCGATTCGACCGATGAAAAAGAGGGCGTCTTGACGGTGAAGGTTTTGAATCCTGCGCAACCCAGCCACCAGTTCCTTATCTCCCTCGAGAAACCCATCAACGACATGAAGACGGAAGCTCCGTTTCTCACTTTCCGGGGAGCGCAGAGGGAAACGGGAGAGATCATTGTGGAAGGAGCAGGAACCATTGAACTGACGGCCACCGAGGGCGGCGGCCTCAAGAGAATTGACCTCAAGGAAGCCAACGCCTACTTGCGGTCCATGGCACGGAACTCTATGCAGGCGGCGTTCCGCTATCATCGCCAACCCAACGAGGTTCCCAGGCTGGCGCTGGAGTGGACACGCTTTCCGGACAGCAGCGTGCTTGCCGCCGTGGCCGACCGCGCCGTGGTTACGACGCTGGTCACTACGGAGGGCAAATCGCTCACCGAGGTAAGACTGCTCGTGAAAAACCGGGCCCAGCCGTTCTTGAAGTTGGCGCTGCCGCCCGGCGCGAGCATTTTGTCGGCAGAGGTGGCAGGCGAGAGCGTAAAACCTGTTGAGGGCGCCGATGGCGCGCGCGTCCCCTTGCTGCGTGCCGGGTTCCGGCCGGTGGACGCCTATACGGTAAACTTCGTCTACCTGCATTCCGGCGCACCCTTTGCCAAACAGGGTGGGGCCGAACTCGTGCTCCCCAAAATGGACGTACCGATCGACATTCTGCAGTGGGAAGTGTTCCTTCCCCAGCAGTACAAGGTGAAAGAATTCGGGGGTGATGCGCTGGCGGCGAACCAGCTCCAGCCCGGCATGGTGAACTTTGTAGCCGGAAATGAATTGTCTGAAAATGCGAACTTGCCCACGGGCGTCGGCTTCGTATCCGCCCCGGCTGGCCCCTTGCAGCCAGGTCAACTCGGAGGATACGTCGTCGACCCCACCGGCGCAGTTGTACCCAATGCGCGCGTGACGGTGCAGTCAACCGACACCGGAGCAAGGCAAGGTGCAGTGACGGATGCCACGGGCCGGTGGATCGTTCAGAATCTCCGCTCCGGCCGGTTGCGCATCACCGCGGACTCACCTGGCTTCAAACAATTCGTGCGGGACATCGACTATGACGCCCGCAGACCCGTCGGACTCAGTTTTACGTTGAGTATCGGCACCATGACTGAAACCGTCGAAGTGACGGACAAGGCGGTTAACGGCAGGGAATCGCAGCGCATCGAGCGGGAAGCCAGAAAACAAGCGGAGGAACAACAATTGGCCGCTTCTGCCAATGTTGCGAATTTCCAGCAGCGGGTGGCGGGCGTGTTGCCGATTCGCGTGGACGTGCCGCACGCGGGCAACTCGTTCCGCTTCTTCCGGCCGCTCGTTTTGGACGAAGAAACGAAGGTGACCTTCACTTACAAAACGAAATAAGCGATTGGCAACGGAGTCGTATTTCCCGAGTCACTTCACCAGCGTTCGGGCGCCGTCGCCAGCGTGTGACCACTCGTCAAATCGAGAACGGACTCGTCATTACCATGGATCTTGCCGGGGGCGCAAGCGCGTTCCCTGAGGAATAATCTCCACCCTGTCGCCCAGCCCTTTCCGCAAGCTTTTGAGAACAGCCTTTTCCACAAGGATTGCGTGGATATGTTCCTCCTTGACTCCATGGGGTTGACGGAATCCCTCAGCCTGTCTGTGGCGCCTCGGAAGCCATTGTCCACAGCCTGCACCCACTTGATGATAGGTCGCCGAACCGAACATGGGGTCCGCAGGGCGATATCACGAATCTTCCTTTTCGCTGCGATCAGGCCTGCGCTCGCGGTGAAGGTTGCGGGGGTGAGGGGAGTTGGTCGCATAACTAAAGCACTCAACTCTCCCCTCGCCCCCTTGGGGGAGAGGGGTCGGGGGTGAGGGGGTTCATCCGTCACCGTATTATGCCGAGGTCATCAATTCGGGGGCGCTTCGGGGTGGGTGGGGGCGGCGGAGAAGGTTTCCAGCAGGGCGATCAGGTCTTTGCTGCGGATGGGTTTGGCGATATAGGCATCCATGCCCGCGGCCAGGCAGCGTTCCTGGTCGCCGCG